>OLXN01001517.1_pt1 | contig 13448 bp, 10 predicted proteins | sample 1674021 | NCBI WGS metagenome assembly OLXN01 (sample SAMEA103958137, study PRJEB25191) | human gut metagenome | biome: human-associated habitat [ENVO:00009003]; feature: intestine environment [ENVO:2100002]; material: feces | place: Germany | collected 2013/2015
CAAAAAAGAAAAAATACGGTTACTGATACTGTTGCGGCCCGTGCTTTACAATTGCCTGTGAACATCAAAATGCCCCCCGGAGATTCTTTTCCGAGGGGCACTTTTTATTGAAGTTACGATTTCAGCGGTGCGCCGCACAATGATTCATGTTTAATTATGCTGCGTGAATATCAAACCGACGCAGTTTACTTTGTCAGAATTTTTGTTATGCAGTCGGTAAACTCAACAGGGTTGTCTATCTTGAGTCCCGCTGCAAGCAAAGCCTGGTTGTAAACAAGCTTCGAGTAAACCGCAAGGTCTTCCCCGCCTGCCTGCATCGCACGTTTAAGGGCGTCGAAAACAGGATGATCGGGGTTGAGCTCGAGAATACGCTCCGCTTTTGTTTCGCCGCCGAGAGGCATTGCGCTGAGAACCTTCTCCATTTCAAGTGAGAGCGGACCTTCGCTTGTCAAGCCCGCCGGTGCATCAGCAAGCCTTGCGGAAAGACGCACTTCCTTCACACTGTCGCCCAAAGCCGCCTTGATTGCATCAAGCAGGTCCTTATTCTCCTCCTGCTTCTCTTCCATTGCCTTTTTCTCATCCTCGGTTGCGGCATGAATGTCGTTATCGGTAATTGACTTGAAGGGTTTGCCGTCATAACCGTTCATCATTTTGACCATGAATTCGTCAACATTCTCCGTCATGAGCAAAACATCAAAGCCCTTATCGATCAGATATTTGTACTGCGGGAGCGTCCGTATAGCCTCAATGCTTTCACCGCAGGCATAATAAATTTCGGTTTGATTCTCACAAAGCGTATCAACATACTCACGAAGCGTTATAAGCTTATCCTGTTTTGCAGAATGATACAGCAGCAAATCTTTCAGGAATTCCGCTTCCATACCGTACGATTCGTATATACCGTACTTAAGGGAAAGTCCAAACGCCTTGAAAAACTTTTCATAATCCTCGCGTTTATCCTTAAGAAGTTTTTCAAGTTCGGATTTGATTTTTTTCTTAAGGCCGTTTGCAATCGCACGAAGCTGACGGTTCTGCTGAAGCATCTCACGAGAAATATTCAAGGAAATATCAGCGGAATCAACAAGTCCTTTCACGAACCCGAAGTATTCCGGAAGAAGTTCCTCGCAGGAATCCATAATCATAACACCGTTGCTGTAAAGCTGCAATCCGCGCTTATAGCTCTTTGAGTACAGATTGTAAGGTGCCTGTGCGGGTACGAACAGGATCGAATTATAGCTGAGGGTACCCTCCGCTTTTGTGTGAATATGGAGCAACGGAGCTTCGTAATCATGGAATTTATCCATATAGAAGCTGTTGTAATCCTCATCGGTAAGCTCGCTTTTATTTCTGCGCCAAAGCGGAACCATGCTGTTGAGCGTTTGATCTTCTTCAACGGTTTCATACTCCGGTTCATCATGTTCATGGCCGCAGCTGCATTCGCCTTCGGAATCGTGTTCGCAGCTGCATTCGTCATCGTGGTCATGCTCACAGCTGCACTCGCCTTCGGCATCGTGTTCGCAGGTGCATTCATGCGTCTTTTCGCGTTGAGTCTCAATAAGCATCCTGATAGGATAGCGAATATAGTCGGAATACTTCCTTACAAGTTCACGAATGGTATATGTTTCAAGATAGCTGTCATACCTTTCGTCGTCAGTATTGTCCTTCAGGTACAGCGTAATAACTGTTCCGTAGGAGTCCTTCTGTGCGGGTTCAACTGTGTAGCCGTCAAGTCCTTCGGACTCCCATTGCCATGCCTCGTCGCTGCCGTATGCCCGACTGAGAACGGTAATCTTTTTGCTGACCATGAACGCCGAATAGAATCCAACACCAAACTGGCCGATAACATCCATATCATCTTTGTCGAGCTCGTTGTCGTTTTTGAATGCAAGCGTGCCGCTCTTGGCAATTGTGCCAAGGTTTGATTCCAACTCTTCCTTTGTCATGCCGATGCCGTTATCGGAAATCGTCAATGTGCGTGCCGTTTTATCTGCGGCGATGCGGATCTCAAGATCTCCGCGCTTGATATCGGAATTGTCAGTAAGAGTTTTGAAATAAAGCTTATCAAGTGCATCGCTTGCATTCGAAATCAACTCGCGAAGAAAAATCTCCTTGTTTGTGTAAACAGAGTTGATCATCAGATCAAGCAGCCGCTTGGATTCCGTTTTAAACTGTTTCTTTGACATTTATATCACCTCGTTAATTATAATCGTTCCTGTTTGGCGAACATATCGAAATTGCTGTATAATCGAATTAAGTTCGTCTGTCAGCACTCATCCTTCTTGAGTGCTAACACTATTTTATACCTGTTTGCATCTGTTGTCAATAGATTATCATGAATTTTTTTCGAATTGATAATTGCCGCATTTATTGTCATTGCGATTTGTTCTTGTTCGTTTTCATTGTGCCGCTGCAACGCTGTCTGTCAGTTTTCGAGCAAATCAGGTATATGCAAAAACCCGGACAACACATTGTGAGCTGCCCGGTATTGTTTTGGGGCAGATACAACAGCCCCTTGTTTTGGGGACTAATGCAACAGCTCCGTTTCCCCCGGCTTCGAGTCCCGTAAACATAACTAAACACAGAGGCACCCGCCAGGTGCCTCTGTGTTTGGTGGGGATGAAGGGACTCGAACCCCCGACCTCTTCGATGTGAGCGAAGCGCGCTAACCAGCTGAGCCACATCCCCAAACAAGTGTATTCTACCACTGTTTGCATCCGTTTGCAATGCTTTAATTGTAATACTTAAACAGACGATTTAACCCCACGGATCCGCCTCTGTGAAATTCACTTATTTTAAATCTGTTTTTTGAATACCGGCGTTTCAGGTGCGTGTCAACGCCGGCAAAAGATTGAGTGGTGTGGTATAAATGCGGATATGGTTCAAGAGTCGTTGTGTATGTGTCTGGAAAGGAAAGGAAAACGCATGTGTTCATTGCCAAACATCCAAACAGTAAAATTGCTTGTGTGGATCCGCAAACCGGAGATCGAGTGAATATTGACAGACGCTTAAACCTTACTGTAAAAGGTATGACTGAAATTTCAAGAATTGATAATTTAAAGCCAAGTAAATACATAAACGGATGCGTAAGGAGGAGAAAAGATGATAAGCAAAAAAAAACGACCAAAACAGGGAGTTCCGATGTTAAGGAGAAACACTTAGACAGAGAGCCCCCGCCTTAATATTTCGGGCGTTACGATAAAAATCATAAGCCAAACCATAAGGAAGAGCTGGTATTGCGGAGAAAACTAAAGGGTTATTTGCTCAATCCCGCCAAAAGTTAAGGCAAGCACAAGCTGCTTAATGCGATTGGCTATACTATGAAAAACTCACCAAGGGAGCGGACCGCAGGACAAGCATCTGATTCCCCTGACGAGACGAAGCACAGCGGAAGCTTACGCTGTACGTTCCGCAGGCGGAAAGGCTGCTCAAGGTATAGGTTGGCGCGGAACAAGAATAATGTGCAAAACTCGCCCGTCCTTTATTCCTGCATCAATTCATATGCGGATTTAGACAAAACCGCAAAAAACGATTGACGTTTTCTGTCAAATATGCTATCCTGTATATGCTGATTGCGCTGCAACGGTGAAAGTATTGAAAAGGAGAAAGAATTCAATGACAGATAAACTTCAGGAATACGCTCAACTGCTTATCAATGTTGGTTTGAACGTTCAAAAAGATCAATATGTTGTTATAAGTTCGCAGGTTGACTGTGCATATTTTGCAAGAATGTGCATTGCCGCCGCATATGAAGCCGGAGCAAAGCAGGTTATCATGAACTGGAATGATGATTTTGCGACTCGTCAGTACTATCTTAATGCAGCTGACGAAGTATTTGATCAGGTTTTCCCGTGGGAAGCCGAGCGTCCTATCGGTCTTTTGAAAAAAGGCGCATGCTTCCTTACCATTGCTGCGAGGGATCCCGAAAATCTTAAGGGTGTTGACCCTGAGCGTATCGCACGTGCAAACATTGCAAGCGGCAAGGCCAATGAGGAATTCAGCATTGAAATGATGAACAGTGCCGTTCAGTGGTGCATTGCGTCCATTCCCGTCCCGTCATGGGCAAAGAAGGTCTTCCCCGATCTTTCGGAAGAACAGGCAATGGATAAACTGTGGGAAGAGATCTTCAAAGCGGTTCGCATAACCGGCTGCGGCGATGCCGTTGATCGTTGGCGCAAGCATTGCAAAGTTCTTGAAGAAAAGCGCGAAAAGCTCAATGCTTACAATTTCAAATCTCTCCACTATACAAATTCTCTCGGAACGGATCTTACTGTTGAACTGCCGGAAAATCATATTTGGATGGCCGGGTCCGAATTCAGCAAGGGCGGAGTCGAGTTTGTTGCAAACATGCCAACAGAGGAAATTTTCACTGCTCCGCTGCGCGACGGCGTAAACGGCAAAATCGTTGCAACAAAACCCCTTGTAGACAGCGGCAATATTATTGACGGCTTCCACATGATCCTGAAGGATGGCGTCATAACCGAAGTTCACGCAGAAGTCGGGGAGGAGTTCCTTAAAAAGGCTATAACTCTGGATGAGGGCGCATCCAGATTCGGCGAGGTCGCCCTTGTGCCGTACGATTCACCGATCTCCAACAGCGGCGTGCTGTTTTACAACACTCTGTTTGATGAAAACGCCTCCTGCCACTTTGCTTTCGGCGATTCCTATGCCTGCATCAAGGACGGAGACAAAATGACCAAAGAAGAGCTCAAGGCACATGGACTGAACGACAGCATGACCCATGTTGACTTCATGGTCGGCTCAAAGGATCTTTCCATCGTCGGCACAACGCACGACGGAAAAGAAATCAAGGTCTTTGAGAACGGCAATTTTGTAATCTGAGATTGACCGAAGCTTAACTCGAAACACTTGTTATCTGCATTACGCTGCCCGGTGCTGTTTCCGCGCCGGGCGGCAAAGCGAGGATTTCAATGAGCAAAAAGCAAAAAACCGGCGGGAACCGAACGGCAGGAATAATCAAGATTCTAATTTACGCCGTGTTGGTTCTTTTTTGCATTTTTGTATTTCTGCTCTACGGTAAAAAGCAGCGCAGCATTGAAGCAGCAGCAAATCCGAACCCGAGTGCGGCTGCCGTTCAAACCGAAACAGTCAACGTTACGCCAAGCCCGATTCCGAAGCTCTCCCCGCAAGAATTGGTATCGGGTCTGCAATCTGCCGGTTTGGATTGTGTAATTACGCAGCGCAGCACGCTTACCGACGGTTCACTTGAATGCAGCGTGATGCTTAACCGCATTTCCGGTGACGGCCGACTGGTTGTGAAGCCCGATTCAAACGGAGGAACTGCCGAATGCATTCTTGAATTCAACTATATTTATGCCGAAATTCTCGATGACCCTGGAACTGATGCCGTTGCAAGAACTCTTAAAGAGCAGTATGAATTGCGCGAAAAATACGACGCAGAGCTGATTGACCGTTTCATCCGCTCGCTTGCAGAACTTTTTGCTGACAAAGAAGAATATAACAGCGTAGATCTTGAAAAAATCATCTCCGGTACCGTTTCGGCATACAAAAGCATGAAAACCTACGACAGATACCTTGGTGATATTCATTTTTACATCAACACAAAATTAACTGACTTTAATGCGGAAGTGAAACTTATTGCCGCTGTTCGAAAAAAATAAGCCGCATGTAACTGCTTTTTCGGCAGCGCGTTCCGATCTTGGACATGTTTCAAATCATAATCTTCTCTGTCTTTGCATATTGGTTATTATCAACACACCGAATGCGGAGGCAGTTATGGCATTGAAGAAAAAAACAGGCAATAAAAAACAGTCCAAACCCCTTGTATACGTTTTGGAAGGCGTATTTGGCGCACTCGCAATGAGTCTCGGCCTTGTCGCACTTGCGGCTCTATTAATGCAAAAGCAGGTTCTGCCGATAGAAAGCACGCGAATACTCAATCCTGCCGTGAAGGCGGTTTGCGCACTTTTCGCAGCATTGCTCGGCGCACGCAAGCAGAAAAAACGCCGTTGGCTCACGGGTGCGCTCTGCGGCGTTGTCTATATTGTGATTTCACTTGCAGTTTTCGGTTTGGCTTCAGGTGAATTTTCCATCGGAAGTTCAACAGCTGTCGATGCGCTTATGTGTCTTCTTGCGGGAATGACAGGCGGAATCATACTCAGCCTCGCCGAGTAAGCTTAGTTCATTCTTATGAAATAGTATAATTTTATTCTGTTACTCAGTTATCGACTGAATCGAGATATTCCGCAGCAGCCCGAACAAGCAATTTGTGCCGCTTTTATGTGTCGGCATTTTTGCCGCAGTACTCATGCGGAACAACGCTATTGTGTTCAAAGTTTATCTCGCCGCAGTCGTGCAGTCTTCCGTACATTCGCGTATACTCCCGCAGCTTTTCCGCAAGCGCGGCACTGCATTCGTGCGGCAGCATCCGCCACTGCCAGTTTCCGGAAGCAACGCCCGGAGTGTTGACCCTCCCTTCCGCCGAAAGCCCGAGAACATCCTGCATTTGCGCGATAAAGATTCCGGCAGGCGAACACATGCCTCCGCGAATCATACCCCAGTTGATGCCCTCGGCGGCATTCAGCGCAAGATACTGTTCTGCAAATCTGCGTTCGGACTCCGAGGCCTCTGCGAACCATTGCATAATCGGTGCATTGTCGTGCGTACCGGTATAGTATACCCTGTTTTCTGCCACTCTGTGCGGCAGGTAATCGCTGTTTGCATCGGGGTTGAACCCGAACTGAAGAATGCTCATGCCGGGGAAGCCCGAGTTTTTAACAAGCTCATGTACCTCCGGTGTCAGGAAACCGAGATCTTCCGCAATGAACGATAATCCCGGCAGCCTTTTCTTTACTGCATTGACAAAGTCCATTCCGGGCGCGGGAAGCCACCTGCCGTTTTCCGCCGTGGTTTCACCGAACGGAACGGCCCAAAAGCTTTCAAACCCGCGAAAATGATCAATACGGACAACATCGTAAAGCTTTTGTGCGCATTGCAAACGTTCCGCCCACCATGCATAGTTTTCGGAAGCATGAATTTCCCAATTGTAAAGAGGATTGCCCCAAAGCTGCCCGGTGGGACTGAAGTAATCCGGTGGTACCCCAGCAACATCAGTCGGCACGAATGATTCATCCAACATAAAATGTCTGCTGTTTGCCCAGCAGTCCGCAGAATCAAGCGCAACATAAATCGGAACATCTCCGATAATTCCTATACCGAGTTGATTCACATAGTTTTTCAGCCGGTTCCATTGCTTAAAGAAAAGCTGCTGAATCGATAATTGCAAGCGAATTTCATCGGCTTGTGATTCGATAAGCTCGGCGGGGACAAGCTGCTTCGGCATTGCTTTGCCCGCATTCCACTCCGTCCATGGTTTCATGCCAAAATGTGTTTTCAATGCAGTGAAGACGGCGTAATCATAAATCTGCGTTGAGCAGCAGCGTGAAAACTGCTCAACCTCCGCTGCATTGCGGCGTATATTTCGCTCTGCCGCAAGCCGCAGCAGCGGAAGACGTAAAGAGAAGAGTTTGCCATAGTCAATGCGGCGCAGTTCACCGCCGAAATCACTTTTTTGCACTTCATCAGCGGTCAACAGTCCGTCATCAACCAACATGTCAAGGTCAATAAAATACGGATTGCCCGCAGCGGAAGAGAAGCATTGATAGGGAGAATCTCCGAAGCCCGTCGGATTAAGCGGCAGAACCTGCCAATAGCTTTGTCCCGAAGCTGCAAGAAAATCTGCAAACTTGTATGCCGCCGCTCCAAATGTTCCGATACCGTGCGGCGACGGCAGCGAGAATACAGGCATGAGTATTCCGCCCGACCGTTTTAAGTGTGAGTCTGAACCGTCTGCACCGTTTTTAAATATGTCCCAAGGATTGTTTTTTTCTGCCATAACCTTCCCCTGCTGCCATCAACTGCAAAATACTGCCGCAAAAACTTTCTGCACAACTGCGGCATAGTTTATTATATTCGTTTTCGCATGAGCAGTCAAGCCCGCCGAACTCGGCTGTTCTGTCACCCTGAATGAATACAGTTGAAATATAATACATGACTCTGTCTAAAAAATATTCCGAAATCATTCAGTGACAGGGCTTGCTATCTTTCACCGATTCGGTTATAATGCAGGTGAAACCTGACAACAGGAACGAACCTTGCTTCGTTCCGACGGAAAGGGGTCACAAGTTGATACCGGTTCCCACTTTTAAAACACTCCGCAGCATTTTATGAATTCACAGCGGGTGTGTATGCCGGGCGTTTTCAGCTGTACCCATTTCCTGCGGGTACGGCGTTTTTGTTTATATAAACGTTTTTCGCTGCGATTTGAACCGCGTACGGCAGCAGCAGATTCAAACGCAAAAATAAGGAGGGGGCAAAGCTATGCAAACAAGAGTGGCTGTGATGGCAATCATCGTTGATAAGGCGGATTCGGTTGAAAAGCTGAATGCCGTTCTGCACGAATTCGGAGAATACATTATCGGACGAATGGGGCTGCCGTACAGGGCGCGGCATGTTAATATCCTTTCTGTTGCAATTGATGCGCCGCAGGATGTTATTTCGGCACTTGCAGGCAGGCTCGGCAATATTGCCGGAATAAGCGTCAAAACAGCATATTCAAACGTAATCAGTGATTAGCTGATTTTGCCTATATTTTGGTATTTGATTCCGATTCGAAGGGAGAAAAAAGTTGGAAGCTGAAAAAAACACCGGCATTGAATACGCAAAAAGTCTCATCGACAGACTTGCAGCCGTACACACGCTCGAACTTGAAGAATATGAACAGCTTATTTCTGCACAAAACAGCGAAACGGCAGCTTATGCAGCACAAAAAGCTGATTTTTTCCGAAAGCAAATTTACGGAACGGATGTTTTCATTCGCGGACTTATCGAAGTCGGCAGCTGCTGCAAAAATGACTGTCTGTATTGCGGAATTCGAAAATCAAACGTCAATGCGGAACGCTATGTTTTAACGGAAGAGCAGATCCTTGACTGTTGTCGGGAGGGTTATGCGCTTGGCTTTCGTACTTTTGTGCTTCAGGGCGGTGAAGGCATGCTTCCTGTCGAAAAAATCTGCCGCACAATAAAAAAAATACGCAGCTGTTTTCCGGATTGTGCAATAACGCTGTCGCTCGGCGAATATCCTCGCAGTGATTATCTGAAAATGTTTGAATCCGGCGCAGATCGCTACCTTTTGAGGCATGAAACGGCCGATTCCGTGCATTATCGAAAGCTGCACCCTTTGGAAATGTCCTTTGAAAATCGAATGCGCTGTTTGAAAGATCTTAAGGAAATCGGTTTTCAGGTGGGCTGCGGGTTCATGGTCGGTTCACCGATGCAAACAACGGCAGCGCTTGCAAAAGATTTGAAATTCATTGAAGAATTCTCCCCGGATATGTGCGGCATCGGCCCGTTTATTCCGCATAAAGACACGCCGTTTGCAAAATTCCCGGCAGGAAGTGTTGAGCAGACCTGTTTTCTTCTCTCACTGATAAGGCTCATAAAGCCGAATATTCTTTTGCCCTCCACCACAGCACTCGGCACGATCGACCCGAACGGACGTGAAAAAGGCATTCTTGCCGGAGCCAATGTCGTGATGCCGAACCTGTCCCCCATTGCCGTGCGAAAGAAATATTCGCTTTATGACAACAAAATATGCACAGGCGATGAATCTGCGCAGTGCCTTAAATACCTGAACGGCAGGTTGAACGCGATCGGCTTTCAAACCGTCACTTCACGGGGAGATATCAAGCGCTGAATAATCTGAAGCTTTTTGAATAAAAAATGAAGATGCACCGCCGCAGCTTGCTGATGCTTGCGAAGTTTGTTTCAACATTAAGCGAGTGTGTGACGGCACTTGCCGGGAAGATCTCCCGACAACAACATTGTTACGATAATTTTATCTGACGGAAAGAGCAATCCGACCGACAAGAAAGGAATAATATGGCTATTTTTGATCCCAAATCCCTCCGTGCGGAGGAGTTCATCAACGATGAGGAAATCCGCGAAACCATTGCTTATGCGGAAGCAAATAAGCACAATATCGAGCTAATCAACAGTCTGCTCGAAAAGGCCGCACCGAAGCGCAGCGGAAACGGCGTAACCTGCGCGGGACTCACTCACAGGGAAGCATCCGTTCTGCTTGCATGCGATATTCCCGAAGTTACCGAACGCCTGTACAAGCTTGCAAACGACATCAAACTTGCTTTTTACGGAAACAGAATCGTAATGTTCGCTCCGCTTTATCTTTCAAATTACTGCGTGAACGGTTGTGTATACTGTCCGTATCACCTCAAAAACAAACATATCGCCCGTATTAAGCTGACGCAGGAACAAGTGCGTCAGGAAGTAATCGCTTTGCAGGATATGGGGCATAAACGCCTTGCGATCGAAGCAGGCGAAGATCCTGTTCACAACCCGATAGAGTACATACTCGAATGCATAAAAACTATCTATTCCGTTCACCACAAAAACGGAGATATTCGCAGGGTAAACGTGAACATTGCCGCAACCACGGTTGAAAACTATCGGAAACTTAAGGATGCCGGCATCGGAACGTACATCCTGTTTCAGGAAACATACAATAAAAAGAGCTATCTTGAACTTCATCCGACGGGACCGAAGCACGACTATGATTACCATACCGAGGCAATGGACAGAGCAATGGAAGGCGGCATTGATGACGTTGGACTCGGTGTTTTGTTTGGATTGGAGGGTTATCAATATGAATTTGCAGGGCTGCTGATGCATGCCGAGCATCTTGAAGCAGTTCACGGCGTCGGGCCGCACACAATCAGCGTTCCGCGAATCAAACATGCGGATGATATCGATCCTAATGTTTTTGACAACAGCCTTTCCGATGAACTCTTTGCAAAGATTATTGCATGTATCCGCATCGCCGTGCCGTATACCGGCATGATAATATCCACACGTGAAAGCGAGACGATACGCGGCAAGGTGCTTGATTACGGCATTTCGCAGATCAGCGGTGCATCACGCACTTCCGTCGGCGGATACACGGAAAAAGAGCGTCCGCATGACTCCGAGCAGTTCGATGTTTCAGATCAGCGCACGCTTGATGAGGTTGTCCGCTGGCTTATGGAACTGGATCACATCCCGTCATTCTGCACGGCATGTTATCGCGAAGGTCGCACAGGCGACAGGTTCATGAGTTTGTGCAAAAGCGGACAGATTCTGAATTGCTGTCACCCCAATGCACTCATGACACTGACAGAGTTCCTTGTTGACTATGCTTCAGACGAAACGCGAAACATTGGATACGAAATGATTTCACGTGAAATTGAAAAGATTCCCAACGAGAAGGTCCGCGAACTTACAAGGCAGCATGTTGCAGACATTCGTTCATCCAACAGGCGTGATTTCAGGTTCTGATTTTAAAACTGTCAAGATATATTCGGAGGGAAAAATGAGTTTAAACGATAAGCCCGCCGCCGAACGGGTGCATATCGGCTTTTTCGGGTTGCGCAATGCGGGAAAATCCAGCCTTGTGAATGCCGTCACGGGACAGAATCTTGCACTTGTTTCCGATATAAAAGGGACTACAACCGATCCTGTTCAAAAAACTATGGAGCTGCTTCCGATAGGTCCCGTTGTCATCATTGACACGCCCGGCATTGATGATGAAGGTGAGCTTGGCTCAATGCGTGTTGAGCGTGCTGAAAAAATGCTGCAAAAAACTGATATTGCCGTCCTCGTTGCGGATGCCGCTGCGGGTCTTGGCGAACACGAAGGCAGGCTTATGCGCATTTTTACCGATAAGAAAATTCCGTTCATCATTGCCTTCAACAAGTGTGACCTTTTGAGCGCGATTCCGAAGAGCAAAAGTAACAGCCTTTACGTAAGCGCAAAAACAGGGTTTGGAATTGACGAGTTAAAAAATCGACTCGGCAAACTTCTGCCTTCCGCCAAACACGAAAGAATGCTCATCGGAGACTTGGTATCGCCGAATGACATTGTTGTTCTCGTAACGCCGATTGATGAATCTGCGCCGAAGGGACGACTTATTCTACCGCAGCAGCAGATGATACGCAGCATACTTGATGCAGCCGCTGTCAGCATTGTTGTTAAGGACACGGAGCTTGAAGCTGCTCTCGCCGCAATCGCACGCAAGCCTAAACTTGTTATCACCGATTCTCAAGCGTTCGGAAAGGTCAGCAAAATCGTTCCCGAAGACATATTGCTGACGTCGTTCTCAATCCTGTTTGCCCGTTATAAAGGTGAGCTTGAACCTTTCACGGCAGGCGCAGCAAAACTCAACATGCTCGCAGACGGCGACAGGGTGCTGATTTCAGAGGGCTGCACCCATCACCGCCAGTGCGGAGATATCGGGACTGTGAAAATGCCGGGATGGATAAAAGAGTATGCAAAAAAGGAGTTGTTCTTTGATTTCACCTCCGGCGGAGACTTTCCGAGTCTTGATGAGCTTCGTAAATATGCCTTGGTTGTTCACTGCGGCGCATGTATGCTTAATGAGCGTGAGGTTCATTCAAGACTTGAAAAAGCTGAAAAAGCATGTGTCAGCATTACAAATTACGGCATTGCGATCGCTCAAATGCACGGAATTCTGCGGCGTTCACTTTCGCCTTTTCCCCAATTGCTGCAAAAACTGCGGGAGCGTTAATCTCCGCACAGATTGAATTGCTGCTGCATCAGTTTGCCCCAATTTAAAAACGGATAGGCCGTAAACACTGTCTTTGCGGCCTGTCCGCTTTCTGTTTAGAGCAAAAACCGTGACTGTGCCCGCACGAACGGTCGGAACACAATCATCAAAAATATTTTCCAAAGCCTATTGAATTTTTCGAATTCGGCGTTATAATGTATTGTGATGAATTATGCGAATTGTGACAACAACACCGATCTGGTTTCCGGGGTACGTCAAGCGACGAAATGCACCGGAGCAAAGTATCCGAAGGATCCAAAGCAATTGGGACCGCTTGTGCTTGCATATATCGGCGACACGATATATGACCTTTTTGTGCGCACGGAATTAGTTGATTCAACAACGCTTACGGCACACGGGCTGCACATAGGCGCAGCAAAACGCGTTTGTGCCAAGGCACAGGCCGCAGCATTTCGCCGTATCGAGGCGCTGTTAACGGATGATGAATCCGCAGTTTTTCGGCGCGGCAGGAATGCGCATATGGGGTCTGTGCCGAAAAATGCAGCGATCATTGACTACAGGATTGCAACAGGAATGGAAGCTCTTGTCGGATACCTCTATCTGTCCGGCAAAGATGAGCGGCTTTCGCAGCTTATGCGCATTGCGCTGCACGATACAGCTGAGATTGCAGAACAGGCAGAGAAATAGAAGAAGATTAATTAACAGGAGAAAAAGATGGCAAATTACAACGATCGCGGCGGCAGGCGCAGCGATGATTACAAGCGTCCCAATCGAAAGAACAGCGATGGTTTCCGTTATTCGGACGACAGGAAGCCCCGCTTCAATGATGACA
>OLXN01001519.1_pt1 | contig 13437 bp, 5 predicted proteins | sample 1674021 | NCBI WGS metagenome assembly OLXN01 (sample SAMEA103958137, study PRJEB25191) | human gut metagenome | biome: human-associated habitat [ENVO:00009003]; feature: intestine environment [ENVO:2100002]; material: feces | place: Germany | collected 2013/2015
AAAATCCCGCTGTGTTTGTAGAAATAGACTAAATTTTCGACTTTTCAGATACACCTTAGTCCTGTCTGAAACGTCAAAAAGCTCGTCTGTTTCAGTAAACGCAGCCGGATTTTGTGCTTGCGAAAGATCCGCTATTTTCGTTGCTCTCAGAGGCACCTCAGGAGCTGGCGCAAATAGAAATCGGCAAGGGGGAACCGGGAATCAGGGGCGGGGCAGAGGGGACAAAAAAGCGAATGGCATATCTGCAGCAAACCCGCACCCCGTTGTAAAGGGAGAACGGCGTCCCGTTGGCGGGCGTGCAATCCACCAAACACACACCCGCCGCCGCAAACACCACAAACCGTTTGCAGGGGCGCGGTGTACCCATCGCGCCGCAAAAAAACGGGAACCGTGCGCCGCAAACCTGCCATCCCTCCCACAAGGCGCCCACCCAGCCGCCAGGCTCCGCCGCAAACAGGCGCATGCGAAACAAATAATTGCGCAAAAACAGGGAAATGTAGCAAAAAAGGCGAATTTTGCTGCAAAGTTGCGCTCTGTGTGCGCAGAGGATCATAAACGCGCGGTCAAAGTATATAAAAGGGACCGCTGCCAAAAAGAAAATCAGGAATAAATTATACAAAGGCTTTGAATACATTGTATAATTGGAGGAAAACGCAATCAGTAAAAGTGCTGAAAAACAGGAATTTACGTGGATTGTATTGCCTTTCTGGTATAAAGGTGCTATACTTTAACACTGAAAAGTAAATGCGCAATGAGAAGATTCGATGCGTAATTTTTTTGAAAACAACATGGCAACGGTTGCGCAAGTAAAAGAAGCTGGCTTCTTTTACTGTTTCACAGGGATCCCCTGTGGAACAATGTGCTTCCATCAAGCCAGCGCGAAAGACGGGTGAGCAGATTGAATAGAACAGGAAAAAACACAACAGGTTGGGCGCGCCGGCTGACAGCGCTGCTTGTCACCGCTTGCCTGGTTATGGCAATGGCCCTGCCTGTATACGCCGAGGTGGATCTTCTGCCCGACGCACCTGACGAAGTAGAGCTGCTGGAGGATAAGCAGGGAACGGCCTCCGGGGAGGATAACGTTCCGCCGGAGCAGAACGCCGCCACCCCGGTGCCGGATGCCGCCACCCCGGAACCGGAACAAAGCGCCGAGCCGGAGCAGCCCGCCCCGACCGAAACGCCGGAGCCCACGGCAGAACCCGCCCTGACCCCGGAACCGGCAGCCACCGCAACGGCCACCCCTGTGCCGACCGTGACCCCCACCGCCACCCCGGAACCGACCGAACAGCCGCAGAAGATGTACGCCGCAAAAAGCGTGGATAACGTGCAGGCAGTTAGTGAGCCGGGGGGAGTGCCGGATACTTACACGCTCTATTTTGCAGTGCCTAAGATTTGGATCGATTATACAGGGGTGACAATACGTGCCATTATTGGAAAAAGTCAAAATGATCCAAAATATGAACTTCCTATGAAGGAAGTTAGCGAAACGGATGACGGAAGAAAAATTTATTCTGTGGTCCTGAATCATCAAGACCACTATAAATATGGAGTGTTGGGTGGACTTGAATTTCGCGGATATAAAGGAGAAACACATACATACACAGTAACCATTGTTAAAGTAGATGATAATAATCAGCTACGGGATATATCGTTCGATCCAGTTAATCCGAATTATATCGGCGGCGACTACTATGACGGAGAGAACGGAGATGGCTGGCATCCAGAGCTGTGGAAAATCTATAAGGTTGGCCATAAGCATTTCGCTGGCAAAACGATGGCCTTTGAAAATAAAACCAGTGAAACACTAACGAACGTCCAAGCCTGGTTTTATGAACCGAAAGAAGGAGAGCTTAAGCCGGTCGGTGGCCCAATACCCTTAAATAGTATTGATTCTGGAAATAGTATTGCTTCTGGTTCCACAGCAACCTTTAAAATTCCTAACGATTATTGCTCTTTTGTTCGCTTTACCGCGGGCGATGATAATACAGAAATAAGTAAATACTACAATTTTTATAATGAGGAAGTAACAGGAGAAAATCAGAAACGCTTCCAGTATTCCGAAGGTCAATGCTATTGCTACATGTACAATGATATTGAGGATGCAACATGGGGGCGTCCCGGTGCCACCCGCATCTATTACGATGCTACTTTTTCCAAGATGGCATTGAATGGAGATACCGACGACTTTTCAATCCCCAAAGCCAATAATAATAAAGAGACCATTTATTATCGGATAAAAGGAGACGGCGTAGAATCCGAAAGCGGCACGCTGGTAAAAGATGGTACAAACGAAAATCTTTATTATATTGACATTCCCCAAGGATATCGTTCAATCATCTTTTCCGGTGATGCAATTAACGGTGACAATGCGACAAAAGGAAATGGAGTAAGTACAGAGTGGCTGACGATTCCCACAGATGACAAAAATTGCTTCTATGCGGATACGAATGACGATGCAGTATATAAAGGTACCACTCGTGGCGGCTACTGGGCTCCAAAAGGTACCCTGCGTGATGCCGAAAAGGGGAAAGATACTGGCACTAAAGTAGTAGATATTAAATCCGCTCCTTTTACGGAAGAAGCAAACACAAAATATGTTACCAGTACGCTGTATGACTATTATACAGATTACGAACTGAACGGCAAGAACCGTGATAAGTACGATAATGATAATACGGTTAATCAGCGCCACTGGGTACCCTTCCGCCAGTTCGATCAGGCAATCAGCGACTACTATCAGAGTTATGTAGATAAAAATACCGGAAAGCCCATTATATATCCCATTTATACAGGCCATTTCCAGCCAAGCGATTGGGATAAAAGATTTGCGGATATTGCAAGTACATTGAATTTGTACGGATGGAGTTCTTACAATATCTTTATCGCAGCCAATAACTCGAACTTTGATATAGGAGACACAAAAGAGAAAAAAAATTCCTACGCTTTCCAGGGCATTGTGGCAGACAAAAGGGACAGCGATGGCGACATCGTGATGAATGGAACGACCCTGAAAGAACCGCATTTCAATGAAAAGTTCCTGACCGGCCAAAACAGCAAAAATGCAAAACTTGGCGAAGTTTACCACAATGTTGAGTTCCCGTTTACCCAAGAAGAAGTTTTTATAGAACCAGCGCAAACGCCAAATGGCCCGCAAAAAGGAGAGGGCGTTAAATACTGGTGGTTTGACAGTAAAGAAACTTCTCTATATCTGCGCAAAGATACAAATAGCGATCAGTTGTACCTTGGTAATGATAGCCCAGGAGTGACAACCGCTGGATATAAGAGCGAGGCGTCCCACAACGTGGACAGTGCAAGTAGTCCAGATAATGTTTCAACGCCATACGGCTTTTTCCCGTTCAATGAAACCACAACCAGTAAGAGCGCAGTCAGGTACAATTACGGTTACGGTGCAAAACTTGAAATCCCGTTTACCCTAACCAGTACCGGAACAGTTAAGGACGACTACAATAATGAAATTCCAATTCGTTTTTACTTCTCTGGTGATGATGATGTGTGGGTTTTCATTGACGATCAGCTTGTCCTGGATATTGGCGGTGCTCATGCCAGAGTTTCTGGTGTGTTGGAATTTGACCAGCGCGATAATAAGAAAAACACCGTAACTTCCTATGTTAGCCGGGTCAAGAACAGCAAGACAGGTAATTATGGCGCTGAAAATTGTGATGAGCACAACCATACAACGGCGACAAGCATTACTTACTTAGGAACAACCGAAACGTATTATAAAAACGCAAGTGTCTCCATCCCTGGTCTTTCTACCGGCAAGCACACCCTTACCATGTACTACATGGAACGCGGTATGTGGGAGTCCAACATGGCGGTGGCGTTCAACTTCCCGGATAATAACGAGCTGCAGGTTCAAAAAGAGGTTGATCTGAACAAGGTTGATCCGGACTTCAAAAACTGCTTTACAGACCAGAAAATCTTCAACTTCACCATCCAGAACCAGGCAACCCATTATGGAGAAAAAGTGGCCGCTGGCTCGGATACAAGCGGTACCAAAGAGGTGAATTTTGCGGATTGTGACGAGATTAAACCCGCAACCGATTCAACCGAAGGTGAGTACATTTTCAAGTTGGATACAAACCCCGAGCAAGGTTCCGGGCCTGAAGGCGAAAAGGTCCTTCACTGGTACGCACGCTATACGGATACGGAACCCGTCAGTGCAGCGCGTAAGAAACGTTATGGCATCCTGACGCTGAAAAACCCCATCGATATCAAAGACGAGCGCTTCCTTACGTTCCAGGTTTACGTTGATCCAGGGGATAGCGGAGGTGACCTTTCCCTCAACAACCTGTATCTGGAACTGCTGGATGAAAATGACGTCCAAAAAGGCAGCCTTGGCACATCAGGCATTAACGGCGCAACGTATGGCTCGGTCGAAGTGAAGACAGGCGCATGGGTCACCGTAAAGCTGGACCTGAACAAGATGAAAGCGCAGGACGGTTTTAACGGCAAGGTCAAAACCATCCGCGTGGGCGATAACTATAGCCGCCACATCTATTTCAGGAACTTTACCTTCATTCCCAAAGCGGTGCCAAAAACGATGACCGGCTTTACAACCGATCAGAAGGAAATCCCGGATTACGGCTCCGCCAAAACCGGTCAGTTGCAAAACGCCATAAACGCACAGTACACCTCCACCAAGGACAACGACACCCAGTTGGTGGACGATGACGGACGCTTTGTTCTGGAAGATGGAGAAACCGTTACCTTCAGCGACCAGTTCCGCCGCGGCAGCTACATTTCGCTCAAAGAGGATCTGAACCAAAACCTGTACGACACCAAATGGACGGTGTGCGAGAACGGGCAGGCGGTTACTTCGATGAAGGGCGATAGCGAATCCGTGAGAGTTGACAACGCGAACAAGTCGCTGGTTAGCCAGAGTTCCCCCGCCGACGGCCCCGATGATGGCCGAACGGAAGTTTATGTCGATAAAGATGGGATAAAGAATGATGGCTACAAGGTGAGCAAAAAGCCCGAAGAAGCCAACACCATCGTCTTCCGCTCCTATAAGGACCCGGACGAAACAAGCTCCACGCTGACAAAGCTAAAGGTAAAATACGTCAACACCGTCAAAACCGGCGGGCTGAAAATCCAAAAGAAGGCCGCAGAGGGCGAAACCTTGACCGGAACCTACACCTTCAAAGTTACCTTTAATGATGTTGGCGGTGAGGGTCTGGAAGAAAAGCCCATCGAAAGAACCGTTACGATTGATATGGGCAAGGGCGAAAGCACCGGAACCATCACCGGCATCCCCGTTGGCACCCGCTATACCATCGAGGAAGTCAAAACCGATGATTCCAGACTGCAAAGCGTAACTGTTCCGAAAGGTCAATCCGCCCAGGTGATCTACAACACCATGGTGGAAGGCGAGATTGTGGCGGGCAAAAATCCGGACAATCCGAACGATCCGAAAGCTCTGGAAGTTACCGCAATCTTTACCAACACCACGCGCAAACTGATCAACATTGAGTTCGATAAGCTCTGGAAAGATGCAAATGATACGGTCCTTGGTACAACGAACCAGCCGAACGAGATTTACATCCAGCTCCAGCGCAAAAACAGTGCTGCGGATGCCAAATGGGAGGTTGTTGACTACCCGACCTCGGGCAGCAAATATGTTACGGTTCGCCATACAGATAACGGCTGGCTGTATCCCTTTAACAACCTGGATCAGTACCCGGTTGGCGGCAGTGCGGCAAACAACTATATTTACCGCATTGTGGAAGGTACGGTGGATAAGGCTGGCAACTTTACCGCGGTAAAGCCGAACGAAACCATTACGATTAACGGCAATACGTATGTTGTAACGGCTGAAGCTGAAGCAACAGCAAACAGCGAAACGAACAGCGCGGGCAGCTCAACAGACAATACAGCCACAGCAAACAGCGAAACGAACAGCGAAACCGGCGCAACTACAACGCCAGCCACAGTAACCCCCGATGGAACCATCACCGGCGGCAGCGGCAAGATTGTGCTGACCAACACGCTGCAGAACCCGAAGTTTGCACTGGATATCATCAAGAAGGACGCGGAACCCAATAATGCGGGCGAAGAAGTATTCTTGAAAGATGTTGAGTTCAAGCTGGAAAAGCTGAAGCAAGCAAAAACTGGAGGAACGCAGTGGGAAGTAGATACTTCCTATACATTCAACAACAACGACAACCTACATTATTTGACCGGTACAACCGGAACGGACGGCGAGATTAAAAATAACCCGTTCAAGGATCTGGAACCCGGCAGATACCGGCTGACGGAAACCAAGGCACATGAGGGGTACAACCTGTTGTCCAAGTCGATTGATATCGAATTTACCCAAGACGGCAAGTACAAGATAGACGATGGTCCCGCCCAAAAAGCAACGGGCGATGCAGCCAGCGGCTACACAGTTACCTTTACCGTTCTGAACCGTAAAACGCCTGAGCTGCCCCACACGGGTGCAGACGCGCCAAGCCTGTGGCTGCTGATCGGCATGCCGCTGGCGGTGGCAGGGCTGTTGATATTCACATTCCGCTACAACAGGAAAGGGGGCCGGCGACATTAACCATCCCCCGGAAACCCAGCAACCCCCAGGATGCAGGGCCTGCCCGCCCGTGCGCGCCCGTTTACGGCAGGGCGCAGCCATAAGCCGGGGTGTATAACTGAAAAGCGGAAAATATCGCCTGTTTCTATAAGCGCAGCCGGATTTTGTGTTAAGAAGCCTTGGGGTCCGGAAAGGATTCCGGCGGCTCTTTGCCTTACATCCTGCTTGTGGCTGCGAAATATCCGTTATTTCCTTTGGTTTCAGATGCACCTTAAGCCAAGTGGGCAAGCGGCCCAGTTTTTCCTCCTTTTTTCTTCACGGCACAGTGCGGGCGGCGCGGCAGCGTTTCCCCGCTGCAGCGCCCCGCACTGCACGCCGTGCTGATGCAGAACCCTTAAGCCGGGCGGCCCCGCCGCCCATCCGATGATGATTTTTTTAAGAGAAGAGGTACTGAAATGAAAAAAGCAAAACGTTTTCTCACAGGCCTGTTGAGCGCCGCCCTGGCCCTCAGTCTGTGCGCCATGCCAGCAATGGCAGATGATGGCAGTGGAACAACACCGGCACCCACTGCAAATCCAGTTTGGACGCAGGATACCGGTTCCATTACGATTCATAAATATGAGTGGAACGATGATACTAGAGGGCCTGCAACCGGCGAGGCAGAAGACGCAGGGAGTCTTCCTTCGAATGACAAAGGTGAAACGCCTACTCCGTTGGCAGGTGCAACCTTTACCGTTTATCAGGTTAAGAATGCAGAAGATCTGAAAAAATATTATGATGGTAAAGATGTAGCTTGGCCTACAAGCTGGGAAGATTATGCAGAACCTGATACTACTACCGGCGGTTATAAACTGAAGAGTGACGTGACTGCAACTGTAACTGAAGTCGATTCGAAAACGACAGATACCAGTGGCGTTGTTAAGTTTGAAGAATTGCCTTTGGGTCTTTACCTTGTGCTTGAAACCGAAACACCGGATTCCGTCAGGACTGCATGTGAGCCGTTCTTTGTCTCTGTTCCTATGACAAAAGTCTCGACTGATACGAATGGCGGTCTGACTGATTGGCTGTACGATGTTCATGTCTTCCCGAAAAACTCTACTGCATATGGTCAGGCTGTTTTGCAGAAAGTCGGTAAGCAGAGCGGTACAGATACAGAAGTTACAGCCATGCAGAGCTACAAGTTTAAGCTCTATAAGAAGAATGAAGACGGAACATGGACTTGGATTGAGAAGAAGCCTGCAAATGGCGTAGATAATGCAGGCGAGTGGCTTGACGCAGCTAATAAAACGGGTGTCCTTACCACGGGTGCAGATGGCAAAATCAGCGTTTCTGGTTTGACCAAAGGTGTATATGCCTTTGTGGAAACTGAAGTTAATGCAAACGATGGTTACATTTTGGATTCCGGCATTGCCTATGTTTTTAAGATCGGTGACAATGGCGAGATGGTTGCAGCGACCGAAAGTGATATTGAAGGCGCGCAAAAGCCTGAAACTAGTGTAAAGAGCTTTGACACTACTGCTTTTAGTGGAGCACAGGTTAAAGTAAAGAACTACAAGCCGGACTTCAAAAAGGAAATTACAGGTAAAAAGGATGCAGACTATGGCATTGGTGATGATGTTCCGTATACTCTGACTGTCAATGTTCCTGAAAACGTTGCAAAACTGAAGACTTTCACCGTATCTGATGAAATGAATAGCGACCAGCTGGTTGTTAATAGTGATATTGATGTTAAAGGAAAAGTTGGCGAAGCTGAAGAAACGACATTTAAAGAGGGTACTGGGTATACCCTGACGATAACGAATGCTGAGGGTAAGTCTGGCTTTACGATTGCATTTGCTACTGACAAGATTGCGGCATATGCAGGTGGAACCATTACCATTACCTATACCGCAAAGCTCCAGGACGGCGCTTCGGTTGGTGCAGTGGGCAATGTAAACAGTGCCGACCTGAAATACTCCAAGAAGACAAATATTACCACTACTGAAGCGGATCCTCCGTATGATATCCATGACGAAGCTGTTGTTTATACGTTCAAGACTGGCATCCTGAAACAGAATGAGGATGGCGAACCGCTGAAGGATGTTGAATTTACCCTTTATAAAAAGTATGATGCAGAAAAAGATACGATGAACAAAAATGGCACCGTTAAGTTTATGGGTGCTGATAAGACCCTTTTAACGCCTGAGGAAGCAGCAGCAAAAAAGCTGAACGATACTGTTAGTGATGAGCCTAAGTGGTTTGCTGTTATGGATTTGAAGACGGAGGCCGACGGTAAGGCTGTTGCAAAAGGTTTGCCGACTGGCGAGTATAAGCTGGTTGAAACCAAGACTCACAAAGGCTATAACCTGTTGACTGGTCCGGTGGACGCAAACCTGACTCTGGACTACACCACCGCATGGAGTGATACGAAAACCTTTGATAGCAACACGGGTGAACTGATTAAGCATGACTACAATAGCACCGTGGTTAAGAATGGCGATACTCCGTACAGCTATGCAGAGATCGTCATCATCAACCGCAAGGGCTTCAACCTGCCCACCACCGGTGGTTTCGGCACCCTGCTGTTCAGCGGCATTGGCGTGCTGCTGGTTGTGGCCGGTGTTGGCGTGCTGCTGAGCCTGAAAAAGAAGAACCGCACCTGATGCGCCCGCCGCAAGGCAAAACAATGTTACAATTCACCAATAGGGTATAGAGGGATAATCCATCATACACAGGGGGAGGGCCGGATTTGGCCCTCCCCCTATGGTGGGTTATTGGGGAATAAATTTTTTTGGGTGTACATGGCCGTTGTTCGGTTGATTTTTAGGCCCTGCGTGGGGAACCACCCCATGGGCGTCAGGTTTGCGGCGAGGAACCACCCCACGGCCGTTAGGTTTGTGGCAAGGAACCACCCCTCAGTCTGCGTTGCAGACAGCTCCCCTCAAAGGGGAGCCACCGCAAACATAAGGTAAGATATTGGCGCCCCTTGAGGGGTGACTCCCCGCGGGGCGGGGAGATGTCGCGAAGCGACAGAGGGGACGGGGCGCTGTTTGCGCTGTCACCGAAGGTGACTGAGGGGTGGTTCCCCGTGCAGAACCTAAAAATAAATAGGGCAAGGCCCGTCAACGGGCCGATGGCGAGCATCGGCCCCTACAAATGATTTGCAATGTTTGCGGCGCGGGGTGGATGGGCGGCAATTATTAGGCCCGTCAAACGGGGCGTCGGGGACGCCGCCCCCTACATGCAGGGCGAGGTTTATTACAATTTTGTGGTGTGCAACGCCGTAAGGCCCTACAGATTATTTTATTGTTATTCACTACCCTAAAAACCACCCCCAACCCAATATCTCCTGAGCGGCGCAATGCGCCGCGGTCCACCACAATTATTCATTATTCTTTATTATTTATTCTTTTGCCTACTTCCAATTCCTAATTTCTAATTTCTAATTGCATCAGTTCCCAACTTCAACCCTCTCACGGAAAGGTTCGCGGTGACGCTATGGATACCACAACAAAACTAAAAGTCGGCTTTGCGGCCTTGATGATCCTGTCCGGCATTGGGGTGGCATCGTACCCGGTTATCAGCAACGCGGTGGCGCAGCGCCACGCCAGCGAAGCGATCCAAAATTACGATGATACCGTAAAAAGCATGGATACCGAAAAACTGGACGCCGCCAAGGAGGCCGCCCGCCGCTATAACCAGCAGCTGGACAGCGCCGTGGAGCGCGATGCCGCAGGCGAAGCGGAGGATACCGGCACCAGCTATGTGGACCTTGTGGATGTGGGCGAAAGCCTGGGGTATATCACCATCCCGAAAATTGACGTCAACCTGCCTATTTACGAAGGCACCAGCGATGATGTGCTGCAAAGGGGCGTTGGCCATCTGGAAGGCTCCAGCTACCCCCTTGGCGGCGAAAGCACCCACAGCGTGCTGACCGGCCACCGCGGCCTGCCCGAAGCCGTGCTGTTCACCGACCTGGACAAGCTGGAAGAGGGCGACTGTTTCTACCTGCATATTCTGGATGAAACGCTGGCGTACCAGGTGGATCAAATCAAAGTGGTGGAACCGGAGCACACCGAGGATCTGGAAATCACCGCGGGGCAGGATTACTGCACCCTTGTTACCTGCACGCCGTATGCCATCAACACCCACCGCATGCTTGTGCGCGGCACCCGCATCCCTTATAATGGAGAGGAAGAAACCAACACCCCGCAGGCCGTGCAGTATCAGGCGCTGCGCACCGGAACGGTGGTCAAGCGCGTGGTGGATGCCTGGCCGTGGATCGCGGTAACGGGCAGCATTGTGATCGGCGGCGAAGCGCTGCTGCTGCTTTTGCTGCTGCACCGCTGCAAAAAGCGCGAGGAGGATGACTAAATGGGACGGCTGATTGCTAAAATTCTGGCCTGGCTGGCCATTTTGCTGGGGCTGGCGCTGTTGATACAGCCCACCGCTGCCCAGTGGTGGACCAGCACCCGCAACGCCAAAACCGCTGCGCAGTTTGCGGCCCGCGCCGAAGCTCAGCCCACCGCCCCCGCGGCGGAGGAAACCACAGCCGAACCCCCGGAGCCGGAACGCGCCTACCCTGAACTGTACGCCGCGATGCAGGACTATAACGCGGAAATTTACGCCGGGGGCCAAAGCGGCCTGACCGACCCGTTCGCCTACGAGGAAGCCCCGCTGGACCTTGCTGCCTATGGCTATGACGATGATGTGCTGGCTGTGCTGTGGATCCCGCGCCTGAACCTGGAGCTGCCCGTTTACCTGGGCGCCAGCCGCGAAAACCTGGCCAAAGGCGCGGCGCTGCTGGGCCAGACCTCGATGCCGCTGGGCGGCGAAAACACCAACACCGTGATTGCCGCCCACCGCGGCTATTATGGCGCGGAAATGCTGCGCAACGTGCAGCAGATCCAGGTGGGGGACAAGATCCAGCTGACCACCCCGTGGGAAACGCTGATTTACCGCGTGAGCGAGCTGAAAATTATTGACCCCAGCGATATCAACGCCGTGCTGATCCAGCCGGGGCGGGACCTGCTGACCCTTTCCACCTGCCACCCCTACACCCGCAACAGCCAGCGCTACCTGGTAATTGCGGAGCATGACACCGCCGCTGCGGACACCACCAAAGAGGAGGATTTGCAGGAAAGCGCCGCTACCTGGGACGAAACGCCGCGCCAGGTGACCGTGGAGGATGCCGGCGGCAGCTCCATTGCCGAAGTGGCCCCCCAGGCCCTGACCCCATTGCCGGGGGAGGGCAGCGCGGAATCCGAGGGGAGCGCGATCTCCAATACCATGATCTGGCTGGAAAACAACGCACTGTGGGCCGGGCTGGTGGTTATTGCCGCCGCCGTTGGCATTATGGTGATATGGAAAAAACACCGGGAGGATTAACCATGCAGTACACACAGCAGGCCGCCGCCGTTACGGCCGAAGTAAACAAGGCCGTGCAGGGCAAACAGCAAACGGTAAACACCATCTGGATGGCCATGCTGGCGGGCGGCCATGTGCTGATTGAGGATATTCCCGGCGTGGGCAAAACCACGCTGGCGCTGGCCTTTGCCCGCGCGCTGGACCTGAAAGAAAGCCGCGTGCAGTTTACGCCGGATGTTCTGCCGTCCGATTTGGTGGGATTTTCCGTTTACCAGAAAGAGACCGGCAAGTTTGTGTACCACGCCGGTGCGGTGATGTGCAACCTGTTTTTGGGCGATGAGATCAACCGTACCTCCTCCCGCACGCAGTCGGCTTTGTTGGAAGTGATGGAAGAAGGCACGGTGACGGTGGACGGCGTTACCCGCCCGGTGCCCGCACCCTTTACCGTAATTGCAACCCAGAACCCCATCGGCGCCGCCGGCACGCAGATGCTGCCGCAGTCTCAGCTGGACCGTTTCATGGTCTGCGCCGTAATGGGCTACCCCGATGAGGAAGCGGAGCTGGCAATTTTGGCCGGGCAGAGCAAAGGCCGCCTGCTGGACCGTGTGCGCCCCGTTGCCGGTCAGGCGGATCTGCTTGCCATGCAGCAGGAGGTCAGCACGGTATTTGTGCATGAGCTGATGTACCGCTACATTGTGGCGCTGGCCCAGGCCAGCCGCAAGGACCCGCGCCTGGCCGTGGGGTTAAGCCCCCGTGCCACCCTGGCGCTGACCAGCATGACGCGCGCGGCGGCGTATCTGGCGGGGCGGGATTTTGTTGCCCCGCAGGATGTGACCGCTGTGTTTGATGCGGTTGCCCGCCACCGCCTGGTGCTGAACGACCAGGCCCGCGCAGGCGGCGAAACGGTGGACAGCGTAATGCAGGACCTGCTGCGCACCGTGCCGCGCCCCCGCCCCGAAAAGGCTGACCGCCATGGCAGGTAAGCTGGGCCGGGCGCTGGTGCTTTTGGTGCTGCTGGCCGCGGCGCTCATCACCCAGGCACCGCTGGCGGTGTTCCTGTTAGCGTTTGCGCTGGTGCTTCTGGTGCTGCTGCGGCTGGACGCCGCCTATCTGCGCAGGCAGGTAACGGCAGAGCTGCTGGTGCCGGACAAACCCGTGATACAGGGCGAAGATTTTGCCCTGACGGTTCGGCTGCGCAACCGCAGCCGGTTGCCCATCCCTGCGCTTGTGGTGCTGCTGAACGCCGCCGATGAATGGGGCGGCGGGCAGATCACCCTGCGCTGCGCCGCCATGCTGGGTGGCAGAGAGAGCGCCGAACAGCGCATTACCCTAAACGCAGGCAAAAGCGGCGTGTGGAGCATTGCGGTGCGGGGCATCACCCTGCGGGATCACCTGGGGGTGTTCACCGCGGCATGCCCGGCTGCCGTGCAAAGCCAGAGCATCTGTGTGCTGCCCGCTGCCGCGGCTGGCAAAGCCAAAGCGGAAACCGCCCCCGATGAGGACGGCGACGAAGCCGACACCCGCGCCGCCCTGGGCGGCAGCTATGA
>OLXN01001546.1_pt1 | contig 13234 bp, 10 predicted proteins | sample 1674021 | NCBI WGS metagenome assembly OLXN01 (sample SAMEA103958137, study PRJEB25191) | human gut metagenome | biome: human-associated habitat [ENVO:00009003]; feature: intestine environment [ENVO:2100002]; material: feces | place: Germany | collected 2013/2015
AGCTTCTGGATAAATATGGCAGAGCATCCATAGATCCCCTGAAGCAGAAGGTTGCAGAGTGTCACAGAGAGTACGTCACATTCAGGCGTGAGATGGACGAGCTCTCGATGGATGAGGCGGAGCGGAGCAGAAAGGTAGAATTCCTCAAGTACCAGATCGCGGAGATCGAGTCAGCAAATATAAAGACTGGTGAGGACGAAGATGTTGAGCATCAGTACAACAGGATGGTCAATTCACGCGATATAGTTGCGGCAGCTTCGGATGTATACAGCGTTACAGGTTATGAATCTTCTTCATCTGCGGGAAATGAGATCGGCAGAGCTCTGGCATCGATGAAGGGTATAAAGGATCTCGACGGAGAGATAGACGGTCTGTATAGTCAGTTGGAAAATATTGACGCGCTGCTGAATGATTTTAACGTTGAATTAAATGATTACATGCAGAGCATGGACTTTGACGATTCTGAGTTTAGAAGTGTTGAGTCCAGGCTTGACGTCATCAATGATATAAAGGGAAAATATGGAAGCACCGTGGAAGAGGTGTTCAAATATCTGGAGGACAGCAGGAAGGAATATGAAAGGCTGTCTGAATATGACGAATATATATCAGGACTTTCAGACAAAATAAAAAAGGTGGAGAAAGCCATGCTCAAGGCAGCAGATGCGCTTACTGCTGAGAGACAGAGGCAGGCTGAGAATCTGTGCAGAGACATCAGAGATGCACTTGCTGATCTGAGTTTCATGGAGGTTCGGTTCGACATGGTATTTGACAGGCTTCCGGAGTGTACGGCAAATGGAATCGATGACTGCTATTTTGTCATTTCGACAAATGTCGGCGAGAAGATGAGACCGTTATATGACGTGGCTTCAGGCGGTGAGCTCTCAAGGATCATGCTGGCGATCAAATCCTGCATGGCGTCCGAGGACAATATCGGCACTCTTGTATTCGATGAGATCGATGTGGGAATAAGCGGCCGTGCAGCTCAGAAGGTTGCTGAAAAAATGGCAGTTATTTCCAGAAGCCATCAGGTTATAAGCATAACCCATCTTCCGCAGATCGCAGCGATGGCAGATTCTCATTTTGAAATCGAAAAAAACGTCGAAGAAAACGAGACCGTCACATCGATCCATCCATTATCCGAGGAAGATTCTGTCAGAGAACTGGCAAGAATGCTCGGCGGCGCGAAAATTACGGATTCTGTTCTGGCAAATGCCAGCGAGATGAAGGAATTGGCACAGGTACAAAAATCTGCAAGACTCAAATAAAGAGAAGTCCGCATACTAAGAGGGAAATCACGAAACAAAGCGTGGTTTCCCTCTTTTTCGCGGGCGGCGAGTCAAAGTCCGGCCTGCACGAGAACTTGACGACCGCCGCGAAAACAAAAGAAATGCCGCAGTTCTGCCCTGCGGCGGAAAGGATGGGAATGCAAATGACGAGAAAACAAAAATACCGAAGAGTCCTGCTTGCGCTGGCGGCGCTGTTTCTGATCCTCGCTGTTCTTCTTGGCTACGATGCCATGCGCGAATCCCTGCCGGATACGATGTATGTGGATGAGAACAGCGAAAGCCCGTTTCAGCCGCTCACGAAACATCCGCTTCTGACGATTTCGGAAGATACGAAGGAAGCAGAAAAAACCGAATTCGGAGAAACGGGAGAAACGGTTGTAGAATGTTCCGCCGCCGGGATCCCGCTGAAAAAGATCCGTGTGATCCAGGAAGAACGGCCGAAAGTTGCCGTCTGCGGCGCGCCGGTCGGTATCTATATGGAGACCGACGGTGTGATGGTGATCCGTACAGCCGAAATCCGTTCGTCCGACGGAACCGTCAGCCGTCCGTCAGAAAATATTCTGCGGGAAGGCGACTATATCACAAAAGTAAACGGACAGAGCATCCGCAGCAAGCAGGATCTGATTGATGCAGTAAAAGTATCAAACGGTTCCCCGGTGTATCTTTCCCTGCTTCGGGACGGGGAAACGATCGAAGTGCAGGTGACACCGCAGAAAAGCCAGGACGGCACCTGCCGCCTCGGGGCCTGGGTCCGCGACAATATGCAGGGAATCGGAACACTGACTTTCGTGGAACCGGACGGAACCTTTGCAGCGCTCGGCCATGGAATCAGTGATGTCGATACCGGAAAAATGCTCCAATTGAACGGCGGAGAACTGTATCTGACACAGATTCTGTCTGTGATCCCGGGAAAAGCGGGTGTACCGGGTGAACTGCAGGGCGTGATCCATTACGAAGAAAAGAACCGTATCGGGTCAGTGGCGGAGAATACCATCTACGGTATCCACGGCGTTCTGGACAGGGAAAAAAGCAGTGCACTGCCGCTTACCGTGACGGAAATTGCCTACCGGCAGGAGATCGAGACGGGCCCGGCCACCGTGCGGATGTGCGTGGACAATACGGTAGAAGAGTATGAGGCGGAGATTACGGAAATCGATCTTGGAAGCGAGAATACGAACAAAAATTTTGTGCTCGAAATTACCGATCAACGGCTGCTACAGAAAACCGGCGGCATCGTACAGGGAAATTCCGGCTCGCCGGTGCTCCAGAACGGAAGGCTGATCGGCGCCATTACCCATGTTTTCGTAAACCATCCAGAAAAAGGCTACGGTGTCTTTGCGGAAAACATGCTTGCACGGAACTGAAAAAATATGCGTTAATTTGGTTGAAATTGTTACAAACTTCCGAATTTTTACGGAAAATGTCGATCGAATTTTCAAAAATTTACGGGAAATATATTGAAAATGCGAAAAAATAAAATTATAATGTCTGTGTGATTGGAAAAAGTTCAGAAGAAAACGGATGCAGTGAAATTCCGGAAAGACTATGAGTTTTTGCAAAGGAGAGCTTTATGGAAAAGATCAACATTGCCATCGCGGATGATAACGAACGCATGCAGGAAATGCTTGGGAACGTCATAAAACAGGATGACACGCTTGAACTGATCGGGCAGACCGGAAACGGAAATGATATCTACAGTATCATCCGCGACAAAGAACCGGACGTCGTACTGCTTGACATTTTCATGCCGAAGATGGATGGTCTGACTGTAATGGAGAAAGTCAATGAGGATAAAAATCTGAAAAAAAGACCTGCCTTTATCGTTGTCTCCGCCGTAGGAGAGGAGAGGATCACCGAAGATGCGTTCCGGCTCGGCGCTTACTATTACGTCTTAAAACCGTTCGACAACGAAACTCTTCTGAACCGGATCAAAGCAACAAAAGGAATGACAGCAGTAAGAAGATACCATCCAAGAAATTTTACAAACCCCGGAAAAGAGCCGATCTGTCCGCCGGAAAACAGTCTGGAAATCGATGTGACAAATATGATCCACGAGATCGGCGTTCCTGCCCATATCAAAGGATACCAGTACCTGCGCGATGCGATTCTGCTTTCCGTAGAGGACACGGAAATGCTCAATTCCATTACCAAGATTCTCTATCCGACCATCGCGAAACGCCACCAGACAACGTCAAGTCGTGTCGAGCGTGCCATCCGCCATGCGATTGAAGTGGCCTGGAGCCGCGGCAAAATGGACACAATCGACGAGCTGTTCGGCTATACCGTGAACAACCGCAAGGGTAAACCGACAAATTCTGAATTTATTGCATTAATTGCAGATAAAATACGTCTTGAACTGAAAAATCAGTAAAAAGTAACAAAAAAATCCGAACAAACGGAGAAATTACAGAAGTTTAGACTTTTTTTTCTGGACAAAGTACGGTATAATACAGACAGGACGTTGATTATCCTTTCGCGTTTCATAGGATCGTGACAAAAAGGAAGGAATTACAGAAAAACAAAGATGCGATAATCAGCATGAAATTACAGGAGGATTCTTTTCATGAAAAATATTTTGTTCGTGGCTTCAGAGTGTGTACCGTTCATCAAAACAGGCGGTCTGGCGGATGTAGTAGGTTCTCTGCCGAAGTACTTCCCGAAAGAGTATTTTGATGTGCGCGTGGTGATTCCAAAATACGCAGGAATCAAAGAACAGTTTAGAAATCAGATGCAGTATGTGACAAACTTCTACATGGATCTGAACTGGAGACAGCAGTATGTCGGCATTTTCGAGATGGAATATGAAGGCATCAAATTCTACTTTATCGACAACGAGGAGCATTTCGGAGGAAGCACTCCATATGCGGGCATGCCGTGGGATCTGGAAAAATTTGCTTACTTCAGCAAAGCAGCGCTTTCCATTTTACCGACCATCGGCTTCCGCCCGGACCTCATCCACTGCCACGACTGGCAGACCGGTCTCGTTCCGGTTTACCTGCACGAGCGTTTCCAGGCAGATGAATTCTATCGGGGAATCAAAACAGTCATGACGATCCACAACCTGAAATTCCAGGGCATCTGGGACCGCAAGACGATTCAGAGCATTACCGGCCTTTCCGACTACTACTTCACACCGGATAAGCTGGAGTTCAAACACGATGCCAGCTACTTGAAGGGCGGTCTGGTTTACGCAGATGCGATCACCACCGTCAGCAATACATACGCGCAGGAGATTCAGACCCCGTTCTATGGCGAAGGACTCGACGGTCTGATGTGTGCAAGAGCAAACGATCTGCGCGGTATTGTAAACGGACTCGACTACAATGAGTGGAACCCGGAGACAGACGCTCAGATTGCAAAGAATTTCAATGTAAAGAACTTCCGTAAAGAGAAAGTGAAAAATAAACTGGCACTGCAGGAGGAGTTAGGACTCGAGGTCAATCCGAAGACGATGATGATCGGTATCGTATCCCGTCTGACCGATCAGAAGGGCTTCGACCTCATCAGCTATATGATGGATGAGATGTGCCAGGATGCCGTACAGTTTGTGATCCTTGGAACCGGCGAGGAGCGCTACGAGAACATGTTCCGCCACTTCGCATGGAAATACGACAAGAAGGTTTCGGCAAACATCTACTATTCCGATGCAATGTCACACAAGATCTATGCATCCTGCGATGCCTTCCTGATGCCGTCCCTGTTTGAGCCATGCGGACTCTCCCAGCTCATGAGCCTCCGCTACGGAACCCTTCCGATTGTCCGCGAGACCGGCGGCCTCAAAGACACCGTAGAGCCGTACAATGAGTACGAGGGAACAGGAACTGGATTCAGCTTCACAAACTACAATGCGCATGAGATGATGGGTACCGTGCGGTACGCAGAGCGCATCTATTACGACAAAAAACGCGAGTGGAACAAGATGATCGACCGCGCAATGGCACAGGATTTCTCCTGGGCGAATTCCGCAAAACAGTACGAGGAAATGTACAACTGGCTGATCGGATAAGCTGGTCTGCATTCTGAAAAATAAGAAAAAAATCCCGAAATGGCAGAAGAGGAAAGAAAAGCCGTTTCGGGATTTTTTTTGCAGTATTTTTGGGTTGCGGCAGGAGAGTGGAATATGCTACACTTGTGCATAAGGATATATTCGAAGCAGCTCCGGTGCAGAGGATTTGGGGGCTGAAAAAAGACACAGGAAAAAAAGAAAAACAGTTGACAACAAAGCAGATTTGTAATAGTATGGATACAGAAGCGAACGGACGTTCGCATGGTAAGGAGAATATTCAGTATGGGAAATAATAACGAAGATAAACTGCGTGCACTCGATGCCGCACTTGGACAGATTGAAAAACAGTACGGAAAAGGAGCTGTCATGAAGCTCGGAGATTCCGCAGCAAACATGAACGTGGAAACCATCCCGACCGGCTCTTTAAGCCTGGATATCGCACTCGGTCTTGGCGGTGTGCCGAAGGGAAGAATTATTGAGGTATATGGACCGGAGTCTTCCGGTAAAACAACCGTAGCGCTCCACATGGTAGCCGAAGTACAGAAACGCGGCGGAATCGCCGGCTTCATCGATGCAGAGCATGCGCTCGATCCGGCCTATGCCAAAAACATCGGTGTTGATATTGAAAACCTCTATATCTCACAGCCGGACAACGGCGAGCAGGCACTTGAGATCACCGAGACGATGGTCCGTTCCGGTGCGGTAGACATCATCATCGTGGACTCTGTTGCAGCACTCGTTCCAAAAGCCGAGATCGACGGCGACATGGGAGATTCCCACGTCGGACTTCAGGCGCGTCTGATGTCTCAGGCACTCCGGAAACTGACTGCAGCGATCAGCAAATCCAATTGTATTGTTATCTTTATCAACCAGCTGCGTGAAAAAGTCGGTGTCATGTTCGGAAATCCGGAGACCACAACCGGCGGCCGTGCACTGAAATTCTATTCTTCCATCCGTCTCGATGTCAGAAGAATCGAAGCCTTAAAGCAGGGCGGAGAGATGGTCGGAAACCGTACCAGAATCAAAGTCGTGAAAAACAAAGTAGCTCCGCCGTTTCGCGAGGCAGAATTTGATATCATGTTCGGAAAAGGAATCTCCAAAGAAGGAGACGTTCTGGATCTGGCAGCTTCCGTCGGCATCGTACAGAAGAGCGGCGCATGGTTCGCATACGGCGGCGACAAGATCGGCCAGGGACGCGAAAATGCGAAAGCATACCTGCGCGAGCATCCGGAAATCATGGATGAGATCGAGCACAAAGTGCGCGTGGCTTACGGCCTGATCAAGGAAGAAGCGCCGGAAGGCACAGAAGAAACAGCAGCAGTTCCGGAAACCGAAGGAGACGACGAATAAATGTTTGTGACAGAGATTCGTCCTCTGAATAAAAAGAAATCACGGATCCTCTTCGATGACGGAGAGGATCTGGTTCTTTATAACGGGGAAATCCGCGCTTCCCGCATCAAAGAGCAGGAGGAGCTTCCCGATGAGGTTTACGAAAAGCTGGCAGGGGAAGTGCTGACTAAAAGGGCCAAACACCGCGCGATGTATCTGCTGCTCGGACAGATGCGGACGAAAAAAGAGCTGGAAGATAAGTTACGAAAAGACGGCTATCCCGAGAGAGCCATTGAAGAGGCTGTCTCGTACGTGGAGAGCTTTCACTATATCGACGACCGCGCATACGTGGAGCAGTATCTTGCGGGCAGCGGTGCGAAAAAAGGGAAAAAGGCAGTCCTCTATGCGCTGGCACAGAAAGGCGTGGACCGGGAACTGGTGGAATCCGTCCTGGAAGAGCAGGAGGATGCCCGCGATGAGTATGAACTTGCAAAAAGTGCCGCCTTCGCAAAGCTCGGCACGCCGCACCGGCTGGATGAAAAAGAGTACCGCCGTGCCGCCGGTTTTCTGACGCGGAAGGGATTCGGCAGTTCCGAAATCCGTCGGGCACTGGAAGAATACCAAGATTCCGCTGACGAAGAATCCTGAATATTCCCGGCGATTCCGCCACATGCCGTGAAATTATGTGCAATAAATTACATGAATATTTTTAAAACATTGACAAATTTGTGAAAACAGTATAAAATTGTAGTGTTGTAAATGTGCAATGAAAACTAAATAAGGAGGTGCTCCGGTAATGGGTACAGGTATTACAATTCTGCTGGTATTCATTGCTGTAGTAGTCACGCTGCTTATTGCGGTTCCTGTTACCAGGAAAATTGCTGTGGACAATAAAATCAAGCAGGATGCTGAAAAAATTGGCACAGCGGAAGAAAAGGCGAGAAACATCATAGATGAAGCACTGAAAACTGCCGAAACTAAGAAACGGGAAGCCCTGCTGGAGGCGAAGGAGGAGTCTCTTCGTACGAAGAATGAAGTAGAAAAAGAGACCCGAGAGCGCAGAGCGGAACTGCAGAAATATGAGAAGCGCGTTTTATCGAAAGAAGAATCTGTAGATAAAAAAGCGGACGTATTGGAGCGTCGTGAAAACGAAATTGCAGCAAAAGAGGCAAGCGTCAGAAAGAAAGAAAAGGAAGTAGACGGTCTACACGAAAAAGGAGTACAGGAACTGGAAAGAATTTCCGGTTTTACCTCCGAGGAAGCAAAAGAGTATCTGTTAAAATCTGTGGAAGACGAAGTAAAAATCGACACAGCAAAGCTCTACAAAGAGCTGGAGAGCAGAGCAAAAGAGGAAGCAGGCCGTAAGGCAAAAGAGTATGTGGTAACAGCTATTCAGAAATGTGCTGTCGATCACGTATCCGAGAGTACCATCTCCGTGGTACAGCTTCCGAGCGATGAAATGAAAGGCCGCATCATCGGCCGTGAAGGACGAAACATCCGTACACTCGAAACCATGACAGGCGTTGACCTGATCATCGACGATACACCGGAAGCAGTCGTTCTTTCCTCATTCGATCCGATTCGCCGTGAGGTGGCAAGAATTGCTCTGGAAAAACTGATCGTAGACGGAAGAATCCATCCGGCCCGCATCGAAGAGATGGTAGAAAAGGCCCGCAAAGAAGTAGAACAGAATATTCGCGAGGAAGGCGAGGCAGCCGCACTGGAAGTCGGTGTACACGGACTTCATCCGGAGCTGATCCGTCTCCTTGGAAGAATGAAATTCCGTTCCAGCTACGGACAGAATGCATTAAAGCATTCGATCGAGGTAGCACAGCTTTCCGGTCTCCTCGCAGGAGAGGTAGGATGCGATGTCCGCATGGCAAAACGTGCCGGACTGCTTCATGATATCGGTAAATCCATCGACCATGAGGTAGAAGGATCTCACATTCAGATCGGTGCAGATCTCTGCAAAAAGTACAAAGAATCTCAGATTGTGATCAACACAGTAGAATCACATCACGGGGATGTAGAGCCCCAGTCTCTGATTGCATGTATCGTTCAGGCAGCGGATGCAATTTCCGCAGCAAGACCGGGTGCAAGAAGAGAAACACTCGAAACATATACCAACAGATTAAAACAGTTGGAAGACATCACGAATTCGTTCAAGGGTGTCGAAAAATCTTTTGCTATTCAGGCTGGTAGAGAAGTCCGCATCATGGTTGTTCCTGAGCAGGTATCCGATTCTGAAATGGTACTGCTCGCAAGGGATATCTCGAAACAGATCGAAGCTGAACTGGAATACCCGGGACAGATCAAGGTCAATGTTATCCGCGAGAGCCGTGTAACGGATTACGCGAAATAAAAGACTTTCTACGAAACAATTTAATAACGAAATCAAAAAGAGGCTGTGGACATGAGCAATCATGTTCCACAGCCTTTTCAGTGTGTATAAGAACAGTAAATTTCAAAAGAATTTATACGTGCCGTATCCGGTTCGAGCGCATTTTCTGAGGCGTAGAGCCATACAGCTTTTTGAAGGTCCGCATAAAAATTTTGTAATTTGACAGCCCGTTTTTCTCCATCAGTACCGTGATCGTTTCGTCGGAATTCTGTAAATCTTCGTACAGGTGCATCGTGCGCACATCGTTCAGATATTCGAGAAAGGTCTGTCCGGTATACTTTTTAAAGAGCCGGCAGAAATACTCCTTCGAGAGCGCCAGGGAATCCGCGGCTGTTTCGAGGCTTAACGGTTCCGGGTAATGCACTTTCACCCAGTTCATAACGTGTGTCACGCGCTGCAGATCGCGCTGTGAACCCGTGAGGGATGCCGAAGGGATCTGGTGGGAATACGACCGGCAGAGATGGTACAGAAATTCGTACAGTCGTGAGGTAAAGAGAAGCTGGTATGAATCGGAAGGATTCTGCCGGATCTCGTTCATCTCCGAGAGCAGTGCGCGGAGCGGAGCCGGTTGTTCCGAGCAGGGAATGATCGTGTCGAAACGCATCGTATCAAAGTCCGGCAGATATTGGCGCATCTGGCTTGCGGAAATCTGCAGCAGAAGATATGTACAGGTGTTGGAGCGCGTCATATGGAGGTCGCCGGAGTTGATGATAATCAGATCGCCCTCGTTTAACCGATACTCCGTTGCCTGGACAATCGCGGAAAACTGTCCCCTGATCAGATAGAGAATTTCCACATATTCGTGCCAGTGCGCCGGAAAAACAAAAGCGGGCGCATCCTGCAGCTCAAAACGGACGTGCAGCAGATCGGTTTCGTGTATTGTTTCGTAAAAGCAGGATTCCATAAGTACCTCCAGGATGTGATAGAAATATACGTCAATTATAATCAAAAAAGATAAGAATATTGTACCAGAAATTGGGCGAAATATCAATATCAACCAGAGAAAGGACAAGAAAGGAACTAGAAGTTACACGAAAAAGGGAAGATAATGGAGACATTAGCACGAAACAAAGTTTGGGAGGAACAAAGACATGAAAGCAAAGGTAAGAACCTTTAACGGAACTACATCTCCGGAAGTAACCCAGCGTGAAACAGATCACCGCAAACTTGCCCGCGAGGCAGCAGCAGAGGGATTCGTTCTTCTGGAAAACAAAGATCATTTCCTGCCGCTGGCAAAGGGCAGCAAGGTAGGTCTTTACGGAGCAGGTGCGATCCGCACCATCAAAGGAGGCACCGGTTCCGGCGATGTCAATGAGCGTGACAGCGTTAATATTTTCCAGGGCATGAAAAATGCAGGCTACGACGTAACAAGCAGTGAATGGCTGGAGGATTACGATAAACTCTACGTACAGGCAAGACTGGACTGGAAAAATGAGATTTTCACAAAATTGAACGGAGACGACACAAAATTCTTTGATGCTTACTCTGCAACCCCGTTCTTTATGCCATCCGGAAACCCAATCGATGAAGAGAAAGCAGCAGCCGACGGTGCAGACACCGCATTCTTCGTTCTGGCACGTATCGCAGGAGAGAACAAAGACCGTTTTGATACGGAGGGTGACTACTTCATCTCCAAAGAAGAGAAAGCTATTCTGGCACAGGTTTCCAGATGCTATAAAAACGTTGTTCTTGTTATCAACACCGGCGGCCTGATGGATCTGGCATTCGTAGAAGAATTTGACAATATCCGCTCTATTTTACAGTACGTACAGGCAGGCCAGGAAGGCGGAAATGCATTTGCTGATGTTGTAAGCGGCGATGTAACCCCATCCGGAAAAATGACAGATACCTGGGCAAAAGATTACTATGATTATCCGGGTGCAGAGGTTTACAGCTACAAGAGCGGTGACCTCATGAAAGAAAAATACGAAGAGGGTATCTTCGTTGGATACCGTTACTTCGATACCTTTCAAGTACCAGTCCGTTACTCCTTCGGTTACGGTATGTCCTACACCGATTTCGAGATCAGAACCGATGACATCAAAGTAAGCGGCCGCGGTATGATGAATCCGAAAGTAAGCGTGACTGTTACCGTCACCAACACCGGCGATACTTATGCAGGAAAAGAAGTTGTACAGATCTACGCTTCCTGCCCGCAGGGCAGACTGGTGAAAGAGTTCCGCCGTCTGGCAGGCTTTGGAAAAACAAAACTGCTGGCTCCGAAGGAATCCCAGACGATGACCATCACCTTCCCGCTGTATCAGCTGACTTCCTATGAGGAGGAAAGCGCATCCTGGATTCTGGAGCCGGGCATGTATGGTATCTGGATTGGAAATGATCTGAATACATCTGTTCTCTCCGGCGCGCTGGAGCTGGACGAGAAAGCAGTCATGACAGCGTGTGAAAATATCTGCCCGCTGAAAGAGGAATTGAATGAGATTGTTCCTGATGCAGAAAAAGTTCAGGCAAGAGAAGTTGCATGGCAGAAGGAAGTAAAAGAAAAGAGAATGAGCGTCATCGAACTCAAAGCAGCGGAAATTCCGACCGAGAAAGTAGATTATCAGCCGGTACCGGAAGAACTTCCGGGAAAAGCAGGAAAGATTGTAGATTCCCTTTCTGTGGATCAGCTGGCATTCCTTGCAACCGGTGATCCGGGAAGAGCACAGGGCAACGCGCTGGGCTCAGCAGGAATTTCTGTTCCGGGTGCAGCAGCGGAGACATCCCCGTGCGCTTCGGAGGAGCCGTGGAATGTAACCACGATTGCTCTGGTCGACGGACCTGCAGGTCTTCGTCTGAAGAGAGAATATCAGGTAGACAACGGAGAGATCGTAGCGAGCGATTTCCTGGCGGCCCTGGAAGGCGGATTCTTCAGCAAACCGCAGGAAAAACGCGGAACAACCTATTATCAGTTCTGTACCGCAATCCCGGTCGGAACACTTCTGGCACAGAGCTGGGATGTAGAACTGATCAAGAGAGTCGGCGAAATGATCGGCCATGAGATGGAACTGTTCAACGTAACACTGTGGCTGGCACCTGGTATGAACATCCACAGAAATCCGCTCTGCGGAAGAAACTTTGAATATTATTCCGAGGATCCGCTGCTTGCCGGTATGATGGCGGCTGCTATGACGCTCGGTGTACAGAAGGTACCGGGCTGCGGAACCACGATCAAACACTTCGCATGCAACAATCAGGAGGATAACCGTATGGGCTCCGATTCCATCCTGTCCGAGCGTGCACTGCGTGAGATCTATCTGAAGGGCTTTGAAATCGCAGTCAAAGATGCACAGCCGATGTCCATTATGACATCTTACAACCTGATCAATGGTGTGCACGCTGCAAACTGCTACGATACCTGCACGAAAGCAGCGAGAGATGAGTGGGGATTTGCAGGAGCTATCATGACCGACTGGACAACCACCAACGTACAGATCCAGGGCGAGTGTACGGCAGCGGGCTGCATGAGAGCCGGAAATGACATGGTAATGCCGGGTCTGCCGGAGGATCACGAGAACATCAAAAAAGAACTTGCAGATGGAACTCTGACGATGGCAGAACTGAAACGCTGCATCTATAACACGGTAAATATCGTACTGCAGTCCAATATGTACGAGGGCGCAGTCAGCTACCTTGATCAGTTCGATGATCTGGATACCTATCTTGTCGTGAAATAAAAGAAGTGAAAAATATCTTATGGGGATATACAAAAAGCAGGGTTTGAAATGAACGGACATTTCGGTGCGTGAGACATTGGGGGACCCTGAAACGAGGAAAGAAGTGCCATTCGCAGATGGGGGTTTGCGGAGCAGGCACTTCTTTTACGTATATCGTCTATGAACCGTGAATACATTGACAGTAAGGCAGAAAATAAGGAGGCGCAAAAAGCAAATGAGAGAACGGGATGAGAATGCATATATTCGTTTTTTTGCCCTCTGGTTTGCGGCCGGTATGACCCTCGGTGTACTGCTTCTGCTTGCGGCATCGCGCACGGGAATGAAGGAGGGAAATACCGTTCGTCTCTTCCAGGCGGAAGCATTTCTTGGCAGAAAGATCTCTGCAAAGGCCTGTTTTTCCTACCTTCTGAAGGTGCGGCTGGCGCCGGCATTTGCAGGACTTCTCTTTGGACTGACGGCGATCGGCGCGTATTTTGCCGCCGCTGCCGTGCTGGCATACGGCTTCCTGTGCGGCGTCTTTCTCGCAGCCGCCTATCTG
>OLXN01001547.1_pt1 | contig 13229 bp, 7 predicted proteins | sample 1674021 | NCBI WGS metagenome assembly OLXN01 (sample SAMEA103958137, study PRJEB25191) | human gut metagenome | biome: human-associated habitat [ENVO:00009003]; feature: intestine environment [ENVO:2100002]; material: feces | place: Germany | collected 2013/2015
GAAACTATACACTTAAAAGGAGGACACCTAATGCCAGTAATTAGCCGATTTTATGGAATTGTAATAAAAATGTATTTTAGACAGGCAGAACATAATCCGCCACATATTCATTTTACTTATGGTGATTATGAATGTTCTATTAGCGTATTGGATCGGATTGTAGACGGTCAGGCTCCAGCTAAAGTTATCGCAAAAGTAAATGAGTGGATTAACTTGCACGAAGCAGAAATACTTTCTCTTTGGGAAAAGGCCCAAAAAGGGGAAAAAATAGATAAAATTGAACCATTAAAATAAACGCTTATGTTACGAGTTATAGATGTGGATTATATTAGGAATTACGAGCTTCTTGTTACTTTCAGCGACGGGAGTAAAAAGATCGTAAATTTGGAACCTTATCTTACAGGTGAGGTTTTCGGGGAGTTATTGGATAAGGAAAAATTTGTTCAATATGGTTTAACCCGTGCTACTATTGAATGGGCCAACGGTGCCGACCTTGCACCGGAGTTTTTATATGAAATTGGTATAGCTGCATAATTTTAGACCCTATGAATGATTGTTTAGCTATTCAAGATAAGAAAGAAGAAACTTTCTTATATCGGATTTTTATTTCTCACCCGGAACTAAATGCTTCTGCGGTGGCTCGACGTATGGGAATAAGTCAAAGCCTTATGTCTCAATATATAAGTGGAATAAAAAAGCCCTCACAAGAACGGGAGGCCCTAATAGTAAATACTATTAAAGATATCGGTAAAGAACTAACGATGATTGTATGACATACGAAGATATTTTATTTCTCATCGGCTTTTTCCTGGTAATAGCTTTTTTCGTAGGATGTAAGCATAAACCGGCTACTTTATCCGGGTGGCTTGCTTTTACCTTTCTATCCTTTACCGTGACACCTTTTATATCGGTTCCTCTAACCTGGTACGTTTGCCGGATGATTGATCGGGCAACAATTAAGGATAAAGGATATTTTGATCCTTCGGATTTTACATTTAAGAGATAAAATACGTTCTTCTTAGTATAATAAGCCTGTAGAATGGTTCTACGGGCTTTTTTTATGTCCTTTTCCGCCATTTTGCACCAGGATAATTTTGCCTTATAAAATTTACTCTTATGGCAAAATTAAAACCTGACTATATCGAATGGGTGTTAACCCTGAACGCCTCCGATGCGCAGAAGGAAATACATAATCTTTCAGAAAAGAACAAAGAGCTCCGGGATAGCAATAAGGAAATAAAAAAGGCTATGACCGATTTAATCGCCACAGGGAAAGCTGGTGGTAAACAGTGGAAAAGGCTGAATGAACAACTGAAAGAAAATAATAAGACGCTCGGCGAGAATAACAAGAAGATTGCCGAATGTGAGAAACGGCTGGATAAAACCACCATGAGTGCCAACCAGCTGGCAAGGAAGGCAAACGCCTTGCGGAAAGAGCTTCGCGATACGGTGAAGTCTTTGCAGCCGGAAAAATATGCCGCCCTGGAGAAGGAACTGAAAGAAGTTGAAAAAGCATACGGGCAGGCCACGAAAAAGGCGGAAGGTTTCGGAAGTTCCCTTCTTTCCCTGAATAAGATAAAAACGGTTCTGGCCGGTGTGTTTGTCACTATCGGCGCAATGATAACCGGGCAGATTGTCGGCGGGCTAAGGGATGCGATCAGTACTATTATAGAGTTTGAGAAGAAAAACAGTACTTTGGCCGCTATCCTGGGAACTACGAAAAAGAGTATTAAAGATTTAACGGATGAAGCGCGCCGGCTGGGTGCTACTACTTCTTATACGGCCGCACAGGTAACGGAACTTCAGATAGAGCTTGCCAAGCTGGGATTTTTCAAAGAGGATATTAAAGCGATGACGCCTTCCGTACTGAAATTCGCTAAGGCGGTGGACACGGATCTTGCCTCGGCTGCTACGCTTGCCGGTGCAACATTGCGTATTTTCAATCTTGATGCGGAAGATACGGAACGGGCACTTTCTACCATGGCAATAGGTACAACGTCCTCGGCCTTAAGTTTTGAATACCTGAATAGTGCAATGTCTACCGTCGGTCCGGTAGCTAATTCTTTCGGATTCACGATCGAGGAAACGACCGCCCTTTTGGGAGCTTTGGCAAACAGCGGTTTCGACGCTTCATCGGCAGCGACGGCAACACGTAATATTTTGCTTAATCTGGCTGACAGTAGCGGCAAACTCGCGCTTGCTCTCGGTGGTCCGGTTAATAACCTGGATGATCTGGTAAAGGGACTTAAAAAACTAAACAGCGAAGGAATAGACTTGAACAAGGCCCTTGAACTGACCGATAAACGTTCCGTTGCAGCGTTTAACACTTTCCTTAACGGTACCGATACCGTGCTGGCACTTTGCGACGCGGTAACAGGTGCGGAAGACGCCTTTAATGCTATGTCCGAAGAAATGGGTGATAACGTTCAGGGTGCATTAAACCGGCTAAGTTCAACTATTGAAGGGGTAGTTTTACGTTTCTATGAATCAAAGGGTATTCTCCGGGATTTAATAGACCTTGTTACGCTTATGGTGGAAGGTGTGGGTGGTATGATCGACATGTTTAATAAATGGGGTGTTGTCACTTATACCGTTACCGCTTATTTGGTTTCTTACTATGGAGGACTGAAAATCGCTACCATGTGGCACGCCCGTTTTAAAACGGCGACCCTTGCTTCGGTCGTTGCAGAGAAAGCGCACGCCGTACAGCTTTATATCAGCCGGGCGGCTACTCTGGCTTATGCGGCGGCCCAGGCATTGCTGCACCTGAATATTAAAAGATGTACCGCCGCCCTTCGGTTAATGAGGATCGAACTTTTGAAGAATCCATATACGGCCCTGCTCGCGTTACTCGTGGCAGCCGGTGTTGCTATCTACCAGCTTGCAAAGAAGACGGAACAGGCTTCGGCGGCGATGAAGGCCCACCAGGAAGTCGTAAAGAAAGTGAATGAAGAATATGCCAGCCAGGAAGCAAAAATAAAAACTCTTGTAGCTGCTATTAATGACGAGAACCTTTCCAACTACACCCGTAAACAAAGGCTCGCTGAATTAAAAGAACTGATACCGGATTATAATGCGGAATTGAATGAAGAAGGCAGGCTCATAAACAACAACAAGGAGGCTATAGATCAATATTTAGTTTCCTTGGAAAAACAAATCAAGTTGAAAGCTTACCAGGAGGAACTGGAAGAATTGTACAAGAAAAAAAGGAATCTTGAAAGCCAGGAATCAGAGCAAAGCGACGCTTACTGGGACACCCGCCAGCAAAATACATTGTCAGGATATAACCGGAACAGTCTTACCGCTAAAATAAGCCGTTTATTTGGTACGGAAAAAGAGGCTAACCAGTTGAAAGCCCTACAGACAACACAGAAGGATTTGGCCGGTATAGAATCAGCAATCGCCCAGATCAATAATGATATCTTAAAAACAGAGGCGACGGCCACTTCATTAACCGGAACCAATAAAGAAAATATAAATACTGAAACATCCCTCATAAAGAAACTGGAGGCCGAAAAGAAAAAGGTTCAGGAACAGTGGGCGGAAGATAGCGAAGCGAATATCGCCAAGAAAAACAAGGAAATAGAACGTATCGACACCGAAATAAAACGTTTAAACGAACTGGGGAAGGTCAAAAAGAAGGCGGAAGCCGGGGAGTATAAAAATACGGAAACGGACGCCACGTTAAAACCTCTGGAGATCGAGCACGAAAAACGTATGCTTCTAATCAAACAGAACCGGGAGAAGGAAAATAAGACGGAAGCCCAGTATATTCTCGAAGGGACGGCGGAAAACCTTCGCTATTACCGGGAACGTATCGACGCACTCCAGAAGCTGGAAGCAAAAACGCCGGCTAATAAAAAGAAATTACTCGATGAAATCCACAAGCTCGAAACAGAAGCACAGACGGCCATTTTTACGGAAACCGGCAAGCAGGAGGACGCCCGTATAAAACTGGTACAGGAGAAACGGGACGAACGGTTAAAGATTGAAACCGCCTATTACAATGTCCAGAAGGACACCATGGAAAAAGCGGTATTAAACCAAAGTATCACGCAGGAAGCCGCCGACGCCTATATGCTGGAAGTTGAAGCGGAGCACGCCGCAGAACTTCTGGAGATAAACCGTACTTACCAGAATGATATTGCCGCTTTGGAAATTACCGGTAAACAGAAACGTATAGAAACAGCGACGGAAGCGGCCGACGCCGTGCGTGAGTCTGAAATGAAGTTATTGCGTGATCGGGCGGCCATTGCTCAAAAAGTACGTGAAATAACTTCCGTTCCGGTAGGAATAACCGGTATGCAGGAAGCACACCGGAAACAGGTTCAGGATGTAGAAACGACTTATAATGCCATAATTGAGATAGCGAGACAGGCGGGGATTTCTACCGTTGGTTTGGAGAAGCAGAAACAACAGGAAATTAGCCAGCTTGAATTTGAGTACCAGAATAGTTTATACCAGATTCAATCCCAGATCGGCGTATCATGGGCACAGGAATACCAGAATGAACTGGCCCTGTTAAAGAATCTGCACGATCAGGAATTAATAGATGAAAAGACATACCAGCGTAAAAAGCTGCAAATGCAGATGAATAACGCTAAAAAATACTTTGACTATTATTCCGGTCTTTCCTCTTCCATGGTGGAAGCCATTCAACAAGCCGAAATCGACCAGGTGGAAGCAAAATACGATGTTCTCATACAGGAAGCCGAGAACAACGGTGAAGATACTGCCGCCCTGGAAGAAGAGAAGGAAAATAAGAAACTGGAGATTCAAAAGAAGTATGCGGATGTAAATTTTGCTATCAAGTGTTCCCAGATCATAGCAGATACAGCCGTTTCGATTATGAAGGCGTACGCGGACTTAGGACCGATCGCCGGAACCGTTGCTGCAGCAATGCTTGCGGCTACCGGTGTGGCCCAGCTTGCATCGGCCAAAGCAGAACGGGACAGAATTAAAAACATGTCCCTGAAAAACACTACCGGCAGCAAGACCGCCACGGCTGAACGTGTTGTTTCCGGTTCTTCCGGTGGTGGATATTCGGAAGGTGGTTACACTGGTCCCGGTGGGCGTTATGAAGTGGCCGGCGTTGTTCATAAGGGAGAATATGTGGTACCACAGCCGGAAATGAATAATCCTAAAGTAATCGACGCTGTTAGCACTATCGAAGCGATCAGGCGGCAGCGTACCAATGCGAACCCGTTGCCACAGAATCCGGGTGAATATGCGGAAGGCGGTTACGTTACCTCTTATGCAGGGGATTCTTCCTACCGGGAGTTCCTGGAAGCGGCAAAGGAGCTTCGCGCCTCCTGTGAGGCTATCAAATTGATAAAGGCCTATATCGTTTACCAGGATTTGGAGAAGGCCAAAGAAACTATAGATAACGCCCGCGACACCTTTACACGCGGAAAATAAGTAATCATTATGCTAAAGATAAAGACGAACAAAGGTTATCTGGATTTAGGGGGTGACTTTACCGTACAGATTGATGAAAAATCCCCTGTCATGAACGACCGGGGATCGCAAACCGTACCGGTTACGGTTCCATGTACCGGCAACAATGCTAAAATAACCGGTTTTGCTCACCGTCTCGACATGGGTATAAAGCCGATGAATGAAGATCAGGCATGTACGATATTGGACGGAGCATATAAACGTACTGGAAAGATAAATATTGTTTCCGCCGGTAAAAAAGAAGGTATTACCCTTAACATCGGCTTTGACAATTCGGAAGCCTACAGCGCATGGAAAGCAAAAAAATTAAATGCTATTACATTACCGGTGAAGGAGTATAGCAGCGTTAATTCTCTTTGCGCACATTTGCAACAGGTTTTAGGAGGTTATCAGACTGATTATGCCGTATTTCAGATTATGACCGGTAACGATTCGAAAGATAATCAGTTTTACCCTAAATACTTGAACTATATCACACCTGTATCAGAAGGAAGTAAAGTTTATCGTTTACGTTATCAAGCAAGAACAGAAACTTTTTTAGTAAATGGTACTCCGACTGCCGTAACACTTCCGGAAGGTTACGGCGTAACGGCCTTTTTATATGTATGGCGTGTGCTGGAACTTGTTTTTTCCGAATTTGGATATACTATAACCGAAAATCCTTTTAAGACGAACAAGGAACTTTCTAACCTGGTAATATTGAATAATGCGGCCGACTGTTGTGTTAAAGGAAAGCTTTCTTACGCTGATTTGATGCCGGATTGCACAGTAGAGGACTTTTTAAACGCCTTGCATGTGCGTTTCGGACTGGTTTATAATGTTTCTTCCGATACGAAAACAGCCACGTTAAGACTGATCCGGGATATTGTGGATGATGTTCCGGACATTGATTTGTCCCGTAGCCTGACGGACGAACCTTTAATAACTTACGAAACGGCCCGGCAAATGAAGTTATCGGCCAGAACTTCCTTTACCGGTGCGGCCCCCTCTGTTGAAAGACTTGAAGATTACTTGAAAGATCAGAAAGTCGCAAGGTTAACTAAAGTTGATGTATCTAAAAGGGTGATACATCTAAATTATGAGGAAACAACAGGACGGTGGTTTAAATGGGATGAAGATAATAACCGCCTTACTTATTCTTCATCGAGTTTCTTTTCCTGGGATCGGAAAACCGACAATATCGAAGATAACGAATTAACCAGCGACGACGAATGCGTTCCAATGGATTTTGCCCCGAATGATATTCTTTCCCCTCAATATCTTGCTGATTACGTGCACCGTTACACGTATCTTAAAACTTCCTCTAATAATAACGATGAAGACTCGGAGAAGGTGGAAACACCGTTATCCTTCGTGTTTGCGTTTACGTCTTCCCAAAATAGTAAATATCCTTTCGGTTCTGTGTTACCTTACACCTCTGACGCCGAAGAGGTTATATTAAGAGACGGAAGCAAGCATACAATGTCGCTATTTTTTCAATATGATAATGGCCTGTTTTTTAACTTCTGGAAGAAATACGACGCTATATTAAGACATTCATTCAATAAGATAGAGGCAAACGTTTTGTTACCGGTTCACCGGCTTACGGGTATGGATATCTTAACACCGGTAATACTTCGAGGACAATATTTACTTTTTGACGGGCTTTCTTATTCTCTTCCGGCAAATAAGATTGTACCCGTTGATCTGACATTAAGAACACTCCGGTTGATTGGTCCGTACGATTTGGATAAGGAACAGGAAACACCCGTTTTTGGTTCCAGGCTTTTTACGTGGGAATTTATAAGTTCAAATATAGAAACTGCCAAAGAAAATGAAAGGAACAGGATTTTACAACAGGCGAGGGATGAATGGAACAAAAGGCCGACCGCTGTGAACGAAATGAAATCAATAACTTACTCGCTTGACGGATATACAACTCGTAATGATGATAAATACTTGGTTGAAAACTATCCCCAGGAAGCGGGAATTACATTACAAAGGAACTATAAATGTAAAGCGACAGCAATAATAAGTATCTACTACGAGCCTGGAAGTTTTACTCCCGGTACATATCGGGATGTTACGTATGAATCCGAATTTGAATATACAGATACTTTTGTTTCTATTGTCTATTCCGGTTAATCCCGTCCTTTATTCTTCCTTTGATAAATCCAACTTTTGCACCATGGAAAAGCAGAATAACATCGTACTTGCCCCGTGCACCACCCAGGTAACGGAGCTTTATAATTTCTGGAAGGAGAACCATACGGGCCGGCTTACGGACTTTTATAAGTTTATGGTAAATCCTTCGGCTGCCAGGGACCGCTTTATATCCTCTCTGGAGATGCAGCATGAGTTAACAGGCAGTTTTATCGTAACCAAAATAGCAATACAATGAGTGCCAGCGACGAAGCTTTAAAGGTGAACATATATCCTACGGGAAATGCTTTTACGCGTAATCCTATTTTTCTGTCTGTATCATCCAGTTCTATGGCAACATACAGCATCAGAATGAATAATGAGGAAGTTTTCAAAGGAAACGGAATCGGGGAATTTCGTGTTAATATAGCCGAGATTGTCGAAACCGGAATAACAGACGCACGGATTTTATCGGATAATACGGAGCATCTACTTGCCGTTTCCGGTTTGTCGGCCGAAGTAACTATACATGTGGTAAATGAGGGAGAAGAAGAGGATAACCTGTCTTTTACAGCCTGGAAAGGGGGGATTTCCAAGAAGGAGTTTAGACGTCTTCGAAATATGGGGACTGATATATTTTCTTTGAAGTTCCTGAATGAATCTTGTAATTTCTTCTTTACCACCCGGAGTAACGACTGGCGTATAACGATGCGCGAGACGGAACTTTACCCGCTCTGTTTCATCTATCCGGGACACGAACTGAAAATAACGGAACTTCTTACCGGTCAAAGCCTTGCAGTACCAGGCACGACGGGGAGTTTATATGCCTTGAACCTGGAAGCCGTAAGACTTAAATTCTTTACCGATTACGGGGTACTGGCCAACCTTTTTGACGTGTATAGCGGTGATACGTTCGCTCTCCGGATCGGGATCGAGCAAAGCCCGACGGTTCGCGAGCATTACCGGCTCCGGTTCCTGAACAGTTACGGGACTTACGAAGTGTTTTCTCTGGAAGGCGAGGCGAGCGTAACTCCCGGCATGGATGAAGACGAAGACGCTGTTTTCCGGCGTTACGATGAAATTACCGATGATTATTATTCGGATCGCATACGTACGGAGATACAGGAAGCCGTAACGATTAAGACGGGATTCAAACGCCCGCAAGAAATACGCTTTCTTCTTGATCTGCTTTCCTCTGATAATGTCTACCTGTCTGGTTACGGTCAGGAAGAGATCAAGGTAATTCCTTCGGCGGAAGAGTTTTCTTATCGTGTCCGCCCTGACGCGCCGCAGAACGTGACGTTAAAGCTCACGTTTGCCGAGAAGGAGTCCAACTGGACCGGAGAAATTACGGAAAGCGGCTACCGGAAACCGGGCGTTCATTCCAAAGAGTTCAGCAAACAATTTAATTAATGTATCTATATGGCAACACAGGAGTATATCGATGATCTTATTATAGTCATTGAAACCGCGGAAGACGCGGGAAGCGTTACTAACCAAATGGTGGCGGCGGTTCTTGACTTTTTAAACGTAAACCTGAAAAAGGTTTCCCAGGGTGAGGAAGTCCTGGAAGAGGAAGCCGCACGCATTGCCGCCGATGCTGCATTACAGAAGGCTATAGACGCCGTATCTTTACGTATCGACCGGCTTGTCGGTAATAATGCCTCCCAGGCAATCGACAACTTTAACGAAATTCTTAATTTTCTGAACGGGCTTAAAGATAGTGATTCGCTTGCCGCATTGCTGGCTGATATTAACGCCCGTATTGGCAGCGAAGACGGTTCACAGAGCGAAGACGGTTCTCTTTGGGGAAAGCTGAAAAGTTTATCCCAGGATATTTCCAGTTGTTCCGAGGACATAAGCACGTTGCAGGTAGACCGTGACAAAATAAAACAGGAGTTGCAGCAGACGGCCGGACTCCAGGTTTCAACCTTTACCAACGTGAACAACTTTTTGAACGCCGGTACCGTCTATAGTGACCTGTCGGGAGTGTTTACAGCATTGAAAACGGCGGATAAGATTAACAATGTCCGGAAAAACGGCGTGATCCTTTCGTTCCTTACTGCCGACGGCTGGGTGACGAAGCAATTTAGAGGTAATCCGGACGCGGATTTTGAAAATGTCGAAAAGTGGGAGGATTTCGGCAGCGGCGGTTCGGCCGGCGGGAATACTTATAACGTAACCGGTAACATGCCACTAACGGAAGGTTTCTATACTCTTGCTTCCGCCATTGCCGCGGTACCGGACAAGTGGCGCGACCGGGGGCGTGTTATCACCTTTGAAACATCGCTCGGTAAATGGGAGACGTGGCAATTTACCGGAACCGATCCGGCTGTCTGGGATCAGGAGGCGAGCTGGGAAGAGTTCGGCGGCAAAGGAACGGTAAAGAGTGTAACGGTAAACGGCGAGAAGCAGACGCCGGACGCGGCCGGTAATGTGAATGTAAACGTGGATATCCTGGAAGTGGACGAAACTTTGTCCTTAGATTCCACCAATCCGGTAGAAAACAAGGTTGTAACCGCCCGTTTTAACGAGGTGGACGCTTCCACGTTGTTCAATGTAAATGCGGAGGTAAGCGAGGATGAAACATCCGTCCGTCTGTCTTTCCAGAATAAAAGCGGTGCGGAAATTACCGCTGTAGATATCCCGGCCGGTTCCGGTGGAGGTTCCGGCGAAACGGTGGCTACTAAAATTGTATTAAATGCGGCTGTAGATAACACCATAATCAAGGAAGGCGGAAACGCCCGTCTTACTTATACGTACGATCACCAGTACACCACGGGGGACGAAAAAGGGGAATCCACCGGGCAAAAGGCAGATATAACCGTTACGATCAGGCGTGGAACAACTACCATGTATTCCCAAACAGTCAGCGATGTTTCTAAAGGTAGTTACGAACTGGACCTTTCAAGTTACTTGCTTGTGGGAAACACGGATATTTACGTAGTGGCAACCACTACCGATCCGACTACCGGCAAGAAACAAACCCGACAGGCATTTACATCCGTAAAGGTTGTCAGCCTTTCCCTTACCAGCTCTTATAATCTGGCCGGGGCCATAGCCGCTGGCGGTTATACGCTGGCCGATACGATTAATATTCCTTATGCCGTCAACGGTTCCGGAACAAAGGTCGTCACGCTTTATCTGAACGGCCAGCAACAGAACGCGCACACCATTACAAGATCGGGAACGACAAACGGCAGTTTCAGTTTGTCCCCTTCTTCGCTTGTAACCGGTCGGAATACCGTTCAAATGGTTGCCGAAATGGAGGCTTCCGCCGATCTTGTGTTAAAATCCGAAAGTATCTACATTGATATCCTGAAATCCGGAGGATCGGCACCGTTCATCGGCACGATGATAAGTTTTCCGGACGGTCGTATTTTTACGGAGGATCATCTTGTTCCGCGCCTGGAAGCGGGGCAGTACGAACAGGTAAAATTTGACTTTGTGGCTTATGATCCCGCCGCGACGCCGGCCAAAGTGGACGTTTACCGGGACGGGGTGAAAACGCAGTCTGTCAGTGTGGCGCGTACTACGCAAACATATACCAACCGTTTTACCCAGCAGGGTGAAATCAATATGAAATTTAAGACGGGAGCCACGGAATACCCGTTTTATATCGACGTGACGGAAAGCGGGATCGACTTGCAGGAAACTACCGCCGGGCTTGTACTGAAACTTTCAGCAGCCGGGCGGAGTAACAGTGAATCCGATCCGGGAGCCTGGGATTATGGCGACATACATACAACGTTTGCAGGTTTCGACTGGAACAGCAACGGCTGGACGGGTGACGCCCTGAAACTTACGGGAGGCGCGAAGATTGAAATCGGGTACCAGCCGTTCTCCACAGATGCGACCACTACCGGGGCTACCTATGAAATGGAAATTCTTTGTTCATCGGTAACGGACCGGCAGGGAGTGATACTGGACTGTATGGCCGGCGATATCGGTTTCCAGATGACAACGGAGCAGGCCCTTATGCGTGTTTCCGGCGGTACGGAAGTAAGTACAAAGTTTGCAAGTGATATGAACCTGAAAATAGCCTTTATTGTCGGGTCCAAGGCTGGCAAACGGTTGCTGGAACTTTATGTAAACGGAATCCGTTGCGGGGCTGTGCAGTATGGGTCTACCGAAGGACTACTGCAGGCGGAACCGGTAAACATCCGTTTGTTCAGTGATACGGCGGATGTGGAGATCAGGAATTTCCGTATTTATAACCGTGCGCTTACGGATGATGAAGAATTAAATAATTACATGGTAGACCGTACTACGTCGGACGAAATGGTCCTGTTATTTGAAAAAAACGATGTTACGGGGGACAACGGTACGGATATCGACATAGACAAGTTACGCGCCCAGGGAAAGGCGGTTATGCGAATTGTCGGCGATGTGAACCTTGTCAACGCCACCAATAACAAGAAATTCGAGGTACCGGTCGATATCTATTTTTATAGCCCGTACGGTAAGGAGTATGATTTTGTAGCAAGGAATATCGGTCTAAGAATACAGGGTACATCATCCACCACTTATCCGCGTAAGAATTACCGTCTTTATTTCTTGCGCCTGGAAAAATACGGTACCACGCTGGAAGTTAACGGCGTGGATGTGCCGTCTCTTGAATACAGTTTCAAACCGGGAGCACGGCCGATCAGTATATTCTGTTTGAAAGCGGACTTTTCCGATTCTTCCGGTACACATAATACCGGTGCGGTGCGTATTGTGAACGACGTTTGGAAGAAGTGCAGGTGGCTGACACCGCCGCAGGCTGCATATAAGGGGGAATATGACGTACGTATAGGCGTAGACGGTTTCCCTATGGACCTGTTTTATGACAACGACGGCACCGGTGCGAATACTTATCTGGGAAAATACAATTTCAATAATGAGAAGTCGGAAAGTGCGATTATTTACGGTTTTGAAGGAATTGAAGGATTCAACGACGAAGCGGCCCTGAACGGGCAGCGTAACAAATGTATCTGCCTGGAGTTCTTGAATAACTCCGAGGCCCTTTGCTTGTTCGGGACTACCGATATGTCTTCTTTTGATGATGCGCTGGAATTTCGTTTCAAGGCAGATACTACCTGGGCGGATGCACACGAGGACGACAAGGCGGCAGTTACAAGGCTTTGGAACTGGATCGATTCATGTAAGGATGATCCCGCCAAGTTCCTGGCGGAATATAACCAGTATTTCGGTAATGACAGCCCGTTTGCATGGTATCTGATTACCGATTATTTTATGGCCGTGGATAACCGGGCAAAAAACATGATGCTGGCGACTTGGGATTCTCTGATCTGGTATTTCCTTCCTTACGATATGGACACATTGTTCGGTGTGCGTAATGATTCGGTATTGAAATACGAATATACCATTACCCACGAAAGTTTTGACGATAGTATCGGTAGTTATGCTTTTGCCGGTCATGATTCCGTTTTATGGGAACTGGTACGGTCTTGTCCGGACAAATTGCGGGAAGTGGCGGAAACCTTGCGTAGTAATATGAGCCTTGAATATGTCCTGCAAGTATTTAACGAGGAACAAATGGGTAACTGGTGCGAGCGGATTTATAACAAGGATTCGGAATATAAATATATCCTTCCGCTTACCGAGGGGGTGACAACCAGCAGCGGAACCAGTTATTATAATTATCT
>OLXN01001561.1_pt1 | contig 13148 bp, 13 predicted proteins | sample 1674021 | NCBI WGS metagenome assembly OLXN01 (sample SAMEA103958137, study PRJEB25191) | human gut metagenome | biome: human-associated habitat [ENVO:00009003]; feature: intestine environment [ENVO:2100002]; material: feces | place: Germany | collected 2013/2015
TGCGCGAAACGCGCCTTTTGCGGCGTATGTTTTCTTATGCCAGGCGGCCTAAAGGCGGTGCTCTTTTTTTGCTGGCGGATCCCGTCATTTTGATGCAAATGACCCGCCGCTTTAGCCGATGCTGTAAGTATATTCACCAAAATCACATATTATGCGAATAAATATTCAATTCTGCCTTGACATTCCCGGACTGTGGTGGTAAATTATGCAACATCAACGAGAGAGATGCACCGGACGGCGGCAAGCCCATCCCCGGAAAACGCACACTGGAAAGGCGGTACGGCCCATGAAAAATCACCACAGCAAAGGAGTTGGCACGATGGCACTGCCGCGACGACGACAGGCGCACCGCCTGCACCGCGCGGCATGAGCTCTCCCGACCACATACATTTTATACATGAATAAATATTCACTATATACGGAAGGATATACGACCATGAAAAAGTTTGTTTCTTTGCTTCTGGCGCTGATGATGGCGCTTTCTCTGGTAGCCTGCGGCAGCAAGGCTGATACGAAGACCGACGACAAGACCGATGACGACACCGTGACCGAGCCGGCCAACGCGCTGGAAAAGATCAAGGCCGACGGCGTGCTGACCGTGGCCCTCAGCCCCGACTTCTCCCCCATGGAGTTCGTGGACTCCTCCAAAACCGGTCAGGACCAGTATGTGGGCTTTGATATCACGCTGGCCAAGTACATCGCCGAGAACCTGGGCGTGGAGCTGGCCATCGAGCCTATGGGCTTCGACGCCAGCCAGACCGCCGTGTACACCGGCTCCGTTCCCATGAGCATCTCCGGCTACTCCTGGACGGAGGACAGAGCCCAGAACTATGAGCTCAGCGATTACTACTACGCCGGTGAAAACGAAACGAGACAGGCCCTGCTCATTAAGAAGGAGAACGCGGATAAGTACACCTCCCCCGAGGATCTGGCCGGTCAGGACGTGGGCGCGCAGAACGCCTCCCTGCAGATGCAGCTGGTGACTGAGCAGCTGACGGACGCCAATCCCATCTCCATCGGCGACATCACCGTGGGCGTCATGGAGCTCAAGAGCGGCAACATCGAGGCGCTGGCCGTGGCCTACGGCAACGCGGAGATGATCGTGGACGCCAACCCCGATCTGGTCATCTGCACCTGGGAATTCGACGTGAAGGCCGAGTATTCCGCCAACGTTATCATGATGCAGAAGGGTGAGACGGAGCTGCTGGACGCGGTGAACGCCATTCTGGCACAGGCCAAGGAGGCCAACCTCTACGACGGCTGGTACAAGGACGCCGTAGAGCTGGGCAAGAGCGAGAACGCACAGGAGCTGACACTGAACTGACACGGATATACACCGCGGCGGGTACGAAAGCCGTACCCGCCGCCGTATACACAGTAAAAGGAAATCACCATGAAATTCATTGACTTTGAAAAGCTGGCCGCGCTGTTCCTGAAATACTGGGACAAATTCCTCATCGACGGCGTGTCGTACACGCTGGCGCTGGCCGCCATCACCGTGGCCTTCGGCGCGGTGTTCGCCTCTGTGCTGGCACTGATGAAGATGTCGAAGATACCGCCGCTGCGGTGGCTGTCCACCATCTACATCGAGATCATCCGCGGCACGCCCATGCTGCTGCAGCTGTATTTTTTCTATTTCGGCCTGCCCATGCTGATCCCGGCGTTGAACAAGCAGAAGTTCCTCTGCATCGCCATCGCCCTGATCTGCAACAGCGCGGCCTACGTGTCCGAGGTCATCCGTTCCGGCATCCAGGCGGTAGATCCGGGGCAGAAGGAGGCAGCGCTGAGCCTTGGCTTCAGCGAGAGCAAGGCCATGTGGTTCGTGGTGGTGCCCCAGGCAGTGAAGAACATCCTGCCCGCCCTGGGCAACGAGTTTATCATGATCATCAAGGACACGTCCCTGGGCTCCACGTTCTTCATCGGCGACCTGATGACCCAGTACCTGGTGGTCAAGGGCGCCACATACCTGCCCATCGAGCCGCTGGTCATCGTGGGCGTCATCTACTTCATTATGACGTTCGTGCTCAGCAAGGTGTTCGGCCACTTTGAAAGAAAAATGAAGAAGGCCGACCGGAACAACGGCTATGGGCGCAAGCGGAAGCAGCAGCGGGAGGTGCATATCTGATGGCACAGACGCTTATCCAGGTCAAGGACCTGAAGAAATACTACAACGGCGGCGACGTCAAGGCGCTGGACGGCGTCACGGTGGACGTGTACAAGGGCGACGTCATCGCGGTGATCGGGCCCTCCGGCGGCGGCAAGAGCACATTCCTGCGGAGCCTGAACCTGCTGGAAACGCCCACCTCCGGCTCCATCATCTTCGACGGGGTGGACATCACCGGCAAGAAGGTGGACCTCCCCCTCCATCGGCAGAAAATGGGCATGGTGTTCCAGCATTTCAATCTGTTCCCCAACAAAACGGTACTGGAGAATCTGACCATGGCGCCCATCAAGATCAAAAAAGTCCCCAAGTCGGAGGCCGAGCAGAAGGCCATGGCGCTGCTCCAGCGCGTGGGCCTGGCGGACAGAGCCAACGATTACCCCGCCCAGCTGTCCGGCGGACAGAAGCAGCGTGTGGCCATCGTCCGGGCCCTGGCCATGGAGCCGGAGGTCATGCTGTTTGACGAGCCCACCAGCGCTCTCGACCCGGAGATGGTGGGCGAGGTGCTGGAGGTCATGCAGGAGCTGGCCCAGTCCGGCATGACCATGGTGGTGGTCACCCACGAGATGGGCTTCGCCAAAGAGGTAGGCAGCCGCGTGCTGTTCATGGACGCCGGCAAGATCGCCGAGCAGGGCACCCCCGCCGATGTTTTCGATCACCCCCAGAGCCCTCGCCTTCAGGATTTCCTGAAGAAGGTGCTGTGAAAAAGGAGCAGACAATGAACGATGCAAAAAAGGCGGCGCTGGCCGCCATTGACGAGAAGAAGGAACTGGTGGCAGAGGTGGCGGACGCCATCTGGGACTATGCCGAGCTGTCCATGCAGGAGGTAAAGTCCGCCGCCCTGTTCGTCAAGGTGCTGAAGGCTGAGGGCTTTCAGGTGGAGGAGGGCATATGCGGCATCCCCACCGCCTTCTCCGCCTCCTTCGGCAGCGGTGGGCCGGTCATTGGCCTGCTGGCGGAGTACGATGCGCTGTCCGGCCTTTCGCAGGCGGCGGGCAGCACCGCGTACCACGAACTGGTGAAGGGCGGCAGCGGCCACGGCTGCGGCCACAATCTGCTGGGCGCGGGGGCCATGGCCGCCGCCATCGGCCTGAAGCACTATCTGACCCAGACCGGAAAAAGCGGCACCGTCATCCTGTACGGCTGCCCCGGCGAGGAGGGCGTGGCGTCCAAGGCCTATATGGCTCGGGAGGGCCTGTGGTACGGCCTTGACGCGGCGCTGACGTGGCACCCCGGCGACAGCAGCGAGGTGACTACCGGCTCCACCAACTCCTGCATCCAGATGATCTACACGTTCCACGGGCTGGCGTCCCAGGCATCCACCGCGCCGGAGCGGGGCCGCAGCGCGCTGGACGCGGTAGAGCTGATGAATGTGGGCGTGCAGTTCCTGCGGGAGCATATGCCCCGCGACGCCCGGGTGCACTACTCCATTCTGGACGCAGGCGGCGTAAGCCCCAACGTGGTGCAGCACCAGGCCAGCGTCCTGTACATGATCCGTTCCAACTTCGTCAAGGACTGCATGGCCCTGCACCAGCGGGTGGACAAGATCGCGCAGGGCGCGGCGCTGATGACGGACACCACCATCGAGCGCCGCTTCGTGGACGGCCTGTCCGACACCGTGTGCAGCCACGCGCTGGAGAAGGTGCTGTACGACAACTTCTCCCAGCTGGGCGTACCGCCCTGCACGGCGGAGGAGCACGCTTTCATGGAGGCCCTGTCCGCCACCTACGAGGGGCGTGACTTCCCCGGCGGCGTGGGCGCGGAGAACGATCCCGCCTTCGCCGAAAAGGTGAAGGCCATGCAGACCGACCACTTCAACGACTTCCTGATGCCGCTGTATCAGGGCCCCGCCTTCAACGCCGGCTCCACCGACGTGGGAGATGTCAGCTATCAGTGCCCCACGGCACAGATCCATGTGGCGGTGTGGCCCAACCACGTCCCCTGCCACAGCTGGCAGGTGGTGTCCTGCAACAAGACGCCCATGGCCCATAAGGCCACCGTGCACGCCGGCAAGGTGCTGTGCGCCGCCGCCATCGATCTGCTGGAGCAGCCCGCGCTGCTGGAGGCCGCCAAGGCCGAGTTCCGGCAGCGGACGGCGGCCGGGTACACCTGCCCCATCCCGCCGGACGCCGTGCCGGCGGCCCTCGAGCTGTAAAGAAAGAACACCCCTGACCTGCCGGTCAGGGGTGTTCTCTTACAGATGCAGCTCCTTCAGCCGCCGGAAGCTGCGGCTCGCCAGCAGCAGGCCCAGCGCCGCCAGCACCAGCGCCGCCGCGCCCAGCACCCAGGTCAGCGTGTCCGTCAGCCCCCGGCTGCACAGCCAGGAGAACAGCCGGTAGGCGCCCATGACCAGCAGGATGCCCGCCAGCAGCAGCGCCACCAGCACGGTGGAATTCTCGCAGTTGTCTATCTTCTTCATGGCGTCCTCCCCTGCGCCGGAACGGCCCCGGCGCTTTCGTCCACCATCATACCATCCGCCGCACAGCCCGTCAAGGGCAGAGAGCCGGGGACTGTCCGTGAGGACAGTCCCCGGCTTCGCGTTTACGCCAGCAGGGCGCGGTCATTGTCGTATTCCTGGCCGCTGACCTTGCTGAACAGCGCCAGCAGGTCCGGCACCGTCAGCCGGGCCTTCTCCTCGCCGGAGATATCCAGCACGATCCGCCCGTTGTGCAGCATCAGCAGGCGGTTGCCGTAGTGGATGGCGTCGCGCATATTGTGGGTGATCATCAGCGTGGTCAGGTGGTTCTCCCGGACCAGGCGGTCGGTGATGTCCATGACCCGCTGGGCCGTCTGGGGATCCAGCGCCGCGGTGTGCTCGTCCAGCAGCAGCAGCTTGGGCTTCTGCAGGGTGGCCATCAGCAGCGTCAGCGCCTGACGCTGTCCGCCGGAGAGGGTGCCCACCTTGGTGGTCAGGCGGTCCTCCAGACCCAGACCCAGCTCCCGCAGACGGCGGCGATAATCCTCGCGCTCGCCGCGGCGGATGCCGGGGCGCAGGGTGTGATGCCGGCCGCGGCGCTCCGCCAGAGCCAGGTTCTCCTCGATCTCCATGCCGGCGGAGGTACCCATCATGGGGTCCTGGTATACGCGGCCCAGGTAGCGGGCGCGCTTGTACTCCGGCAGAGAGGAAACGTTGACGCCGTCCAGCTCGATGCTGCCCTCGTCGGGCTGCCAGGTGCCGCAGATGGCGTTCTGCATGGTGCTCTTTCCGGCGCCGTTGCCGCCGATGACGGTGACGAAATCCCCGTCCCGCAGCGTCAGGCTCAGGTGGTCCAGCGCCACGCGCTCGTCCACGGTGCCGCTGTTGAAGGTCTTGGTGATGTTATTCATTTTCAGCATGGCCGCTGTCTCCTTTCTTACTGCGGGAATGGGCTTTCAGTTGTGCTTTGACGTGGGGCGCGCCCAGGAACACGGCCACCACCACGGCGGAAAACATTTTCAGAAGGTCGGTGTCGAAGCCGGCGAAGATGATGACCTGGTACACGATGTAGTAGATCACCGCACCCAGTATCACACCGCCCAGCTGCACGGCCATGCGGCCGCCCCGGCGGCCCAGCACGGCCTGCCCGATGACCACCGCCGCCAGGCCGATGACCACGGCGCCGCGGCCCATGTTCACATCGGTGTAGCCCTGGTACTGGCACAGCAGCGCACCGGACAGGGCCACCACGCCGTTGGACAGCGCCAGACCGATGATCTTCATCAATCCGGTGTTCACGCCCTGGGCCCGGCTCATCACCGGGTTGCAGCCGGTGGCCCGCAGGGCACAGCCCAGCTCCGTGCCGAAGAACAGCACCAGCAGTGCCACCAGCACCACGCAGAAGCCCAGCAGCACCGGCAGCGCACCGCCCACGTCCATCTGACTCAGCAGCACCGGAGTGGTGCGGGCGGGCAGCGCCTGGTTGGCCTTGCCCAGCAGCTTCAGGTTCACGGACCAGAGCACCATCTGGGTCAGGATGCCCGCCAGGATGGGCGGGATGCCCAGGCCCACATGGAGCAGGCCTGTCACCGCGCCGGCCAGCACACCGGCCAGCACGGCACACAGCAGCGCCAGCCACGGGCTCTGCCCGCCCAGCAGCAGCATGGTGCACACCGCCGCGCCGGTGCAGATGGAGCCGTCCACGGTCAGATCGGCGATATCGAGCACTTTATAGGTAATGTATACGCCGATGGCCATCACGCCCCAGATCAGTCCCTGGGCCAGAGCGCCGGGCAGCGCGTTCAATAGCTGTGTCATGTGGCTACACCAGACCTTCCTGTCTGAATTTTATTCCATGGCCTCGTAGCCCTCCGGGGCAGTGATGCCCAGGGCCTCGCACATGGTGGGGTTGTACATCTTGGCAGCGGGCGCGTACTGGATGGGCATCTCAGCGATGTCCGCCTCGCCGGTGAGCACCTGGGCGGCCATCTCGCCGGTCTTGTAGCCCAGGTCATAGTAGCTGATGGACAGCGTGGCCACGCCGCAGCCGGCGCAGATGCCCTTCTCGCCGGCTACCACCGGGGTCTTGGCGTTCAGAACGATGCTGCCGATGGTCTCGGTGCAGGAAGCGGCGGTGTTGTCGGTGGGAATGTAGATCACGTCGCTGTCGGCGGCGGCCTTGGTGGTCACAGCAGCCACGTCATTGGAGTCGGAGAAGGAGTAGCGGGTGCAGGTGATGCCCTTGCCGGTCAGGTACTCCTCCACCACCTGGACCTGGTACTCGGAGTTGGGCTCCGCGGAGCAGTACAGCAGTCCGACGGTCTTGGTCTCCGGCAGCAGCTCCAGGATCATGTCCGCCTGCTCCGTCAGGGGCGCCAGGTCGGAGGTACCGGAGACATTGCCGCCCACGGTGCCGGAGAAGTTGTCGATACCCAGCGCCACGCCGTACTCGGTAACAGAGGTGCCCAGAATGGGGATCTCTGCGGTGGCGTTATAGGCCGCCTGCAGCGCCGGTGTGGCGTTGGCCATGATCAGGTCGACCTTCTTCGACACGAAGGTATTGACGATGGTGGTGCAGACGTTCTGGTCGTTGGCGGCGTTCTGCACGTCAATGGTCACGTTCTCCTCGCCCAGCTTGTTCTTCACCGCGTCGATGAAGCCCTGGGTGGCGGCGTCCAGTGCGTCGTGGGTCACCAGCTGGCACACGCCGATGGTATACTTCTTGGCGCCGTCGGCATCGCCGGTGCCGTCCGTCTTGGTGTCGTCGGTCTTGCTGCCGCAGGCGGCCATGCTCACGCACATGACGGCGGCCAGCAGGGCGGTCGTCAGCCGCCGTGTGATGTTCTTTTTCATGGTGTGGTTCCTCCTGATGGGTATTTTTGAAAATTTGGCTGCAAAAAAGCCGCCCTGTGGATCTGTGATCCATAGGGCGGCTTTGATGTCAGTGCGTCTCCGTGGGAGAACGTCCTCATTTCATCAGCAGCATTTCCGGGCATCACAAATCACTCTTACTTTATCCGCATAGGTAAAGTAAAAGCTAAATGCGTATGCCTTGTACAGCTGCTTCATCATGTGTGGCGTTCTCCTTTCCCGAAGTTTTCTGTAAGATATCACAACAGGGAGCCACCGTCAACCGTCATATCCACCAAAAATATTTGCCAGGAATAAACACTCCACCACGCGCTTTCGCGCTTTAAAGTTCGGATGTGCCCGGTGTTCCGGCAAATATCCGGCACTTTCCGCCGTCATTTTCCGCTGGGCATATCGACCAGAGTGCAGCCGTCCTCTGTCAGCAGCGTCAACCCGGCAGGGCGCTCCGCCAGCAGATACTCCAGCACACCGCGGCTGACGTCGTCCATCTCCCCGGCGCGGCGGATATGCACCGCCAGCGGCTGCCGCGCCGCCAGACCGGTGAGCCACCGGATAAACGCCTGGGCCACTGCCGCCGGTGCGGCCGTGACCTCACCCTCCGCGCCGGCACACACCGCCGCAGCGGGCTGTATAGCCCCCAGCACCCGCAGCAGCGTCCGGTCGTCCGGCCGCACGTCGTTCCCGACGGCGTCCAGCAGCTTTCCCACTGCGTCCGCCATCCAGAAGCAGGGCACCGCCCGGAGGCAGTAGGTCTGCACATGCAGGCCGGGAACGCTGTCCGCTGCCGGAGCCGGCTCCGGCGCGGCGGGCGCGGCCTTCAGCTCCGCGTATTTCTGCGTGATGGCGCTGCCGGGATAGATCTCCAGATTGGAGGCCAGCCGGTTGCGGAACTCGTTGAAAAACCGGATAGCACGGCTGCGGTCGCCGCCGCGCTCATACAGCGTCATCAGCCGCAGGGCCAGCTGCTCGTTGTAGGGCTCGTATTCCATGACCCGCTCCAGAATGCCCACGGCCTCCGGCAGCATATCCCGCTGCTCATACAGCTCCGCCGCCTTCATCAGCAGCCGGTTCTTCCGCTTCTCATAATAGATGCGCTGGCTGAGGATCAGCTCATTCAGGTCCTCGCAGTGGTTGAAATAGTACCCCTCCAGCAGCTCGCCGCCGAAGGCGTCACACGCCCGCTTCAGCTCGTCCGCCGACCGGGTCTCCGGGTCGATCTCGTCGATGGTCTGCAGATCGCAGATATAGTCGTATGCCCGGTCGATGCAGCAGTACTCCCGGTCCAGCTTGATGAGCGACCGCCCGCCCTCGCCGGTATCGGTGCTCTTTTTGATCTTCCACAGGGTATAGCGCAGATTATACTTGGCAGCGCTGGCGGCGCTGTCCGGCCAGAGGTAGGCCGCCAGCTTCTCCCGCGCGTAGTATTCCCCGCCCCGCAGGAACAGGATACACAGCAGGGCGCACCCCTTGTTGCCCAGCTCCGGGGTGATGTCCGTGCCGTCGCAGATGACCTGCGGCTTGCCAAACAGTCTGATCTGAAGCATGGCCGTCACCTCACTGCCGGCTGTGCAGCACCGACCCGGACTTGATGGTCACGGTCACGTCGGTCTGCTCCAGCTGCTCTGCGGGCACGGCGCGGATGTCGCGGTCCAGCACCACGATATCCGCCAGGTATCCCGGCGCCAGCTTTCCCTTGCGCTTGTCCTCAAACAGCGCGTAGGCGCCGTTGACGGTGTACATCTCGATGGCCTGCTCCACGGACACGGCGCACTGGGGCACGGCGCGGTTCACCGCCGCGTGGATGCCCAGCATGGGCCGCGGCTCCGTCACGTCACTGTCCGACCCGCCGCACACCACCGCGCCGGCGGCGAACATGGCGGCAAAGTCGTTGGAGTGCAGATAGCGCTCGCCCACCCGGCGCTCGTACATACCGCCCTTGCCGCCCCACAGATAGGCGTAGGCCGGCTGCACCGAGAAGATCAGCTTCATATCCGCCGCCCGGGCGATCTGCTCCGGCGTGGCCATGATGGCGTGCTCGATGCGGTGGCGCAGGGCGGTGCTGCCGCCCTGACGGATGGCCCTCTCGTGGGCCAGCAGCACGGACTCGATGGCCCGGTCGCCGATGCTGTACAGCGCCAGCTGCATATCCTGCCGGTAGCACTGCTGCACGAACTCGTCCAGTCCGTCCTGGGGCAGAAAGATCTGTCCCCGGTAGTCCGGCCGGTCCGCGTAGGGTGCCGACAGGGCAGCGCTGTGGCTGGACAGGGTGCCGTCCACCATAATATTGCCGCCCACCCGGCGCAGCCCCAGCTTCCAGACCTTCGCCAGGTCCATGGTCTGGTAGAACAGCGGCATATCCACCGGAAACTCGCCGCTGTGGGCGTAGATGAACTCCGCGTCCCTGTCGTCAAACAGCCAGCCGCCCTCGATGGCCGCCACGGTGGTGATGCCGTTTTCCAGCAGCCGGGACATGGCCAGATGGATGGCCTCCATGCGGAACTCGTCCGGCAGGCTCCGCAGCACATTGGAGCGCAGCACATAGTTGGCGTTCCGCCGGAAAATGCCCGTAGGCAGGCCGCTGCCGTCCAGCTCCACGCCCTCCAGGGAGAAGGGAACCTTGTAATACAGCAGGGCGTGGGTGTTCAGCATACTGACGTGGTACTCCTTGGAGAACAGCACCACCGGACTGTCGCTGCAATACTTGTCCAGCACATACCGGTCCGGAAAGCGCTTTTCCTCGAACTGCGACTCCTCCACCTGGCAGCCCAGCACTGCGCCCTCCCGCTTTTCGGCGGCAGCCAGCATCTCGCCCAGCTCCCGGTGGGACCGCGCACCGCCCAGATCCACGCTCATCATGTTCACAGCGGTCTGCATCACATGGAAGTGGTTGTCGATAAACCCCGGCAGCACCGTGCCGCCCCTGGCGTCGATGACCTGCGTGCCGGGGCGCACCAGCTTCTGCCAATCATCGCCGCGGCCTGCGGCGCAGATCATTTTCCCCGCCGCGGCCACCCAGTCGGCCCCGCCATCGCCGCACATGGTCACGCAGCGCCCGTTTTTAATGATGATATCCGCGTACATAGCGTCCCGTCCTCCTGTTGAAAGCCGTGTTGTGTTATGGCCGTATTGTACACCAGGGCGGGCCGTCTGTCCAGTGGCGCTGTGTCCCCGGCGGCAAATGTACCAAATCGTTTGTTGAAAAGCGCGGCACAATTTGCTAAAATGTTTAGTAACAACGGAAATTCAACGCTTTTCCCACGCGCGGCGCAACATCTCCCGGTTACAATGACATCAAACTGAGGCGAAGCACGGCCGGCGCGGCCCCTCTCCGCCCTCCCGAAAAAACGAAAGGACAGGGATGTATATGAGCGTTTTGATTTTGAACCGCGAGCAGGTCAAGCAGGTCATCTCCATGAAGGAAGTCATCCAGGAGGTGCGCGAGGTCTATCGTCTGAAATCCCAGGGCAAGTCCGTGATCTGGCCGCTGGTCAACTATGAATTCGTGGACGAGCACGCCGCCATGGACATCCGTTCCGGCTATATCAAGGGCGTACAGCTCCACGGCCTGAAGATGCTGAACAACTTTCCCGAGAACCGGGAAAAGGGCCTGCCGCCCTTCAACGGCATTATGATGGTCTACGACTCCAACACCGGCATTCCCGTCAGCGTCATGGACGCCTCCTACGTCACCTGTATGCGTACCGGCGCCGCCGGCGCGCTGGGCGTGGACCTGCTGGCCCGTAAGGACGCCAAGCACCTGTTCATCCTGGGTGCCGGCAAGCAGGCCCCCTTCCAGATCGCCGCCACGCTGCTGCTGCGTCCGGCCATCGATAAGGTCTACATCGCCGACCCCATGTTCCCCGACAACGCGGTGCAGTTCGCCGCCCACATTGCCCAGCAGCTCTCCGATGACTTCGGCATCGACGCCTCCGGCGTGGAGTTCCTGCCGGCGCTGGATATGGCCGCCGCCGTGGGCGACAGTGACGCCATCATCACCGTCACGCCCTCCCGCAAGCCCATCATCCAGAAGGCGTGGCTGAAGCCCGGCACCCATCTGAGCTGCCTGGGCTCCGACATGGAATCCAAGCAGGAGATCGAGAGCACCATCTTCCAGGGCGCCGCCTTCTACGCCGACGACCGCGCCCAGTGCATCCGCGTGGGCGAGATGGAGCTGCCCATCAAGCAGGGCGTCATCAGTGCCGACGACATCACCGGCGAGATCGGTGACCTCATCGACGGCAAGGTCCCCGGCCGCACCAGCGACACGCAGACCACCATCTTCGACGCCACCGGCCTGTATATTCTGGACCTGGCCGCCGCCAAGGTAGCCATCGACCGCGCACTGGCCGAGGGCGTGGGCTTGCAGGCCGACCTGTAACCCCGCGGAATATATCCGCTTACCCTACAAAACAGACGAAATGAGGAGGACAATAAAATGAAACTGGCATGGTTTGGTGTGGAAGAGTGGCTGAATCCCATGGACTCTCTCGCCCGTATCAATCTGGGCAGCAGCTGCGTCAGCGCCCTTCGTATGGACGAGCTGTTTGACCTGACCGGCGAGGATCTGGACGCTTTCCTGAACGAAATGCGTACCATGAGCCTGCATTATCACCACGGCGACGCCACCGGCTCCCCCCGGATCAAGGCGGCGGTGGCCGGCATTTACCCCAAGGGCAATGTGAAGCCCGAGGAAGTCATGATCACCCACGGCGGCACCGGCGCCAATGACCTGGTGCTGATGAGCGTGCTGGAGCCGGGTGACAACTGCGTGGTGATCAAGCCCTCCTATCAGCAGCACTACGATATCCCCAAGGGCAGCGGCATCGAGACCCGCGTGGTCCAGCTGAAGGCCGAGGATAACTATCAGCTGGATTTCGACGCCCTGGACAAGGCCTGCGATGCCAACACCAAGATGATCGTCCTGACCAACCCCAACAACCCCATCGGCGTGACCCTGTACGACGAGGGCCTGCGTAAGGTCGTGGACATCGCCGCCAAGCACGACGCCTGGATCCTCTGCGACGAGGTCTATCGCGGGCTGGACGAGAACTATATGCCCTCCATTCTGGACTACGGCTACCACAAGGCCATCTCCATCAGCAGTATGTCCAAGATGTACTCCATGGCCGGCACCCGTATCGGCTGGATCGTCTGCCGCGACCACGAGATGTACGAGGTCATGAAGACCCGCCGTTCCTACAACACCATCTGCTGCGGCATCTGGGACGAGATCATCGCCTCCATCGCGCTGGAGCATTACCAGGCCCTGTGGGCCCGCGCCCGTTCCATTCTGGAGCCCAACCGCAAGATCGTGGAGGACTGGGTGGCCTCCCAGCCCCACCTGCACCTGCGCGCCAAGGCCATGGGCACCACCTGCCTGATCGACTATGACTACGACGTGGACTCCGAGACCCTGGCCAAGGACGCCATGGCCACCGAGCAGATCCTGGTGGTCCCCGGCGACTACTTCGATATGCCCAAGACCATCCGCGTGGGCTACGGCGCCTTCCGCGATCCCCAGGTGCTGAAGGCCGGCCTGGAGGAGTTCGGCAAGTACCTGGAGAAGTACAACTAACTGACACATCCCTCTCTCACAAATTTCTTCCCCCCTGCGGCACGCGCCGCAAAACAAGCGCCCGGCAGAAAGGCCGCCTGACACAAGAAAACACACGGTTTTGCCTGTGTCTATCCGGCTGAAAT
>OLXN01001562.1_pt1 | contig 13143 bp, 10 predicted proteins | sample 1674021 | NCBI WGS metagenome assembly OLXN01 (sample SAMEA103958137, study PRJEB25191) | human gut metagenome | biome: human-associated habitat [ENVO:00009003]; feature: intestine environment [ENVO:2100002]; material: feces | place: Germany | collected 2013/2015
AACAAATATCTCATATATTTTCGAAAAATAGGGAAATAGGCAAGTATGATAATACCAGAACAAAAGTACATCATTTGTCCGGGGAATTGTCTTTTCATGAATTCATAAATAGGGTTGTGTGTCATATCATCTAAATAATTACACGTTGTCGAGTAGATGAAAGATAAGATATAAATAAGAAGTAGGCATACTAATTTGTTATATCTTTTCAGTAACCAATAGATAATGGGTATGGTGATATATAGCATGAATTCAACCTTGATAGTCCATAAAGACCCATTCATCGCTTGTAAAGGATTGGTATCGAATACGCCGGGTAAATCCGGCGATAAAAAGTTAAATGTAAGTAAATTACAGATAAGATAGGTGTATAAGCTAGAAGAGGTGAGGTATTCCCTGCAGGATAAGGAAGTAAGGAATAATCCGATTAAGGCACATAATAAAATAGTCAAGCTGTAGGCGGGCATAATACGTTGAATACGTTTACGGAAAAAAATCCGGGTATTAGGCGTACGTAAGAAGCTAAACATAACAAGAAATCCACTAATAATAAAGAAACCTTTCACTCGAAATCCTCCGCTAACAAACCAAAAAGGATCTGTCTCTGTCAGTGTGCTGAAATGGTTGAACATGACAGAATACGCAAGAAAGAAGCGAATAAAATCAAAATTATTCGCTTCTTTTACTTGATTTATTAATCTGGAGTTGAGTAAAACTTTCTCTGATTGATTCATTGTTCTATTTGACTACAATGATTTTTGTTACGACGCTCTCTGAGGCTTCCTCCGTGGAAGCTAGTACAAGATATACGCCTGTCGCTACACGTGATCCGTTTGCGTTCCGGCAATTCCAGATAGCTTGCCCCCCCAAGGATTTAGTTTGATAAATAATATTTCCGTTTAAATCCGTGATTTTTACATTCGAATTATCCATTAATCCTACAATCGTTACTTTATCCATATGTTCGGGACGTACCGGATTAGGATATGCGTAGATCTCCGAGTAATCAGATTTACCTTCCGAAGCTTCTCCTTGATAGGAATTTAGTCCTTTATCGGTACCGATAAAAACTTCACCGGTCTTATCGTTTATCTCTATATCGTATATGTTATCGGAAAGGAGCGGGCTATTGGTCGTATTAAATTGATAAACGATTGTCTCATTATCATTATCTAGAACATAGACGCCATTTCCTTTGGTTCCAATCCATTTTCGATTACCTGCGTCTACTTTTAGGGTCGTGACGACAACGTTATCTAAGAAATAAGCGAGATTGCCAGTTTCCTCATTGGTATATTTTACCCTTGTACAACGTGTAGCGGCTTTATCCTCAGCGGAAGAGATCCTAGGTTTAGTGAAGTATACGGCTCCCCGATTCGTACCAACCCAGATATATCCATCCTTATCCTCGGCTACGCATGTATAATTACTAGGAGTCAATTCTTTTCCGTCGGTATCAATAAGTGTAGTAAACTCATACGAGGAAACTTCGTCTAAAGACTCGCTATTCGGTATCATTACAAGTTTAGGGGTGTTACGAGGCACATAAATCCATTTGTCGTTAGTGGAGGTTATAAGTATATCGTTTATTGTATAAACTCCTCTAAGTTGCTCGATATCCAAACGATGCCATGCTCCTGCTTTGTCAAGAACAAGTACCGCATGGTTAACCTCTGAGCTTGTCATCCACAAATTTCCATTTTTATCAAAGGCCAGTCCATCTATATAACAATAACCGGACCCATAGCCTCCCGCGGTTTCTTTAAAGGCATTCTTTTCATTGTATGACTGGACAGGAGTTCCATTCTTATATTGGATAACGCCATCACCCATGGAAGAGGCGTATACGATCTCATCATTAGAATCGTCGGTCGTTACGGCTATACTTGTATAGTCTCGTGGATTTCTTGGTAAATTGAGTTTCTTTTGGGCTTCTTTAGGATCGATAAAAGACCATTTATCATAATCGTATGTAAGAATATAACCTCCTTTGTCGAAACGCTTACCATTTAGGAGGTCTTTACCTCCTATGATCATATATACTTTATCATTTTTACAAACAATATCGAATGCGCTATTGCTGTAAGGTCCGTCTAAAATGATAGGTTCATTAAGAGCCTCAAAACTATTTGAGCCTTTCCGTTGGATGGAACGTAGCCCTTTGCTTCCTTCCGCTATCCAATATTTGTCTGTTTGATAGGTACTGATGTCATTGATACTTAAGTTTATTTGGTCAAACTTTTGTGTATCGGATACGATGAAAACCCTTGAGTTATCTATACATGCTAATTTTTCGCCTATTACTTTCATGTATTTTAGGGTTGAGCTATTTATTATTCGGGAAAGCTCTCCATTGTTTTCATAGAAGATACCTTGCTGACTGACCAAGTAGAACAAGGTATTCTTGAATGAAGCGATAGCTGAGATCGTATGACTATCGGAAAGGTTTGATAATCCATAGGGCTTCCAGTTTGCCTTATCCAGTAGGTTCTCTTTTAATGAGGCGTATATAATCCCCGAAGATACTTCTGCTTTATTGGTTGTAGAGGCATATATATTGCCATTCTGTATGGCACACGATGTTATATTTAAGGAAAGCTTGTAGGTATCCTTTATTTCCTTTTTGGCCATATTGACCACGACGATACCAAATGCTGTCGATAAATAGGCATATTCATCATGTACCAATACTGAATTGATTTGTTTGTCTCTTATGGACGTACTGGTCGACAGATAAGGTAGATTTGTCGCCACTCCTCCCTCAAGTATATCTATATTTGAATTATCATAGATAATAAGGAGTGATTTTGTTTGTTTATTATAGCGGATCAAAGAAATCGTATTATCATTTAATCCGTTTCCTTTATAATATTGCTTAATACTATTATCATCTTTTCCATACGTATAAAGAGATCCTTCCGCTACCACAAATACTTGGTCGTTCGATTCCTCTACGCTGTTTGTGTTATTGTAAGAAAGATACGTTTTCCATCCGGTTGTATTAAAATTAGCGGCTAATACAGTGAATGAAAAAAATGAAAATAGAATGATAGTAAGTATATGTCTCATATTAACAATTGTAATCAGATAAAAATGATGTTAACTTCATGACGGCTTTCGCACGATGGCTGATCTGGTTTTTTGTATCGTTACCCATCTCGGCGAAAGTTTGTGTATAGGTATCAGGCATGAATATAGGATCGTATCCAAATCCGCTATCTCCGCGTTTTTCGGTAGTGATAGAGCCATTCACGATACCGTCGAAGGTATATTCTTTTCCGTCAAGGACTAGAGCTATGACCGTGCGGAAACGTGCTTTTCTGTTTTCTTTATGATTCATTTCGGACAACAGCTTGTTCATATTAGCTTCCGAGTCGTGCTCTGTTCCTGCGTAACGAGCCGAATAGACTCCCGGAGCATTATTCAATACCTCGACTTCTAATCCCGTGTCGTCAGCGAAACAATCATATCCGAATTTCTCCTTGATATAGCGGGCTTTTAGCAAAGCATTTCCCTCTAAGGTATCTGCCGTCTCGGGGATATCGTCATGGCAATCTATATCGGATAAACTTATGATTTCCGCGTATCCGGCGGTTATCTTGCGGACCTCGTCCAGTTTGTGTTGATTATTTGTCGCGAATACAAGTTTCATATTTCGTAATCTATTAAATAAGAAAGCATTTCTATACGGTAGATATATAACGTATGGAAATGCTTTAAATTGTTTGTATATTCTTTTTTAAGTCTTTATCTGATCGAACCCCTCACCATATACCCCTCGGACAATGCTTTGGGAGATGAACGCTTGGTGGTCTATCCGTTTCACGATCCGGAAGATGGAGACGGATTCGGATTTCTTGGCGAGTAGTACGACTACCTTGACGGGTTTGCGGGAATAACCGCCCTCGCCGTCCAGTATCGTACAGCCACGGCCTAAGTCATGGATGATGCGATCCGCTATCTCGTCGTACTTCTGGGAGAAGATGAGGAATTGTACGGATTGGCGGTTACCGTTCAATACCATGTCGAGAACGTAATTGCTTATGACCATCTCCACGAAACCGAAAACGATCTTGTCCACGTTATGGAACAGGAAGAAAGAGGAACTGATGATGAAGAAATCGCAAAACAGAAGGATACGTCCGATCGATATATTCTTATATTTATTGATTACCGCACCGATAATATCCGTACCTCCGGTACTACCGTTCGCCGAGAATACCAATCCTAGTCCGGCACCACACATAAACGCTCCGATTATGATAGCCATAAACGGCTGGTCGTGCAGTATAGGTTGTCCTTTCAGCAGCCACTCGAAGAGAGAGAGAGAAGCCGAGAGTGAGAAAACTCCGAAAATAGTTTTTATCAAGAATTTTAGACCAAGGATCTTTAAGGCTACCACCAACAAGGCTACGTTGATGACAAAATAAGATACGGATACCGGGATCAATCCATTGGAGGCAAAGAAGATCAACGCACAGATACCACTTACCCCACCTGTCACGATCTCGTTGGAAAGGATAAAGGCGTTGAATCCGAATCCGTATAATAAAGTTCCGAACAGGATCATTAGATAATCCTGTACGGAAAAATAGATTTTTGTGAGTTTTAAGTTCATCCCACTACGATATTAACGATTTTGCCGGGAACGACAATAACTTTCTTAACGGCCTTGCCTTCCATCCACTTCGCTGAGTTCTCATGATTCAAAGCCGCTTTCTCGGCGTCCTCCTTAGAAATATCCGCCGGTAGCTCTAGGTTGTAGCGAGCTTTACCATTGAATGAGATCGCGTAAACAACGGATTTCTCCTTGAGATATTCTTCGTTATGTTCCGGCCACTGGGCATCGCAGATGGTCGTATCATGTCCTAATTGATGCCATAGCTCTTCCGTGATGTGGGGAGCGAACGGAGCCAATAAGGTGATCAGCGGCTCCAAGATGGCGCGCTTGCTGCATTTTAAGCTCGTTAACTCGTTCACGCAAATCATGAAGGCGCTAATGGACGTGTTGTATGAGAAATGCTCGATGTCGAACGTTACTTTCTTGATCAGCTTATGCAAGGATTTCAATTCGTCGGCCGTAGGCTCGACATCGGTAACTTGCAGGGTATCCGTATTGCCGAAGAACAAGCCCCAAAGCTTCTTTAAGAAACGGTGTACGCCGTCGATACCGTTCGTATCCCAAGGCTTGGATTGCTCCAGCGGGCCTAGGAACATCTCGTACAAACGTAGGGTATCGGCACCATATTTCTCAACGATCATATCCGGGTTCACTACGTTGAACATGGATTTGGACATCTTCTCGACCGCCCATCCGCAGATATATTTACCATCTTCCAATACGAACTCCGCGTCGTTGTATTCCGGACGCCAGTTCTTGAAAGCCTCTATATCCAACAGATCGTTAGATACGATATTTACGTCTACATGGATAGGGGTGACCTCGTATTGGTCTTTCAAGTTCAAGGAAACGAATTTATTGGTTCCGTTGATGCGGTACACGAAGTTCGAGCGTCCTTGGATCATACCTTGGTTGATCAATTTCTTGAACGGCTCTTCCTCGCAAACGATACCCAAGTCGAACAAGAACTTATTCCAGAAACGGCTGTAAATCAAGTGGCCGGTAGCGTGTTCCGTACCACCGATATATAAATCCACGTTTCTCCAATATTCATCCACGTCTTTAGCTACCAAGGCTTTATCATTATGCGGGTCCATATAGCGCAAATAATAAGCGGAAGAACCGGCGAAGCCCGGCATCGTACAAAGCTCTAGCGGGAAGATCGTCTGGTTATCGATCTTCGATACCTCGGTGACTTTTTGGTTTACCGTGTCCCAAGCCCATTTAACGGCGTGTCCTAATGGAGGCTCGCCCGTCTCGGTAGGCAAGAATTTATCTACTTCCGGCAGCAACAGGGGCAGACATTCTTCCGGCAACATCTGAGGCATGCCATCGGCGTCGTAATATACCGGGAACGGTTCGCCCCAATAACGCTGGCGGCTGAAAATAGCGTCGCGCAAGCGGTAGTTTATCTTCACACGTCCCAGATCGTGATCTTTTACGTATTTCTTGGTAGCGGCTATCGCTTCCTTGATCGTCAGTCCGTTCAAGGAAAGATCGCAATAAGGAGTAACGCCGGCTCTCGGAGAATTGCATACGATACCTTCCTTGGCATCGAAACTTTCCTCGCTTACGTCGCAACCTTCCACCAAGGGGCGGATTTCCAGTCCGAAATGCTTCGCGAAAGCGTAGTCGCGACTATCGTGCGCCGGAACCGCCATGATCGCTCCCGTACCGTAGCCGGCCAATACATAGTCGCTGATCCAGATGGGAACTGCCTCGCCCGTAAACGGGTTAATAGCATAGGAACCACTGAATACACCGGTTACCTGACGGTCGGCGATGCGCTCGCGCTCGGTACGTTTCTTGGTACGATCTAGGTAAGCGTCTACTTCTGCTTTTTGGTCTGCCGTAGTTAATTGTTGAACCAATTCGCTTTCCGGAGCTAATACCATGAAGGTAACACCAAACATCGTATCGGCACGGGTCGTAAAGATCGTGAATTCCCTGTCGCTGTCTTTTACCTTGAAGCGAACCTCGGCACCTTCGCTGCGTCCGATCCAGTTCTTTTGGGTCTCTTTCAAGGAATCCGTCCAGTCGATCGTATCCAATCCGTCCAACAGGCGTTGCGCGTAAGCGGATACACGTAAGCACCATTGGCGCATGATCTTTTGTTCTACCGGATAGCCTCCACGCTCGGAAACACCGTTCACGACCTCATCATTCGCTAATACGGTACCCAAGGCGGCACACCAGTTTACCATGGTCTCGCCACGATAAGCGATCCGGTAGTTGAGTAATATCTCTTGTTTTTCTTTATCGCTCTTGGCTTTCCATTCCTCGGCGGTGAAACTAAGTTCCTCTCCGCAAGCTACGTTCAGACCTTCCGTACCACTTGTCTCGAAGGCTTGTATCAACTCGCTGATCGGGCGGGCTTGCTTCTCGTCGTTGCAGTAGTAGCTGTTGAACATCCGGATGAAGGCCCATTGCGTCCATTTGTAATATTCGGGATCACAGGTACGGATCTCACGGCTCCAATCGTAGCAGAAACCGATCTTTTCCAATTGCTCCCGATAACGGGCTATATTATTCTTTGTCGTGATCTCCGGATGTTGTCCGGTTTGGATGGCGTATTGCTCGGCGGGTAGTCCGTAAGCGTCGTAACCCATCGGGTGCAATACGTTGAAACCTTGCAAACGTTTGAAACGCGAATAAATATCAGAAGCTATATAACCGAGCGGGTGGCCAACGTGTAATCCCGCACCGGAAGGATAGGGGAACATGTCCAATACATAGTATTTAGGCTTATTCGTGTCTTTTTCGACTTTATAAACCTTTTCGGCAATCCAGTAGTCGTGCCACTTCTTCTCAATCTCTCTGAAATTGTACTCCATGATCGTTTATCGTTTTTGTATCGTTTTCTATTTAAGGCCACAAAGTTAGTGAATTTATTTATTTTATATGAGTTATTTACATGAACTGTTTATTTCACGTAACCAATCCGGGGGCGAGATTGATTCTCGGTTCTTTTCGCTTGTAACTCAGCGAGTGACAGATTGATTAGCTCAAGTTGCGTACGGGTATCTTCGTTGATGTCGTTGTAATCGGCAAATGCTTCTTCGATATACGCTTTGAGTTCCTTTACTTCTTGTTGGAGTTCAAGCAAAGGGGAGGAAGAACTTATTATTTGTCGTATGCCGACGAAAGCACGCATGATAGAGATATTGACTTTAATGGCTGTATCGGATCTGAGTACAGAAGAAAGCATTGCTATACCTTGCTCCGTGAAAGCGAATGGAGCATATTGGTTACCTCCTTTCTTTGAGATGCCAATTTGGCATACCATATTGTTTTTCAAGTTGTTAAATTCTTGAATTGTTAATGTGAACATAAAATCATCAGGAAAGCGTTCTATGTTTCGTCTGACCGCACGTTTCAGTTGGGCGGTTTCTGTTCCATACATTTCCGCCAGATCAAAATCCAGCATGACTTTTTGCCCTCTGATCTCATAAATCTTGTTTTGTATCGCTTGTAATTCCATAGTATAAGAACTTATTAGTTTACTTTATTTGATATAACCAATTTTAGGCCTTTTAGCATTGTTCTTTTTCTTTGTAGCCAGTTCGGAAAGAGCTATGTAAATATCATCCAAAGACTTTTGGGTGTCTTCACTGAGATCATTGATAGCGCAAAGGGTTTCCTCATTAGCCATTTCAAGAGATTTGATACGTTCTTGTAGCTCTTTAATTTCGATGGAACTAGTGGTAGCTTGTAAGGTATAATTCCGGATAGCGACAAAGGCTCTCATAATGTTTCTGTTGATTTCGATCGCAATGTCTGAGTTCAGCACACTACTTAGCATTGCGACTCCTAGTTCCGTGAAAGCGAATGGCATATATTTAAAGTTATTACCTCTACCTTTATTCAAGGTCACAAATTGTGATCTTGAAAGTTCCTCCTTGGTCAATTCAAACATAAAATCATTTCCCTCGAATCGTTTAGGATTACGCCTGACTGCCTGTTTAAGTACCCTTGTCTCTATTCCATACATTTCCGCCAGATCAAAATCCAGCATGACTTTTTGCCCTCTGATCTCGTGAATCTTGTTTTGTATCGTTTGTAATTCCATAGTAAAGATTTTAGTTTAATATTATGTTCGCAAAGGTTTGTAAAATAATTGAGATAAGCAATAAGCTAGTTGGATATTAATGATTGGTTGCATTTGTAAGTTGTACAATGAGTTATTGCTGATCCGGCTTATTGTCTATTTTTTATGTGTTCTTATTTTCCTTATAAGATTTCCGGGAAAAACACGTACGTGATTTATGAAAAACACGTACGACTTTTCGGAAAAACATGTACGTGTTTTCCGGAAAACATGATGATGTTTTTATATCACTGATATTCATGTATATATAACTTGATACCTTTGCATGGACTTATTGTGTGTTTTTTCTTCTTGTATTTGTTATTTTGTTGTTCTATCGTTTGTTTATGAATTAAAAATATTTAATTTTGCTTATCTATAATAAAGGATGAAGTCATTTATATATATACTATTAACTTCCTTGACTTTCCTTGTGGTAGGATGCCAAAATGAATCTGAGGAAATCCGTTTGATCAATCAGGCGGAACGCCTGTTTGATGCCTATCCGGATAGCGTAATCACTACATTGGATTCCATTCCGCTCCCGGAAGAGATGAGTCCCCGTCTGATAGCCCGTTGGTGTATGTTGTACGCACGTGCCGCCGATAAAATAGAGGACGAAATGCCTTATACGAACCAGCTTGAGATCGCCTTGAAATACTATCAAAAGAAAAAGATGCGGGAAGAGGAGGCTGAGATCGGCCTTTATCTGGGGCGTTCGTATGTGGAGGATAAGGAGTACGAGAAGGCAATGAGGGCTTACTCCGATGCGCTGGAGGTAGCGTTGGCGATTAAGAACTATAATCGTGCCGGGTATATTTGTAGTTATATGGGGGATTTGTATGAACTGGATGATCGTTATGTGTTAGCTGCAAAAAAATATAAGGAGAGCGGACGGTATTTTCGATTGGCCGGTAATATGAAAAGCTATGTGCGTTCGTTTGTGAATGAGGGAAGGAGTTATATGGATGTTGATTCTAATTATTTAGCTTTAACTATATTGAAGCGAGCAGAAGTGATAATAGATTCCTTGAGAGTAGATGAGGTTAGAAATTATGTATACAATGGTCTAGGTAATATATTTAATGTTTTGGAAAAATATGATTTAGCTGAAAAATATTTATTGAAGAGCATAAAAGAGGATTCGAGTGATACTGCTTCGGATTATTTGACCTTATCAGATCTTGAGCAAAAGCGTGGAAATTTAGAACAAGCGGAAAATTATCTTCAAAAGGCTAATAGTGTATCCATAGATAATGATTTTGTACCGGCTACTATTGCTTATCATTATTATAAAATAAATAAAGAAAGAGATGATTATAAAAGAGCTTTGTCTTTTTATGAAGAATATGTAGCAGCAGAGGATTCCCTTATGAATATAAGTAAATCTGTCGATATATATGATACAGAACAAAAATATGAACATTTGAAATTGCATAATGAAAATATAAGATTACTATTAAAGGGGCAAAGGAATTATACTTTTATATTGATATTGTTATTTTTATGTGCTTTACTCATTATTGTCTATTTAGCTACGATAAGAAGAAAGAATCGTTCACTTTTAAAACAACAAGAAAAAATTAATACTTTGAATCAAAGCATATATCAATTATATGCAGAACTTCGGAGAAAGAGTGATGAACTAATCCAATTGCAAAATACTCAGTATTCTTCGGTGAAAATGCAAGTGGAATATGAAAATGTACAGAAAGAGGTAGATAGCTTGAGATCTCGATTATTCGAATTAAGAGAATCTAAAATTCTCAATAGTAATTTAGCTAAAAAAATAAAGAAAATATCTCAAACTGTGCAGCCTAATCATTCTGAAGCACCCGTTTCCGAAAAAATGTGGATTGATATTGAAGTTTTGATGATGGAAGTTTACCCTAGTGTTATAAAGGTACTGAAGGATGCAGGCTTGTCACCATCGGAGATGCATCTTTGTTTCCTTACATTATTTAAACTTGATTCAACAGCTATATCTATCCTTTTAAATATTATTCCTACTTCCGTCGATCGTACACGTTTGCGAGTACGAAAGAAATTAAATTGGGAAGGTAAACAAGGATTGTATGAATCTCTTGTTAATATTTAGTATGTAATAAACCTTCATTTAAGGGGCTCTACGATTGTTTGTCTATGTATTTGTTTTTATAGTATTTGATTGTCAAGTGTTTACGTTTTTTTCTTTGTCTATGTGGATTACATAATTTAACCCCTTTAGATCATATATAATCTCTAGATTTGCAACCGAAACATAACAAAAAAAGAGAGATTATGAAAAATGTAAAATGGCTACTAACAGTGTTGTTTATTTTTTCAATTTGTATTCCATCTTTTGCAGGTCATGTGCCTTTACATGGTCATCTTAAGAAAAAACAGCGATCTGTAAATTTGGATGTACCTATAAAAGCAGACATAGATGAAACTTCAAAAGTTTTGTCTTTGGAGTTTTTAGAATATATAGGAGAGGTACGAGTATCTGTTGTGGATGCGAATGGAAATATCGTTTATGAGGAGATAGTGGATACACAAGATGTTTCTTCTAGTATTATCTCATTAGATGAATGTACTTCTGGATCTTATGGACTTTATATATCAGATTCAGAAAACTACGCAGAAGGTTTTTTTAATTTATAAATAATTCAAATTTTAGAAGTATGGACAAAAAGACAGTGCTTTTAGCATCTGCATGTACTTTATTGATGATATCATGTAGTAATGATGCGGAATTGATTAATGTTGCTGAAACGACAGGATTACAAACAAAGGCTTTTGTTGGTGAAGCAGATTTCCAAATTGTAGATTATGCGGGAGATAAATGTATTCAGTTCAAGAATGATTCCGTCTTTAATGCGATGCTTTGGGAGATGAATGATATGTCAGAAGAAGAGAGAAATAATATTTTCTCGGGGGCAGGTTTCGTAAGTCAATGGCAACTTATGCAAGAAGCAGATCAAGAACAGGAGCTTATTGTAGACAATTATGAGAAAGATCTTAGCCAACCTTGGCCTGCTCATCAAATCAAAGAATTCAAACAAAAATATGATGATGTTTTCATGTTTGAACCTTATGATTCTACAGATTTTATTGCGCATTATAAATTAAAAGGTTCTACATATAGTTCTTTTGTGAATAGAAGGGGGGTGTTTTTGATAGGAGATAGTGTAGCATATGCTCCTGTATATAAGGCTTTAGAGGAATATTTCGGATCAGGGATATCATTGTATGGTAATAATGAAGCTACAAATGAAAAGAATGATATAAACCTAGCTGAAAGTAAATATCAAATACCAGGTGGTGATTATGTAAAGGTTCGAGCTATTCCAAGATTTATAGAGTTACAAACTATTGAAAATAAAAATTATTTGTCATTAGGCTTTGATTATCTTAGTCAAAAAAAGAAAGTTTTATGGAAAAAACACCGTACAATGATTATACTACGTCTTACAGCTTCAGGGTCAGGAAGTGGTTTTGAAGTATATAATGTTTCAATTAAAAATTATCAGAATAAAAATGGGGTAACAATTCTTTTACATACAGATGTATATAATAAACTTTTAGCTAAGGATCAAGGAGGTATGTTAGGGCATGTTGGTGAAAATCCAAGAAACTCAGTTACAATCGTAACTCCTCCTCGATTTGAGTTTTCTGGACGAATGGAAATTTGGTCAGATGAAATGCCTGAAAGTAATAAAGGGACTGCAAAAATAAGTTTAAAAGAAGACTGGTGATAATTTATGAAAAAAATTTTATTTTTACTGTTATTGGTTTCTACTTCTACTTTCGCCCAAATTGAGCATGGCTTATTAGTAGGTGCCGGTGTTGGATTTCCTTTACAAGATAGTTGGAAACGAACTACTTGGGGTGATGAATCAAATTGGTCTTATCGGCACGATTATAAGTTAAATAGTATGATCGGTTATCGCTTTCGATTCCTTCCGGAACAGAAATTCTTTTATGATTTGGATATTACGATGGGATTTCAGAAGATGGAAACGACGAAGTATTTTCCTTATTATGAAAGTATAGAGGATGGTATATATGTTTCTAAGAAAGCTGATGTTTTCGATGAGTTTGTGATGCCTATCTCCGTAGCCGCTAGTTGGAATTGGCGTTTTACCAAGAAATTCCATTTAGGTGTCGGTATCGCTCCTACGCTTTATGTACAGCCACAAGCCGTGTTTGACCTGTCCGTGATGGCGAAGGTGGGATATCGTTTAAGCAAGCATTGTGAGTTCGGCCTTTCTTATCAGTATGGCTGTTTCAATACCTTGAAGCATTTCAATAACGGACCGGCTAATGGCCGTCGTGGACATCTTTCGGATTTGATGCTCTCTGTATATGTTCCTTTTGTTTTGAAATGATAGAATAATAAAGTATAGGTGAGTTCTATCAATTCAATTTATCCTCTTGTATCAGACAGCAGAAC
>OLXN01001568.1_pt1 | contig 13085 bp, 9 predicted proteins | sample 1674021 | NCBI WGS metagenome assembly OLXN01 (sample SAMEA103958137, study PRJEB25191) | human gut metagenome | biome: human-associated habitat [ENVO:00009003]; feature: intestine environment [ENVO:2100002]; material: feces | place: Germany | collected 2013/2015
CAAGCACTACAGCGACAACCCGCAGAAGTTCGTAGACGGATTGAAGCGCATCGGTATAGACCGCCCGCTCCACCTGCAAATAGCCGGAGAGGGCAAACCTAACATCCGCGGTCCGAAAGAACGGTATTTTGCCAAGACCACGTTACCCTGGATGAGTATAGGATATGAAACGCAGGTACCGCCACTGAACATACTGACTTTCTATAATGCCATTGCCAACAACGGTACAATGGTGCGCCCTAAATTCGTAAAAGCGGCAGTGAAAGACGGTGAGGTTGTCCGTGACTTTCCTACGGAAGTTATCAATCCGAAGATTTGCTCGGACAATACGCTGACACAGATACGGGAGATTCTGCGCAAAGTAGTCGCCGAAGGTTTGGCCAAACCCGCCGGAAGCAAACAGTTTGCCGTAGCCGGCAAGACGGGTACGGCGCAGATTTCGCAAGGTGCCGCCGGCTATAAGGCGGGGCGGGTGAATTATCTCGTCAGTTTCTGCGGATACTTCCCGGCAGAGGCTCCCAAATACAGTTGCATCGTTTCCATACAGAAGCCGGGACTTCCGGCATCGGGCGGCTTGATGGCGGGTAGCGTATTCAGCAAGATTGCAGAAAGGGTATATGCCAAGAATCTGCGGTTCGATATACGCAGTGCGATAGACAGCACCACGAACGTGATTCCTACGGTAAAAGCCGGAGCGATGAACGAAGCGTTATACGTGCTCGATGCTCTGGATGTCCCGGTACAGAAACAGTTTGAGGCAAAAAAAGGACAAGAACTATGGGGACACAGCCAGGCTGCCCCGTCTGCCGTCATCCTGCAAAACCAGAAGAGCTCCGCCGGCATAGTGCCCAGCGTAGTAGGCATGGGAGCCAAAGATGCCGTTTACCTGCTGGAACGAAAAGGACTGAGGGTGCGCCTCAATGGCATCGGCAAAGTAAGAAGCCAGTCCATTCCGGGTGGCAGCAGACTTGTCAGGGGACAGACGATAAGCCTGACGTTACATTAATTATAGAATATACATTATATATAATAAGGTATGAAATTAAGCGAACTATTAAAAACGATACAACCGGTACAAGTCACCGGTAGTACGGAGAAAGACATAACAGGAGTAAACATCGACTCCCGTTTAGTTGCAGCCGGACATCTGTTCATGGCGATGCGCGGCACGCAGACCGACGGGCACGCATACATCCCGGCAGCTATCGAAAAGGGCGCCATAGCTGTGCTCTGCGAGGACATGCCGGAAGAACCTACCCCCAACATTACGTATATCCAAGTAAAAGACAGCGAAAATGCAGTTGGCAAGGTTGCTACCGCTTTCTACGGCGATCCCACCTCCAAAATGGAGTTGGTGGGCGTGACAGGCACCAATGGCAAAACAACCATTGCTACCTTATTATATAATACATTCCGCCATTTCGGATATAAAGTCGGACTGATTTCCACCGTATGCAACTACATCGACGACCGGGCCATACCGACCGAACATACCACCCCTGATCCGATCACCCTCAACCGCCTGTTGGGCGAAATGGCCGATTCCGGTTGCAAATACGCATTTATGGAAGTCAGTTCCCACTCCATTGCGCAGCAACGCATCAGCGGGCTGAAGTTTGCCGGCGGCATCTTCACCAACCTCACGCGCGACCACTTGGATTACCATAAGACTGTCGAGAACTACCTCAAGGCTAAGAAGAAATTCTTCGATGATATGCCGAAAAATGCTTTCAGCCTTACCAACCTTGACGACAAGAACGGCTTGGTCATGACTCAAAATACACGTTCGCGAGTATATACCTACTCCTTAAGAAGCCTGAGTGACTTCAAGGGTAAGATATTGGAATCTCATTTTGAAGGCATGCTGCTTGACTTCAACAATCGTGAGCTGGCCGTACGTTTCATCGGCAAGTTTAATGCCTACAATCTTCTCGCCGTATTCGGCGCAGCCGTATTGTTGGGCAAGAAAGAAGAAGATGTCCTCATAGCTCTCAGCACTCTGCACCCGGTAGCCGGAAGGTTCGACTCTATCCGCTCTCCCAAAGGCATTACTGCCATTGTGGACTATGCACACACTCCGGACGCTTTGGTCAACGTGCTGAATGCCATTCACGATGTGCTGGAAGGCAAAGGGAAAGTGATTACCGTAGTCGGCGCCGGCGGCAACCGCGACAAAGGAAAGCGCCCCATCATGGCCAAGGAATCTGCCCGCCTGAGCGACCGCGTCATCATCACTTCCGACAACCCGCGATTTGAAGAACCGCAGGACATCATCAATGATATGCTGGCCGGACTGGACAAGGACGATATGCAGAAGACAATCAGCATTACCGATAGAAAAGAAGCAATAAAAACCGCCTATATGCTGGCACAACCGGGAGATGTCATCCTCATTGCCGGCAAAGGACATGAAAACTATCAGGAGATAAAAGGAGTGAAGCATCATTTCGACGATAAAGAAATTATTAAAGAAATTATGAATTGAGAACCATGAATCATGAATTTCAAAGAAGCATGTCATGCTGTTTGCTCCGCACACATCATGCCGGCAATTCATTAATTCATAACTCAGAACTGAAAAAGACATGTTATACTACTTATTTCAATGGTTAGACAAATACGACTTTCCCGGTGCGGGCATGTTCGGCTACACATCTTTCAGGGCGTTAATGGCTATCATCCTGGCATTGCTCATTTCGAGCATATGGGGTGATAAGTTTATTAATCTATTAAAACGCAAGCAAATCACCGAGACGCAACGGGATGCCAATATCGACCCGTTCGGAGTAAACAAGGTGGGAGTGCCGAGTATGGGCGGAGTAATCATTATTTTTTCCATCCTGATTCCCTGTCTGTTGCTGGGCAAGCTGAACAATATCTATATGATTCTGATGCTTATCACCACTGTCTGGTTAGGCTCATTGGGATTTGCAGACGACTACATCAAGATATTCAAAAAAGACAAAGAAGGGCTGCATGGCAAATTCAAAATCATCGGTCAGGTAGGTCTTGGACTGATTGTAGGCCTTACGCTATACCTCAGCCCGCAGGTTGTCATTCGTGAGAATATTGAAGTGGAAAAGCCGGGACAAGGCATTGAAGTAGTACATGCTGCCAAAGAAATCAAGGCTACACAGACCACCATTCCTTTTTTCAAAAGCAATAACCTGGACTATGCAGACCTTGTCTCCTTCATGGGAGAACATGCACAAACAGCCGGCTGGATACTGTTCGTGTTCGTTACGATTTTCGTGGTAACCGCCGTCTCCAACGGCGCCAACCTGAACGACGGCATGGACGGCATGGCAGCAGGCAACTCCGCCATTATCGGTCTGACGCTGGGTATACTGGCATACGTATCCAGCCACATCGAATATGCCGGCTATCTGAATATCATGTATATCCCGGGATCGGAAGAACTGGTAATCTTCATCTGCGCCTTCATCGGTGCGATGATCGGCTTCCTTTGGTACAACGCTTATCCGGCACAAGTATTCATGGGTGATACGGGCAGCCTGACTATCGGCGGCATCATTGCCGTATATGCCATCATCATCCACAAAGAACTGCTGATACCTATTCTCTGCGGGATATTCCTCGTAGAGAACCTGTCAGTGATACTGCAACGGGTATATTATAAAGCCGGTAAACGAAAAGGAGTTAAACAGCGTCTCTTCAAACGGACGCCGATACACGACCACTTCCGTACCGGCATGAACCTGATAGAGCCCGGTTGCAAAGTGGTATTTACACAACCGACGCAGCTGTTCCATGAATCAAAGATTACCGTCCGTTTCTGGATTGTAACCATTGTATTGGCAGCAATAACAATTATAACGTTAAAGATAAGATAACAACCCAATGAAGAATTATGAATGAAAAATGAAGAATTACCGATACAGCGCAACAATACGCAGCTGAATTCTTCATTCATCATTCTCCATTCTTAATTATAATAATATATGAGTAGAATTGTAGTTTTAGGAGCTGGCGAGAGTGGTGCGGGAGCTGCCGTACTCGCCAAAGTAAAAGGTTTCGACACATTCGTATCCGATATGTCCGCCATCAAAGACAAATACAAGGAACTGTTGGACAAGCATGGCATTGTCTGGGAAGAAGGGCAACACACTGAGGAACTGATACTCAACGCCGATGAAGTGGTGAAAAGTCCCGGCATCCCCAATGACGCTCCGCTTATTCTAAAATTAAAAGAAAAAGGCATTCCTATCATCTCCGAAATAGAGTTTGCCGGACGTTATACAGACGCCAAGATGATTTGTATCACCGGCTCCAACGGTAAGACTACCACCACTTCGCTCATTTATCATATCTTCAAGAGTGCGGGACTGAACGTGGGACTGGCAGGAAACATCGGCAACAGCCTTGCCCTACAAGTAGCCATGGAAAAGCATGATTATTATGTCATAGAACTGAGTTCCTTCCAGTTGGACAACATGTATAAGTTTCGCGCCAACATCGCTGTCCTCATGAATATCACTCCCGATCATCTGGACCGATACGACCACTGTATGCAGAAATATGTAGATGCGAAATTCCGCATCACGCAGAACCAGACACCGGAAGACGCTTTCATTTACTGGAACGACGACCCTATCATCCGCAGAGAACTGGAGAAGCATGGCTTAAAAGCGCATCCCTATCCTTTCGCCGCCGTAAAAGAGGACGGCGCCATCGCCTATGTGGAAGACGGAGAAGTGGAAATCAACGAACCTATCGCTTTCAACATGGAACAAGAGGAACTTGCGCTACATGGCACCCACAACTTGTATAACTCACTGGCTGCCGGTATCTCCGCCAACCTTGCCGGTATCAAAAAAGAAGATATCCGCAAAGCCTTGTCCGATTTCAAAGGGGTGGAACACCGCCTTGAAAAGGTGGCGACAGTGCGCGGCATCCAGTTCATCAACGATTCCAAGGCAACCAACGTCAATTCCTGCTGGTATGCTTTACAAAGCATGACCACCAAGACCGTTCTCATTCTCGGTGGCAAAGACAAAGGAAACGATTATACCGAAATAGAAGAACTGGTACGTACCAAATGTTCGGCTTTAGTCTATTTGGGGCTGCACAACGAGAAGTTGCATGAGTTCTTCGACCGCTTCGGGCTTCCTGTGGCCGACGTGCAAACAGGCATGAAAGATGCAGTGGAAGCTGCTTTCCAATTGGCCAAGAAGGGTGAGACCGTATTGTTAAGTCCTTGCTGCGCTTCGTTCGACCTCTTCAAGAGTTATGAAGACCGGGGCGATCAATTCAAGAAATACGTAAGAGAATTATAAATGGATTTATTAAAAAGCATATTCAAAGGAGACAAAGTAATCTGGATAATTTTCCTCTTCCTCTGTCTCATCTCCATTACGGAAGTGTTCAGTGCTGCCAGTACGCTCACTTACAAGAGTGGCGACCACTGGGGGCCTATCACCCAGCACAGCATTATCCTAATGGTGGGTGCTGTAATTGTGGTTCTCATGCACAACATTCCCTACAAATGGTTCCAGGTGTTTCCCGTCTTTCTGCTACCGGCTTCTGCCATACTGTTGGTGCTGGTCATGATGATGGAACGCATCAATGGTGCGGCGCGCTGGATGACATTCATGGGCATACAGTTCCAACCTTCGGAGATTGCAAAAATGGCGGTTATCATTGTCACAGCCTTCATCCTTTCCAAGGGGCAAGACGAAGACGGAGCCCATCCAAAGGCATTTAAAAGGATTATGATAATAACCGGAGTCATCTGCCTGCTCATCGCCCCGGAAAACTTATCCACAGCGGCATTGCTGTTTGGAGTGGTTTTCCTGATGATGTTCATAGGACGTGTTTCCGCAAAAAAACTATTGGTATTAATCGGCGGTCTGACATCGGTAGGCGTCATCGCAGTCACCTTCCTCCTGATGACGAAGAACAGCGACATACCTTTCCTGCACCGGTTCGACACGTGGCGTGCCCGTATCGAGAAGTTCACAAATGACGAGGAGGTTCCCGCTGCGAAATTCGATATAGACAAAGACGCGCAGATAGCCCATGCACGTATCGCCGTTGCCACCAGTAATGTTGTCGGCAAAGGCCCCGGCAATTCCGTACAGCGCGACTTCCTGAGCCAGGCATTTTCCGATTTCATCTTTGCCATTATCATTGAAGAGCTCGGACTGGTGGGAGGAGTCATAGTGGTATTCCTTTACATCTGCCTGCTGATACGTGTGGGACGCATTGCCAAGAAGTGCGACCGAACTTTCCCTGCCTTCCTCATCATCGGCATAGCCCTGTTGCTGGTATCGCAGGCCGTCTTCAATATGATGGTGGCTGTGGGATTGGCTCCTGTTACGGGGCAACCGTTACCGCTTATCAGCAAGGGAGGTACTTCCACTTTGATTAACTGCGCCTATATCGGTATGATACTGAGCGTCAGCCGATATACAGCCAAGTTGGAAGAACAGAGTGAACACGACGCCTTGCCCACCATGCAGATAGAAACCGATAACGGCGACGAAAGCATTTACAGTGAAGCACAAAGCGCCGCAGAACCGACAGCCAAAATGCTGAACAGCGATGCTGAATTTGAATAATATTAAGATTAGTTATTAGTAGCAAGTAGATATACACTCAGATATGGAAACGAAGAACAACAAACCGCGCATTATCATCAGCGGCGGTGGTACAGGAGGGCATATTTTCCCGGCCGTATCCATTGCCAACGCAATCAAAGAATTGTGTCCCGATGCGGAAATTCTGTTCGTGGGTGCGGAGGGGCGCATGGAAATGCAGCGTGTGCCCGATGCCGGTTATAAGATTATCGGTCTGCCCGTTGCGGGTTTCGACCGCAAACACCTGTGGAAGAACTTTGCCGTATTGGTGAAGCTGGCACGCAGCCAATGGAAAGCACGCAGCATTATCAAACAGTTCCGCCCGCAGGTGGCAGTAGGTGTAGGCGGCTATGCCAGCGGTCCTACCCTGAAAACGGCAGGAATGATGGGAGTGCCCACCTTGATACAGGAGCAGAACTCCTATGCCGGCGTCACCAACAAGCTGCTTGCCAAGAAAGCCTGCAAGATATGCGTCGCCTACGAAGGCATGGAGAAGTTCTTCCCCGCAGAGAAAATCATTATGACCGGCAATCCTGTCCGCCAGAACCTGCTCGGCCATTCCATTTCCCGCAAAGAAGCCGTACGCTATTTCGACTTAGACCCCGCCAAAAAAACAATCCTCATACTGGGCGGCAGTCTTGGAGCACGAACCATCAACCAAACTTTAACCGCAGGTTTGGACATCATCCGGAAGAACCCCGACATACAGTTCATCTGGCAAACCGGTAAAATATATATCGCACAGGTAAGGGACGCAATCACCACAGCAACCGGTGAGGCGGTGCACCACCCACACATCAGCGCCCTTCCCAACCTTTATGTGACAGATTTCATCAAGGACATGGCGAATGCCTACGCTGCCGCCGACTTGGTAATCTCCCGTGCCGGCGCCGGTTCCATTTCGGAATTCTGCCTGCTGCACAAGCCGGTGATTCTGGTACCGTCGCCCAATGTGGCAGAAGACCACCAAACCAAAAACGCACTGGCCCTTGTCGACAAGGATGCCGCTATCTACGTAAAAGATGCGGAAGCCAAAGAGAAGCTGCTGTCCGTAGCGCTGGAAACAGTGAAAGACAACGAGAAGCTGAAAGCCTTGAGCAACAACATAGCCAAACTGGCATTACCCGACTCGGCAACGGTCATTGCCAAAGAGGTACTGAAACTTATTAAATAACAAGTACATGAATATAGAAACCATAAAATCCGTTTATTTCGTCGGCGCCGGCGGCATCGGCATGAGCGCACTGATACGTTATTTCCTCTCCAAAGGCAAGTTTGTGGCAGGATATGACCGTACGCCAAGCGAGCTGACCGGGCATCTGATTGCAGAAGGTGCACAAATACATTACGAGGAAAACATCAACCTCATTCCGGCGAATTGCAAGGAGAAGGAAACGACATTAGTAGTATATACCCCCGCCATACCTCAGGAACATGCCGAACTGGCCTACTTCCACGAGAAGGGTTTTGAGATACAGAAACGCTCCCAAGTATTAGGCACGATTACCCGCAGCAGCAAGGGACTTTGCGTTGCCGGCACTCATGGCAAAACCACCACGAGTACAATGGCAGCACACCTATTCCACCAGTCGCATATAGGTTGTACGGCTTTTCTCGGCGGTATCTCCAAAAATTACGGAACAAACCTGCTCTTGTCCCAGACCAGCCCGTATACGGTGATTGAGGCCGATGAGTTCGACCGTTCATTCCACTGGCTTTCTCCCTATATGAGTGTCATCACAGCCACCGATCCCGACCACCTGGACATATATGGTACACGCGAAGCCTATCTGGAAAGTTTCCGTCACTATACTACCCTCATCCAGCCGGGAGGCGCATTGATTATCCGTAAAGGCCTTGCCTTGCAGCCCGACGTGCAGCCGGGTGTAAGGGTATACACCTACTCCCGCGATGAAGGCGATTTCCATGCAGAGAATATCCGCATCGGAAACGGTGAAATCTTCATCGACTTCGTGGCTCCGGATACACGCATCAATGACATCCGGCTCGGCGTACCTATCGGCATCAACATAGAGAACGGCGTAGCTGCCATGGCGCTCGCACATCTGAACGGAGTGACCGACGAGGAAATCAAACAAGGAATGGCAAGTTTCCGCGGAGTGGACCGCCGTTTCGACTTCAAGATAAAAACCAGCCGGCTCGTATTCCTCAGCGACTACGCGCATCATCCGGCCGAAATCGCACAAAGCGTGAAGTCCGTCCGCGAACTTTACAAAGATAAGAAGATAACCGCTATCTTCCAGCCCCACCTCTATACCCGCACCAGAGACTTCTACAAAGACTTTGCAGACAGCCTCTCACTGCTGGATGAGGTTATTCTGACGGAAATCTATCCTGCCCGCGAGCAACCGATTCCCGGTGTCAGCAGCCGGCTTATATATGACAACCTGCGTCCGGGCATCGAGAAGTGTATCTGCCCAAAGGAAGATATCCTGAACCTGCTTTCAAAGAAGTCGGTTGAAGTATTGATTGTGCTGGGAGCCGGTGATTTGGATAACTATGTGCCTTCCATAACCCAGTTGCTTGAACAACAAAGCAAATAGTAAACAAGTCTATGATTAAACGGATTTTACTTTCTATCGTCCTGTTGCTTGTCCTTACCTATCTGGTAGTAGCCATTACCGCTTTCAACCGAAAGCCGGCCGGACAAGTATGCCACGATGTGGAGCTGCTTATCAAAGACACAGTATACGCCGGTTTCATCACGAAGAAAGAAGTGACCGCTATGCTGGAAAAGAAAGGCATCAGCCCCATAGGTAAAAACATAGACCGCATCCACGCCAAGCCCTTAGAACAAGCACTTTCCAAACATCCTCTCATCGATGAAGTGGAGTGTTACAAGACGCCAAGCGGCAAACTATGCATCGAGGTGACCCAACGCATTCCTATCCTGCGGATAATGAGCGCCAATGGCGAAAACTACTATCTGGACAACAAAGGAACAGTGATGCCGCCCGATGCAAAATGCGTTGCACATCGGGCTATTGTGACCGGAAACGTAGAAAAGTCGTTTGCCATGAGGGATTTATATAAGTTTGGTGTATTTTTGCAAAAGAATTCGTTTTGGAACGCACAAATCGAACAGATTCATGTATTGCCGGGCAGAAACATAGAGTTAGTGCCGCGTGTAGGCGATCACATCATCTACCTCGGCAAGCTGGACGACTTCGAACGGAAGCTGAAACGGGTAAAGACATTCTACGAAAAAGGATTAAACAAGGTAGGCTGGAACAAATATTCCCGTATCAGTGTTGAGTTTGGTAACCAGATTATCTGCACGAAAAGAGAATAGTTACCGCGCAGCAAATAGTAGACAGTAAATAGTAAAATAGTAAATAAAACAGTTATGGCAACAACAGATTTCATCGCCGCTATTGAGTTGAGTTCTTCCAAGATTTCCGGTATCGCGGGAAAGAAGAACAGCGACGGAAGTATTCAGGTGTTGGCTTATGCACGTGAAGATGCATCCTCATTCATCCATAAGGGCGTCATCTACAACATCGATAAGACAGCACAGGCATTGACTTCTATCATCAATAAGCTGGAAGGCCAGCTGAACAACTCCATTGCCAAAGTATATGTAGGCATCGGCGGACAGTCATTGCGCACAGTGAAAAATGCAGTGAGTCGCACACTGGAAGAGGAGGATATCATCTCACAAGAACTGGTAGACTCTATCTGCGATGAGAACCTCGAAGTGCCGTTGGCAGACATGAGCGTACTGGATGTGGCCCCTCAAGAATATAAAATAGACAACAACCTCCAAGCCGACCCGGTAGGAGTGGCAGGGCAGCATATCACAGGACAGTTCCTCAATATCGTGGCCCGCGCCTCACTCAAGAAGAACCTGGAACACAGCTTCGAGCAGGCAAAGGTAGAGATAGCCGACCTGCTCATAGCCCCGATAGCTCTGGCGAACGCCGTACTGACGGAAAACGAGATGCGTTCGGGCTGCGCACTGGTGGACTTCGGTGCGGACACCACCACCATTTCAGTCTATAAGAACAATATCCTCCGCTACCTGAGCGTACTGCCAATGGGCGGAAACACCATCACCCACGACATCACGTCACTGCAAATGGAGGAACAAGACGCCGAGAAGCTGAAGCTGCAATACGGCAACGCCCTCTACGAAGAAGAGGAAGACACCGAGACACCCGCCGTATGTACGCTGGAGGACGGACGCGCCATTGAACTGGCCACGCTGAACAATATCGTCGAAGCCCGCACCGAGGAAATCCTTGCCAACGTATGGAACCAGCTGCAACTCTCCGGCTACGAGGACAAACTCTTCTCCGGAGTAGTGTTTACCGGTGGCGGGGCAAACCTGAAGAACATCGAAGATGCTTTCCGCAAACAAAGCAAAATGGAGAAGATAAAAACCATGCGCTTTGTTCATAACACGATTCATGGTTTCAGCGACGTGCTAAGCAAAGACGGCATGCAGAACACACTGCTGGCACTTCTTGCCGCAGGTAATGAAAACTGCTGCCTGCAGGAAACGAAACCCGCCGGTAATCCTACGCCCAAACCCGTTGACATGTTCGGTAATGACGAAATCCTGAAAGAACAGGAAGCAGCGGCCCGCGCTGCCAAAGCACAACGCGAGAAAGAAGAAAAGGAGCGTAGGGAGAAAGAACGCCAAGAAAAGGAGGGGAGAAAGCGGAAGAAGAAAGAAGGTCCCAGCTGGTTTGAAAAGACTTTCAACAAACTCTCCAACGAGATTTTCTCAGACGATGATATGAAATAATTAAAAAACTCTATAATCATGGATGATATAGCACAATTCGATTTTCCGACCGATTCACCGAAAATCATCAAAGTCATCGGTGTAGGTGGCGGTGGCGGTAATGCCGTCAACCACATGTACCGGGAAGGCATACATGATGTAACATTCGTGCTGTGCAACACAGACAACCAGGCGTTGAAAGACTCCCCCGTTCCTGTGAAGCTGCAACTCGGCAAAGAGGGTTTGGGAGCCGGCAACCGTCCCGCCCGCGCCCGCAAAGCAGCCGAAGAAAGCATCGAGGACATCAAGAACATGCTGAACGACGGTACTAAAATGGTGTTCATCACTGCCGGAATGGGTGGCGGCACCGGTACAGGCGCAGCCCCTATCATTGCACAAACCGCCAAAGAAATGGACATCCTGACTATCGGCATCGTCACCATTCCGTTCCGCTGGGAGGGTGACAAGAAGATAGACCAAGCACTGGACGGTGTGGAGGAAATCAGCAAGCATGTAGACGCCCTGCTGGTTATCAACAACGAGAAACTGAGCGAAATATATAGCGAACTATCCGTAGACGACGCTTTCGACAAGGCAGACGACACCCTTTCGGTAGCCGCCAAGAGCATTGCCGAAATCATCACCCTGCATGGAAAGGTCAACCTCGACTTCAACGATGTAAAAACCGTATTGAAAGACGGCGGCGTGGCCATCATGAGTACAGGCTATGGCGAAGGAGACAACCGCGTAAGCATGGCCATCCAGAACGCCCAACATTCTCCGTTGCTGAACAACAACGACATCTTCAACTCCAAGAAAGTATTGCTCAACATTTCATACAGCTCACAACACAAACTGATGATGAGCGAAATGGACGAGGTGAAAGAGTTTATGAACCGTTTCAGCCGCGACTTCGAGACCAAATTCGGTATGGCCATCGACGACAAGCTGGAGCAAAGCGTCAAGATCACCCTACTTGCCACCGGTTTCGGCATCCAGGATATCCACATGAAGGAGATGGACGAGCGCATCACCCAGCGTACCGCAGAAGAGCAGAAGCGCCTCGCCGAGCTGGAAGAAGAGGAAGAGCAAAGACGTTCGCGCCGCGAGACCTACTACGGCAAGGATGCCAACACCAAGTATCAACGCCTGCGCCGCCGGCATATCTACATCTTCAACCCCGAAGACCTCGACAATGCAGACCTCATCAGTATGGTAGAAAACTCTCCTACCTACCAGCGCGACAAGAGCACCCTGGCTGCAATCAAGCTCAAGGCGGAAGAAGCCGGAATACTCGCCACCGAGGAAGCGCGAGAAGCTGAAAACAGCGGTAACGGTATAATCACCTTCTAAACCGCCGGCAGTTCAGCCCCCCACCCGGAAATAGTAAATTATAAATAGAAATAATAAGATGGATTTATTTGAAAAAGTCAGCGAAGACATTAAAAACGCAATGAAGGCTAAAGACAAAGTAGCCCTGGACACTTTGAGAAACGTGAAGAAAGTATTCCTTGAAGCCAAAACAGCTCCGGGAGCCAATGATACTCTGACCGATGCCGATGCTCTGAAAATTATTCAGAAGCTGACAAAGCAAGGTAAGGATGCCGCCGAGATTTATGTGCAACAAGGACGTCAGGACCTTGCCGATGCAGAGTTGGCACAAGTGAAAGTCATGGAAGCCTACCTGCCCAAACAGATGACTCCCGAAGAACTGGAAGCCGCCCTGAAAGCAATCA
>OLXN01001572.1_pt1 | contig 13055 bp, 13 predicted proteins | sample 1674021 | NCBI WGS metagenome assembly OLXN01 (sample SAMEA103958137, study PRJEB25191) | human gut metagenome | biome: human-associated habitat [ENVO:00009003]; feature: intestine environment [ENVO:2100002]; material: feces | place: Germany | collected 2013/2015
AGGTAATCTTCTTTCCGTCCGGATTATAGGGATTCGGAACTTCGTCGGACATCTGAATCTCGTCTACAAAGAGGTAATATTGGTCTGTACTGTGTTCTACGATCTCCCGGACATGAGCCGCAAGCTCCAACGGATTGCGATAGCGAATATCACGGGTCAAGTCCAGTTCAAAGGACAGAATGTGATCTTCGGCAACACCCTCACTGAGAAGGTAGCTCTTGAACAGATTGCGAAGCAGATAGGACTTGCCGCATCTGCGGATGCCGGTAATCACCTTCACCTGACCATCCAACATAAAGGAGATGATTTTCTTCAAATAGCGATCTCGTTTTATTTCCATAACCCAACCTCCATTGAAAACTTGCTGGTATTATCATGCTACTTTTCAATGGATATTATACTCCAACGGGAGAGAAAAATCAATGGTCTCGCTGAAAAGTTTACAAATAAACCCGACAACATTTCAATGAAACAAGCAAGGAGGTACACCACCATACAACTTGACATCATTCATACCGGCGATTGCCTTGAAATCCTGAAGGTACTGTTGCAAAATCAAGTCATATTTGCAGCAGCACCTTTCTTTTTTTAGGAGGGCAATCCGTGGAGTGCCGGGCATTACTTTTTCGGTTCAAGCGAAGCCGGCTCATGCAGAAAGTGTGATTTTTGTGTACGGCAAACAAACCTGCTCAAGTTTTGTTGTTCTCGGAAGGTTATTTCAGGCTGTTTTCGGTTCGAACAGTGCTTTCCCGAATCGTCCGTCAGCAAGCCGACTGCACAGTTTTCGGATATTGAATGCTGTTGCGAGGATAAAAAGGCGGGTTTCGTTGTTGGTCTTCCCTCGGGTGAGGAATTTTCCGAACCCGTAATCCTGTTTTAAAACGCCGAAAGCACCTTCAACTTGGATCGAACGGTTCATTCGGAGAAGAATGCCTTTATCGGTTGAAATGCGTTTTTCTGCTTCTTTTTTTGACGACGCATTGTTTTGAAAGTTCTGTTTTACGGTTCTCGTACTGTCCCTTAAAGCAGTTTTCCCTGCGGGAGCAGCCGGAACAGTCCTCACAAACATAATAACTTTTCAATATCATGCAGCCGTTATCAGTCTTTCCGGTTCTGTCATATGCATGAAGCAGTCTTTTGTCATTCGGGCATGTAAAGCTGTCACTCTCCGCATTGCACGGCATATCATCCTTGTGATAGATGTTTTTCTTGAATTTTCTTGTTTTCTTCAGTTCATGATCCGCCGGTTTGATGTATGCATTTTGCTCCGTGCTTTCAAGGTAAGTGTAGTTTTCCTCGCTTGCATACCCTGCATCCGCAACGATATTGCCGTGCCTTCGGCCGGTTCCTTCCGCTGTTCGTTCAAGAAATGGTATCAATGTTGTTGTGTCGTTCGGGTTCGAAAATAATCAGAGACCAACTATATACTCACTTTCAACGCATATCTGAAGATTGTACCCGGGTTTGAGCTGTCCGTTTCCCATGCGGTCGTCTTTCATTCTCATAAAAGTTGCTTCGCGGTCCGTCTTTGAATAACTCTTCCGATTGCCGCATATGCGGAGTTTTTCTGCGTATTCACTGCGTTTTTTCAAATACCCTTCAAGCTTTTCACAATCTTTTTGAAGCTCGGTCTTCCTCCGGCCTTTGCCGTAAACAAACTCCTCCTGCCTGAAACCGGCAATGGAGTGAAGCCAATCAACAGCCCGTTCAAGGCCGATGCCTTCGCCGAAACCATATTTTTCGGACATTGAAAGCACCGCCTGTTCTGCCTTTTTATCAAGTTTAACAAGGTTTTTCTCCACTGCCTTTGCCCAAACAAAGCTGTACTTGTTTGCACTGGCTTCAATTTTTGTTCCGTCAACGAACATTGATTCGAATTCAATCTCGCCGATTTCCGAAAGCTTTTGAACAAGTTGGTAAAAAAGCCCTTCTGCACATCCGTTCATGTTTTTTTCAAGAAATATTGCTATCGTGGTATGATCCGGTGCCGGTTCGTATTGCAGCAGCCACATAAACCTGATGTCGGTTTTGCACGCTTCTTCTATAGCTCTGCTCGAGAAAATTCCTCGCATGTCTGCATATACAACAATCGAAAACATAACCTCAGGGTCAAGCTTTCTCCACCGCTTGATTTTTGCTCGTTTTCATTGCATAATCAGATCGCTTTCTGTTGTTTTTTGACCATTTTAATTATACACGAAAGCAGCAAACCGGACAACCCTTCTTGAGTTGCCCGGTTTTGTTTTGGGAACTAATGCAACAGCCCCGATGTTGAATAACGGCTTTTGGTCTTTACAATACGGCATTAATGCTTTATAATGGTTACATCGGCAGGATATGACGATTGATTAAGCGGTATTTGCGGGCGGCAATTCAAGGAGACGCTGCGCTGCATTTGATGCTGATTAATCAGCGTTTACCTAAGGATTTTATGCAAAGCCGCGCATGTATCGGCGCGAGAGGTGCGTATTCTGCGTATCGGGCAGACCAAGGAGGAACACAAATGGGCATAATTCTCGGAATAGACGTTGGAGGTTCAACGACAAAAATTGTCGGACTGACTCCGGGCGGCGAACTGATTTCAACAATGACGGTTCGCGCTTACGATCAAATAACCTCACTTTACGGCGCATTGGGACATTATATCAACGCCAACAAGTTCTCGCTCAGCGATGTTGAACGCATACTTGTGACAGGCGTCGGCTCATCCTATCTTTCGGGCGACATTTACGGCATTCCGACTCAGCGCATTGAGGAATTTTCCGCGATCGCGCGGGGCGGGCTTGCTCTTGCCGGGTTGGATGAAGCGGTTGTTGTGAGCATGGGCACCGGCACAGCGTTTATCCATGCCCACGGCAAGGATTATTCCCACATCGGCGGCAGCGGCGTCGGCGGCGGAACCATCGTCGGCCTCGGCAAAAAGCTTACCGGTGCATCGGATCACGAGAGTCTTTGCGCGCTTGCGGAGCGCGGCAGCCTTTCACACGTTGATCTTACAATCGGCGATATTTCCAAGAATGACATTGAAAAGCTCGGTTCGGAAATCACCGCCGCAAACTTTGCAAACGTAAAGGACAGCGCAACCGATTGTGATCTTGCTCTCGGCGTTGTCAATATGGTGCTGCAAACCATTTTGACCCTTGCGGTTTTCGCCTGCAAAAACTCCTCTGTCAGAAAAGTCATTTTGACAGGTGCGCTTACCGGACTGCGTGAGCTTTTGCCAATGATTGAGCTTTTTAAAACGCTTTATCCCGTTGAGTTTATCGTTCCGGAAAATGCAGCATTTGCCACCGCTGTCGGCGCCGCTCTTCACTCCATTGACTGATTGGGCAGTTGTTTCGTATTTTAAACAATCCATCAAACATTGACAATACACAACCGGCTTCCGTCATCTGTCGGAAGCCGGTTGCGCTTAATTTCGATATGTTTACTTTTTTGTTTTCGGCGTAAAAATCAGTGCAAAAGCGTACCCGAAAAGCACTGCGGCGGCGATACCGCCCGCGGTTGCCTTCACCCCGCCGGTTATTGCACCGAGCAAACCCTCGTTCATTGCGCCGTCAATTGCGCCGTTTGCAAGCGAATACCCGAACCCCGTCAGCGGCACTGTTGCGCCCGCTCCGCCGAGTTCGACAATGGGTTTATACAGTCCGACAGCCGTAAGCACAACCCCCGCCGTAACAAAAATCACAAGGATTCTTGCAGGCGTCAGCCGTGTCAGGCTCATAAGAAGCTGTCCGATGACGCAAATCGCACCTCCGATTGCAAAAACAAGTAAATAATCCGTTATACTGCTCATTTAATTCAACCGTCCAAATTCTTTATCTTTTCAAATTACAGTTTATTCTGCTGCCGTTTTTCACTTGACCGCCGTTTGGGTCAATCAATATGCTCAATCACAACCGCATGTGCAATTGAGGGAATGCTTTCACCCTGAAGGCTGCTGACAGGACTCATGAGCGCACCCGTTGCAAGGAAAAGAACGCGGCGGATTTCGCCGGATTCAATTTTCGGCAGGAACCAACTGCTCATTACGGTCGCCGCACAGCCGCAGCCGCTCGCACCGCAATTGACGTTTTGCTCCGGACTGAACATCAGCTTGCCGCAATCCTCATGCCTGTCGGCAATTTCAATCCCTTCACCGCGCAGCAGTTCATACAGCATATCGCTGCCGAAAATGCCGAGATCTCCTGTTATTATCCTGTCGTAATCCTCCACCCTGCGCGAGTAATCCGAAAGATGAGTCTTAATCGTTTTAAACGCGGCAGGAGCCATCGCCGCCCCCATATTATTTGCATCCGTAATGCCGAAATCCTCCACGCTGCCGATGGTGCCGCCCGTAAGTGCAACATGTTCAAACACATTGCCCGCACCCGGACGGAATTCACCCGCCGCCTGAATGATTATGCTTCCCGCACCCGTGACCGTACGCTGACTGCTCGGAACGGCCTGAACGCCCATTTCCAGCGGATAGCGGAACTGCCTTTCGGCTGCCGAAAAGTGACTGCTTGCGGCACACGCGGCAAGCTCTGCAAAGCCTCCGTCAACAAGCATTCCGCCGAGCATCAGTCCCTCGCTGATGGTTGAACACGCACCGTACAGGCCGATGAACGGCGCACGGATCTCCCGCGCCGCAAAGCCGGAGGAGATTATCTGATTCAGCAAATCCCCGCCCAAAAGGCAGCTCAAATCATCGCTTTGCCTTTTTATTTTTGCAAGAGCCACGCGAACCGCGCTTTCGAACATTCTGCTTTCCGCCTGCTCCCAAGAGTCAAGCCCAAGGGTATCGTCGCGGCAAATTTTATCAAAGCATTCTCTCAGGGGGCCTTTCCCCTCTTTGTCGCCGACATAGCTTGCGGATGAAATTATTCGCGGCCTGCTGCAAAGCTCAAACGAATGCCTTCCGATTATTCCCATAGTGCCTCCGATTTTTCTTTTTTCTTCTGCTATTTTGAGCAATTCGGAGGAAAATATGCATCAAGCGTCTAAACGTCGGCAATCGAGGCGGCGCCGTTTTTCATTGATTCGTTTCAAATGCAAAACACCTTCGGCGACTGTCACGCCGAAGGCTCAAAAGCTTTTCCGAAATTAAATATTATCTAACCAATTCTCAAGGCTGCATTTCGCGCCCTCATCATACCAGCGCCGATAGGATTCAAACACCTTCAATGCATTTCCGCCGTATTTTTCCGCGGCGGCATCAACGGCAAGAAAACTTCTCCAGTAAGCATAAAAAATATGCACAATATCCCGTCCGTAAGCGGAGCGTGAAAAATCATTCAGTTTCGGCCGTCCGAACTTTTCATCATATAATGCAGCAAGAATCCGATTCGTTTCCTTTTCGGCAGCGTACTCCTCATCAGTCAGGAAATATCTGCGGCTTATGTATTCAGCCATGCCCTCTTCAAACCACATTTCGGTTTCATATGTTTCATCAAGAAAAAGGTCGCTGTGGTGCGCCATTTCGTGTCCCAATATCTGCAAAACATTATGCATGTTGAATTTTTCATAATACTGTTTAACCTTTTTGACCGACTCCGATTCGGTGTAAGCATCCGTCTGCTTAAGGTATAAACGTCTCCAAACCTCGATCTGCGGATTCATTACCGTGCGATAATCATTCGTATAGGCCGGCAGCGGGAGATCGCTCACGGAATTCACCGCTGTTTCAAAGCCCGCCCAAACTATCGACCTCGGAAGCTCAACAACCTGAAAATTCATTTTTAAATAATCCAAATACTCATTCAGTATCGGAGCAAATCCTTCCGTCAGCGACTGAAGGTTGTTCAGTTCTTCCGCATTCTCCGCTAAGAAAAGATGCTTCATTTCTTCTTTCCCCCTTTCGCAATAAACCGACCTGCAAGGTTCCGACTCTGCATGATGCTTTCTGCATTCATCACATTTTCCGCGGCGTTCACAGTTCTTTTTTCTGCACGGACAGACTCTTTTTTTTATCATTTCGCCACTCCCGCTCCGCATGATTAACCTTATTATGTTTTACGTTTTCGAGAAAAATTACTCCCGCACTCCGGCAAGCGCAAGGAATTTTTTATCGGACTGTATCGCATGTGTCACGAATTTGCCGTCCCTGAACAATGCGTAAGTCGTGACCGGCGCAGGTACATTTTGCGCCTCTTCCCTGTCAGTAACATGAATGACCTTAAGCGGAATATCGTGCGCCTTTGCCGCTTCCCGAACCCTCGGCACCCAGTAACAGGTGAAGGGGCATTGATCCGTGAAGTACAGCACGAAACCCTTTTCCTCAACCGCCGGATGTTTTGCACACTCTTTGAATTTCGGCGGCCGACAGCAATTATACGGGGGCATATCGTTCTTGCAAAATAAAGCCGCGCTTCCTTATGTATCTCTTAAAATCCGTTTTCAGAGGTTCTTCAAGCCCTCGTACAGGTCGTTGAATGATTTCTCCCGTTCGCACCTGCCGTAAGAGAATTCCCTATTCTCTCCAAATTCCAGCAAAAAGCATTTCGTCAATTCCTCAACCGTCTGCTCAAGGGTGCAGAAAAACTGTTGATAGGCAAATTTGCTCGCTGCCGATCCGTCCTCGAAGCAGCTCGTTATCAATGATTCCGTCACCTGATCCAGCGGATACATCTTTATATGCATCAGCTCGTGTACAATGACCTCTTCAAGATTCTCCTGCTTTGGATTTGCTGCATTCAAAAGCAAAATGGCTTTTCTATCATCGCAGTCAATTTTAAAATCACCGGTTTTTCGCCATGTTGGGTCTTCAACAAATTCAAGCTTTATGTCCCACGCGGGTGTGATTCTCAGCTTTTTTATATACTTTTCGAAAAGAGCCGTCAACGCCTGTTTATCCATTGTATTCCTCCGAAACTTTCTCTAATCAATAGGCTCCTATCGCGGCATTCCCGCAAATCAGTTTTTCTTGTTTTGAGATTCGTCAACATGGTTGAATCCGAGCTTTTCGTCAAACATTTTTCCGGCAGCACGCAGTCCGCCTTGGCCGCAAAATGCGTCCATCATTTCGTTGAAGTCTGGGTTCTCGCTTTGCCCCACGGCCGCGTTTCGAATCCGCACCTGTTCAACAATTGAAAGAATCAAATCAAGTCCCAGAACCGCAAGCCCGACATAAAGGTAGGTCTGCGACCAAATTCCGACAACACAGAGTACGGTTCCCGGAATAAATAAATAGAAAAACCGAAACAGGAAATTCGTCAAAACAAATAACAAAAACATTTTCGCCGGATACTTTCTTTTCATGCCGCACCTCCCTTTTTACTCTTTCCAAAGAATATTTTCGATGACTTCGCCGTTTTCCTTATGCACGATTGCATAAACCCTTTCTCCGTTGTGCGGAAACCATTCAAAACCAAGGCTGATATCCGCTTCCGTTTTGCAAAAAAGCCCGTTGATTTCAACTCAAAACCAACGGGCTTTCTGGTCGGGGCGAGGTGATTTGAACACCCGACCTTTTGGTCCCGAACCAAACGCGCTACCAAGCTGCGCTACGCCCCGATTAATGGAGCCAATGAAGGGGCTCGAACCCTTGACCTGCGCATTACGAATGCGCTGCTCTGCCAGCTGAGCTACATTGGCTTACACAAGTAAGGATTATAGCATAGTTTTTTGAGTTTGTCACCATTGCCGGGTAAATATATTTTGAGGCCGCAACTTGAAACCGAAGCCGCAGCCTCTTTAAATTATTTCTTTACTTATCCTATCGGCTAAATTTCAAAAATTTCCGAGGGTTAACTCCCGCATTATTATTTGCTCTTGCAAAACCCGCGCAGCAGGCATTATAATGTAAGCGGGTGAAAAAGGAGGATGGGCTATGAGCGGATCCGAACGGCTATGCAGCAAACTTTTGAACAGGCTCAAGGACATCGGCAGCGCGGCGATTGCGCTTTCGGGCGGCGTGGACTCATGTTTTCTTGCTTATGCGGCTTCCCGCGTTGAGGGTGGAAATTTCGCCGCATACTATGTTCAATCGGCATTCCAGCCGGAATTTGAGCTGACGGACGCACTGCGGGCCGCAAAGGAAGCCGAACTGCCGCTTAAAATTATTTCTGTTGATATCCTTGCCTGCGAAGATGTTGTCCGCAATCCGACCGACCGCTGCTACCATTGCAAAAAACACATTTTTTCTGCGATATGCAAAGCGGCGGCGGCGGACGGGTACAAAACGATTCTGGACGGGACGAATGCTTCCGATGCAGAGGATGACCGTCCGGGAATGCGTGCCCTGCGGGAAGCGGGCGTGCTTTCCCCGCTGCGCGAATGCGGACTGACAAAAGCTGACATTCGCCGTCTTGCCCGCGAAGCGGAGCTTTTCACTTGGAACAAACCTGCCTATGCCTGCCTTGCAACGCGGATTCCGCCGGGCGAATTGATCACAAAAAACAAACTGCATTCCGTTGAAGCAGCGGAAAACTTCCTTTTTTCGCTCGGCTTCTCCGACTTTCGCGTTCGGAGCGTTAACGGAACCGCAAAGCTGCAATTGAAGGCCGGGCAATTCGATGAATTATTTAAACAGCGTGAGCATGTTTTAAACGAGCTGCGGCAATATTTCGATGCAGTGACGCTTGACCTTGAGCCGAGATGAGGCTCCGCTGTTCTGACAGCACAACACAAAGACTATGAATGACGAAATAAAAAACCTTCTTGAATCAGTGCGCCGCGGCGAAGTGTCGGTTGACGAAGCATATTTGAAACTGCGCACCGCTCCGTTCCGCGACCTTGGATTCGCAAAGATAGACACCCATCGCCGCCTTCGGACCGGTGCGGCGGAAGTGATTTACGGTGCGGGCAAAACACCCGAGCAGATGCTTGAAATCATTAAAGCCATGCTTGAGAGCGGACAGGAAACGATACTTATTACACGCCTTGAAAAATATGCCGCAGAGATACTGAATCGTGAATTTGCCCTGAGCTACTGTGAAATTGCAAAAATCGGCAGTATCGGCAGCATCCCCGAACCGAGCGGAAACGGCTGCGTTGTTGTTGCGGCAGGCGGCACAAGCGATATTCCCGTTGCCGAAGAAGCGGCACTGACGGCGGAATTTCACGGCAGCCGTGTGCTTAGGCTTTATGATGTCGGCGTTGCAGGGCTGCACCGGCTCCTTTCGCATATTGACGAAATCATGGGCGCAAGCGTCATTATCGCCGTTGCAGGCATGGAAGGTGCGCTTGCAAGTGTAATCGGCGGGCTTGCCGACTGCCCCGTTATTGCCGTGCCGACAAGTGTCGGTTACGGTGCGGCATTCGGCGGAGTTGCAGCGCTGCTTTCAATGCTCAACTCCTGCTCAAGCGGAGTATCCGTTGTGAATATCGACAACGGCTTCGGCGCAGGTTACCTTGCAAACATGATAAACCATATCGGCACCGGCAGCAATGCGCGGTGACGATTCTTTCCTTAATTATAATATGCAACCCCGAATAAAACTGTTGAAAGGCCTTTTTACTATGAAAACACTTTACCTTGACTGCGGAATGGGTGCGGCGGGCGATATGCTTGCGGGCGCACTTTATGATCTGCTTTCCGAAGAACAACGTGCCGAGTTTCGGAATATTGCAGCTGCCTTCTCGGCGGTCGGACTGAATGTTCGCTGCGCTGCCGCCGAAAAATGCGGCATTCGCGGAATTCATTTTGCCGTTGAATACATGAACACCGATGCGGACGAATATGCCGCCTGCACACACGAACATGAACACCTTCACGAGCATGAGCATGAGCACGCGCACGAGCATGAGCATTGTCATGAGCACGAACATAATCATGAGCATGAACACGCGCACGAACACAGTCATGAACACGAGCATCACCATTCTCACAGCGGGCTGCACGAAATTGAACACATCATCCGTGCGCTGCCCGTGTCCGATGCAGTGAAGGAGCATTCCCTTGCTGTTTACAAACTGATTGCAGAAGCGGAGAGTCATGCCCACGGTGTTCCCGTTGAGCTTGTGCATTTTCACGAGGTCGGTGCGCTTGATGCCGTTGCAGATATTGTTTCCTGCTGCGCGCTGATCGAAATGCTCGCACCGGAACGCATTGCCGCCTCCCCCGTTCGCACGGGCAGCGGGCATGTGCATTGTGCGCACGGGATTCTTCCCGTTCCCGCACCGGCAACAGCCTTCATTCTTCACGGCGTTCCTGTTTATGCGGGCGATATAAAAGGCGAACTCTGCACTCCGACCGGAGCGGCACTGTTAAAGCATTTTGTTCATGAATTCACCGCAATGCCGTTAATGACAATACTTTCCCAAGGGTACGGCATGGGCAAACGCGACTATCCCGCCGCAAACTGCGTGCGTGCGCTTTTCGGCGAAAGTCCGAGTGAAGAATCGGCGGATGAGATCATCGAGCTTCGCTGCAACATTGACGATATGACAGGCGAAGAGATCGGGTTTGCATTTGATAAACTGCTTAACGCGGGTGCGGCGGATGTTTACACCGTTCCGACAGGAATGAAGAAGAACCGCCCTGGAATTATGCTCTGCGTGCTTTGCAATGCCGAAAAACGCAGCGAAATTATCCGCATATTGTTCAAACACACAAGCACTCTCGGCGTCCGCGAGTGCAGAATGCCGCGATACATTTTGCAGCGTGAAACGCAAACCGCCAAATTTGAGGACGGTACGATTCGCCTGAAGACCGCTCAGGGGTTCGGCGTTAAAAGGGCAAAGTTCGAATATGCCGATATTGCCGCGCTTGCCGAACGCCGCGCAATCACGCTTGCCGATGCGGAAAAGATTGCGGAAACTGCCTTTAAGGAGTTTTCCGAATAACGAACCTTAAAAATTAAAATTTGTTTCAACATCGGAGCCCGATCGGTTCGGGCTCTTTTTTTGTATTACTTTGCATTCATCTTAAACATATTGTGCGTTCATCCTATCGGCTCCGTTTGACTGTTTTTTCCTGTTGAAAAAGAATTGTTAACAAATTGTTCACAATTGAGGGGTTGAAATGATCTTAATTCGCTGATATAATAGTATTGCGATGAAAGCCGCACCATTGAAACGAATCCGATTCAACACATGTCCCGCATTTGCATATCGCAAATTGCGTATCATAGACTGCGTATCGCAAGCTGCGTATCGCACCCAAAGTTGGCACAGCATTCAACAAGTGCAGACTTTGGGGAAGAAAAACCCAACCGCCAACGGCACAAAACCATGATACCGCGAAAGGAGAAACAATTAATGAAGAAAATACTGTCATTGACACTGGTTGTCGTGATGCTGATGTCTGCATTCGTTTATGCACAGGCATCGACCCTGCGTGACGGCGGGGCAAGGACTGCTGCGGAATCCGCAGCAAGCGACAGAACACATGCGGACTCGAAAGATGACGCAAAGGTCGTTTCAGCCGCCGAACCTTGTGATTCGGCAAAACAGCTTCCGCAGGATGATATCAATATGCGGAAAAACCCGTCCGAAGAGTCTTCCGCCGAAGAGCCTTATATCGTTAAGGTTTATGATGCAAACGACTGTGTTGACATTCACACGGCGGTAAACAACAAGGGCGGCCTGTATGAATCGCAGGCACTCCTGAAGACACACTATCTGATGAGCGACGGCACATGGCGCATCGGCGAAAGCTACGCAAAAGGCCAATGGTACGATAAACCGTATAAGTACAGGTATATCCTGTCAAGCGGCGCAGCGTCTGACGAAACTGCTATTGTGCTTTCAAACAGACCCGATCTTACGTACGTTGACGGACTTAGGCTGATTTACGGCAGCGACCTGAACTACAAGTACAGCCTCGAAGCAATCGTTGTTGCTTGGCATTTCGGCGACAAGACCGTTGCGTGGGCCGAAATGCAGGATCAGGTTCCGGCACACTGCGTGTCACTGAGCCACGGGGAACAGCAATAGACGGCTGCTCTGCCTCCGTTGCAGGTTAATGCAGCTTGATTCTGCTGCCGATGTTATGATTGATGATCCGTAACGCTTCCGTCACGGTTGGGAACTCTGTACGCAGTTCATACAAGCGGGAAATAAACAACCCCGCCGCAGGGCTTAACGGCTTTGCGGCGGGGCTGTATTATTTATGCAGGCTTGTTGTTCTTGACCGTGAATAAAATCAGAGTTCAACGCTGTTGCGGACAAGCAGCTCCCGCGCCGTGTCAACCGAATCAACCCCTGTGCGGTTCTTGACAGGTGCAAACTCCCTTGCCCTTTCAACCTCAAACACCATGCAGCCGTTAAGCAGCCGTATCATATCCAAAATCAGGGTTTCATACTTGAAGCCGTTCGGTTTTTCGGGCGTGACATGCTGCCCGTTTTCATCAAGGCATGGAATCTTTTTTTCAACAACATGCAGCGGAAGGGATTTTTCCATTATGCCGTCCAGCGCATCCACGCGGAACAGGTAGTTCAAAATAACGCCGAAATTGTAGGCGGGTTCGCCTTTTTCGTTTTTCGCATTGCGCATTTCATCCGTAAGCTCATAGTATTCAACGATTGAAGGATGCCCGTCTTCAAGGCACATAACGCCCACGCGCTCATCGGGCGCGGCTTTTTTAATGACCTTTGACCCGACTTCGCAATGCGCAAGCTTTGTTGCGCCGATGAAGAGCGGATCGGCAATGCGCTGAAGCACATTGTCAACCGCAAACACGTTCAGCCATTCTATGCCGTTTCTGCGGACAATATCAAGCATTCCGTGCTTTGCCATTGAGGAATACCAACCACCGTTGCCGTTCGGTGAAGTTGCAAGTCGGTATTTTTCTTCGAGATAAACCTTGCCGTCGTAATCCGCCGCGGGTGCCGTCTCCTGAGTGAAAAAATGCACGAATTCCGCCGCATAGCCGAAATAATTATGTTCTGCAAAGAACGCACGCGTTGCTGCGTCGTTTTTGTCGCTGGTCATGATGAAAAGGTGAACAAAACTGCCGACTCTTTCCGTAACATTCAGAAGATTGTTTATAAGGCACTCAAAAATATAAAGTTCACGCTTGATTCCGATATTGAACGCACCCTTCGGAGCATCCGAACCGAGCCGTGTGCCCATGCCGCCCGCAAGCAGCACCGCGCCGACATGCCCCGCACGCAGCTCCGCCATGCCCGCA
>OLXN01001574.1_pt1 | contig 13033 bp, 9 predicted proteins | sample 1674021 | NCBI WGS metagenome assembly OLXN01 (sample SAMEA103958137, study PRJEB25191) | human gut metagenome | biome: human-associated habitat [ENVO:00009003]; feature: intestine environment [ENVO:2100002]; material: feces | place: Germany | collected 2013/2015
CGCCGGGTACGGCTTTTCTTGGCTAACTTATGCTGTTGGGTTCGGATGAACTCCTCTTTGTCGGCGTCGTGCGTGACGGCGACATCTTCGATCTGTTCGCCTTTCGCCAGTTTCGTGAGGTAAATATCGACGGCTTTGGCCATCGAAGGGACCGTCGGGGTCGGAGCCATGGCTTTGACCTTGATACCGGCATCGACCGCTGCACGCAACGTGCCTTCGCCGAAGGTGGCGACTGCGGGTAACTCTTCGGCGGGAAAGCGTTCGAGAATGGCCTTGACGTCCGACGGAGAGTAGAGGGCCAGCAGATCGAATTTCTTGATGTCCAACTCGTTCAGGTCGGCAGCGACCGTGCGGGCCAGAATCGCCGGAGAAAACTGTAATTTCAGCTTGGCGAGCGTTTCCGGCAGTTCGGGTTTGTGGGGTTCGCTCAGTGCCAGCATGAATTTTTCTTCCTTGTGCTTTATTATCAGTTCGATGAAGTTGGTAAAACTGCCGTCGGCGAAAGAAATTTTGCGTTTGCGATATACGATGTATTTTTGCAGGTAGAGTGCTACGGCTTCCGTCTGGCAGATGTATTTCATGGTTTCGGGAACCGTAATCCGGGCCTCTTCGCAAATGTGGAAAAAGCTGTCAACCGTCGTGCGGGAAGTGAAGATGACGGCCGTATGAGCCAGTATTTCAACGCGCTGGCTTCGGAATTCCTTGAGCGATACCCCTACTACGCGGATGAACGGCATATATTCGATTTCAGCCTTGTGTTTCTGGGATAATTCGTAGAAAGGAGATTTTTCGACCACGGCCGGACGGGGCTGTGAAACCAATACTCTATGGGCTTTCAAATTCAGAACGGTTTTATCGGGTTATCAAATTCTTGTCAGCGAGAGCCACACGAAGCTCACGGGAAAAATTTCGACGGCACAAAGGTACAAAAACCAATGCAAAATCGAAATTTTTTTCGAGAGAAAGAGCATGAGCGACTCTTTCAGGTAGAGCAGCAGCAGTGCTCCGCCGAGGATGAAGATGCCGAAAGAGAGGATATGTCCGGTGTCGGGCGAGGCCAGCAGGAAGAGCAGGATCAACGGGCACAAAAAGACGACTGAAAGGGCGAAATAGTTGAATTTTAGTGCTATGAGCTGATCTGTAATCGGTCGGGAGAGGGTGACGTAACCCGTGATCCGGAGCAGTCCTACCTGGAAAAGCAGGAGAACGGCCAGGCCGACCGTAGCGAGCAGTCCCAGTACCGGGATCCAGGCTTCGGGGACGACCTCAGGGATGGGATACCAACGGTCCGCCAGCCGCAGGGTCAATAGAGCCAGCATGGGAAGTCCGATTCCGATGGCCGCCCACAGGAACCGGGCGTAGGTGCTGCCCTGCGTGTCGGTCATGCGTCCCGGCTTCAACCGGTCGAGACTCAACTTCCGGCAGAGGACATAAACTTCCCGCAGGTTGTGGTAGATGATGACCAGATAGGCGAAAACCAGGACCAGTACGATTCCCTGGAAGGGGGCCGATTCGTATATGGGACGGGCGGATTGCGCCGGAAACGGTTCGATTACGAGTGTCGAACCGGCTCCGAACAGCTCTTCGGCCGTGACGGGGGGTGTCGCCTGCAGGGTGTCGGGGGGAATCGTCGCCAGCGAATCCCGCAGCCGGAAGATGGATTCCCGAAGGGCCGTTTCGGTTGTCGGCAGGCTGTCGGACAGTTGCCCTGCCAGCGAATCCGTGCGTATTTCGGGTTGCAGGGCCATCAGTCGAAGTAGCGTTTAAGGGTGATGCGGATGTCGGTGCCTTTGCCCAGTTCGGAGTAAACGACGCCGATCCGGCCCTGGTGATACTCTTCGATCACGCGGCGGGAAAGGGAGAGTCCGAGGCCCCATCCTCGGGTTTTGGTCGTGAAACCCGGCTCGAAGATCCGTTTCCAGTTGCTTTTGGGAATCCCCTTGCCGGTATCTTTGATGTCGATCATCACGTATTTTTCGTCCGAGGAGATCTCTACGTCGATCCGTCCGTGGCCCTGAAGGGCGTCGAGCGAATTTTTGATCAGGTTCTCCACGACCCATTCGAACAGGGCGGCGTTGATTTGGGCCTTGACCGGAGCGATGGCCAGGCCGTTGTAGTCGATGGTGACGTTGCGGGGAGCCCGGGTCCGGAAGTACATGACCGATCCGCTAACCACTTCGTTGATGTTCTCCGGGGTGAGCGGAGTTTCCGATCCGATTTTCGAGAAGCGGTCCACGATCTTCATCAGGTGGCTCAAGTCCTTGTTCATCTCTTCGACGGCAGCCTGATCGACGGGCTGCGTGCGCAGGTATTCGATCCATCCCAGCAGCGAGGAGGTGGGGGTGCCCAGTTGGTGGGCCGTCTCTTTGGCCAGTCCGATCCATACACGGTTCTGTTCGTCCTGTTTGGTCGAGCGGAAAGCGATGAAACCCAGCAGGATGAAGATCGCAATGACGGAGAGTTGGATGTAAGGGAACCAATAGAGGGTTTTTAGCAGTTGGGACTGGCCGAAGAAGATGATGTGCTTGTGGTCGTTTCCCCAGTAGTATTGAATCGTGATCGGGGTGTTCTCTTCGGTGAACTGGTTGATCTTCTTGCGCAGCCGGTCGGGATGATTGACGATCTCCTCGGGGATGAGGTGCGAATAGAGGATCTTCAGGTCCTGGTTGGTGATGATGAAAGGGATGTTGTTGCGTTGGCTCAGGATATCTTCGACGAAAGGGTCGTTGCTCGAGTCGCTCATCACGCGCTCCATGGCATGTACCCAGAGGGCCACTTCGTGCTGTTCCTTCTCCCGCAGGCGGCAGGCCATGTCGTTGGTGAACAGCAGGGAGAGCGTCACCAGCGTCACTCCGACGACGATGGCTACGATCCTCTTGCGGAACGAGAGTATTTTACGGCCCAGTTTGAGCATAACCGGTTAATTCTTTTCGGGCTTCTGCACGGTTGTGATTTCCCGGTATTCCGTCGGATTTTCCAACACTTCGGTAGCCCGTAGAACTTCGGTGTCGTCACCCAGATTATGTTCGATCACGCCGGCTTGGTAGCTGTGGCGCAGAACGATGTCGTTGTTGATCGTTTCGACGATCTCTTTCCGGTAGGTGTGCAGGTTGGTCTGCGTGTCGTCCTTCAGGTCGGCCTCGATCGTTGCGATTTTTCGGGCCAGATCGCTGTAAAGGTCGTTTTCGGCCGCTTCTTTCAGAACTTTGAGCACCCGGCGGGTTTCCGATTCGTAAGGGACTTCCTTGTCTTCCATGAACTTGACGAAAGCGTCGTAGTCCGCGTCGGTGATCGAGAACGTGCGGTTGTCGATCGTATCGGCATGGTGTTCCTGCATGTATTCGTCCACGAAATCCTCGATGAATCCCATGGCCAGCAAGGTCACGGCGAAACGGCTGATGTATTGAGGTTCGGTGGCTATGTCGGGCGAAATGCCGCCGCCGTCATAAACTTTGCGGCCGCCGCGGGTCGTAAATTCCCGTACGAGCGAATCGGCTACCTTGCCGACCGTGCCGTCCTGCTTGCGCGAGGAGTAATCGATAGCCTGGATGCAGCGCCCCGAGGGAATGTAGTATTTGGCGGTCGTGAGTTTCAGCAGGGTATGGTATCCCAGCGGACGGGTCGTCTGCACGAGGCCTTTCCCGAAGCTCTTCTGTCCGATCAGTACGGCCCGGTCGAGATCCTGGAGCGAGCCGGCGACGATTTCGGCCGCCGAAGCCGAATTGCCGTTGATCAGCACGGCCAACGGCAGATCGGGCAGGATCGGATCGTTCGCGGTGCGGAAGACATTCTCCTGCGTAGCGGCCCGTCCTTTGGTGCGGACCACCTCCGTACCTTTGGGAACGAACATCGAGACGATCTTGACTGCTTCTTGCAGAATGCCGCCTCCGTTGCTCCGGTAGTCGAGGATCAATCCCCGCAGGGTATCCTGTGCGCGAAGTTTCTCGATCGCGGTGCGCATCTCTTCGTACGATCCTTCGGTAAAGTCGCTGTGCTGGATATATCCGATCCCTTTTGCAACGAATCCGGCGTAGGGGACGCTGGGGATGGCTACCCGTTCGCGCGTCAGGGTGAGGGTGTCTTGCTCGCCGCCGATCAGCCGTTCGATGACGATTCGGACGGTGGTGTTGGGCGTGCCTTTCAGGGCGGAACTTATTTGCGCGGGGTCCCAACCCTTGGTATCCTCGCCTTCGATCGATAGGATCTTGTCGCCGATGCGGATGCCGGCCCGGTCGGCCGGGGAGCCTTCGTAGGGCTGTGCGAAAATTACGTAATCGCCTTTCTTGCGGATCATCGAACCGATGCCTCCGTACTTGCCTGTGGTGAGCAGGTCGAAGTTCGACATCTGCTCTTCGGGCAGAAATTCGGTGTAGGGGTCGAGGTTGCGAGTCATGCCTTCGGCGGCATCCTGCATCAGTTGGTCGGGATCGACTTCATCGACGTAGAAGAGCGAAAGCTCCCGCATCATATTGACCAGAATTTCCATGTTCCGTCCCAGCCCGAAGTCGTTGGGCTTGCCGAACCAGAAGAGCGTACAAAACAGGACGAGGATCGCAGGAACCGCCGCGCGGCGAAGTATGAGATGTTTCTTATTCATTTTCGTTGCGTGTTCTTTCGAGATAGGATTGCAGGCGGTAATAAACCCGGGCTACGCCTCGGCGGATACCTTCGATCGTGATCCACTCCCCGGTTTGGGTGACTCGGATTTCATCTTCGAAAAGGAGCGTGAGCCGCTTGAAGAGAGAGTCTGCCCGGAACACCATTTCGTGTTCGGATTCCCGGACCGGCTTAAAGCCCTCCGAAACGAAGGCATTGAGGATCTGTTCGCGGTTCTTGCGCAGGCTGCCGATCTCCTGTCGGCGGATGAAGCCGAACTTGGGGTACAGGGCCGAGAGGAGCACCACCGCGACGATCAGCACCTGCCCGCGTGTGGAGCGGACGAGAGCCGAGAAGGTTTCCGAAGGGGTCAGCACCGAGGTATTCGTGAGGAACATCAGCGCCATGATAATCAGATATAGAACGCAGAGTGCGATAAAATATTTTACGGAACGGATCAGATACTTCATGGTCGTTATCGTTTTTATAAGGTTGAATTTCTCGTCTGTTTCCGATACGGAGGCACGTGCCGGCGCCTTGCGTCCGTATTTCGGATTTTTTGTTTCACGGCTTCTGCCCGGCGACCGCATCGGCCACCTCCTGCATCAGCCACTTGGGGGTGGACGTAGCGCCGCAGATACCGACGGATTCGGCTCCTTCGAACCATTCGGGACGCAGCTCTGAAGCCTCTTCGACATTATAGCTGCGGGGATTGGCCCGGCGGCATACTTCGAAAAGGACCCTGCCGTTGCTCGACTTGCGGCCGCAGACAAAGATAATTACGTCGAACCGCCCTGCGAACTCTTCGAGGTGACTTTCGCGGTTGGATACCTGGCGGCAGATCGTGTCGTGGGCGAAGACCTGCGCAGGGTCGGTGGCCCGGCTGCGCATCCGGTCGCACAGGTGCTGGAACAGGGAGATGCTTTGCGTGGTCTGCGAAAGGAAATAGATCGGACGTGTGAAGTCGATCTGGTCGAGGTCTTCCTCTGTTTCGACGACCAGCGTGGGAGCTTCGACCTGCCCGGTGAGTCCGATCACTTCGGCATGTCCCCGCTTGCCGAGTATCACGACCTGCCCTCCGACCTGCCGCATCTTTTCGTGTGCCTCGACGACGCGCCGTTGGAGTTTGGCCACGACCGGGCAGGTCGCGTCGATCAGCTCGATGCCCAGCTCTTCCGCCAGCCGGTAGGTCGAAGGAGGTTCGCCGTGCGCCCGGATGAAGAGGCTCCGTCCTCCCAGTTCCGGCATCTGATCGTGGGTCACCGTGTGCATGCCGAGCCGTTCGAGGCGCTGCACTTCGACGCGGTTGTGTACGATATCCCCGAGCGAGAAGACCTCGCCCTGCTCCTGCAGAGCCTCTTCCGCCCGGGAGATCGCTCTCACGACTCCGAAGCAAAAACCGGAATGGCTGTCGATTTCGACTCTCATCGCCGAGGTTGTTCGTTATTGTATTTTATGCGATGCGGTTATCGGCCGCAAGCTATCCTATCGAAACGCTCCATGAACCAGGTCATTTGCTCTTCGACGGTCATGTGGCTGTTGTCCAGCACTACGGCGTCGTCGGCCTGGCGCAGCGGCGAGATCGCGCGTGTCATGTCGGCCTTGTCGCGTGCGACGATGTTGGCCCGGATCTCCTCGAGCGATACGGAGTCGCCTTTGGCCAGCAGTTCGTCGTAGCGGCGCCGGGCCCTGACTTCGGGATCGGCCGTCATGAAGATTTTCATTTCGGCATTGGGGAATACCACCGTGCCGATGTCGCGGCCGTCCATCACCACGCCCCGCTGCCGGCCCATCGCCTGCTGCATGGCCACGAGTTTTTCGCGTACCTGGCGGATCGAGCTGACGCGGCTCACGCAGTTGCTCACTTCGATCGTGCGGATGCGTCCTTCCGCCCGGTCGCCATTGACGTATATGTCGCTCGCACCCCGCTCGGGGTTGAAGCGGAAGTCGATCGAAATGTCGTCGAGCAGGGCGATCACCTTCTCTTCGTCCACGATGCCCGAAACGATGGCGCCGTGTTCGAGCGCGTAGAGCGTTACGGCGCGGTACATGGCTCCCGTGTCGATGAAGATATATCCCAGCTTGGCTGCGATGGTTTTGGCGAAGGTGCTTTTGCCGCACGAGGAGAATCCGTCGATGGCTATGATGATCTTTTTAGGCTTGGAGCATTCCATGGGGGATGAGGTTGAAGAAGGTGGATAAAATCGTATAGACGCCGAGCACTCCGATGATAATGCCGGCCACATGGTTGATCGTGAGCATGTGGCGGGGCCGGAACCGGCGTCGGAAAAGGTTGATCAGGAAGGCCAGCGACGTCCACCAGAGAACGGCGCCGCCGAGGAATCCCAGGATAACGAGGAATCCCCGTCCCAGACCGGCTATGTCGAAGGTTTCGATCGTCGAAATTTTGAAAATGGCGAAAAAAGTCAGGATGTAGGGAATGACCAGCACGAAATTGGCGATCGTAAGGCCGAAAATCGAGGCGAAGTCCTGCGTAAGGCTGGTCTTGCCGGCCCGGTTGCGGCGGATCTGCGGTACCGGGTTTTGAAAGAAGATATAGACGCCTACGATGACTACGAAGATGCCGGCGATTACGCGCAGCAACTGGTTGTACTGGTCGATCTGGGCCTGAAGCATCGAGTAGCAGAAATAGGCGATCATCGCCATCGTCGTATCGGCGGCGGCTACGCCGAGCCCCGACACGATACCCGAGCGGCGGCTTTTGCTGAGGGTCCGCTGGATGCATAGAACGGCCACCGGTCCTACCGTGATCGACGCGGCGACGCCGACGCAGAATCCGCGCAGCAAAATCTCGATGATTTCCAGATACATGCTTTTTCTTGCAGGTTTTCTTCGCAAAGATACGAAAACTAACTTAAAATTCGGCCCGGTTTCGGAAAAAGGGCGGAAAAGAGGGTCGAAAGGAGAATCGTTGTTCTATAATGTTGATAAGTTCTCCATAACTTTGCCTTCTCGGGTCGGGAGAGGGATCAAAAAATGGATAATTTTGTCCATACACGCTAAAAATTCAATACTATGGCAGAGAATCAAAAAATGGAGATAGATCTGGGCGAGGATGTAGCTCAGGGTAATTACATCAATCTGGCGATCATCGCGCATTCGGTTTCGGAATTTATCATCGACTTTGCGACGGTCCTTCCCGGTGTGCCGAAGGCCAAAGTCAAGAGTCGTGTGATCCTGACTCCGGAACATGCCAAGCGCCTGCTGCTCTCCCTGCAGGAGAACATTACCCGCTATGAAAGCAATGTGGGGAAAATCGAAATACCGGCTCCGCAGCGCCATTCTCCCGGCGATTTTCCGCTGGGCGGAGGTCCCAAGATCGGAGAGGCTTAAAGTCCGGTATTTCCGGTCGGCTGGTGCGGGACGGGCGGTTGTTTTGCCGAAGCCGTGAAACAAGAGAAGGCCGGCCGGGAAGAGGCGGACGAAGGCGCGACAGTTTTTGCAGCTGGGTCGGCAGTGCCGGCCACGATTGAAAAGCCGGAAGGAAATATTTCCTTCCGGCTTTTAGGTAATGGCTTTCGCCAAAGGTGATTTAGGGTTTATTCGAGCACTTCGGCGACGACGAAATTGCTGCCTCCGATGAAGATCATGTCCTCCTCCGAGGCCATTTCCCGTGCCCGGGCCAATGCCCCGCTCACCGTGTCGGCCACTTCGCCCCGAAGACCGTATGCAGCCGCTTTTTCAGCCAGCTTGGCCTTTTCCTCTTCCGAGAGAATGCGGGGGAAGACGGGGGCCGGATCATTGATGCGGTGCCCTGCGGGAAGGATTCCCCAGGCCAGCGTATCCGGCGTGCGGCCCCGGAACAGGTCCGCGGCGTTGAGCTGGTCCAGGATGCGGGCGGAAGCGTCCGGCAGGACGCAGCCGATGAGGTAGCCCGTCTGGGCGCAGCATTCCAGCAGGTGGCGCAGCACGCAGCGGAGGCGCGGCGCGGCGGCCTCATCCTTGGCAAGTTGCCAGGGCTGCTGCTGTTCAATATACGCGTTGCAGGCGGAAACCTGGGCGTTCAGGGCCGCCAGGGCGTCGGAGACCATGTTGTCATCCATGAATTTGGAGAACAGGGTGACGGCCTGGTCCATGGTGACGCGCAGGGCCTTGGAGGCTTCGTCATCGTATTCCTCCGCACCGGAGATGACGGAATCGCAGTAGCGGCGCGTCATGTTGATGGAACGGTTGCACAGGTTGCCGAGGTCATTGGCCAGCTCCGTGTTGTACAGCATGACCAGGCGGTCCGCGTCAAAGTTGGCGTCCTTTCCGGTGGTGATGTCTCGCACCAGGTAATAGCGCACGGGTTCCGGGCCGAACTGTTCCGCCAGCAGGTTGGGGTCCACCACGTTGCCGATGGACTTGGACATTTTTTCCCCGTTGATGTTCCACCAGCCGTGGACGAGCAGGGTGGGCATTTCCTCGTCGGAGAAGCCCATGGCATGCAGCATGGCGGGCCAGTACACGCCGTGGGCGGGCACCAGGATGTCCTTGCCGATCACTTCGCAGTCCGCGGGCCAGAGCTTGGAGAATTCCGGCAGTTCGCTGTCCGGTTCCGCCAGGTAACCGGCGAAGGAGACGTAGTTGATGAGAGCGTCAAACCAGACGTAAGTCACGAATTCCGGGTCAAACGGAAGTTCTATTCCCCAGGAAAGGCGGCTCTTGGGGCGGGAAATGCAGAGGTCCGAGTCAAAGTCAATGGCATTGAGCACCTCCGCCTTGCGGAAGGCCGGAAGAACGAAGCCGCTGCTCTTTTCCACGAACTTCTTCATCCACTCCACATGGTCGGTCAGGCGGAAGTACCAGTTTTCTTCCTCCAGTTCCACCACTTCCCCCCATTCCGGGCCGAAGCTGCCTTCCGCGTCCCTCTCCTTGTCCGTCAGGAATTGTTCCTGGCGCACGGAGTAGAATCCCTTGTAGGATTTTTTGTAAAGCTGCCCCCTGTCCTTCAGGTTCGTCAGGATTTTCTGCACGCAGGCCTTGTGGCGCGGGTCCGTGGTGGAGGCCCACCCGTCATTGCTGATGCCCAGGCGTTCCCACAGGGCCAGGAATTTGGCCGTGATGTTGTCCACATGCTCCTGCGGCGTAATGCCCAGTTTTTCCGCCGTCTGCTGTACTTTCTGCCCGTGCTGGTCCACCCCGGTCAGGAAATAGACTTCCTCCCCCTTCATCCGGTGCCAGCGCGCGAGAACGTCCGCAAGGACTTTTTCATAGGCGTGCCCGATGTGGGGCGGTCCGTTGGTGTAGTCAATGGCCGTGGTGATATAGTACATGCGGGGAACGATACTCCTTTCCTTCCGTTTTGCAAGCAAAGTCATGGCGGCGTCCAGCGAGTATTTTTAAAAGCATGAAATAGTAGAATAAGGAGTTGCAATGAATGAAGAAGGCGCACGGAAGTTCCTTTCCATGGAGTCAGGCGGCCTCTTTCTTTCTTGACATTCTGCATTCCGGACAGCGTGGAACGCGTCCCATGAAGATTCTGCGTCTTGGCGCTTTTCCCGGCGACGCATTCATGAGCGCTTGAATGGCATTGGCCAGATGCTGCTTGAGGTCTGGATGAAGCGGATGACGATTCTTCCGCACTAGTTGGCCACACAGGGAATGGCTGCATTTTCCCCATGGAACGTAGCCGGAAGCCCAATGAGCCTGAATGTCCGTGGTGTTTTACAGGGTAAGCGCCTCCTTCTCACATTTTTCTGGAAGGTCAGTCTTGTTGATTATAGAAAACATGTCGTTGATCATGTGATGATAGAGGGCTGCATTTTGGCGTATGATAGGGATAATGATCGTATGCAGCCCTTGGCAGGATTCCAGAGATGACGGTTCATAGATGTAGTGTTTGCAAAGATATGAATTAAGTCTTTCCGTACATTCCCTGTCGTGGTTCCAGTTCGGCGAATTTCCATAAAATGCAAATCCGCGAACTTTCAATGACAAGCGGCTGATTTCCTTGAAAATATCCGCAGGATCGCCCCATCGCAACAGAACGCTGCTGTAAGGCGGCAGGTTGCACGTTTCTATGTTTTCCCAGGACCATAACGGCCCTTTTCTAAGGTCGGCTGTTTTGCGATTCGCCACCCAAGGGCATCCCCATACTCCAAATGACAGCTCAGGGAATTTTTTAGATAAGCGAAAGGCCAAATACACGGCTGCCAGGCAATCTTTACACAATCCCGCAAGAAGGACTGATTTCAGGCATGGCATCTGCCTGATACGCTCAGACACGTCCTGATACATTTCCTGAAAATGAAGAAGCATGTCCCATTGCAGGTAACGGATGTTTATGGTCGGTCTGTGGTCATCCGTTAAGAGAAAGTGTTTTCCCGGACGGTCGAATGGGTTGATAATAAGTTCTTCTGCATTTACGTTTTCTGGGGTGATGGAATCCGTGCACTCGTAGAAGGTAAAATGATAAATATCGGCGGAACGCCGGATAAACCGTTCCTTTCCCCAATCATCCCATTTCAGTACCAGTTTTTCTCCATCATGGTAGAGTACGGTCGCGTGGTCATTGCGGTGAAGCCGGCATCCGCGGCTATGGGTGATTCGGAATTCGTCGTTCCATTGGGGATGGCTGATCGTGATGGTCCTCCCCGGTTGGGAAAGGACTGGGACGTTATTGTGGATAATGTTTCCGGAACCGGGAGGGCGTCCCTCATTGCACATGTTCTTGCAGGATGGAATTCGGAGAGGCGTTCCCGTTCCCGGCCCTTCTTGCAACACGGAACATGCTGCGGCAGGTGTTTGATGGGGTGATGCGTTCATCATAAAATGAATAGGTAATTTCATTATGAAGAAATAATCAATAACACCCCCTTTCTTCATTCAGCAACAGATAATTTTGGAAGTAAAACCCATGCAATACATGCCACCTGAAAAGGATAGCGCAGCGTTTTGCTCCTCAAATTATTTTTAAGAGAGATAATACCGGCTTTCAATAGAGTTCCGGGCACGGTGATTCCTGTTTTTCCCTTTTATTTCTTAGCGCACGGAAGAACCGTTTTTTATCATCCCGGCGTTTATTCCTCCACAGGGTATCCATGGATTCCCTCCCCCTTTCTTTTTAACAGGGCGGCTCCGGGGTGAGGGTCCATTCCTCCTGTGTTGGAAAATGATCTTGCTGCTTTCCGGGAAGACTTCAGGAGGAAATATTTCAAGGAGGGAGGAACGCTCCGGGGCAGGAGAACCGGCGATGTACGGCAAAGTTCATCAGTACCTGTTTCCAGGCAGGAAACATGCACCGCAGGAAAACAAAAAATGTTTTGATCCTATGCCTGATGCTGATGGAAGCCACGGTTCTTATAAGCCGCTTCCAGCTGGTTGAGCGCCCGTTCCAGGATGGAGCGCGGGCAGCCCGCGTTCAGGCGCATGAAGCCTTCCCCTTCCTTGCCGAAGATGGATCCGTCATTCAGGGCCAGGCGCGCTCCGTCCACAAAGAATTCCGCCAGTTCCTTCTGAGGCAGGTTCAGTTCCCGGCAGTCCAGGAAAACCAGGTAGGAGGCGTCCGGAAGCATGGCCTTGATTTTAGGCATGCGGCGGCGCAGTTCCCGGTCAATGTAGCGGATGTTTTCCTGGATGTAGTCCACCGCCTGCTTGAGCCATTCCTCCCCTTCCGGGCCGGAGTAGGCGCTGATGAGCCCTTCGTAGGCAAAGACATGGCCTTCCGCCAGTTCCCTGCCGCTGACGAAGCTCTGGTATTTTCCGAAGAGGGCCGGATTCTGGCAGATCAGGTAGGAGCTTCCCAGTCCGGGCACGTTGAAGGCCTTGCTGGGCGCCATGTACGTGACGGAGTTCATGCGCGCCTGTTCGGAGACGGTGGCGAATACGGTGTGCCTGTGGCCGGGAAGGGCTAGGTCCGCATGGATTTCGTCAGAGACGACCAGCGTGCCGCTTTCCGCGCAGATTTCCGCCACGCGGCGCAGTTCCTCCGGGCTCCACACGCGGCCGCCGGGGTTGTGGGGGTTGCACAGGATGAACATGCGGCAGCCGCGCACGGCCTCCCGCATGTGGTCAACGTCCATGCGGTAGCGCCCATTTTCCAGAAGGAGGGGGTTGTTCACGATTTCCCGTCCGTTTTCCCGGATAATCATGGCAAAGGGATGGTACACCGGAGGCTGGATCATGATTTTATCCCCCGGTTCCGTGAAGCACTGGATGGCGCTGGAAATGCCGGGAACAATGCCCGGGGCAAAGCCGATTTCCGAGGCGCGCACCTCCCAGCCGTGGCGGCGGCCCACCCAGTTCCGGATGGCGTCAAAGAAGGCGCGGGGCTTGACGGTATAGCCCAGTATTTCATGTTCGCAGCGGCGGCGGATGGCCTCCATGATGAAGGGGGGCGTTTTGAAGTCCATGTCCGCCACCCACAGGGGGATCAGGTCATCCCGGCCCCAGCGGGGCAGCAGGGCTTCATATTTCAGGGCGCCGGTGCCGCGGC
>OLXN01001586.1_pt1 | contig 12920 bp, 10 predicted proteins | sample 1674021 | NCBI WGS metagenome assembly OLXN01 (sample SAMEA103958137, study PRJEB25191) | human gut metagenome | biome: human-associated habitat [ENVO:00009003]; feature: intestine environment [ENVO:2100002]; material: feces | place: Germany | collected 2013/2015
CCTGCTTCTTTGAGCGAAACATTTCCTTATCAATGTCACCCTCGGCTCTCATCTCGATCAGGTTTGTCCGCTTATTCATCAGCTTCTCGATTTCGCCTTGCTTGCGACGGATAACATCTATATTGTCCGGCAATTCCTCCTGATCCGCAATGTGCTTTTCGAGCATCGCATAGGACAAGTCCATTACTTTGTCTGCGTTTTCAATGTACCGGTCAAAGACTTGCTCCGCCATCATTTCCAGCTTCCAGCCCTGAATATAGGGTGATTCACACGAATGCTCAATGGAGATGCCTATGGTGTCCATAGATGACAAGATTGTCGGACGGCTCCTGCACATCGCAATCCTCCTGCACATAGGGACAGCCATAGTCGGAGTATTCCTTATCAAAGCCGTGCTTCAGGTAGAAGTTCGGCTCATTTACCGACTGCATCACGGGATAATTGATGTTGGTATCTGCAATACTGATCCAGCCCACCAAATCGCAGTTCTGCTGATAAAGCTCTGCAAGCTCCGGCAGAAGCATCTTTTCCTCGGAATATGGAATCTGCTCCGCCGGTTCCATTGCAGCATCCGTCTGTGCCGCAGCATTCACAAGGTCAGCCAGCTCGCCATAAAGCTCAGCTTGCTTATCCGACTCCTTGTAGTGATCGCTAATAAAAAAGGTGCTCGTGCCGAGGATGGCTACAAACACCGCAATAAGAATCATACAGATTTTCTTTTTCATTGAACTTCCTTTCCAAAAAGCAAAATGCCCGCCTGTTTCCAAGCGAGCATTTCACGATTCTGTCGTTTAATATTCAGAGCTTAACAGGAAGTCCGCTATGTGCATCGTCTTGATGCCCTCGTAGTTTCCTCCTGAGAACTCATCCGTTGTGAGAACATATTTGGGGTAGTTGTCGTGGATCTCCAACAAACGCTCATACTCCCGTTTTTCCGTTTTCGGAGAACGAAGCTCCTGTGTGACCTGCACATAGAGCTTTTCATTTTGCCGTACTGCAACAAAGTCGATTTTGCCGCTGCCGGACTTGCCGACATTGACGGTATAGCCTCTGCGGCAAAGCTCCAAGTACACGACATTCTCTAAGCTGGATGCCACGCTGTCAGCGTTGTAGCCAAGGACGCTGTACCGCAGGGCGGTGTCCGCAAGATAGAATTTCTCCTGTGTTTTCAGGATTTCCTTACCCTGCAAATCAAAGCGGGAGCATCGGTGAAGCAAATAGGCTTTTTCCAGCTTCTCCAAGTAGCTGTAAACCGTTTCGTTGTCCAGCGCACGGTGCTCCGCTTTCAGATAATCCGAAATGGATTTTGCGGAGAAGGTATTGCCCACATTGTTGAAGGTGTACTTGACCACTCGTTCCAACTGGTCGATCTTTCTCACCTGATTGCGCTTGACAATATCCGAGAAGATCGTGGAGTTGTAAATATCCCGCACGATGGTGTAGACCTCGTCCTGAGAGAACTCCTGCAAATGCGTTGCCGGGAAGCCGCCCAAGCGCACATGATTGGCAAGCTCTGCCTTCGGCTCTCCAACCTCGGTATATTGGCTTTTGAACATCAGGTATTCGCCAAAGGACAATGTGAAGATGCGGAAAGATACATACCGTCCCGTCAGATAGGTCGAGATCTCAGAGGACATCATTCGGGAGTTGGAGCCTGTCACATACAGGTCAACATCAAAGTCCGACGCCAGTGAATTGACGACCTTTTCCCATCCCTTGATTTCCTGCACCTCATCGAGAAACAGATAGGTTTTTCCATCGGGCGAAAGACGCTCCTTAAGCTGTGCGTACATCTGCTTTGCCGTCATATCCTCGTATTCCATCGAGTCATAGCGGCAACTGACAATGCGCTCATCCGGAATATTCCGCTGTGTTTTCAATCTCTCCATAATCATTTTCAGGATCGTTGACTTTCCGCAGCGGCGCACTCCCGTGAGGATTTTTACAAATGGCGTATCCACATAAGCCATAATCTTCTCTACATACAAAGGTCTGTAAATCATCGTGACCACCTCCGTTTGTAGATAGTATACCGCAATTCTCATCAAAAGTCAATTTGTTTTGCGATTATAAACCGCAAAACTTTTCAACAATTTATTCAACTGCGGATTATCTGCTATATGGCGAGGGTTAAGCACCCTCGCCCGGTTTTGTGGTCATCAGCTTATAGAGCTTCGTGTTCTTGGGGAATTTATTGGCAAACGGCACGAGGCTGGAGCCGACCTTGATCAGTCCGTGTCCGGCGTCCACATTGGTAATATAGGAAAGCTGGGTGTCCGAGATGTTCAGCAGCTTCGCAAGCTCCAATCTGTCCGTAGATGCCTGATTGAGCATTACGATAAACTCAGAGTTTGCAAGCATTGTTCTCGCTGTGTGGCTCTGCAACAGATCATCCACATTCTGCGTGATACCCATCGCATAAGCCCGGATAGCTTATCGGTAATGGTCGTCGTAAGACTGTCATTATCTCGCCATCCAAGACAAGTCGTAAGATCGCCCTGCGGGTCAGCATCTACAAGGAGTACCTTCTTGCCGAGTCGTGCAAGTCCAACACCCAAGTTGACCGTTGTGGTCGTTTTGCCTGTACCGCCCTTCTGATTGCAGATTGCAATCGTTTTACAGTTTGGCATTTTGCTTTTCCTCCTTCTAATAAGATTTGGATCGGCTGATCCACCAAAACACAGGAAAGGTATCCTGTGCTTTGGTGGTCGCATTTAATTCGATCTCATCCCCCAAATGCGTAAAAGGAAATCAACAGGCGTTCGGCTGCTGACCGAACTCATAGGAATCTCACCTCTGCCGGGTACTCCGCCAGCCCCATAGGGAAGTATCATTGTCCCTGAATCGTTTCATCGCCTTATCCGTAGCAAGCGGATATTTCAGAATGGTTCGGAATCGCTACCAACCTTGCTTTCCGTGATAACTCTTGTGGGCAGGAAGTTCGTGGCGCACCTTCATCCGGCTGGGGCTTTCGCCCCCGATCAGGAATGTACCTGTTGAGTGTGTATTCTGTTTTCAAGGTTCACGAAGGAATTCGTTTTGTCCCTCAATAGGTAGCCAGCGAGAAGGCTCATTTATAGACCCCCTAAACGAAAAAATTTTCAAAAATTTTTTGAACACGAAAAAAGCCGCTGATTTCATAGAGAAACCAACGGCTTGATTTTCGGCGTATTCGGTTGAAAATGGGCAAAAAATAACGGTCACACCGCCTCATGGAGGCGGTGTGACCGCTTGATTTATGCGCTGTGCTCTATGCCCTCAGGCGCAGCTCAGTTCTGCTGCTCCTTGATGGCAGCCTGTGCGGCGGCCAGACGGGCGATGGGCACGCGGAAGGGGGAGCAGGACACATAGTCCAGGCCCACCTTGTGGCAGAACTCCACGCTGCTGGGATCGCCGCCGTGCTCGCCGCAGATGCCCAGGTGCAGGTCGGGACGGGTCTCGCGGCCCATCTTGGCAGCCATCTTCACCAGCTTGCCCACGCCCACCTGGTCCAGCTTGGCAAAGGGATCGTTCTCATAGATCTTCTTGTCATAGTAAGCGCCCAGGAACTTACCGGCGTCGTCGCGGCTGAAGCCGAAGGTCATCTGGGTCAGGTCGTTGGTACCGAAGGAGAAGAACTCGGCCTCGGTGGCGATCTCGTCGGCGGTCAGGGCCGCGCGGGGGATCTCGATCATGGTGCCCACCAGGTACTTCATCTCCATACCGGCGGCGGCCAGTTCCTCGTCAGCGGTCTTGACCACGACGTTCTTGACATACTTCAGCTCCTTCACCTCGCCCACCAGGGGGATCATGATCTCGGGAACCATGTTCCACTCGGGGTGACGCTTCTGCACGTTGATGGCGGCCCGGATCACGGCACGGGTCTGCATCACGGCGATCTCGGGGAAGGTCACGGCCAGACGGCAGCCACGGTGACCCATCATGGGGTTGAACTCGTGCAGGGAGGCGATGATGGCCTTGATCTCGGCCACGGTCTTACCCATATCCTTGGCCAGCAGCTCGATGTCGGCCTCCTCGGTGGGAACGAACTCGTGCAGAGGGGGATCCAGGAAGCGGATGGTGACGGGGCAGCCCTCCATGGCCTCGTAGATGCCCTCGAAGTCGCCCTGCTGCATGGGCAGCAGCTTGGCCAGAGCCTTCTCGCGCTGCTCCTTGGTGTCGGAGCAGATCATCTCGCGGATGGCGGCGATGCGGTCGCCCTCGAAGAACATGTGCTCGGTGCGGCACAGGCCGATGCCCTGAGCGCCCAGCTCACGGGCCTTGGCGGCGTCGTGGGGGGTGTCGGCATTGGTGCGGACCTGCAGCCGGCGATACTTATCGGCCCAGGCCATGATGCGGCCGAAGTCGCCGCCCACGCTGGCGTCCACAGTGGGCATAGCGCCGTCGTAGATGCTGCCGGTGGAGCCGTCCAGGCTCAGCCAGTCGCCCTCGTGATAGGTCTTACCGGCCAGGGTGAACTGCTTGTTCTCCTCGTCCATGACGATGGCGCCGCAGCCGGAGACGCAGCACTTGCCCATGCCGCGGGCCACAACGGCGGCGTGAGAGGTCATGCCGCCGCGAACGGTCAGGATGCCCTGAGCGGCCTTCATGCCCTCGATATCCTCGGGAGAGGTTTCCAGACGGACCAGGACCACCTTCTCGCCCCGGGCAGCCCATTCCTTGGCGTCCTCAGCGGAGTAGACGATCTTGCCGCAGGCGGCGCCGGGAGAGGCGGGCAGCGCCTTGCCCACAGGGGCGGCGGCCTTCAGAGCGGCGGGGTCAAACTGGGGATGCAGCAGCGTATCCAGGTTCCGGGGGTCAATCATGGCAACAGCCTGCTGCTCGGAGATCATGCCCTCGTCCACCAGGTCGCAGGCGATCTTCAGGGCGGCGGGAGCGGTGCGCTTGCCGTTGCGGGTCTGCAGCATATACAGCTGGCCGTGCTCCACGGTGAACTCCATATCCTGCATATCGCGATAGTGATCCTCCAGGGTCTTGCACACGTCCACGAACTGGGCATAGGCCTCGGGGAACTTCTCGGCCATCTGGTCAATGGGCATGGGGGTGCGCACGCCGGCCACCACGTCCTCGCCCTGGGCGTTGGTCAGGAACTCGCCCATGAGCTTCTTCTCGCCGGTGGCGGGGTTGCGGGTAAAGGCCACGCCGGTGCCGCAGTCGTCGCCCATGTTGCCGAAGGCCATGGACTGCACGTTGACGGCGGTGCCCCAGGAATAGGGGATGTCGTTGTCCCGGCGATACACGTTGGCGCGGGGGTTGTCCCAGCTGCGGAACACGGCCTTGATGGCGCCCAGCAGCTGCTCCTTGGGGTCAGAGGGGAAGTCCTGGCCGATCTTGGACTTGTACTCAGCCTTGAACTGACCGGCCAGCTCCTTCAGGTCCTCGGCGGTGAGCTCCACGTCCTGGGTGACGCCCTTCTTCTCCTTCATCTCGTCGATGAGCTGCTCGAAATACTTCTTGCCCACCTCCATCACGACGTCGGAGTACATCTGGATAAAGCGGCGGTAGCAGTCCCAGGCCCAGCGGGGGTTGTTGGACTTCTTGGCAATAACGTCCACCACGTCCTCATTCAGGCCCAGGTTCAGGATGGTGTCCATCATGCCGGGCATGGAGGCCCGGGCGCCGGAGCGGACGGAGACCAGCAGGGGATTCTCGTGATCGCCGAACTTCTTACCGGTGATCTTCTCCATCTTCTCGATGTATTCCATGATCTCGGCCATGATGGCGTCGTTGATCTGGCGGCCATCCTCATAATACTGGGTGCAGGCCTCGGTGGTGATGGTGAAGCCCTGGGGCACGGGCAGGCCAATGTTGGTCATCTCGGCCAGATTGGCGCCCTTACCGCCCAGCAGCTCGCGCATTTTGGCGTTGCCCTCGGTAAAGAGATAGCAATACTTCTTACTCATTTAGTTCCCTCCGTATATAAAATATAGTTACGAACATCTCATTATAGGCACATCCCCCGCCAAAAGCAAGAGGATTTTCACAAAAAGGAATCTTTTTGCCATTATGGCCGAAAATTACCGGGAATATTCTCCCGACAGGAAACTATTTTTTGTGGAAAAGCCGCGCCTGCGCCTTGCGGAGGAACCCGGGGGTGTGCTATACTTATAGAATCGGTTTGTATGACCATCACAGCGGCCATGGAAGGGAGGGCGGACCATGGGGCAGCTTCTGCCGGAAAACAGCACATTGGCCCGCCGCCTGCGCCGGGCCGCCCAGGGCGGCGCATTGCCCCATGCCATCATTTTCTCCGGCAGCGGGGACCGCATGGCCGCCGCCCGCTTCGCCGCCGCCGCCATGGAGTGCCAGGCGGAGGGGGGGCGGCCCTGCCTGCAATGCCGCCAGTGCCGCAAGGTGATGGAGGACATCCACCCGGACGTGCAGACGGTGCAGGACCCCGACCACCGGGAGCTGCCGGTGGACCTGCTGCGAAGCCTGCGGCAGGACGCCTATATCCGGCCCAACGACGGGGCCGCCAAGGTGTATATCTTCCCGGACTGCGACGCCCTGAACCAGCGGGACCAGAACGTGCTGCTGAAGCTGGTGGAGGAGGGTCCGCCCTATGCGGCCTTCCTGTTCTGCACGGAAACGGCGGCGACCCTGCTGCCCACCATCCGCTCCCGCTGCGTGGAGTGGAAGCTCCGGGGCGGGGACGAGGATGCCCGGGACGACACCGCCCGGGACCTGTGCCGAGCCTTTGCCAGCGGGCAGCTGCTGCCGGTGAGCCAATACCTGGTGGGGCTGGAGAACAAGCGCCTGAAGCGGGAGCAGCTGCAGCAGCTGCTGGAGGCCGGATGGCGCGCCGCCGCCGAGGCTCTGCTGGCCGCCTATGGAAAGCCGGACCCGGCGGATATCCCCGGGGCGGAGGAGCTGCGCCGGGGCCTTACCGTCCGGCAGCTCCGGGGCCTGACGGAGCTGATGAAGCGCTATTGCCTGGAGTGCCGCTATAACGTGGGCGTGGGCCATGTGCTGGGGGCCCTGTGCGCCGGGTGGCAGGAGCTGCTGTGAAAGACATGAGCTATACGGATATACGAAAGGATTTAACTATATGACAACTGTGATCAGCGTCCGCTTCCGCAGCGGATGCAAAACCTACTTCTTTGACCCCGGCGACGTGCAGGTGCAGACCGGGGACCACGTCATCGTGGAGACGGCCCAGGGCCTGGAATACGCCCAGTGTACCATGGGCAACCACCCGGTGGACGACTGCTGCGTCATCCAGCCCCTGCGGCCCATGGTCCGGGTGGCCACGGAGAACGACCGCCGCACGGCGGCCCACAACCGCGCCCGGGAAAAGGAGGCCTTCGACATCTGCCAGAAGAAGATCCTCCAGCACAAGCTGGAGATGAAGCTGGTGCGGGTGGAGTGCAGCTTCGAGGGGAACAAGATCCTGTTCTTCTTCACCGCCGACGGGCGGGTGGACTTCCGGGAGCTGGTAAAGGACCTGGCCTCCGTGTTCCGGGCCCGCATCGAGCTGCGGCAGATCGGTGTCCGGGACGAGGCCAAGATGCTGGGAGGCCTGGGCATCTGCGGCCGGCCCTTCTGCTGCGCCCAGTTCCTGGACGACTTTGTGCCGGTGTCCATCAAAATGGCCAAGACCCAGAGCCTGTCCCTGAACCCCACCAAAATCTCCGGCACCTGCGGGCGGCTGATGTGCTGCCTGAAATACGAGCAGGACGCCTATGAGGACGCCCTGAAGCGCATGCCCAAAAACGACTCCTTTGTCCAGACGCCCGACGGCCTCGGCAACGTGTGCGAGGTGAACGTGCTCCGGGAGACCATGAAGGTCCGGCTGGACGAAAAGCCGGATTCCCCCCGGTGCTATCACAACTGCGAGGTGTGCGTCCTGCGCAACGGCAAAGGAAGCCGTGACGGCATCCAGGTGCCCCAGGAGCGGCCCGAGCGGTATGTGGAGGAGCGGCCCGAGGAGGAGGTCCCCATGCCGTTGGTCATCGCGGACTTTGACCCCGACGCCCCCGCCCGGGAGGAGCGTCCTCCCCGCCGCCGGAACGACCGCCGCAGAAAGGGCGGCAGCCGTCCCCAGCAGGCCGGGGAAAAGGCCCCGGAAAAGGCCGAAAAGCCCCGCCAGACGGAGAAAAAGCGTCCGGAGGCCACCAAGACTGAGGACAAGCCCCGCAGCCGCCGCCGCAAGTCTGGCGACCGGCCCCAGGAGGGCGGCAGCCGTCCCCAGGCGGCCAAGAATCCCCCCAAGCCCGCCGCCCCCAAGCCGCCCCAGAAGCCCGCAGGCGAGGCCCAGGAGGGGGCCCAGTCCCGCCGCCGTCCCCGGCACCGGGGTGGACGCCGCAGAAGCGGCGGCGGCAGCTCCCCGGCATCGGAGGGCTGAGCCGTGGGAAAGTTTGACGGCGTGCTCATCGCCAGCGATTTTGACAACACCATGGTGTATACCGAGGGGGCCCTGCGCAGCGGCGGGCCCGTCCCGGCCATACCCCGGGAAAACCGGGACGCCATCGAGTATTTTATGGCACAGGGCGGGACATTTTCCGTGGCCACCGGCCGGGCCCTGCCCTCCTTCGCCAGCGTTATGGACGGCGTGCCCATGAACGGCCCCACGGTGCTGTTCAACGGCGCGGCCATCTACGACTTCCCGGCGGGGCGGTATCTGCGCACCGCCTTTCTGCCGGAGTGCATCCGGGATCATGTGCGACAGCTGTCCCAGCTGATGCCGGGCCTGACCTTCGAGATTTATCACGACGACAACTCCATCCACGTGGTGAATCCCAACGAGATCACCGCCCGCCACCTGCACCTGACCCATACCCCCTCCCAGCAGATCGCCAGCCTGGACCAGGCCCCGTCGCCTATCTCCAAGCTGCTGTTCGAGGAGGAGCCCCAGCGGCTGCGGCAGCTGGAGGAGGCCATCCGGGCCCAGGACTGGAGCCGGGAGTACGAGGTGGTGGCCTCCGCTGTGAACCTGCTGGAGATCACCGCCCGGGGAGCCAACAAGGGTGGCATGGTCCGCCGCCTGGCGGAGCTTCTGGGCGTTCGGCAGGAGAACGTCTGCTGCGTGGGGGACCACGCCAACGACATCCCCATGCTGGAATACGCCGGCATGGCCTTCGCCCCGGAAAACGCCATTCCGGCGGTGCACCGGGTGCCGGGGATCCACATCCTGCCGGACTGCCGGGAAAACGCCATGGCCGCCATGATCGAAATTCTGGACCGGCGCTATTCATAAAGGAGAAATCACCATGGAAAACACCCTGACTCTGTATGTGCGCTATCTGGCCAAGCCCGGCTGCCGGGAGACCTTCCTGCGCCAGCTGACCACCCATGGCATCATCGACGCCATCCGCCGGGAGGACGGCTGCCTGCGGTATGACTATTTCCTGTCCGTCCAGAATGCCGACGAGATCCTCCTGGTGGAGCAGTGGCAGACGGAGCAGCAGCAGCAGGCCCACCTGCGGGCCCCCCACATGGACCAGCTGCGCCGGCTGAAAAGCGAGTATGTGGCCGACGCCCGACTGGGCCGGGTCCGCCTGGATTGAGAGGCCCCCTATGCTGTTTGACACCCACGCCCACTATGACGACGACCAGTTCGACGGCGACCGGGAGACCCTGCTGGCCTCCCTGCCGGAGCAGGGCGTCGGCCTGGTGGTGAATCCCGGCTGCACCGTGGCGTCCTCCCGGACGGCGGTGGAGCTGGCCCGCCGCTTCCCCCATGTCTACGCCGCCGTGGGCATCCATCCGGAAAACTGCGGCGATTTCCGCCCGGAGGACCTGGACGCCATCCGCGCTCTGGCCCGGGAGGACAAGGTGGTGGCCATCGGCGAGATCGGCCTGGACTACTACTGGCCGGAAAATCCCCCCCGCCCCCTGCAACAGCAGGTGCTGCGCAGCCAGCTGGCCCTGGCCCGGGAGCTGTCGCTGCCGGTGATCATCCACGACCGGGACGCCCACGCCGACACCATGGCCATCGTCCGGGAATTTCCCGGCCTGCGGGGGGTGTTCCACTGCTTCGCCGGGTCCGTGGAAATGGCCCGGGAGCTGGTGGATATGGGGTGGTACCTGTCCTTCAACGGGGCGGCCACCTTCAAAAACGCCCGGAAGGCCCCGGAGGTCATCCGGGCCGTACCCATGGAGCGGCTGATGATCGAAACGGACGCCCCCTACCTGACCCCGGTGCCCTACCGGGGCCGCCGCAACGACTCCACCTACGTTCACCTGGTGGCGGAGAAGATTGCCCAGCTGCGGGACATGACCCCGGCAGCGGCGGAGCAGGCCACCTGGGACAATGGAAAACGCTTCTTCGGAATCTGATATTGAGACTGCCCAAAAAGGGCAAAGCCCTTTTTGGGCAAAAGGCTCGCACTTGATTTGCCGCCTGCGGGCGGCAAACTCTGCGAGGCTTTTCTTGAAAAACGGAAAGCCCGGCAATTGCCGGGCTTTTTCTTTTGATGAAAAAGTTTCACATCAATAAATTTATATCACAGAATCGTATAGGCATTTTGCACAAAACGTCCGAAACCGCCGTATGAATACCCACAAAGGCCGCTGGATCAGCCTGATTTTTGTGACATAATTCACAAAGTTCTGCATAAAATGGGGCTGTGATTTTGACTGAGGCGAAAGGGCACAGCCCAGAAAGGAGGGGAAATCTGTAAGAAATCAATCAAGGAAGCTGTGCCGGTTGACAAGATAGCGTTAAGAAGCCTGTATATTGCTTTACACAAGAAAACAGTCATGGTAAAGTGACCATAGTCCCCTTCCGGACAAAGCGGGACATCCATATGAGTAAGGAGAGAAAGCAATGGAAGAAAGAAAAGGCTTTGGGTCCAATTTTGGATTCCTCATGGCGGCCATCGGCTCAGCCGTCGGCCTGGGCAACATCTGGGGCTTCCCCAATAAGATGGGCGCCAACGGCGGCTTCACATTCCTCATCATCTATCTGATCCTGGCGGCGTGCTGCGGCTTCATCGTTATGATGGGCGAGCTGGCCCTGGGCCGCAAGACCGGCCGGGGCGCCATCGGCGCTTACAGGGTCCTGTCCAAGAGGTTCAAGTGGCTGGGCTGGCTGGGCGTTCTGTCGGCGTTCCTGATCCTGGGCTTCTACTGCGCCCTGGGCGGCTACTGCCTGAAGTATGTGACCCTGAACGTGGGCAACCTGTTCCATGCCGGCTTCGGCACCGGCACCCTGGACGGCGCTGGCGTGTTCGGCGCCCTGATGGCCAACCAGGGCGAGGCCGTGATCTACGGTCTGATCTTCGTGGCCCTGACCATGATCATCGTTATGGGCGGCGTCGGCGGCGGTATCGAAAAGGTCTGCTCCGTGGGTATGCCCGCTCTGTTCGTGATGCTGGTGATCTGCATCATCCGTTCCTGCACCCTGGAGGGCGCGTCAGAGGGTCTGAAGTATATGTTCGTCCCCGGCTGGGCTCTGGCCAACGGCGTCATCAAGGAAGCGCCTGACTTCTTCTCTGTAGTATCCACAGCAGGCGGCCAGATGTTCTTCTCCCTGTCTCTGGGTATGGCGGCCATGATCACCTACGGCTCCTATCTGGATAAGAAGGAGAACCTGCAGAAAAACGCCATCATCATCGTGGTGATGGATACCCTGGTGGCCCTGATGGCCGGTCTGTGCGTGATCCCCGGCCGTTTCGCCCTGGACCCCACCGGCAAGCTGGGCGGCCCCTCCCTGCTGTTCGTCACCATGCAGAACGTGTTCGACCGCATGGGCGCTGCAGGCCCCATCTTCGGCATCCTGTTCTACCTGCTGGTGGTGTTTGCCGCCGTCTCCTCCTCCATCTCCCTGCTGGAGGCCGTTGTGGCCCACTTTGTGGATAAGGCCCGGGACGAGGGCAAGGGCGACAAGCGCAAGCTCTACTCCCTCATCGGTGCCATCGGCGCCGGCATCCTGTGCGTCATCGTCTGCCTGGACGCTCTGGGCAACGCCGGTATCTCCCCGGCCGACATTCTGGGCATGCGTGTGGATCCCTCCGACAAGGTGCCCACCTGGAGCGCCGACTGGCTGGACTTCTTTGACTGCATCGCCGAGGGCATTCTGATGCCTCTGGGCGCGCTGCTGATGAGCATTATGTACGGCTGGGAGCTCGGGCCCGAGGTAGTCCACGCCGAGGCCACCTGCGAGGGGCAGAAATTCGGAGCCTACGGCTGGTTCAGGATCTGCATCAAGTACATTACCCCCCTGGCCATGCTGCTGGTGCTGTACGGCCAGATCAAGGAGTTCTTCTTCTAAGCAATACATATTCCTGATATGAGCGCTATTTCCGATACCGGGGCAGCTGCCCCGGTATCGGATTTTTTTGCGTTCCAAGGATTTTCCATAATTCGCGCCAATCCTTTGTGAAAAAGGTAAAAAGGCGAGTTCACAATTTGTTAAAATAATGGAAAGTATCGCTAAGAACTTGACAAAACGTGCTGTTTGCGAGTAAGATGAAGGCACCAAATCTGAGGAGGTAAATCACTCTAATGGAAAAGAAAGGTACCAAGATAGCGTATTTTATTGCGCTGGCGATCGTTGTAATCGCACTGGTCATCGCGAAGGTTACCAACGATGGCAGCGGCTTCGTCGCCACCGGTTGGGCCCTGTTCCCCCCGGTCGTGGCCATTGCCCTGGCCCTGATCAGCAAGGAAGTGTATTCTTCCCTGTTCCTGGGCTGCCTGGCCGGCGCCCTGCTGCTGGCGAACTTTGACCCCTGGCAGATGGTCGTGAATTTTGTCGGCGCCGGTGAGGGCGTGGGCATGATCAACGCCATCGACATCTCCATCCTGATCTTCCTGGTGATGCTGGGTGTCATGGTGGATCTGATGAACAAGGCCGGCGGTTCCGCCGCCTTCGGCCGCTGGGCCTCCAAGGCCGTGAAGACCCGCTGCGGCGCGCAGCTGATGACCATGCTGCTGGGCGTGCTGATCTTCATCGACGACTATTTCAACTGCCTGAC
>OLXN01001588.1_pt1 | contig 12917 bp, 10 predicted proteins | sample 1674021 | NCBI WGS metagenome assembly OLXN01 (sample SAMEA103958137, study PRJEB25191) | human gut metagenome | biome: human-associated habitat [ENVO:00009003]; feature: intestine environment [ENVO:2100002]; material: feces | place: Germany | collected 2013/2015
TTGTAACCTGCATGGATTATGGAAATGCTAAAAGCATTTATACATATTAAGGTTAAAGAACAACACAAATATAACAGTAATATAGGCTGTGTATTAATATATTTACAAGGAGGAACAACGAATGAAATACGTATGTGATGTTTGCGGATGGGAATACGATGAGGAGAAGGGCTATCCAGAAGGTGGTATTGCACCTGGTACAAAGTGGGAGGATATTCCAGAAGATTTTGAATGTCCGTTATGCTTTGTAGGAAAAGATCAGTTCTCAGAAGCATAAATGTATTATGATAGGATTATACCAATGAAAGAAGAACTAAGTATAGATATCATCGGACTTGCAGGAGCCTGTTCCTATGCTTTGGACTGTATAGAAGCAGAGTTGGTAAAAATCAAAAACAAGCATGGAAAAAGAGTGGCTTATATAAGTGTATGCATGGCTGAATATCTGGCAATTCAAGGTGATGCGTTACAAGATTTAGCTATGTGTGCCTTACTGCATGATAATGCTTTGACACAATATATTACGGAAGAGCTGGAAAGGAATTATGTTATTGACATTAAAAAAGATTTGTCCGTAAGAAAAACGAATCTTCATTGTATTTATGGTGAAAAAAATATTACTAAACTTCCTTTTAAAACAGATGTCTCAAATGTGATTTTGTATCATCATGAACATGCCGATGGAACTGGTCCTTTTCAAAAAAAGTGGAATGAAACCCCATTGCCTGCAAGAATTATTCATCTTGCAGATACCGTTGATATCATAGGAAATAGTATTAAATCTGATGATAATAGATGGGATTTTATATGTCAGTATCTTTCCCAAAAAAAGGATAGTCTATTTGATTCAGAATGTGTTAATGCTTTTCTTCATGTATTCACAAAAGAATCCTTTATGTGTTTAAGTGATGATTCTTTTGAAACGAAGCTATGGGAAATTATTCCAAGAGAAAAAATGGTTTTTGATTGGGAAATGTGTAAAAATGTTGCGGATTTCTTTGCAAAGATTGTAGATTATAAATCTTCTTTTACAAGCAGGCATTCTATAGGAGTAGCTGAAAAAGCCTCCCTGCTTGCCAAATATATGGGATATGATTCAATCACGGTACAGAAAATGTATTTGGCTGGTGCACTGCATGATATAGGAAAAATGGCGGTAGGCAATGAAATTCTGGAAAAACCGGATAAGCTTACGGATGATGAATTTTCTACAATGAAAAATCATGCTGGTTATACATACCTTATATTATCGGAGGTTAATGATTTTGAAGAAATACGAGATTGGGCGGCTTTCCATCATGAAAAATTAAATGGAAAAGGGTATCCTTTTGGAAAAACCGCTGATGAATTAAATGAGCAGGAACGTATGATGGCATGTGTTGATATTTATCAGGCTCTTACGGAAGACAGACCTTATAAAAAGGGATTGTCCCATGAAAAAACATGTGATATCCTTGATGACATGGCACATAAAGATTTTATTGATTCAGATATTTCAAAGACAATTAGAGAATGTTTTGGAAGAACCTGATGCCATATATGAAAACAGAGGGTGTTTCAGACAATAGTATTTTCAGTTATGTACTAGTATGACTCTTACGAGGGAACCACCGGCACGACATTCCAGATTACATCACGTTCGATCGGAGAGGTAACTGTAGAAAAAATTGGTAAAAGTGCTGTATTTTTCGGGGTGGATGGGTACAACATTTTGTGTGAAAAATAGAATAATAAAATTGTTCCTGAAATTTATTGACTTTGAGAAAAAAATTTGATATATCAGAATCGAACAAAAGAGAAAGGAAATAGCAAACTATGCCGTCAAAGAAAAATATGATGAAAAAGAACTTGGAAAATTTACATCTGAAGGAAAGGATAAACTATGGCTACAGAAAAGTCATTATTATGATGTTAGTCTCAGGTCTGTTTTCTATTGTGGTTATAGGTATGCTATTTGCCAATACGATGCATTATGTACAAAATGTTACTGTTGCAGACCGGGCGGTGAAAATCTGCAGGATAAATGTTAACTCATCAGCGAGAAATATCAGGGAAATGGCATTAAATAATGATACATCCTCTTATGACGGTTATGAGCAGACGGTAGAAAGACTGCTTGCAGAAGTTAATACCCAACTGAAAAATTTAAAGAACTCCGGAGTTATTCCGGATGCGGATTGTGAAGAATACGCATCTGCCCTTACAGACTGGGGAAACATTGGTTATTCCATCATGAAAGAAATCAAAAGCGGTGACAAGGATAAGGCAGTTGATTCAATTCTGAATGATTGTACCCCGGCATTAAATAAAGCCGTAAAAATTGCAACAAGATTAGATGAAATGACCGATGAGGTAAGCAGCCAGGCAGTCAGAATTACGGTTATTTCTGCAGTGGCAGGAATTGTGTGTATTATTATTTGTCTGGTTTTGGCATGGAAACTGGCAATAAAAACAGGCAAAAAAGTACTTGAGTCAATTTTAGTACCATTACGTGAAGTGGAAGCCGTTGCACAGGAATTAACAGATGGAAACCTGCACAGCACGCTGGACTACCATTCAGATGATGAGATTGGAATACTGGCACACAATATGCGCAAATCCATCCGCATTCTGGGAAGCTATGTAGATGATATTGGACGTTCAATGAAGATGTTTGCAGAAGGAAATTTTGATGTGCAGCCGGAAGTAGAGTGGAAAGGGGATTTCGTTGGAATTCTAAACTCCTTTATGTTGTTTGAAGAAAGCATGGCAGAGACAATAAAGGGAATCCAACATGTTTCAGATGAAGTTTCGGGTGCCGCAGATCAGGTAGCATCAAGTTCCAATGACCTTGCGGATGGAGCAACAAATCAGGCAGCAGTTGTAGAAGAACTGACCGCAACAGTCGCAGGTGTTTCTGAACAGGTAGGAAAAAATTCACAATCCGCAAAAGAAATCAGTGGAAGAGTAGACGAACTTGGAAATGCCATTCTGGAAAGCAATGGTAAAATGAGGGATATGGTTGATTCCATGAATGAGATCAACGGGGCATCAAAAGAGATTGACAAGATCATTGCAACAATCAATGAAATTGCGTCCCAGACGAATCTGCTTGCATTGAATGCTTCCATTGAGGCTGCAAGAGCAGGGGAGGCAGGAAAGGGATTTGCAGTGGTAGCGAATCAGGTCAATGTGCTGGCAGACCAGAGTGCCCAGGCAGCAAAGGAATCCGCAACATTGATTGAAACCTCTGTGAAAGCCGTGGAAAAAGGTATGGTGATTGCAGGGCAGACGGCATCACAATTGCAGGAGGTCGCTGAGAATTCCCAGATCATTACAAAAGAAGTCACAAATATTGCAGAAACGTTAGAGACACAGACAACAGAAATCCAACAGATTAATGATGGAATTGAACAGATCAATGATGTCGTACAGACGAATTCGGCAACATCTGAAGAATGTGCAGCAGCCGGTCAGGAGATGAGCAGTGAAGCAGAAAATCTGCGTGAAATGATCCAGAAATTTAAAGTTGCAGAAAATAAAAATTAAAAACGGTGCAAAAAATTATTGATGTTGAATTTACATATAAAGTTGTCGCAGGTAGGAACTATAATTTGACTTGTGACATATATAAATGCGGGAAAAGGATGCAATGAGAAAATGTGCGTTATTGGTTTTAAACTGATAACGCACATTTTAAATTATATGAATAGTAATATCATCGCAAAAAAGCATAAAAGTAGAAAAAGTTAAAAATATCGTGGATATAGTGCTAGAATTGTTGAAAAAAGTAAGTTAAAATACAGGAAAACAACAAGTGTAAAGGGGAAATTTTATGGAATATTCAGCAATTTTTCATGATATGGATAAAAGGTTTAGCTATGCAGTTGATAAGGATTTATTTGTGATACGCGTGCAGGTAAAAAAGGATGATATGAAGGAGGTAATCCTTCACTATGAGGACAAGTATATACCTATGGAGCGTAAGGATACCAGAAAGACAGTTCCGATGAAGAAGGTTGCTGTCTCACAGTTTCATGATTATTATGAAGCACAGATAAAGATGCATTTGATCTGTCTGCGTTACTTTTTCGAATTTACGGACACGCAGGGAGAAAAGGTATATTATGGAAATTATGAGTTTGATAAGGAATGCATTACAAACAGGGACAGAATGTTTGACTGTCCGCAGAACCTCCGGGAGGAAGAGATGTTTGAGGTGCCGGAGTGGGCAGCAAACAAGGTCGTGTATCAGATTTTCCCATCCCGTTTTGCAGCTACGGAGCCGGTAGACAAAGAACTGTGGTATAAAGCACCGATTACGCCTATGGATGATCTGCATGGAAATCTCAGGGGAATCATCGAACATATGGATGATATTCAGAATCTGGGAATCGATGTGCTGTATATGACACCTATCTTTCAATCAAATTCGTGCCATAAGTATGATACCACGGATTACTACCAGATAGACCCGTCCTTTGGAACAACAGAGGATCTCAAAGAGCTGGTACAAAAAGCGCATGAGCGTGGTATGAAGGTAGTCCTGGATGCGGTATACAATCATACGGGAAGAGAATTTTTTGCGTTTGCGGATATCCTGGAAAATGGTGAAAAATCCAAATACCGGGACTGGTATTTTATTGATGGATTCCCACTTAAAAGCGAATGGGGAGAGATCCCAAACTTCAAATGTTTTGGTTATTATGGCGGAATGCCAAAGTTAAACCTGAAAAATCCTGAAGTTGAAAAATACATTACGGATGTTGCATGCTACTGGATTAAGGAATGCGATATTGACGGATGGAGACTGGATGTAGGAGACGAAATCAGCCATTTCTTCTGGAAGAATTTCAGAAAGGCAGTAAAGGCTGTGAAGAAAGATATGCTGATCATTGGGGAAATCTGGCATTATGCAGGAGATTTCCTTGAGGGGGATGAATGGGATACAGTTATGAATTATCCATTTTACCTGAACCTGATCGATCTGCTTGCAGACGAAAAGATTACGGTCAGCCAGTTCGTACAAAATCTTGGATATTTGAAGGGACGCTTACACAAAAACTGCTATCCCCTTATGTGGAATCTGATCGACAGCCATGATACCGCAAGATTTTTACATCTGTGTAACAACAATAAGAAAAAGCAGCATCTGGCAGCCGCTTTTCAGTTGTTATTGCCAGGAATGCCTATGATTTATTATGGAGATGAGTATGCGATGCCGGGAGCAAACGATCCGGACTGCAGACGGGGTATGTACTGGGATGAAGAATACCAGGACAAAGAGATGTATGAATGGTACAAGCGGCTGATTCAGGTCCGGAAAAGCCATGCATGCATTGTAGAAGGCGAACTGGCTGGGATCGTTACGGAAGATGAGGAAGGGACAATTGTCCTGATCAGAAAAAATGGCGAGGAGACCATTGCCATGATTTTCAACTGCAGCAGCAGTGCAAAAAAATTTAATGAGTACACGCAGAAGTACAATCTGCTTACCGAAAACACCTTTGATGGAAATGTAGAGGGGTTTGATGCTGCGGTAATCGTGCTTTAAGAAGCCTTACGGCAGATGGTTTCCCGGGAGTTTGTCTGTGGGAAGAAGAGGGAAAGCACCAATATTTCTGGTAATGTAAAGTACGGAGGATGATATGACGAATGTAAAAAAGAAGGATGGAAAACGGTTTGGGGCAATCATACTTAGCCTGATATTATTGCTTTCCCTGGTGTTTCCGTATCCTGTGATGGCAGACCAGACAGCGGCAGACCAGACAACGGCAGCTTCCGTTTATGCCATTCACAAGACAGGTGATGATAAGGAAAATTTTGTGATTGTTATCATGGGTGAGGGCTATACCCGGGAACAACAGGAACAATTTTTGAAGGATGCAACGGCAAAAGCACAGGGGCTGCTAAAGTGGTCCCCTTATAAAGAGTATTCCGACAGGATCAATATTTATGCAGTACAGACGGTATCCAGTGAAACTGGTGTGGGCGTGATGTATGGGGAGTCGAACCCGGACACATATTTTCATGTGCAGGCATTCGGAAAATCCTGCTATTTTGCAAAGGACGGGGAAGATAAAGCCAGGGCACTGAGGGCAGAGCTGGAGAGCAGATATCTGGATACCGGTGCAGCCGTTGGAACCATCCATATCATTTGTAATACGACTGCGAATATTGGTTCTTCTTCCAATGCACTCTTTTCTTTTTCGGCAAATTCGGGTGAGAATGAGCAGGGGGATGTCATGACCCATGAAATTTCCCACAGCATCGGAAGATTAGGCGATGAATATGATAAAAAGATGCAGGGAGAAAATATTTCCGATACCTCGGACCCGGATAAAATTAAATGGCATAAGATGCTGGGATTCCGTGGAATCGGAATAACGGCAGCAGGAACAGAAACGGTATTTGCACCGAGCCGCGTCTGCATGATGAGGGATCTTGGGAATCCGTTCTGTGAAGTGTGTAAGATGGAACTGGCGCGGAGATTAAATAACCGTGATTATGTCAGCAGGCAGGCATCTGTTTATGTGTGCGATCCTGAAATTACAATTCCGCATAGCAGGACAGGAACACTTGACAGGGATAGTGACCAATACCGGATCGACGAGAAAAATATCACAAAAGCAAATGGACAGGACCTGGAATTCCGTACAATCGTACAAAATATAGTGGATGCCAAACAGCATTTGAAGATTACTTTCCGCATTATTGGAGCAGACCATACAGTCAAATATGAAAAAGAAGAAACATATACCGTTCCGCCACTCAGTAACTGGTATGATCCGGATGCAGCCAGAGAGTCCCTTTCTGTCACACTTCCTGCGGTAACTGGTCTGGTTTCCGGGGACAGACTGGAAGGAAAGATCATAGATGAGGACACTGGGAAAATTCTGGCTGACAATCAGACGGCAGGACAGGCGTGGAGTACCGTAACGATTCGTTATATGCTGCAAAACGAAGACGGAACCGAAACAACAGTGCCTGATACGGCACCCGCGACAGTATATGTACCAAAGAATTCTGCGTATACGTTAAGAAGTCCGGATTTATATGGATATACATGTGTAGGAAACAGTGCAAATCAGGGAGAAATAAACATCACAGAGGATCGCCAGGAGATCACTTATTATTACCGGAAAAACAGTGAGATGCCGGAAATACAAACCGTACCTGTCCGCGTAACTTATGATGGAAAACCCCATACATTTGATATCAAGCAGGAAGATGGTGTACAAATCAGTTACAGTTTGACAGAAAACGGATCGTATACACAAACGGAGATGCCGTTTTACACAGAAGCAGGCCAGTATAAGATTTATTTTAAAGCGGAAAAGGCATCTTTTATTCCAACATACGGGGAGGCTGTCCTGGAAATCGAAAAGGCTTCCACCAGCATGCAGCTGACTGCAAAAACCGATACGGTCAAAGGTGCGGGGACAGTAGAATTACAGCTTTGCAGACAGGGGATTCCGGAAGATGCCGGGATAAAAGTAACCTGTGATGTTTCCGGGATCACATTAGAAGAAAAGGGAACGGATCACTGGATGGCAACGCTTCCGAATGAAACGAAAACATATACGTTCACCGCATGTTATAATGGGAATGGCAACTATACAGGAAGTAAGGCAGATTGTCAGGTCCGTGTAACGGCGGATCATTCCCAGACCGGGGGCGGTTCTGGTGGAAGTTCCGGAGGCAGTTCAAGTGGCGGTTCCGGCGGAATATCCGGAGGCGGTTCAAGTGGAGGTTCTGGCGGCAGTTCGGGTGGAAGTTCCGGAGGCAGCTCCGGCGGAGGTTCCGGTGAAAATGCCGGTGGAAGCACGGACGGATCATCTGGCAATGTTTCACCGGATTCCGGCACATTACCGGCACCGGATCATGCAAAAGAAGAACCGGGGAATGTGACACCGCCACCCGCAGCAGATACGTCCGTTTCTGTTAAGGATATTAATGTCAAAGCAAAAACTGCAGTTAAAAATAATACGGTCAAAGTGAAGAATATTGCAGCAGTTTTGAAAAAAGAAATTACAAAGGCAGAAAAAGAACAGGGTGGCAGGATAAAAGACCTGTCTGTTGAAATAACTTTTGATACAGGAAAAGCTAAAAACTGGAAGAATCTGCATCTTGAAATGGATAAGCAGGCGGTAAATTTACTTGTCAAAAAGAATGTAAAAGAATGGAAGGTCAATGGTGGCAATGTAAATCTTACCTTTGATTCGAAGGCATTAAAAGAATTAAAGAAAGAGATGAATACAGCTGTGGTTATCAAAATGAAACAGGCTGACAAGAAAAATCTTTCTGCCAGGGCAGGGAAAATTATTGGAAAACGTCCGGTTTATGATTTTTCCGTCACAGGAATCAAGAAAAAGCAGTCGTCTGTCCTGAAAAAGGGACGGATCAGGGTCGCTGTTTCCTATAATGCTTCGAAAAAGGAAAAAGACAAAAAGATTTTTGCATATAAAATTGATAAATACGGTGCAGCAGTTAAGATACCGGGATCTTATTATGATTCCGATACAAAGACCGTTAACTTTGTAAGCCGTGGGTTTTTCACAGTTGCAGTAGGCTGTGAAAAGTGATGAAATATAAAAAATCATCGTTCACGTTAAAAAAACTGTAATTCATGTCGAAAAATACAAAAACCGGTTTTGATTTGGTATAATAATAGAACTCATTTTAGTAAAAATGAGTTCATACCGTGAATGATGGAGGGGATAACAATCATCGTTTTAGAAGAAATATTAATGGCAAACGGATTGACCGTGTTAATGATGTGGTTCCTTTTGTTTTGCAGACGAAAGAACAGAGAGAGCCTTCATGTGGGAGATAAAATATATGATGGAATAGCAATCGTAAATTTAGTGGGGGCATTGTCTGAAACCATTGCTTTTCTCGTAGATGGAAAACAGTTTACTGGCAGCCGGCAGATTAATTATATCTCTAACAGCATATGCTTTATAGGGACAGTCAGTATGGGTATGCTTTGGTGTATGTACGTGGAATTGCGTATCTATCGAAATTATAAAAGAATGGTTCAAAAAGCAGGAGTGGAGATATTTCCCTGGCTGGTAGAAGTAATTATGGTTTTATGTAATCTGTTTGGAACAGGGATTATGTTTAAAATATCCGGGGAGAATGTATATCAGAGAACTGCCGGTGTGCTGGTGGGATATATTTCGCTTGTCATATATTTTGCTTACAGTATCTATCTGGTGTATCATTCCAAAAAACAAGGGGTTAACCTGAATTTTTTCCCGGTGATCTATTTCGTTGGTCCTTGTTTTGCAGGTGTAGTTCTCCAGTTCCTTTTTTATGGAATTACATCATCATGGGTGCTGGTTGCGGTCGCATTGATATTTGTGCAGATGCAGTCATACGCAGAGAGTTTGTATATGGATGAGCTTTCCGGATTATATAACCGGAGATATTTTAATGCGGTGCTTGCGGAAAAGAAAATTGCAAGCCATAAATCCTTATATGGAATCATGATGGATGTAAACGATTTCAAGTGTATTAATGACAATTTAGGTCATAGTACGGGCGATAAGGCTATTTGTACGTTGGGAAATATACTCATCAGATCCATACCGGATGATGGTATGGCAATCCGGTATGCGGGAGATGAGTTTATTGTGCTGCTGTCAGGTGTTGATACGGAGCGTGTCTTAGCGACAATGGAGGAGATTAACCGTAATCTGTCCCGGTTTAATGAATCCGGGATAGAACCGTTTCATTTAAGTGTTTCCATGGGATACACGGAATTTGGGACAGAAGATGATGCAGAAACTTTTTTAATGCATATGGATGAGAAAATGTATGAGGAAAAACGGAAATATCATATGCGAAAGAAATCAGCCGGTTTGGAAAATAAAGTATAGCATTACGTTCCTGCCATTTGTCCGATAACTGGTTGCAATGGCACAAGAAAAGAAAATATTATAATCATCAAACGAGTAGCAGACTGGTGTAAATCCGGTTTTGCTGCTCGTTTTTATATTTATGGTTATAGGCAGGGATGCTCCGGATTTCAAGACAATAAATAACCGTGTTATGGTTGATGGAGAGGCATTTTTTGTTTTATGAGAAAACCAGTTACCCATATAGATAACTGGTTTTTAAGGGATAATGTTAATGAGTATGTGCGATAGTGGAGTTATCAAGAAGTGTTCGTAAGGCATCCTGAAGGACTTGTGAGCAGTTGATTCCGCGCTTGTCAGCAAGACGGACCATCCAACTTGGAAGAGAAACATTTTTTCGAACGGCGCGAGTATCTGTCTGGGCACGATATTCAATGGTATCTGCGGAAATCAGGGAACAGATTGTGCCGGCATCAACACTTAATTTTTCCTGTGGTGATGGAGGAGCAATCGGTTCGCCTTCATCCTCTGCAACAACAAGCCATGCGCTCATTGCATCGGTAATTTGGTCAATTGCATCAGAAAGACTATTGCCAGTAGTGATGCATCCAGGAAGATCAGGGACTTTTGCGTAGTATCCAGATCCGTCCTCGATAGGTGTAAACAAAGCTGTATAAATATATTTCATAGTAACCCTCCTATTTGGAAGCAGGAAACATATTTAATGCATCCTGCTAATATTGGCTTCCTTGAAGATGTACTTCATGTCGTTTTCATTGAAATCGTGTCGTTTGACAGGTACGGTGCTGTGTGTCTGCGGATTGTAGTAAATGTCGTGATTAGCACCGTGGCGTTTCAATTCATAACCGGAAGCACTGAGTTGTTTAATCGTTTGTTGCCTTGGATTCATTATGTACCTCCTTTAATTATATCATACACAATATTACACAAAAGTCAACTAAAATACACAAAAATACACAAGAAATAAAGTGAATGTGCACTACGGAATTTTCCAAATCAGCCGGAATTGTTTTTACCGGAGGCGGCGGATTGTGCAGAGAGTCATGAAGCAGAGGTTGGGGCGGATTGTGGAGGAGCAGGTCGGACAGTTGAGGATGGTTTGGCAATAATTTTTATTTGATATAATCGAACACATGTTTTATTATATAGGCATATAGGGAGGTAGCAAATGGGAGAAAAGCTAAGCAATGAACTTACGGATAAAGAAAGAGAAATGTATGAGTATATTGTAAAATATATGGAAGAAAATTTAATTTCTCCATCTTTTCAAGAAATCTGTAAAGGAGTAAACACAAAATCAAAGTCATGTGTGGGGAACAATATTTTCAGTTTTGCATACTGATTGTTGCTATTATCAATCTGATCGTAATGATCTTTTCTAACCATAAAAAATAACCGCCCCTACCAAAGACCGGTTATTTTTTAAAACTAACTTTGGCAAACCGCCTACACGGTATTGCTTTTTGTATTTTCATAATACCATTGCGTAATTTTTTGTCAATGATTTAAAGATCTTTGCTGGATACCATTAAATTGTTTTATTATCTGCGAACAATTTCTAATCGTTCGCGCTGGATAAGTTTTTCATACTGTCTCAATTGAAATACTGTCTACCTGTGCACTTAAATGATTTTAGACACCAGATCCATATCTATTATAGAGTAAGATCAGTATAAGCAAAACGAGTATCACTATATATCTTTTTTTCATTATTATAAATAACTTGAAGCATAGAAATTGGTTTTACTCGAATAAGTTTGCGATGTAATCTTTACAATTCCTACATTTCCAACTCCAACATAAGTATCAAGATTTCCAGAACATTTTAAGGTAATACAGGAGGAAGTACATGTGGTTTTGTTACTTTGTCCAGAAAGTTTATATGTATATATAACAAAGTCAGAATCTACGCTTGCATTAGAAGCACTTGCATTTGTCCAGTGCTTTCCACTATAATATCCAACGGCATCACAACTATATATAATATATAGAGATGAACATTATAATTCCCGCAATTTCATTTCATTTATTTTCTTTTTGCGCGTAATCGTTCTATTTCTTTTTATCCGATTATAAATTGATATAACAGCAGGAATATTTGTAAGTATAAAGATAATGATACAATTATGTATCTTATCCTTTATAGACATCTGATTTTCGGAAACGAAACTATATGAGAGTGTCAATAACCCCTGCTTCTCAACGCGTTCAAAACTTTCTGGTTCAAAATTCAGATACACTATAATTAATACGATTGAAAGAACAAGAAAAATAATTGGTGTTAATGATACGGTAGTTGTTCTTCTTTTTTTATTTAAATATGATTCTAAAAAACGTACACAAATAATGGTTAATGCCATTATTATTACGATGAATAAAATGGTAGAAAATTTCATTTATTCTCCTTTTTGCTCTCTGTATTTTTTTATCAATATTTTTGCTGTGTCAAAATCAAGTTGATCATCTATTACCATTTTTTTAATTAATGAAATATAAGCGTCATTTTCTATTTGATCATTCATTTGCATTTTTTGTATAAGTCGATCAAGTCTCAATCGCACGGTAGGATATGTTATATGATACAATTTTGCAACCTCTTTTAAAGAGCCAGATGACATAACAAAATTTTTTATAAATGTGATATCTTCATCACTTAAATTGTATATCCATTCTTGCGCTTTTCGTCTCATTACCAACCCCTTTCTTTAATATTGTTGATATTATCATTTAATAATGTTAAAGTCAACTGCTAATATTATGTTATTTACATCTTTTTATCTTAATAATCATTCGAAACCTCAAACTTGTAAAGATAAGGTTTTCAGATTCGAGGTTACTCTCAACCCCCTTGCTTTTGTTTATATTTCTTCAATCATCAGTTATAAAAAACAGAAGCATTTTAATCAGTTCACCATATCGGTTTCATTTATATTGGAAGCACAAGGTGTAGAGCAGAGATTGTCCGTGTCGGGTGGGTGGAGCAACTAAGAAATTGCCTCAATTGTAATCCAAGATTCCATACCCGCTATCTTGGATAAGTGTAAAAGTTAATAG
>OLXN01001591.1_pt1 | contig 12853 bp, 15 predicted proteins | sample 1674021 | NCBI WGS metagenome assembly OLXN01 (sample SAMEA103958137, study PRJEB25191) | human gut metagenome | biome: human-associated habitat [ENVO:00009003]; feature: intestine environment [ENVO:2100002]; material: feces | place: Germany | collected 2013/2015
TTTGTGGACATCAACGAACCGTTTAAATCATGAACGCAGAAATACAGATACAGTTCCTCCGGCCCGGCGACTGGCAGGAATTCGCCCTAACGGCCATTTACCGGGATGCGGACGGCTACACCTGCACGGGCCGCTACACGCAGGAGGACCTGCCCGCTGACCAGGCCCCGGCTCTGGCCTCCGTCGTGGCCGCGCTGGTTGGGCTGGCGGAACCGTGGCAGGCGGCGCAGGTGTGGGCGCGGCTGGGGCATGTAACCGCTCTTGCACCGGATGAACCATTTGACCCCGCGGAGGTGGAGATTGAGGCCGTGGAGCTGACCGTAGAGGCAATCAATGACCAGGGAGGCAGACGGACGTTCACGACTGCTGACTACCCGCAATTCACGATCACGAGCCTTGCTGCCGTGGCTTTCTTTAAGCACTTCACCAAACAATAAACCATGAATATCAATAAACAAGACATTGAAAAGGCCCAGCAGGCGGCATCTGCCCGCTGGGGGAATTGGGTCAAGTACGTCATCGGCGCCATCATCGGCGCTCTGGCCGCTGCTGGCTACATCACCGTAACCGGCTGCGGGCATAACGTGGACATTACCCCGGACCGCACGGAGGTCTGCAAGGACGGTTCCTGCCTGATCATCGAGCAGGGCCACCTGTCCTACAGCCAGGCCCAGCCCGTCACCGACGTGCCGCCCGTCGTACAATCCCTTAAAAAGTAAGGCCATGTGCAAACCCCTCAAGGAATATCTGGGAGTGATCCGTGATTATACGCGCGAGATCGTCACTTTCGGCGGTTTTGTGATAGCCGTGTTCATCTACCTGGATTTCCGCGAGGTGGTGAAGGAACAGACTACCAACGCGGCTCATACGGCGGAGATTCTGCGGACGATGGATACTCGTCTCCAGCATTTGGAGAATTACCACCAGCAACAGCTCCAAAAACGGGACTACCCCCAACTGTAAAGTTTTTCTTACAAGTTCTAACCAGTTCTACAGGAAATAGTTTATAACTTAATTAACCATGCCGGAACAATACCTTTACCTACTCGTCATTAAAACTCCTGGACGCAAGCAGGAAATGCACATCCTGCCGAGCAGAAAGCAGCGTACAGCCTACAAGGCCCAGCACGAAGAATGGCACCTTAACAGCACCTACGCGGAATACGACGTACCAGATCACCTTATCAACCAATACCTGAACAAATGAATATCGCTTTAGACATCGGACATGCCAACAATACCGGCTCCCGCGGCAACGGCCTGGAAGAACACGCCACGGCCAAGACCATCGCGGACCATCTCGCCCCCATGCTGCGGACCCAGGGGCACGCCGTCACCGTCATTGACTTTCCACGCATGGATAACGACGACGACCTTGCCGCCACCGTCAGGGCCATCAACGCCGGAGGCTATGATATTTCCCTTTCCCTACACTGTGATTCTGCGGGATCAGCTACTGCCTGCGGTGCCCATGTCTGCCATCACCGCAATTACCACAGCGACGGTTCTTACACGGATTCTGCGCGGGGCAAAGCATTGGCCAAAGCCATTGCCGGGCCGCTGTGCAAGCTCATGCCGGGTCGCGCTGACCATGTACAGGCACGTCCTGACCGGTCCTGTAAGCCAAACAAGACCAGCCTGTATGTGCTCCGCAAGACCATTCCTCCTGCCGTGCTGGTAGAGTGCGGTTTCTTGTCCAACCCCGGAGACGCTTCCCTGTTACGCGATACTCCCGGCGCCATTGCCCGCGCTATCGCTCAAGGCGTGGATGCCTATAACCTTAACCAGTAAATTACTATGGGATCATCAATCGGGAGTACTTTGGCAAATATCGCTACGTTCGGCGGGTACGGCGCCAACAAGGCAGCCAAGAAACAGGCCAGTGCAGCCAATGCCATGGCGGACGCTATGGAAAACCAGCCTGAACAGAAAACCATCACCACGGAAACCAAGGACATCAGTAAGGCAGCAGACACGGTCAACGGAGCGGGGCGCCGCCGGCTCTCTCTCAACAAAACCGTGAATGCAGCCACCCTTGGAAACCCCGTTTATGGCTCTCCGTTCAAACGTACAACCCTCGGCTAATATGGACTACATACGCACAGCAGATGCCCTCCTGGAAGAAATGCGCAGCCGCTCCGGCGAATGGGACTGGCTGCGCCGCCACATCATGCCTCACACCCAGGCGGACGCCGACCAGGAAGAAAACCCGGCGGCGGACAACCGCCGGCTGCACTCCACCGTTGCCTGTGAATCCCTGCATGTGCTGGCCGGGGCACACCTCATGTACATCACGCCCACGGGGCAGCAATGGTTCTCCCTCAAATCCGGCAGGGAAGGAAACGACAAGCGGTCCCGGTACGACGAATGGTTTGCCAAGGCCACGGAAATCACCCACAAGGCCCTGGCCAATTCCAACTTCTACACCGTCATCCACCAGTGCTTCCTGGACCGCTGCCTGACAGGAACCGGTTGCGTCTTCTGCGATACTTTGCCGGATGGCAGCCTCAACTTCACCCACATTCCTACGGGCACCTACGCGATCGCGGAGGGAAGAAACAAGGTAGTAGACACCCTCGCCCGCCTCTTCAAACTCACGCCGCACCAAGCCGTTGAACAATTCGGGGCTGACAAACTCCCGCAGAAAATCAAAGACGCCTGGGAAGACCCCAAACGCCGCTACACGGAAAAGCACCAATACCTGCACCTCGTCATCCCTCGTCCGGGAGCGGACTTCGGGCACGACCTTGTCAACCCGTTGAAGATGAAATGGGCCTCCGTATATCTGGCATGGGACTCTGACAAGACCGTCATTCAGGAAGGCGGCTACAATGAATTCCCGTTCCTTGTCACACGTTTCCTGCGCTTCGGGGAATCGCCCTACGGCTACGCCCCCGGCATGAACGTCAAGGAAGAGATTAAAGCCACCCTCAAGCTGGAACGGGTCATGGACGTCCTTGGTGAAGTCGCCGCCTTCCCCCGCATCATGATGTTGGCTGAGCAGGTGGGAGAGGTTGACTTCCGGGCAGGGGGCCGCACCGTCATCAAGCCGCAGGCTGCGGGGCTGAACCTGCCCCGTGAATGGGGAACCTCCGGACACTACGACGTAGGCAAGGACCGCATCGAGGACAAGGAAGAGAAAATCCGCCAAGCCTACTACGTTCCCATGCTGCAGGTCATCTCGTCCGTGGACCGGCAAATGACCGCGACGGAAGTCAACGCCAGGGAAGGAGAAAAGGTCCTCACCTTCTCCCCGTCGATGACCCTCTTCGTTTTCGACTGCAATACCCTCATCAATCGCGCCTTCTCCGTCCTCTTCCGGCAAGGGAAATTCCCCACGGCGGACATGCCGGATGAACTCGTCGTCCGGGACCAGGGCGGCAGCGAAGACTTTGAAATCAAAATCCCCTCCGTCTCCTACAACGGCAAAATCAGTCAGGCGATTGAGCGAGCCCAGCGCAACGGGGGGGACTACTACATCCAGAACGCCCTTGCCTACACCCAGGCCACAAACGACCCTTCCATGCTTGAAATCGTAGACATGCGGAAATATGCCCGGTTCTTGTATGAGAACTCCGGAGCCCCCATGGACTGCCTGCTCTCGGAAGATAAACTCCAACAACTCGACGAGCAACGCGCTGCAGCAGCCCAGCAGCAGACTCAACTGGAAGCCATGCAGGGCGCCGCCAAGGCTGGACGCGACATGGCTGCCGCCCAACAAGCAGCACAATCATGAACGAAGAACAGCAATTTGAACAGGACTACAAGGATTATGTGGACCGGCGCAGGGCCCACCTTGCCACCCACATCACCCCGCAAGTGATCGCGTACCTGGAAGAAGAATTCCAGACAGAGCTGCCTTGCTACCAGACCAGGAACCCGGCTACTGGGGAGCCTGTGGAACCCAACCCCATCATGGCCGCCATCCGCGACGGCCAACGGGAAGTCATCCTCTGGCTCAAACACGAGCTATCCCAATACGAAAAACAAAAACAGAAAACCAACCCATAAACCACCATGCACACCAGCCTATTCAATCCATTCCGCCCCCTCCTGCGCGAAGAAGCCCCCGCAAACGTCACCCCGCCCGGAGAGCAGAACCCCGCCACCACGCCTGCAGATACTCCGGCCCCGGCTGCTGGGGACGAAAACCCGACACCCGGGGAAGGGGAAGACACCAACTTCAACCTGGATGCAGACCCGGAACCCGACACCCAGCCCGGAGACGGAGACAATCCGCAGGATCCGACCAAGCAGGAAAACCCGGATGACGGCGGAGAATACGTTCTGGAACTCCCGGAAGACTTTCAGGCGTCCGACGACTTCAAGGCCCTGGCCACCGAACAAGCCAAGGCTGCAGGGCTTGACGGGAAGGCCGCCGGAAAATACGTCTCCGGAGTCATTGCCGCGCTGCAGAAGGCCGAGACAGAAGCGATCGCTCAATCCACAAAGGAACTCAAGGAGGAGTGGGGAACCAGCTTCAACGCCAACATGGGAGCCGTCAAACAATTCACGGCCAAGCTCCGAGCCAAGGCCGGCCTCTCGGCGGAAGACATGGCCCCGCTGCAATCCCCCAAAGGCTTCAAGCTCCTGCACGCTCTGATGACCGCCACCGGGGAAGATTCCTTTGTGGGCGCCAAGAACTCCGCTCCTGGCCGCAGCAACGCGGAGGAAGCCCATGCTATGCTCACGGACCCCAACCACCCGGACTACGCCGCTCTGGATGACCCGACCCATCCCCGGCACATGGAAGCCAACCGCAAATACAACCGTCTCGTCGGTCTTGCCTGAACCGTTTCCTGCACGGGAACTATTGCTGGCCCTCTCCTGTTCACGCGGGGGAGGGCTTTTTTAACCGGCGCAATTTTGTGCCCGTTGAATATACAGCTTCCACTGCAAGACAATGCCTTTAAAAGCCGTTTTCATGTCTTGCAGTCTGTCTTGCAGTTTCAAGAAAGAAAAAGTCTCAATCACTGATAAACAGTAACTTGTGATATGAAAATGTTAGTGCATCGTGGGGGAATTGGCCCTGGATGGCGCCGTACGCCCCGTGCAGGGCATCCTGCCGCAGATTATGGAGGCGCGGCGCATGGGCAGGAAGCGCATCATGCTGCCACGTGCTAACGCACACGAAGGAACGCCCGTGCAGGGCGTGGAGATTTACCCCGTGGCTTCTTTGAAGGAGGCGTGGGCACTCCTTACCTCCTCCGTTCTGCCCCCTCCCTTCACGGCTTCCGGAAGAGAGGACCGGGAGGCCGAAGACAAGGAGACTGCCGTTGACTTCGACGAGATCAAGGGGCAGCCCTATGCGCGCCGCGCCATGGAGATTGCGGCGGCAGGCGGCCATAACATCCTTCTCTGCGGTTCTCCGGGTTCGGGCAAGTCCATGCTGGCGCAGAGGCTCCCGACCATTCTCCCTCCGCTGAATCCGGAGGAAGCTCTGGAAACCAGTAAAATCCATTCCGTATGCGGACTGCTGAAACGGGGGAACGGCCTGGTGGCCCGGCGTCCGTTCCGGGCTCCGCACCATACCATTTCCGATGCCGGGCTGATGGGCGGAGGAGCGAATATCACGCCGGGGGAAGTGTCCCTGGCCCACAACGGCGTGCTCTTTCTGGACGAATTGCCGGAGTTCCGCCGCGCCGCGCTGGAAACTCTGCGGCAACCGCTGGAATCCGGCCAGGTGGTCATTTCCCGCGCTTCCGGCACCATGACGTTTCCGTGCCGCTTCATGCTGGCAGCCGCCATGAATCCGTGCCCCTGCGGCTATCTGGGCGACAGGAGAAGAACCTGCACCTGTCCCCCGGCGCAGGTCGCACGCTACCGCCGCAAGATTTCAGGACCGCTTCTGGACCGGTTCGACTTGCTGATGGAAGTTCCCGCCGTGGACCCCTCTATTCTGGCCTCCGCACCCGCCGGGGAATGTTCCGCCGGCATCAGGGAACGCGTGATGGCCGCCCGGCAGCTCCAGTGCAGCAGATATGCGGGCACTCCCTTCCGCAGCAATGCGGCACTTTCCGGAAAAGCGCTCCAGAGGCATTGCCGCCTGCTGCCGGAAAGCCGCGCCATCCTGCTCCGCGCCGTGGAAGAACTGGCCCTTTCCGCCAGAGCCTACGACCGCATTCTGAAGGTGGCCCGCACCATAGCGGATCTGGAGGGCAGCCCTGATATTCAGGATTCCCATTTGTATGAGGCCGTGCAGTACCGGGCCTTTGAACATTCTCTCCGGGAATGAACCATTCCGGAATGCCGCGTTACGCCATGCCAAAGCGTGCCTTTTCCGACCGGAAAAAGGAAAGGAGGCGTTTTTCAGGCCGCCTCCTTCCCGATTGAAAAGTTTACCGCTCACCGGTTCCGGGAACGCCGGAAGACGAGGGCTCCCAGGCCAAGCATTCCCAGAGATGCGGTAGCCGGTTCCGGAACGGTTTCATAGGATACCTGGATGTTGGCAAGCGTATAGGGGGAGGTGGCGCCGCCCGCGCCGCCGCGCACTCCGGCAACCAGCTTGTATCCTTCCCCCCACGCCAGGGGAGAATCCGCCATGTCCAGGGAAACGGTCGTCGTTCTTGAAGTGGAATCAAAGGTAAAGCTTTCCACGGTGGAAAGGTTCCGGACCAACGTTCCGGCGGAGTCGTAAATCGCCAGCACCATGGTGTAGCTCGTGATGACGGAGGTGGGCGTGTCACAGGAAAAGATGATGGAGGAAACAAGCTCTCCCTGCCGGGGGCCGCCCAGCACCATGGCAAAGGAGTCTCCGGCCACGCCGCTTCTGCCGCACAGGATGATGGAACCGACGTCATCATGGTTGACCCAGGTTCCCTCCCCATTCTGGGGCCAGTTGGCCAGGCTGTTGTTATTGCCTCCCGCATAGACGCCAAATTCACGGCCTTTTACTTTATCCAGCAGCTGGTTTCCCGTTTGCGGCGCCATGGTCGCGGTTTGCGACAGATTGGCTGATTCGGGCAGTTCGGCAATGATGGTAGCAGCATTTGCAGCCAGCACACTGGCGCAACTTATTAATACAGCACAATATCTATTTTTCATAAGTTACACACCATAATAAATTTATTATGGTGTGTCAATTTACATTTAAGAAGAAAAGTCTTTGAATTTTCCGCTTTTTCTGAAATCTGGCGCATCTTCTTGAGGTTGAATGGCCGAGCCGTTCCCCGTAATTCGCCGTTGCTGGATTTTTCTTTATAACCCTATTAAAATACCTGTTTTACGTGGAATTAAACTTTGGAATAAGGAGAACATGAAATGAAGTTATTTTTCTGCGGAGTTTCCGCAGGTTTTTACAGGAGCCGGGAGGCCCCTGCTCCCGGAAACGGTCTTTCCCCAGCGGGAGCATATGCCTCGCCCTCCCGTCTGCCGGCGCTCTTTTCCGGAAACGTTCAATACGCCGGGCCATCCCGGCTTTTTCACCCGTCACCCACGCAGAACAGCCGCTCCGCGGACATGCGCGGAACGGCTGTTCGCACGAGAAAGGAAAGACCGGTTTAACGGATGGCTTCCAGAGCCTGCTTGAGGTCCGCAATGATGTCTTCCACGGCTTCCGTTCCCACGGAGAACCGGATGAGGTCCGGCCGGACGCCCGCCTCCATGAGCTGCTCATCCGTCAACTGGCGGTGCGTATGGCTGGCGGGATGGAGGACGCAGGTGCGGGAATCCGCCACATGGGTAACGATGGCGGCCAGTTTCAGGCTGTCCATGAACTTGATGGCGCGTTCACGGCCGCCCTTGATGCCGAAGGTCACTACGCCGCAGGATTGCCCGTTGCGGAATTGCTTCTGCGCCAGGTCATGGTATTTGTTGGACGGCAGGCCCGGATAGTTGATCCAGGCCACATCCTCCTGCCCTTGCAGGAATTCCGCCACCTTTTGCGCGTTTTCACAGTGCCGCGGCACGCGCAGGTGGAGGGTTTCCAGGCCCAGGTTGAGCAGGAAGGCATTCTGCGGGGATTGAATGGAACCCAGGTCGCGCATGAGCTGGACGGTCGCCTTGGTGATGTAGGCGCCCTTGCCGAAGCTCTTGCTGTAAGAAAGCCCGTGATAGGAAGGGTCCGGCTCCGTCAGGCCCGGGAATTTGTCCCTGTGGGCTTCCCAGTCAAAGTTGCCGCTGTCCACGATCACGCCGCCCACCGCCGCGGCATGGCCGTCCATGTACTTGGTGGTGGAGTGGGTGACGATATCCGCCCCCCATTCAAAGGGGCGGCAGTTGATGGGGGTGGCGAAGGTGTTGTCCACGATCAGGGGGACGCCGTGCGCATGGGCGATGTCCGCCATTTTGCGGATGTCCAGCACGCAAAGCGTGGGGTTGGAGATGGTTTCCGCAAAGAGGGCCTTCGTATTGGGACGGAAGGCTTTGGCGATTTCCTCCGCCGGGGCGTCCTGGTCCACAAAGGTGACCTCAATGCCCATTTTCCGGAACGTGACGGCAAAAAGGTTGTACGTGCCTCCGTAAATGGACGCGGTGCTGACGATGTGGTCCCCCGCCTCGCAGATGTTGAAGACGGCAAAGAAGGAGGCCGCCTGCCCGGAAGAGGTCAGAATGGCGGCCACGCCGCCTTCCAGTTCGGCGATTTTTCTGGCAACCGCCTCATTGGTGGGGTTCTGGAGGCGCGTATAGAAGAATCCGGCTTCCTCCAGATCGAACAGTTTGGCCATTTGTTCGCTGGTTTCATACTTGAACGTGGTGCTCTGGTAAATGGGCAATACGCGGGGTTCACCCTTTCTGGGGGTCCAACCCGCCTGCACGCACAGGGTTTCCGGTCTCAATTCCTGACTCATGATGCAGGGATGCTATGCCATGCCGCCTCCCTTGTAAAGCAGGGAAAGGAGGCATTTCCAGCCGCTCCCTGCCTCCCCGCCTTCGCGGTTACAATCAGCCGCGTTCAAGTGCCGGGAGGCTCTTGTTCCCAAAGACGGCCTGAGAAATATGCCACCGTATTTGGAGCTTCTTCCGGAGAAGGGAACAGCCTGCGGATTTTACCTGATTTCCGGCAGAGGGGTGGAAATTTCCTCTTCCGTCAGGTAGCAGCCGGGGTCGGACCCGTACCAGTGCCCGTTGGCAAACGCGGCGCGCGTGCGGAAGCCACCGCCGCACAGGGCAAAGTGCACGCAGCGGCCGCAGCGGCCTTCAATTTTTTTCTGCCGTTCCAGGGGATTGTCGGACCCGCGCAACTCAGGCAGCATCTCCGCCGCGGCCCCCGCCTTGGCGTCCCACAGATCGGAAAACAGGTTGTTCTTCACATTGCCCAGCGTGACGGATTGCCAGAATTGGTCCGGGTGCACCACGCCCTGCGTGTCAATGTTGGCGATGCCGCGGCCGGAGCTGTTCGCCCCGCCGCCGTTCCATTGAAGAAGGTTCAGGGTTTCCTTCGCCAGCGGGGAGCCTTCCCGGAGCTGGCGCAGCAGCAGGTAAATGCCGTCCGCTGGCTGGGTGACGGTCAGCACTTCACGGTTTTTGCCTTCCGCCTTCCATTCCTCCACGCGGGCAATCAGCGTATCCATGGCGTTCCGCGCTTCCTCCTGCGTCAACGTCTGCACTTCCACGCCGCGGCCCGTGGGGACCAGATGGTAGAAGCAGACGCGCTGGATGTCATTGGCGTCAATGAAGTCCAGAATCTCTTCCATGCACTGAACGTTGTTACGAGTCAGCGTCAGGCGCAGGCCCGTCTTCTGCCCCACTTCACTGCAGAGCTTGAAACCGCGCACCGCCTGTTCAAAGGAGCCTTCCACTCCGCGGAACTTGTCATGCACGGCGCCGATGCCGTCCAGGGAAATGCCCACGTACGCCACGCCCAGTTCCTTGAACCGCGCGGCGGCCTCCGGCGTAATGCGGGTGCCGTTCGTGGAGATGGTCACCTTCAGCCCCTTCCCGGTGGCGCGTTCCAGCAGCTCCATGAAGCGCGGATGCACCAGCGGCTCCCCGCCGGAAAACAGCAGGGCGTTTACCTTGTAGTCCGCCAGATCGTCAATGACCGCGCAGCACTGGTCCCAGTCCAGCTCCCCTTCAAATTTCCGGGCGGAGGCATCCGCGTAGCAGTGCACGCACTTGAGGTTGCAGGTGCGCGTGATGTTCCAGACCACAATGGGCTTGCGGACGCGGGACGAAGCCGGGGCGCAGGATTCCACGGCGCCTCCCGCAGAGCGGCCGTGCCCGTGGCCCTGCCCGTATCTTAAATGGTCCGCGGGCTGTTCCGCCCCTGTCCAAAGTCTGGTAATATTAATCATGGTGTTGTGAAAGCCTGGGCTGGTAGGGGCAGAGGTTGTCTTCCGCCATCATGTCTCCGTAAACGGCATAGGCGCGGGAACGGGAGCCGCCGCATACGGTGCGGTACTCGCACCGGCCGCATTTGCCTTCCAGAGCATTGTCGTCCCGGAGTTTGAGGAAAAGGGGGTGCGTGCGGTAAATTTCCCCCGGATCATCCGTTCGCACGTTTCCCGCCGCAATGGGCAGGAAGCCGGAAGGCTGGATTTCCCCGGTATGGGAGATGAACATGATTCCCTTGCCGTCCCGGGTGGGAACGGCGCGGCGCGCGGGCTTGCTCCCCTGCGCGCGGGCTTCCTGAAGCGCCACGCGGCGGTAATGGTGCCCTTCCGTGGTCTTGACGCCGAAGGGGACTTCACGGCTTACCTTGCTGAGTTTTTCCCAGACGGCCTCCACTTCTTCCGCCGTGGGCATTTCATCCATGGCGGCCCGGCCCGTAGGCACCAGCAGGAACACGCTCCACATGCCCGGCTCCATCTTCTTCATCAGCTCCACAAAGTCGTCAAACTCGCCCAGGGTGCTTTTGGTGATGGTGGTGTTGATTTGCAGGTGCATGCCCGCTTCCTTCGCCATTTCCGCCGCGCGCAGGGTCCGCTCATACGTGTGGGGAACGCCGCGGAAGGCGTCATGGGTGGCCTCATGCGCACCGTCCAGGCTCAGGGACATGCTTTGAACTCCGGCCTCCTTCAAGGCATGAAAGTCCGCATGCAGCAGCCGGGCTGTAGCGGCGGGGCTTAACGCCACGTGCAGCCCCTTGCCGGCGGCCGCGCGGATCAATTCCAGAATGTCCGGCCTCATGACGGGGTCTCCGCCCGTCAGCACCAGCATGGGGGGCCGCAGCTCCGCCAGCTGGTCAATCAGGCGCAGGGCTTCCTCATGGGTCAGTTCATCAGGATGGGGCCGCGGCTGGGCTACGGCGCGGCAATGCTTGCACGCCAGCGCGCAGGCGCGTTCCTCGCGCTCGAGCATCCCGTGCAGGCGGATGTCGTCATCGGCGTGCCGGATTCCGGCCTTGATGCAGCCCTCGGCTACGCGCGCCAGAGCGGCATCCCCTACGGCATCGGCTTTATCAAAAATAAGTACATCGGCCGCACGTTCATCTCGCCCACGCAGACGATGCGCGAAAATGAGGTCAACATCAAGCTCAACCCCATCCGCTCCGTGGTTGAGGGCAAGCGCGTCGTGCTGATCGATGACTCCATCGTCCGCGGCACGACCTGCCGCCGCACGATCGACCTATTGTGGAAGGCGGGCGCGAAAGAGATCCACATGCGCGTCAGCGCGCCGCCGTTTGTCTCCGAGTGCTACTACGGCACGGACATCGACGACAAGAATAACCTCATCGCCACGCACCACACGGTCGATGAGATCGCGAAGATCATCGGCGTCAACTCGCTCGGCTACTTAAGCATCGAGGACGTCGTCAAGCTCGCCGACAACACCGAAAACGGCTTCTGCACGGCCTGCTTCGGCGGCGGCTATCCCACGAGCATCCCGAAAGACGGCGGCAAGGACCGCTTTGAGTGCAAAATCAGTGAAGGGGAGAAGAAAAAGAATGCGTAGTTTTTCCGAGAGCTACCGTGACGCCGGCGTGAATATCGAGGCCGGCTACGAGGGCGTTAAGCTGATGAAAAAGCACGTCCAGCGCACCATGATCCCAGGCGTTGTGTCCGATATCGGCGGCTTTGGCGGCCTGTTCGCACCCGATCTCACCGGTATGAGCGAGCCTGTGCTCGTCTCGGGCACGGACGGTGTGGGCACGAAGCAGCGCATCGCGCAGCTGATGAACAAGCACAGCTCCGTCGGCATCGACTGTGTCGCCATGTGCGTCAACGACATCATCTGCTGCGGCGCAAAGCCCATCTTCTTCCTCGACTACATCGCCATCGGCAAGAACGAGCCGGAGAAGGTCGCGACGCTCGTTTCCGGCGTGGCGGAGGGCTGCGTGCAGTCCGGCTGCGCGCTCATCGGCGGCGAGACCGCCGAGCACCCCGGCACCATGTCCGCCGACGACTACGACCTTGCGGGCTTCGCCGTCGGCATCGTCGACCGCGCGAAAATCATCGACCACGACCGCATGCGTCCGGGCGACGTTGTGATCGCGCTTACCTCAAGCGGTATCCACTCCAACGGCTATTCCCTTGTGCGCAAGGTCTTCAACGTTGAGCACGCGGACCTCGGCGCATATGTCGACGAGCTCGGCTGCACGCTGGGCGAAGAGCTGCTGCGCCCGACGAAGATCTACGTGAAGCCCGTCCTCGCCGCGATGGACGCCGCGGACGTCCACGGCGTCAGCCACATCACGGTCGGCGGCTTCTATGAAAATATTCCCCGCTGCATCCCCGACGGCCTGTGCGCGAAGATCGACAAATCCTCTCTCCGCACGCCGCCGATCTTCGGCATGCTCCAGCGCATGGGCAGCATCCCCGAGCACGACATGTTCAACACCTACAACATGGGCGTCGGCATGACGATGATCGTCGCCAAAGATGACGCCGACAAGGCGCTTGCCGCCCTCAAGGAAAACGGCCAGGACGCCTACGTGATCGGCGAGGTCGTGAGCGGGGAAGAGAAGGTCGCA
>OLXN01001609.1_pt1 | contig 12727 bp, 9 predicted proteins | sample 1674021 | NCBI WGS metagenome assembly OLXN01 (sample SAMEA103958137, study PRJEB25191) | human gut metagenome | biome: human-associated habitat [ENVO:00009003]; feature: intestine environment [ENVO:2100002]; material: feces | place: Germany | collected 2013/2015
GCAGCCGCCGGAGCGGTGCTTAAGCCGTCAGGCGGGAATTGTGCGGTATTGCCTTTATTATAATACGAGCACCGGGCTGCCGATAGAGCCGCCGGGCAGAATTAAGCTAAACTTAAGCTGGGCTTTGTGGCAGGTTAAGGTCGGCGTGTTACCATGCCTTTGTTCCCAAAAGATGAACAAAGGAGTGTTAGCCATGCAATATGTAATTGAAACAAAACGGCTGTGCAAAACCTATGGTGGCCGCACCGTGGTTCACAATCTGGACCTGCATGTTCCGCAGGGGTGTGTGTATGGTTTTATTGGGCCAAATGGCGCGGGTAAATCTACCAGCATGAAAATGCTGCTGGGGCTGGTTCACCCCACGGCAGGCAGCGTGGCTCTGCTGGGCCGCACATTGACGGAGCGCACCCGGCTGGAGCTGCTGCGCCAGACCGGCAGTTTGATTGAGTCGCCATCCGGCTACCTGCACCTTACTGCGCAGGAAAACCTTGAAATTGTAGCCGACCTGAAAGGCGTGCCCTACAAAGACATCGACCGCGTGCTGGAAATTGTACACCTGCAGGCAGACCGAAAGCGCAAGGTGGGGCAGTATTCCCTTGGCATGAAACAGCGCCTGGGCATTGCCATGGCTCTGCTGGGCAGCCCCAGGCTGCTGATCCTGGATGAACCCACCAACGGTCTTGACCCGGCTGGCATCCAGGAAATGCGTGCATTGATCCACGATATGCCAGATGCCTGCGGTGCCACGGTGCTGATTTCCAGCCATTTGCTGGGCGAGATGGAGCAGATTGTGAGCCAGGTGGGCATCATCAACCACGGGCAGCTGCTGTTTGAAGGCCCGCTGACGGAATTGCAGCGCCACAGCCGCGGCAATGTTGTTCTGCGCCTGCTGGCTCCGGACCGCGGGGCCGCCGTGCTGCGCCGCTACGGCCTGGCCCCGCAGCCTGCAGACAACGGCTGCCTGCTGCCCACCATGGAGGATGCCCGCCTGGCCGCGCTGGTGCAGGATCTTGCCGCCGAGGGGGCCGGGGTGGTTGGCGTGGAGCGGCAGACCAAGAATCTGGAAGAAATTTTCCTGAGCCTGACCAACACGCAAACCGGCAAGGAGGTGGGCTGACATGTACACAAGCATCCGCGCCGAGCTGCAAAAGGCCCGCCGCCGGCATGATCTGATTGTCTGCCTGCTGGTGCCGGTCATGGCGCTGCTTTGGTGCCAGTCCGCTGCGCCGACCGGTGCTGACGAGCTGGCATCCGCTTATAGTGCCCTGTTTTACAGCCTGCCCATCATCAATACCATTTTAATGCCGTTGGCCATGGCGATTCTGGCAAGCAGGCTTTGGGATGTGGAAGTCAAAGGCTGTACGCCCAAACTGCTGTATACCCTGCAAAGCCGCCGCAGCCTGTTTGCCGCAAAGGCAGCGCTGGGGCTGGCGGAGATCTTTTTGATCGTCACGCTGGAAGCTGCGGGCGCCCCGCTGATCGGGCACTTGCAGCATTACACGCAGCCCTACCCCGCCGCAGGCCAGGCTGCCTATCTCTGGGGCTGCACCTTTGCCGTGGACTGCATGATTTTTTTCTCTGAGCTGCTTTTGACAGTGCTGCTGGCCAATCCCCTGCCCGCTTTGTGTGTGGGCATTCTTGGCACGCTGCTGGGACTGTTCAGTGCCTTTATGCTGGCATGGGTCGGCTATTATGTGCCGTGGGGGTATTTTATTCCTCTGAACACCTACCGGATTGCGGACTGGGACCAGGCCAGCAAAGTAGTCACCTACATGATTGTGCCGTTCCAGTGGCCGCTGCTGGTTGCCACGGTGGTTTTGGCCGGTATTTTGTTTTTTGCCGCGTGGTATGCCATGCGGAACAAGGAGGTGTGACCCATGCTGCTGCGTTGTATCCGTGCAGAAAACCGCAAACTGCACGCTTCGCCCATCTGGTTTATGTTTTTTATTCTGCCCATCATTTCCGCCGGGTACGGAACCTTCAACTACCTGCAAAACCTTGAAATTTTGCGGGACGGCTGGTACAGTCTGTGGACCCAGCACACATTATTTTACTCGCTGTTTTTCTTCCCCTGCATGGTGGCGGTATACGCGGCGTACCTGTGGCGGCTGGAGCACATAGGCCACAACTGGAACCTGATTATGGCGGAGCCGGTGCCGCCCTTTTACCTGTTCCTTGCCAAGTTGCTTGTGGTGACAAAGCTGGTACTGCTGACTCAGGCATTTGTGTTTGTATTGTACTGGTTCTGCGGCCGGGTGTTCGCCGGGTTCACAGCGCCCCCGCCGGCCATTACCATCTTTTACCTGGTGCGCAGTGTACTGGGCGGGCTGGCCGTGGTGGCGGCGCAGCTGCTATTTTCCATGGTGATCCGCAGCTTTGCCTTGCCGGTGTTTTTGGGGCTGGCCGGGGGTGTTTCCGGCATGCTGCTGGCCAGCCGGGGCTACTGGTACGCCTGGCCCTATTGCCTGATGCAGCGCGGCATGAACGCTAACCAGAGCAGTGATATGCTGGCGGACAGCTACCTAGGCTTCGCTTTGGCCTGTGTTGGCTGGCTGGCGCTGATTTTGCTTGCGGTCCAGCTGCTGTTGAGCCACCAGGATGTAAAGGTCCGGTAAAGGCTGCACCGGCTTTGCCGCGCATTTTGATCGTTTTTGTAAAATTGCCTCAAAAAAAGCGGACGTTTTTGGGGGTTAATGGGTTTTATTTGCCGGGCAGGTATGATATAATAAGCCAGGTTTGCGGCCAGCTTTGCCGCACTGCCGGTTTGAACGTATTTCCCGAACGTGTGCCTGCCCCGCGCATGGCACCGTTTGACCAAGGTGTATCTGAAAATGCGAAATATCCGTCATTTTCTTTGTTTTCAGATACACCATAAGGAAAGGATGGCTGTTGATGAGACATTTGATTGATCCCCTTGACTTTACAAAGGAAGAAACCCAAAAGCTGCTGGACCTTGCGGACCGCATCCATGATGACCCCGAAGCATACCAGGATGTAGCTGACCGCAAGCGCCTGGCCACACTGTTCTATGAGCCTTCCACCCGCACCCGCCTTTCGTTTGAATCGGCGATGCTGCGTTTGGGCGGCAAGGTGTTGGGTTTCCCGGATGCCGGTGTTTCCAGTGCTTCCAAGGGTGAAACCGTTGCGGATACCATCCGCATTATCAGCTGCTATGCGGATATTGCCGCCATGCGCCACCCCAAAGAGGGGGCCCCGCTGCGCGCTTCCCTTTACAGCAAGATCCCGGTGATCAATGCCGGTGACGGCGGCCACAGCCACCCCACCCAGACCCTGTTGGACATGATGACCATCCGCCGCCGCAAGGGCCGTTTGGACAACCTGACCATTGGTTTCTGCGGCGACCTGAAGTTTGGCCGCACGGTACATTCCCTCATCAAGAGCCTGGCCCGCTATGACAACGTAAAGTTTGTCCTGATCAGCCCCGAAGAACTGCGCGTGCCGGATTACATCATCAATGAAGTACTGGAGCCCCGCGGCATCCCCTACATTGAGACCCGCAATCTGGAAGGTGCTCTGCCGGACCTCGATATTTTGTACATGACCCGTGTGCAGCGCGAGCGCTTTTTCAATGAGGAAGATTACATCCGCCTGCGTGACAGCTACATCCTGACCGCCGAAAAGCTGAACCTTGCCCCGGCGGACATGGCGGTGCTGCATCCCCTGCCGCGTGTGAACGAAATTACGCTGGATGTGGACGATGACCCGCGCGCCGCCTACTTTGAGCAGGCACAGAACGGCGTGTATGTGCGCATGGCTTTGATTATGACGCTGCTGGGGCTGAAAGACCCCAAAACCGGGGAGGTTGCTTTTGAATGCTGAATATTGATGAAATCATGAACGGCGTGGTCATTGACCACATTACCGCCGGGACCGGGCTTTCGCTGTATCACCTGCTGGAGTTGGAAAAGCTGAACGAAGCCAGCGTGGCCCTGCTGCAGAACGTGCGCAGCCAGAAAAGCGGCAAAAAGGATATTATTAAAATCGAGGGCGATATTTCCGGCTTGAATTTTGATGTGCTGGGTTATGTGGACCCGCAGATCAGCCTGACCTTTATTGAGAACGGTCATGTGGCCCGCAAGGTGCGCCCGGACCAGCCCAAGCGCCTGGTGAACGTGATCAAGTGCACCAACCCCCGCTGCATTACCTCCCTGGAGACCGGCTGCGACCACATCTTTGCCCTGACCCCCAGCGGACGCTACCGCTGCGTTTACTGTGAGCAGGAGTTCAAGGTACGCCCGTAAGGCAGTGCCGCATTTTCCTGTTCTGTTCCCATAATAAGTTCAGACCCGGCATGATGGAACGGATTTTGCTGTTCCCCTGCCGGGTCTGTTTTTTCTTGCTGTTTTGCGCGTGTTTCCTTGCCGCAATTTCCTGCTTGTGGTACGATGTGCACAAAGGACCCTTGTTAATGGGAGGTAATTTTATGAATTGGGGAATTTTAGCTACCGGCACCATTGCCAACAAATTTGCCACAACAGTCAATGCGATGGCTGCCGAGGGCGAGCGGCTTGCCGCTGTCGGCTCCCGCCGGGCCGAAAGTGCCAAAGCCTTTGCGGCGCAGTACAACATCCCGCACTGGTACGCCAGCTATGAAGAGCTTGCCGCCGATCCCGCCGTAGATGCCATCTACATTGCTACGCCCAACGCCCTGCATTACGAAAACTGCAAGCTCTGCCTGGAGCACGGCAAGCATGTTCTGTGCGAAAAGCCGTTCACCATCAATGCAGAGCAGGCCAAAGAGCTGTATGCCCTGGCGGAAAAAAAGCAGCTTTTTATCATGGAAGCATTCTGGATTCGCTTTTTGCCGCTGTATGCCAAATTGCAGCAGATGCTGGCGGATGGGGTGATCGGTACGCTGCAAACCATCACCTGCCAATACGGTTTTACCACTGAAGGCGCCCGCCGCGAGCGCAAATTCAACTCTGCTTTGGGCGGTGGCGCTTTGCTGGATATTGGCATTTATAACCTTGGCTTTTTGCAGATGGTCACCGGCCAGCAGCCCCAGAACGTGCAGACAGAAGAGCTGCGCCTGACAGAATACGGCACCGATGAATACAGCAAACTGCGGCTTGCCTACCCCAGCGGCTGCACGGCGGAATCGGTGCAAACCATCGGCCAGCGCCTTACCCGCATGGCCTGCATTGTGGGCACCAAGGGCCGCATTACCCTGCCGGACTTCCAGTACGCCGAACATATGACGCTGGAACTGGACGGCCAGCCACCGCAGGAACTGGATTTTCCCTTTGATGTGAACGGTTTTGAATACCAGATTCGGGAAGTAAGCCGTTGTGCTGCCACTGGCAGGCACCACAGCAGCATTTATACCCCGCAGCAAAGCATTGCCCTGACCCAACTGATGTATGATATTCGCATGGCCTGGGGCATGAAATTTGAGGGCGAGGAATAAGCAGCTTTTGGTAAAGCTTTGTCCCCTTTTTATATTTTCCACATAGACAAAAACAGCCCCAGGCGGCACCTTTTATGGGTACTGCCCGGGGCTGTTGCTTTTCAGAACCGGGCATACAAAAAGCCCGTATTGGAATAAAAGCTTGCCATCAGCAAAAAGGCAAAAATGGCAAATTCGTACACAGCCCAGCGCACCGGGCGCGGCGCGGCGTTGACCCAGGCGCGCAGGTGCAGGCCGCATTCATGCAGCACATCCACCAGCACCAGCAACGCAATGCCCAACAACAGCAAGAGCAGTTCCAGCTTGCTGGTCAGGCCTAGCAGCCAGTACTGGGCAAACACCTCGTGCCCGGGGTTATGCAGGATACCGGCAAAGTATGCCGCCGCATTGCCCAAACTGCTGGCGCGGAAGATGGTAAAGGTTGTAACAAAGATGGCAAATGTCAGCGGCACGCCCACGATGCGCAGCGGCAGAGATTTGCGCTTGCGCAGCGGAGCGGGCATGTGGTCCTCCGCCACCTGGCACAGGCCGTGCAGCCCACCCCAGACAAGGAAGGTCCAGTTGGCGCCGTGCCACAGCCCGCTGACCAAAAAGGTCAGCAGCAGGTTGGCATCCCGCCGGGCAATGCCCTTGCGGTTGCCGCCCAGTGGGATATACACATAATCCCGGAACCACTGCGAAAGGCTGATATGCCACCGGGCCCACAGCTCCTTGACGCTGGCAGAAAAAAACGGCTGGCGGAAGTTTTCCGGCAGGTGCAGGCCCAGGATCTCGCCCATGCCCAGCACAATATCCGTGTAGCCGGAAAAATCGGCATACAGCTGGAACGAATACATAACCGTGGCAAAAATCAGCTGACTGCGGTCAAAGGACGCCGGGTCCGCAAAGGCGGCGCTGACCACAATGGCCGCACGGTCCGCAATGGCAAACTTTTTGAAATACCCCCACGCACTGCGCTGCAAACCGCTGACCAAACGCTGGGTTTCAAACGTTTTGGGGGCGGCTTCCAGCTGGGGCATCAGGGTATTATAGCGGTTGAACGGCCCCTGGGTGAGTGAGAGGAAAAAGCCCGCATAGCACCACAGCCGTGCATAGCTGGGCGTGGGTGCCGTGCGGCCATGCCGCACATCCAGCAGGTAGCCCGCCAGCTGCAAGCTGTAATACGCAAGGCCAAAGGGCTTATACAAATCCCGCAGGCCCGGCACCAGCATGCCGCTGTATTTGAGCACCAGCAGCGGCAGCAGGGCTGCGGCCAGCCCCAGTACCAGCCACCCGCGGCGGCTGGGCTGCTCTGGCTGCGCATGCTGCGCGGCCTGCCACACCACTGCCGTGGCAAGGGCTACCGCAAAAAACGCGCCGATATCAATGGAAAGGCAGAACACTGCGTTGGCTGCCAGAACCAGCTTCCAGCGGGAAGGCTGGGGCACGCGGTACCACAGGCAGACAAACAGCGCCATAAACGGCAAAAAGCCAAGGGATGTAACAGAAAACATCAGTTGCCCTCCCCCCGCTGCACGGTGCTGTCCGGCGATATGGCCAATTTTTCGGCAACCGTATCATAGAACAGGCTGCTTACATCCTCGCCCGCAGCACTGCGGGCGGCCACCGTGGCGAACGCCTTGCTGAACGTTTCTGCCCCCTGCCCGTTCAGGTGGTGCATATCTGAAAAATCGTCAAAGCCAATGGGCAGCAGGTCGGTATCCTTAAAGAGCGAAAAATCCCAATACTGGGTGCCGTTGGCCGCGGCAAAGCTGCGCATGGCATCCACATAGGCCTGGTAGTTCTGGGTATCCTGCACATAAGCGCTGGGCAGCGGGGCAGTGACCAGCACAAGGCGGATGTTCTGCTTTTTGCAGAACTCGGCAATGCGGGTCAGGTTCGCCCGGCCAAACGGTGAGATCGGCGCGCTGGCATCCACGTGCATCAGGGTGCCGAACCCCCAGATGCTGGTGCCCTCGGTATAGACAAAACCGCGGTCCCGGTAGGCTTCGCCCTCGTCCGGGTAGGTGACCCAGTCATAGTTCCCCGCGTTATAGCCGCCGGTCAGCTTGCCGCGCCAAAGGGCCGGCAGCTCACCGGGGTCAGCAATAGCATGGCGCGCCGGGAACACCAGATCCGCAAATGCCGCGGCACCGCCCATCTCCCACAGATACTGGTAACGGTAGGGCGAGGACGCGCGCATGTAATCGGTGATCAGGTAGCAGGCCAGCGGAACATTGCTGGATTTTTGCTGATTATAGCCGGTATAAAAGGTTTCCAGATAGACGGTTTTCAGCGGGCTGTTGGCAGCGGCTTCCCGAATAAGCCAATAGGAGCCATCCGGCTGCTGCTGGCTGGTGCCAAGGTTAAAGCTGTGGCTGCCCAGAATGGGGTCAATGGTATCCGGGTCAAAGCTGCGGTAGCTGTGGGAGGAACCCACAAACACAGTATCCACCGCATCCGCTTGGGCGTAATACTCCCCCAGCGTCACACGGGAATAGGCGTGCAGGTCATCCACCAGCAAAAAGTTCAGCAGCAGGCAGAGCGCCGCCGTGATGGCCGCAAACAACACAAACAGGCCCGCCTTGTGCAGCGGGCCGGGAATGCGGCTGGGTTTTGGGGTTGTATGGGGCATGTAGCTTCCTTTACGTTTGCCATCTGCCGCGCGGTATGCGCCGCGGCTCAGGTTTCAATTTTTATATGGGGGCAGCGGGGATTGTAAGCGGCAAGGTTCAGGCGCCAGGTGGTGTTGCCATCGGCATCCTCGGCCGTTTTTTCAAAGCCGTACCCAGCATAAAATTCCCGCACCATAGCGTTTTTGGCGGTGGGGTAATAATAGCCCTCCAGCGCAGTATACCCTGCAGCGGCAGCTTTGGCGGCAAGGGTGTCCATCATGGCGTCTTCCATGCCGCGCTTGAGCACACGGCAGCTCATCAGCCACAGGCGCAGGCAGAGCGTTTGGCCCTGGGCCTGCCCTGCCACAACGGTAACAACGCCGTTATCCGCAAATTTATCCACCAGCTTGCCGTACAGGGTGATCCAGTCCGGCTTTTCTGCCATGGAACGGATGTCATCCTCAGTGCAGCGCAGAGTGGTCAGGTTGAACTGGTTGCTCTTGTTGGTCAGCTGAGCAATGCGCTGCATATACACCGCCTCAAAGGGGCGGATGGTCGCCGTCATTTCCAGGCTGTCCAGATACTGGCCATAATCGGCAAAAGCTGCCTGGGCCTGGGCGGCCTGGGCGCGGGCATGGTACTGTGCGGTCTTTTTCAGGTCGTCGCCGGAAAGGATCGTCGTTTCAAAGTACCCGCCGTGGTCCAGCATCTTGATGTAGTTTTCGGCGCCATCCAGCACCGGGGTGGCCACGCCGGGCAGCTGGGCGGCCACAATGGCACGCTCCGCCGGGTTGTCATCAGCAAACACAAAGCTGTCGGCGCCAAGGCTGAGTTCTGCGGCGATGGCTTTCAGGTTCTGATCTTTAGGATCCCAGTTGGCCTTGATGCAGACAAAATCATCCGGGTGCAGCACGCTGTCCGGGTGGTTCAGGCCGGCCAGGGCGTTGGCTTCGTCATTTTTGGAATCCACCGCCAGCACCACGCCGATGGTCTGCAGGGCTTTGCAGTAGCTCTGGAACTCAGCGTACACCTGGCCTTCCGGCACTTCGGGGCCGATGGCAATGCCGTCCACACCGTCATCGCCCACAATGCCGCCCCAGAGAGTGTTATCCAGATCCAGCACCAGGGCTTTTTTGTTGCGGCCATACAGGGATTTGATGATGTTTGCCACGCTGTTTGCCAAAGACGGAATCGCATCCAGGCACATGGCGTACTTATACATGTGCCAGAAGAACGCATCCCCCCAGGCAGTCAGGCCGTAATCTGCGCTGAGATAGTCAATATCATTGATATAAAAATCCTCATGCGCGGCGGCATAGGCGTAAAAGCGCTGGTTCAGGCGGCTGAGATAGTTGGAACGGCCATGCGGGTCCCAGATATCGCGGTTGCCCATCAGGCGGTAGTTGGGGCGGTCAAAGTTATTCTGGATGACGGGGCAGTGGAATTTGGCTTCCAGCGCCTGCCACATCTGCTCAAAGCGGCTGTACTCGGCATTCAGCATGGCGTCAATTTCCGCCTGCGGGGTGGCCGTTGTGGGGAAATTGATGATGTTGCGCCAGTTAGTGTGGATATAAATGACATCGGGGTGGAACCCATCCAGCTCCGGCGTGCCGAACATGGCGTCCTGCCAATATTGGCCATACTCGCTCTGGTAGAACTCCGCCTGAATGCCGTATTGCAACAAAAACAGGCCCAGCTGGTCTGCCACCTCATTGGTGGTGGAACCACCCAGGATGGCGATGCGCTTTTGCAGCGGGTGCGGGTTTTGGGCCAGCAGTTCCTTGCGCAGGCGGCGCTTTTTGCGCAGCAGCGTTTCGGTATCCAGCGGATAGTTAAAACAATCCATATCGGCGCTTCCTTACAAATAATATTCAGGGCTTACAGCTTCTGCAGGGCTTCTTCCAGCGTAATGGCGATCTGGTCCGGGCAGCTGGTGGGCTTGGAGCCGCACAGGGTGCCTTTCATGCGCTCAATGGCGTCCTCAGCTTTCATGCCTTTCAGCAGCTGGCAGATGCCTTTCAGGTTGCCGTTGCAGCCGCCGATGACCTCGATGGACGCAATGGTGTGGTCGTCGTTCAGGACGATGTTGGTCTGCTTGGAACAGGTGCCCACGTTGGGGAAACTAAACGATTTGCTCATTGCAAAATATCCTCTCTTTTTCAAATCCACATGGCTTGACCCTGCCATGGTGTCGTTTACAAAGTAGTATACTATACGCCGCTAAAAAGGTCAACAACCCGCTCCCCGAGCGTTATTTTTTTCTCTGCTGGGCCAGCTCCTCAATGCGGGCGATCTGGTCATCGGATGTGATGCAGGCCCCCACAGGGTTTGGATGGCCGTGGTTGGCTCCGTGGAAATCGCTACCGCCGGTGTGGATGAGGCCGTACTGTTCACAGAGGGCGGCGCACTCGGCTTTGTCCTCCGGGCTGTTGCGGGGGTGCTCCACCTCAATGCCGTCGATGATGCCCTCTTTGGCAAGCTGACGCACCAGCGGCATGCTCTTGTAGACGGTGGGATGCGCAAACACCACTGCACCACCGCTGGCCTTGGCCGTGGCCAGCACTTCCCGCACCGGCAGATACTCCGGCGAGTGCAGCACGATGCCCCGGGGGTTCCACCCGAACAGCTTGTGGTAGGTCTCGCCGTAGATGCTGCCATCGGTCAGGCCCAGCAGCTCCAGCGCCTGCATCAGCCCGCTTTTGAACAGCACCCCGCTGGCCTTGGTGGTCTCCCACGCAAGGTCGGTGGTAAACTGCGGGTACAGCTGCTCCAGCTCCTTTGCGCTCTGCAAAGCGCAGGCATTGCGGCGCTCCTTCATGATGGCGCAGTGCTCCCGCAGCGCCGGGCAGTCCACGTCCGGGTAGTAGCACAGCAGGTGCACCCGGTGCTGGCGCTCAAAATCGTAACCGGTCAGCTCCACCGCTGGGATCAGCTCCACGCCCTCCTGTCGGGGATGGGCGTAGCAGTACGCCGCACTCAGGGTGGTGTCGTGGTCGGAGATGGCAATGGCATGCAGCCCGGTACGGGCCGCGATGCCCGGCAGGCGCTGGATGGGCACCGAGCCGTCGGAACAGGTGGAATGGTTGTGAAGATCGCAGGACATGGAAACGCCTCTTTAATGTTTGTAGAAATTGATCAGGCAGCCGTCAGCCAGGATCTGGCGCTCGTCGGTGGTGAGCGGAGCCATGTACAACTCGAACTCCTTGACGGTATCGCCCAAAACGTAGGCCTTGATGCTCTGCAGATCGCCCTTGAGTGCTTCCCGCACATTGGGGATGAGCACATAGTCCCCCAGACCAAAGGGGGTGGCACCTGCCAGCTGCAGGGGCAGCATACCCCAGTTGATCAGGTTGGAGCGGTAACGCTTGGTGGCGTACTCGGTAACGATATTGGCACCGGCACCCAGCACACGCTGGCAGCTGGCGGCCTGCTCGCGGGCAGAGCCGTCACCGGGCTTGACTGCAAAGATGGTAGAAGCGATCTGGATATCGTTCCACTTCAGCTGCTCGCAGCCGGGCACGGCGTTCACCTTTGCCAGCAGGGCGGCGTCCCCTGCACCGGCGCGGCGGGCAGCTTCCTCGGCCTGCACGGCCTTGGCGCGGCTCACATACTCCGGGTCCTTGCGGCTGAGGGTGAACTCGGCCAGACCCAAGGGGTTGGAACGGTACGAGGACGTCTCGCCGGAGGGGATCAGCTCATCGGTGGTGGTAACGGGGTCGGTGATATAGGATGCCACCTTCAGCAGCAGGTTGTCGCCCAGCGGTGCGATCTCCGGCCAGTCCTTGATGTTGGGGCCAAACTTGAGCAGGGCGTCGTAATCACCCTTGCCAAAGCCCTGATACACGCGGGTGTCGTAGCTGGAAGCATCGTACTGGTACTCCGGCACGGTGGGATCGTAATCAATGTCGGTGGCAGGGGTCAGGATGCCGCCGTTTGCGGTGGTGGCTGCAATGCTGCGGGCATCCATCAGTGCCACACCGGACAGCTGACCGCTGCCGGGCTTGGAGCCCTCGCGGCTGGGGAAGTTGCGGGTGGTGTGACGGATGGACAGTGCGCCGTTGGCGGGCACATCGCCTGCACCGAAGCAGGGGCCGCAGAAGGCGGTGCGGATGGTGGCGCCGCTGGCCATCAGTTCGCCGATGACGCCGGTGCGCACCAGCTCCATCATGATGGGCTGGCTGCCGGGATACACGCTCAGGGCGTAGTCACCGCAGCCGCCGGTGTGGCCCTTGAGGATGGAGGCAGCTTCATAAATGCTGTCGTACAGACCACCTGCGCAGCCTGCGATCACGCCCTGATCCACACGCAGCTTACCGTTTTCGATCTTGCTGCACAGATCCAGCTGCACATCCTTGCGGCCGATCAGCTTCTGCACATCCTGCTCGCAGGCATGGAGAATATCCTCAAGGTTTGCGTTCAGCTCTTCAATGGTAAATGCATTGGAGGGATGCATGGGCAGTGCGATCATGGGGCGGATGGCAGAAAGGTCTACCTCTACCACACCGTCGTAATAAGCAAGGTCGGCCGGAGCCAGCTTCTTATAGTCGGCGGCACGGCCATGCACCGCAAGGAATTTCTGCGTCGTTTCGTCGGTTTCCCAGATGGAGGACAGGCAGGTGGTCTCGGTGGTCATGGCATCGATGGCGTTGCGGGTATCCTGACGCAGAGACGCAACGCCGGGGCCGACAAACTCCATCACCTTGTT
>OLXN01001613.1_pt1 | contig 12700 bp, 10 predicted proteins | sample 1674021 | NCBI WGS metagenome assembly OLXN01 (sample SAMEA103958137, study PRJEB25191) | human gut metagenome | biome: human-associated habitat [ENVO:00009003]; feature: intestine environment [ENVO:2100002]; material: feces | place: Germany | collected 2013/2015
GGATATCATGCGGCGCGCAAATGCGGAAATCGAGCTTGAAAAGCAAAAGGCCGCCGACGGAATGCGGCGCAGAATTGCGGACATTTCCGTCAATGTTGCCGAAAAGCTGCTTGCACGCAGCGTTGACGGCAGTGAGCACAGGCGGCTCATTGATTCGGCGATAGACGAGATTGGTAACGAAGATGTCAACAATCAGTAAGGAATACGGCGGCGCACTCTTCCTTGCGGCAAAGGAAGAGGACAATGCGTCCGACGGATATTTAAAACAAGTTTTCGATGCTGTTATGCTGTGCAGTCGGCTTTTTAAGGAAAATCCGCTGTATGTCAGCTTTTTGAAAACGCCCGATATTCCGCTCAAAGACAGACTGGCTGCCGTTCACGATGCTCTGAACGGCAGGGTTCCGGAGTACGTGGATAATTTTATCGAGTTGCTTACGGAACGCGGCTATATTGACCGTTTTTCCGAATGTGCGGATGAGTTTAAGCTCCTCTACTATGCCGAAAACGGCATTGCCGAGGCGGAAGTCGTTTCCGCCGTGCCGCTTACGGACGGCGAAGTGAATGCACTCCGCACAAAACTCGAAAAAATCACAGGCAAGCGCATTGAGCTGTTGTTTGAAATCGACCCTTCCGTTATCGGAGGACTTATTGTCCGCGTTGACGGGCGCGTGATTGATGCAAGCGTCAGGAAGGATTTGGACAATCTGCGTGAGCTTATGGGCAAAACAGCACATTAATCGACTCTGATTAAAGCTTTCCTTCAAAAAAGGATTCGGCCTCCGCTTTTTAAGCGGCACTGCTCGGAGTTGTTTTCACAATGAAAGGATGGTCAAGATAATGAACCTGCGACCCGAAGAGATCAGCACATTAATTAAAGACCAAATTAAAAATTACAGAACAAAAATAGAACCTGCCGAAACAGGCACGGTAATTCTGTTCGGAGACGGCATTGCAAAAGCACACGGGCTGCGCAGCTGTGTTTCCAACGAATTGCTGGAGTTTGACGACGGCAGCATCGGTATTGCACAGAACCTTGAAGAAGAAGTTGTTTCAATCGCCGTGCTTTCCGATGAACCCGACATTCACGAGGGCACCGAAGTCCGCCGCACGGGAAGGATAGTTTCCGTTCCCGTCGGTGAAGCGCTTTTGGGCAGAGTTGTCCATGCTCTCGGCGGCCCGATAGACGGCAAGGGACCCATCAACTGCACCGAAACTCGCCCGATCGAAGCTGAAGCTCCGGGCATCATCCGCCGCAAAAGTGTTTCTGTTCCGCTGCAAACCGGCATCAAAGCTATCGACAGCATGATTCCGATCGGCAGAGGACAGCGTGAGCTTATCATCGGCGACAGGCAAACGGGCAAAACTTCCATTGCGATTGACACAATTATTAACCAGCGCGGCAAGAACGTCATATGCATCTATGTTGCGATCGGACAGAAAAACTCCCTCGTTGCACAGATAACCGAAACGCTGCAAAAAGCAGGCGCAATGGACTACACTGTCATCGTTTGCGCTTCCGCTTCCGAAAGCGCACCCGTGCAATACATTGTTCCCTATTCCGGCTGCGCAATGGCCGAGTATTTCCGCGAAAAGGGCAAGGATGTTCTCATTGTTTACGATGATTTGAGCAAACACGCCGTTGCATACCGCGCACTTTCGCTGCTGATTCGCCGCCCGCCGGGACGTGAAGCATATCCGGGCGATGTATTCTATCTGCATTCGCGCCTGCTTGAACGTGCAGCCTGCGTTGCGCCCGAGTACGGCGGCGGTTCAATCACGGCTCTGCCCATCATCGAGACACAGGCGGGTGACGTGTCCGCATACATCCCGACAAACGTTATTTCCATCACGGACGGACAGATTTTCCTTGAAACGGAACTCTTCCATTCAGGTATTCGCCCCGCAATCAACCCCGGCATTTCGGTCAGCCGTGTCGGCGGCGCGGCTCAGCTCAAACCCATGAAAAAGGTTTCCGGCGAGCTGAAACTGCTCTATTCCCAGTATCGCGAACTTCAGGCTTTTGCTCAGTTCGGAAGCGATTTGGATGCAGACACAAAGGCAAGGCTTGCATTGGGCGAACGCATTGTTGAGGTGCTGAAGCAAAAGCGCAATTCCCCCGTCACCGTGGGCTGCCAAACGGCAATTATTTACGCTGTTACGCACGGAAAGCTCAACGATATTCCCGTTGAAAGCGTTTCCGATTACGAAGCGGCACTGTACGAACTGCTCCGAAGCGAATACTCCGACCTTTTGAACAGGTTTGATGCAGGGCAATACGAACAGGCGGATATTGACGAGCTGAATTCCGCGCTTGCGAAACTTGCCGAAAAGTTCCGCCCGTGAACATTCCGCGGGTTCAACAGATAAACAGATAACAGAGGTTATTTACAATGAGCGCAAACATCAAGCTGCTCAAAACAAGAATAAAGAGCGTTGATTCAACACTGCACCTGACCCGCGCAATGCAGCTTGTTGCCGCAAGCAAAATCCGAAAGGCAACCGAAAAACTTGCCGCATCGCGAAGCTATCTTGATGCGTTCGGAACCGTAATGGCGCAGCTCGCATCATCAAGCGAATGCGCTTCCTCGCCCTTTCTCAAACCGCGAAGCGGCAAAAGAGCAATCCTCATCGTTATTGCGGGCGACAGAGGCCTCGCCGGCGGCTATAACGCAGGCGCATTTCGCAAGGCGGCGGAAGCGTTTTCTCCGACCGACGACGATGAAAACGCCGGTGGTTACGACATAATCGAGGTTATTCCCATCGGCAGACGCGGCTTTGAACGTTGGAACACTCTGACGAAACGCAATTACGGTGCGGAAGCTTTCACCGTGCAGGAATGTGCAGAGCTTTGCGATGACCTTTGCAAACGCTACCTTAATGATGAATTTGACAGGCTGCTTCTTGTGTCAACCGAATACATTTCGGTTATGCAATGCGAGGCGCACCTCTCCTGCCTGCTTCCTTTTGAAAGGCCGTCCGGCGGCTCCGCACGCCCCGCCGAATTCGAGCCGGACAGTGAAACCGTCCTGAACGCCGTTGTTCCCGAATATATATGTTCAATGCTGTTCGGTGCCGTTCGAGAAAGCTTTGCGTGCGAAGTTGCGGCACGGCGTGTTGCAATGGACAGCGCAACAAAAAATGCAGGCATCATGATGGACGATTTGCAGCTTGAATACAACCGTGCACGGCAAAGCGCGATCACGCAGGAGCTGACGGAGATCATCGCCGGTGCCGATGCGTAAACGCTTCACAACACTCTACCACTCCGTTTCCGAAAGGAGTTTATAAAATGGCAAAAAAACTTACAGGAACTGTCTCCCAGGTTATCGGCCCGGTCATTGACGTTCACTTTCCCGACGGGCGGCTGCCCGCAATAAACAATGCACTCACTGTTCCGATCGGCAATAAAACGCTGACGGTTGAAGTTGCTCAGCATATCGGCGGCAACACCGTTCGCTGCATTGCGATGGAATCCACCGACGGCCTCAAGCGCGGTGAAACCGTTACCGACACCGGAGCTGCAATCAGCGTTCCCGTCGGCAGGAAAACACTCGGAAGGATTTTTAATGTTCTCGGCGACCCCGTGGACGAAAAACCAGCCCCGAAGGACTGTGCACATTGGGCTATTCACCGCACGCCTCCCGCATATGCGGAGCTTTCCTCTTCCACCGAAATTCTTGAAACGGGCATCAAAGTCATTGACCTGATCTGCCCGTATGCCAAAGGCGGAAAAATCGGTTTGTTCGGCGGCGCGGGCGTCGGCAAAACGGTTATCATCATGGAGCTTATCAACAACATTGCCACCCAGCACGGCGGCATCTCCGTGTTTACCGGCGTCGGCGAACGCACACGCGAGGGCAACGATCTTTATAACGAGATGAAGCAATCGGGCGTTCTTGAAAAAACCGCGCTTGTTTACGGACAGATGAACGAACCGCCGGGAGCGAGAATGCGCGTCGGCCTTTCCGGCTTGACAATGGCGGAATATTTCCGCGATGAGGAGCATCAGGATGTTCTGCTTTTCATCGACAATATCTTCCGTTTTACACAGGCAGGCAGCGAAGTTTCCGCACTCTTGGGGCGAATGCCCTCCGCTGTCGGCTATCAGCCCACGCTTGCAAATGAAATGGGCGCATTGCAGGAACGCATAACGTCAACAAAAAAGGGTTCGATAACCTCCGTTCAGGCGGTTTATGTGCCCGCGGATGACTTGACCGATCCCGCACCCGCAACCACTTTTGCGCATCTTGATGCAACAACGGTTTTGAGCAGAAGCATTGCTTCCCAAGGCATCTATCCCGCAGTTGACCCGCTTGAGTCAACGAGCCGAATCCTCTCCCGCGAAGTTGTCGGCGATGAACACTACGCAATTGCCCGCGAAGTTCAGCGCATATTGCAGCGTTACAACGAACTTATGGATATCATTGCTATAATGGGCATGGACGAGCTTTCCGATGAAGACAAACTGACCGTTTCGCGCGCACGCAAGGTTCAGCGTTTCTTCTCTCAGCCGCTTACGGTTGCGGAGCAGTTCACCGGTTTTAAGGGCAAATATGTTCCGCTCAGCGAAACGATTCGCGGTTTCCGCGAAATTATCGAAGGCAAGCATGATGATCTGCCCGAATCCGCCTTCCTCTTTGTCGGCTCGATTGATGAAGCGGTTGAAAAAGCAAAAAATCAGAACTTATAATGTTTCGGGAACATAATTAATGTCTCCCGCACACAGCGTTTATTGCAGCAGGTGCAGTATGAAAGATTATACCCTTAAAATTTCAACCCCCGACGGTGATGCTTTCTCGGGTTCCGCCCTGAGCCTTTCCGTGCGCGGCACCGAAGGCGAGCTTGGCATACTTGCAGGCCACGCCCCGTTCGTGACGGCCGTTGTCCCCTGCCGCTGTCGGCTCATTGAAGCGGACGGCACGGAACACAGTTTCAGCTGCGGCGGCGGCTTGCTCTGCGTTGCACCGGGCGGCAAATCGCCCGAAGTTTCCCTGCTCTCAAGCAGAATAAGCTTCGAAAGCTGAACACAGTATTTTTTACGACACAAAAGATAAAAGCGGACAGTCCGAGGGTTTGCTCTCAAATATCGGGTTGTCCGCTGTTTTCAACTTTTTCTCGGCATTCAGTATAAAACCGATTCATTGTACAACCTTTGTTTTTATACCTCTGCGTCTTTTATCATATACCGTCAACGTTGTTTCCGTGCACAAAATGTGCTCAATATATTTATATTGGAATGACTTCGTTCCCGCAACGTTTATGTTTTTGATAATTGCAAACGATTTTTGTTATTTGATTATATCCTACTCTTTCGGTACGAAAATATGTATTGTCCAAAGCGCAACACAACATCTTGGGCTTGGCTCGATACCGAGTGCCAAAATATAGTGTTCAAATGTCGCCCAAAACCCTTGCAGCTTCCGCTGCGCTATGCTATAATAAAAACAGACGATAGAATCATTCTCGAATTTATTCTGCTTTCGGAGGTAAAACACTATGTATAGAGTCATCAAGAGGGACAACAGCATCGTTGATTTCAACCTTTCAAAAATCAAGGACGCAATGAGCCTCGCATTCCAATCCCGGCAAAAACCCTGCCATCCCGATGTTTTGGATCTGCTCGCGCTGAAGGTTACAGCCGATTTTTCATCCAAAGTTAAGGATGAACTTGTGAATGTCGAAGACATTCAGGACAGTGTTGAGTCCGTTCTCATTCAAGCCGGCTATGCAGATGTCGCAAAGGCATATATTCTCTATCGACGCCAACGCGAAAAGCTGCGCAACATGAAAAACACTTTCCTCGACTATCGTGACACGGTTAACAAATACCTGAACGTCACCGATTGGCGCGTCAAGGAGAATTCAACCGTCACCTATTCCGTGGGCGGGCTTATTCTTTCCAACAGCGGCGCAATAACTGCCAACTATTGGCTCAGTGAAGTTTACGACGACGAAATTGCGAACGCTCACCGCACCTGCGAATTCCATCTGCATGATCTTTCAATGCTGACGGGTTATTGCGCGGGTTGGTCGCTGCGCCAGCTTATCGAAGAGGGGCTTTCCGGCGTTGCGGGCAAAATAACGTCCTCCCCTGCAAAGCATCTTTCAACGCTCTGCAACCAAATGGTCAATTTTCTCGGTATCATGCAGAACGAATGGGCGGGCGCACAGGCGTTCAGTTCATTCGACACATACCTTGCACCGTTTGTCCGCACGGATAATCTGACCTATGAACAGGTCAAAAAGTGCATCGAAAGCTTTATTTACGGTGTGAACACCCCTTCCCGTTGGGGCACTCAGGCACCGTTCTCCAATATCACCCTTGATTGGACCGTTCCGGATGATCTGCGCGACCGTCCTGCAATCGTCGGCGGCAAACCCATGGATTTTACCTACGGTGACTGCAAAAAAGAAATGGACATGGTCAACAAGGCCTTCATCGAGATCATGATAGACGGCGATGCGCACGGCAGGGGCTTCCAATACCCGATTCCGACTTATTCCATCACTAAGGATTTCGATTGGTCCCCCACCGAAAACAACCGGCTTTTGTTCGAAATGACGGCAAAATACGGCACACCGTATTTCTCCAACTATGTCAACAGCGACATGAAGCCCAGCGATATCCGCTCCATGTGCTGCCGTCTGCGCCTTGATCTGCGCGAGCTGCGCAAAAAGAGCGGCGGATTTTTCGGAAGCGGTGAAAGCACCGGCAGCGTCGGCGTTGTTACGCTGAACATGCCGCGTCTCGCTTACCTTTCCGCAAACGAGCAGGAGTTCTATCAGCGGCTTGACAAGCTTATGGACATTGCCGCACGTTCGCTGCATGTAAAGCGTACCGTTATCGGCAGACTGCTTGACGAAGGACTCTATCCCTATACAAAACGCTATCTCGGTTCGTTCAACAACCATTTTTCCACCATCGGACTTGTCGGCATGAACGAGGCTTGCCTTAACGCAAGCTGGCTGCGCGAGGACCTGTCGCACAGAGAGGCGCAGGAATTCACAAAGGCGGTTTTGAACCATATGCGCGGCAGGCTTTCCGACTATCAGGAACAGTACGAAGGGGAATTGTTCAACCTTGAGGCAACTCCTGCGGAGTCCACCGTGTATCGCTTTGCAAAATACGACGCAAAGAACTTCCCCGGCATAATCACCGCCGGAAAAGAGGGCGAAACGCCTTATTACACCAACAGCTCACATCTTCCCGTCAGCTATACGGAAGATATTTTCTCTGCACTGGATATTCAGGACGAGCTGCAAACGCTCTATACCTCCGGCACGGTGTTCCACACCTTCCTCGGTGAAAAACTGCCCGATTGGCAGAGTGCGGCGACCCTTGTTCGCAAAATTGCGGAGAATTATAAGCTGCCCTACTATACCATCTCCCCCACCTACTCGGTTTGCCGCACGCACGGTTATCTTGCAGGCGAGCAGCACACATGCCCGCATTGCGGAAGCAAAACCGAGGTTTACAGCCGAATCACCGGTTACTACCGCCCGGTGCAGAATTGGAACGACGGCAAAGTTCAGGAGTTTAAGGACAGGAAGGTGTACAGCATGCTGGACTACCGCGAGCATAAGCAGCGCAAAGCCGAAGCCGCTGGGAAACGCGAAAATTTCGAAGTTTTCGGCAGCGCATCCCCCGATGTCGCGGCTGCATATACGCTTTTCACAACAAAAACCTGCCCGAACTGCAAAGCGGCAAAGGCGATTCTCGACCGAGCCGGAATCAAATATGATGTTGTTGATGCGGAAGACGAGCCCGAGCTTGCTCTGCGCTACGGCGTGATGCAGGTTCCCGCATTGGTTGTTGTCAGTTTCGGCGAAAACGGCTCCGGCAACGCCGAAAAGCTGTCCGGCGTCGGACCTATCAACGGCTTTGTGCGCAGCATGGGCTGTGAACAGACGGCGAACTGAGTGTCCTGCTCACAAATTTCGGTAATGAAATAACAAGTACGATCTGCCGCCGGGCAAAGTGATTGCCTTCACCCGCCGCATAAAAATGCAGCTTGTGTTTATCACTCGGTCCGTGCGGCATTGTATTATTATATTGCTGCCTGTTTTTACTTTATTGTCCAACGGAGTGTTTATTTTATGGAACTTTTCGACACACATGCCCACCTTTCTGATGAAGCCTTTGACGAGGACAGGCATTCGCTGATTCCTAAGCTTTTCGAAAGCGGCGTCACACGCATTATCGATGTTGCCTGCGATGTTCGCACCGCTGACCGAACGATTGAACTCATCGATCGCTATCCCTTCATTTACGGAACCGTCGGAATGCATCCGCACGATGTTTCCGCAATGGATAATGCGATGATGGACAGAATTTCAGATATTTTGCAGCACAAAAAAATGCTTGCTCTCGGTGAAATCGGGTTGGATTATCACTATGACCTTTCCCCGCGCGATTGTCAGAGAAAATGGTTTGCGGAACAGCTTGAGCTTGCAAAGCAGCTCGGTTATCCCGTTGTGCTCCATATTCGCGAAGCATTCGGGGACTGCATGGACATTCTTCACGCACACCGTGACGGACTGCGCGGAGTTATGCATTGCTATTCCGGAAGCGTTGAAACGGCATATGAATGCCTTGACTTAGGACTGAAATTCAGTTTCGGCGGAGCCGTAACTTTTAAAAACGCAAAAAAACCCGTTGAAGTTGTTCAAAAGCTGCCGCTCGACAGCATCATGCTGGAAACGGACTGCCCCTACATGACCCCTGTGCCGCATCGCGGCGAACGCAACCACCCCGGGTTTATGCACCTTACGGCAGAAAAAATTGCGGAAGTTCGCGGCATTTCCGCAGAGGAAGTCTGCTCCGCAGCTTATAAAACTGCCAATAGCTTTTTCGGCATTGAATAATGAAATGAATAAATGCCCGCCGCACTTCCGTATTCACGGCAAATGCTGCGGGCTTGTCAATGCTTTATTTTACAATTAATTCACACTTTTCGGTTTTCAAACCGCTTAAGCTCGGCGGTCATTCCTCATTCGCGTTCGAGTTTTGTCTTGCTATTTCCATGATTTCGGGATATTTGCGGGTTATATAGGCATAGCCCGCTTCGCTGTGCGGAAGGCCGCATGCAGAGCAGTCCTTTACTCCGCCCGCAATGAATTTGAAATTCCCGCCGCATTTATCGCCCAATGCATACAGCGGACAATAGCAGAAAAGGCAGTTGAAAAACCCGTTTTCAGGCAGTTTGTGGCAGGGGAAATACTCGCACCTGCTGTTTTGAAAATATGCAAAATGCGGCTGACCGTAATTTTCTCGCTGCTCAGTTTCCGAACCGCTCGTGCTCATATCATTCACATTTTTTGTTTCATCCATGTTCAAAATAGCTCCTTCTTGATAGAATCCGATATTCTGCAATGCGTTCCGTTTCAGCTTTCGGCGACTTTTTCCGTATTCCGCATACTGTCAATGTATTCGCAGGCCGCAATCGCCGCAACACCGCCGTCCGCACCCGCTGTCACAAGCTGTCTTACGGATTTTGTTCTGCAATCCCCCGCTGCAAAAATCTCCGGTCTGGAAGTCTTGCAGTCCTCGCCCGAACGGATAAAACCGCTCTCATCAAGCTTCACAAGCTCCGCAAACACACCGTTGTTCGGCGCAAACCCAACGGCTATGAATGCGCCGCTGACCGAAAGCTCCCTTTCCTCACCCGTTTCGCGATTTTTAACAACGATTCCGGAAAGCTTGCCTTCCCCGATGAAGCGCGCAACGGTGCTGTTCAGAACCGGCTCAATGTTTGCGCAGGCAGCAAGTCCGTCCGCAACATGTTTTTCGGCACGAAATTCGCTGCGGCGGTGAATCAGATAAACCTTGCTGCAAATCTTTGAAAGATATATCGCATCTTGAACGGCTGTGTTTCCTCCGCCGATGACCGCAACGGCTTTATCCTTAAAAAACGCACCGTCGCAAACTGCGCAAAATGATATTCCGCTGCCGATAAATTTCTGTTCGCCCTCCGCGCCGGGCAATCTGTGTTTAAGTCCGGTGGCAATTATAAGCGTTCGTCCCGTAAATTCCTGATAATCGGTTCGAACCGTCACTGTTTTGTCCGCATTTTCGCTGACAGCAACAACGGCACCGACTTCAACATCCGCACCGAGATTCATGACCTGTTCAACAAGCACTTCAACAAGCTCATTGCCGCTCATCGGGCGCGTGAACGGATAGTTTTCAACATGCGGGGAAAGCGTTATCTGTCCGCCGAATGCTTCTTTTTCAATAAGAAGCACGGATTTTCCTGCGCGACGCGCATAAACTGCGGCTGTCAACCCGGCAGGCCCCGCGCCTGCAATTATAATGTCATAAATTTTTTGCTGCATTGGAAATTCCTCCGTTACATCAGTTTCTTCAGCGGTTCAAGTTCCAGTTTGTCGAAAGCGCTGAGCGCATTGTAAAGCTCCGCCGCGATAAGACGCATTCCTCCCACGGAATTGCTTTCAATATTGCAGGGCATGAGCGGATCGTGCAGGCTGCGGCGAACAAGGAACCAGCCGTTTCCGTGCGTTTCGTCCGCATTCACGCGGACTCCCTCGTAATTCGGCTGAACAATTTCAAATCCGGGAAGGTTTGAAAAATGCTCTTTCACAGTTTCCAATACGGCGGCGGTGTAATCCGCCGTGTCGTCAAGCAGCACATTGAGCCGCGCTTCCGCGCTTTCGCAGGGTTCTTTAAGGTTTGCAATAAGTTCGTTCAAAGTCTTGCCTTCGCGCCGCGCTTCAACAAGCGCGACAAGCAGCTTTACAATTATGTATGCACCGTCATCAAGAAAATAGTTTTCGCGCAATGCACCGTGGCCGCTGGTCTCCATAGCGAATATCGCATCAGCGAGTATCGCATTCGCAAATTCGGCATCAGTTTCTTCCTTCGCTTTTTTTGCCGCTTCTTCCAAGGCAAGCAGGCGTTTCGCTTCGTTTATAACGTTGCGATAGCCGCGTTTGAACCTGTGGTGACGGCAGCCGAGGGAGTTGATGAAATCCGTGAGTCCGGTTGATGTAATCGAATCCGTAACAACTGTTATCGGGCCGTACTGACGAACGAGAATCGCCGTCATAAGCGCAATCAGCCTGTTTCTGTCAAGCGCAATAACGCCGCCGTCGGAAGGGAGGACCGCGCCCGCTCTGTCAACATCGGTGTCGAAAATAATGCCGAAATCCGCACCCGTTTCCGTAACGGCATCGCATATGCTGCGCATTGCATCGGCATTTTCGGGATTGGGCTGATGATTCGGGAACCTTCCGTCCGGTTCAAGGAATCTGCTGCCCGTGATATCCGCACCCAACGGTTCAAGCAGCCGTTCGGCAAAGAACCCCCCCGCACCGTTGCCGGCATCAACAACGATTTTAAGGCCGCTGAAAGGTTTTTCATCTTTTGCACAGCCGAGGGCGGAAAGGATTTTTTCTTTAAGTCCGTTTACATAGGGCGTCATAACGTCAACCGTTCCGCATTGGCCGCGCTGCGCGGCAATCGGAAATGCGGCTTCTTCGGCGGACGCAAGAATTGCCGTAATATCGGCCTTTTCAAGCCCGCCCGCAATTGCGGTGAAAAATTTCATGCCGTTGCGTTCCATCGGCAAATGACTTGCCGTGACCATTATTCCGGCATCAAAATGAAGTTCGTTCACGCAGCACATAAACATTGCCGGAGTGCTTGCAAGGCCGCCGTCATAAGCATTTGCCCCGACGGAAGCAATGCCGTCCGCAAGCCAGACAGTAAGCTGTTCACCGCTCAGTCTTGAATCCCTGCCTATTGCAATACGCAGTTCGGAAGCGGGCTTATTTGCCCTGTCCGCAGCAAAAAGCGCAAATGCCGCGCCGATGCGCACAACACTGTTCTGCGTTAAATTCACGGGCTTTCCGCCCTCGGTTTCAATCGCAACTCCGCGAATATCGCTTCCATTCTGAAGTTTTTTAAAGTCAGTCATGCCATTCCTCACATTTCATTCGGGCTGTTTTCTTGCGGTACAACAAACAGGGCAGCCGCAAAACCGCCCGTTTGCAAATTACAAAAATCAAATCAATCTTATCAGGCTTCGAAATAGTCGCCCCTGCGGTAATCGTACAGCGCATTCACAAAGCCCTTGTCGATATTGTCAAGCACCTTGCCCGTGCCGATTGCAACGCAGGAAATGGGATCCTCCGCAACATAGCAGGGAACCTTCGTGTGTTCGGCAACGAATTTATCCATGCCGTAAAGCAGTGCGCCGCCGCCCGTGAGGCAAATGCCGTTTTCCGCAATGTCGCTTGCAAGCTCAGGCGGAGTTTTTTCAAAAAGGTTTCGAACCGTTTCAAGGATATTCTGAAGAGGTTCTTCAAGCGCATCGATCATTTCGTTTGAGCCGATTGTTATCGCCTGCGGCAGACCGGAAATCAGGTTGCGGCCTTTAACGTCGATAAATACCTGTTCCTTGCGCGGATAAGCCGAGCCGATGCGAATTTTCATCTCCTCTGCGGTGCGCTCACCGATAAGAAGGTTGTGCTTTTTGCGCATATAACGAACGATGGATTCATCAAACCTGTCGCCCGCAACTTTTATTGATTCGCTGAGAACCGAACCGCCGAGAGAGATTATCGCAACGTCGGTTGTTCCGCCGCCGATATCAACGACCATGTTGCCGCGCGGCTGGGAAATGTCTATCCCTGCACCGATTGCGGCGGCGATGGGTTCTTCAATAAGGTAGGTGTGGCG
>OLXN01001614.1_pt1 | contig 12697 bp, 8 predicted proteins | sample 1674021 | NCBI WGS metagenome assembly OLXN01 (sample SAMEA103958137, study PRJEB25191) | human gut metagenome | biome: human-associated habitat [ENVO:00009003]; feature: intestine environment [ENVO:2100002]; material: feces | place: Germany | collected 2013/2015
AAAATTCATGCCAATGCCAGTCAACAGGGTACTTATTGGGACCCTATATATAGTACCAATGGCCGAAAAACAAAAGAGAAAGGCTATGCCACGAAACTTACCACGACCTATGCTTTGCAATGGCTTGACAGCTTACGTGACGTAAGCAAGCCGTTCTGCCTGATGTTGCACTATAAAGCACCTCATCGTCCATGGGAACCAGATTCCTGCTATCTGAATCTTTTTGACGAGGTGGAATTCCCTTATCCCGCCACATTTGATGATGATTATAAAGGTCGTGAGAAAACGCTCGGGCAGTCTATGGGGACAATTGAAAACCACCTTTCGCGTGGTGACCTGAAACAGACTCCGCCTGAAGGACTCTCCAAGCAGGAACGTAATAAATGGCTTTGGTGGGGTGGATCGGGTAAAGACCAGTTCTGGACACCGGATCCGAAACTGAAAGGCGAAGAACTGAAGAAATGGAAGTTTCAGACATATTTGAAAAACTATTTGCGTGTGGTCCGTTCTGTGGATGATCAGGTAGGTCGTGTGGTGGCCTATCTGAAAGAAAAAGGCTTGTATGACAATACCATCATTGTATACATGGGCGATCAGGGATTTTTTCTCGGTGAACATGGCTTGTACGACAAACGTTGGATGTATGAAGAAGCCTTGCAGATGCCTTGCCTGATAAGCTATCCTAACGGCATGAAGAAAGGAATGTGTCTGAAAGACTTGACATTGAATGTGGATATTGCTCCTACATTGCTTGATTTTGCCGGTGTTCAGATTCCGGAAGATATGCAGGGCAGGAGTATGAAGGGGCTGTTGCAGGATGATGAAGAGACGAAGAAAAACTGGCGTAGGTCTGCCTATTACCAGTATTTTGAGTATCCCAAATGGCACAATGTACAACCGCACTACGGTGTGCGTACCGATCGTTATAAGCTTATTCACTTCTATTATAATATAGATGAGTGGGAATTTTACGATATGGAAAAAGATCCGGATGAGATGGACAATCAATACGGCAATCCGGAATATGCGGAGATCATCAGCGAGTTGAAAACAGAAATAGATAATTTGCAGAAACAATACAATGATACTGTTTCGTTGGACGATCGTCGTAAAATGACAGACAAATATATGCTTAAATATGAAGAATAAATGATGATGAGAAGAACCTTATTGATACTGGCGGTGCTCTTTGCAGCACTGCCTGTCGTGGCTCAGAAGCCATTATATAAAGATGTCCGTCAGCCGATTGGCAAGCGTGTGGACGATTTGATGCAGCGTATGACTCTTGAAGAAAAAGTTGCCCAGATGTGCCAGTATGTAGGTCCCGAACATATTCGCGAAACGCAGGAACGCTTTAAGGGTACGAAGGTCGCCAAAAATGATGATGCCTATGGATTCTATCCGAACTTGAGCATTAACGATCTGTATCGGATGACGGAAGAGGGCAAAGTCGGCTCTTTTCTTCATGTGGTGACCGCTGAAGAAGCCAATTTGTTGCAGAAATTTGCTATGAGAAGCCGTCTGCAGATACCGTTGATAATAGGTATTGATGCGATTCATGGTAATGCGCTGGTAAATGGGACAACGGTATATCCTACACCTATCGGTCAGGCTTCCAGCTTCGATTTGGAGCTGATAGAGAAGTTGAGCCGGGAATCCGCATTGGAAGTGCGTGCCACCGGTGCCCACTGGACTTTTACGCCCAACATTGACGTAGCGCGCGATGCGCGTTGGGGACGTACGGGCGAGACATTCGGTGAGGACCCGTATTTGGTGACGCGAATGGGGGTGGCTACGATTAAGGGATATCAGGGAGAAAACTGTTTGGGGAGTGATGTGGCTCTGGCTTGTGCCAAACATCTGATTGCCGGAAGTGAACCGTCTAATGGTACGAATGCCGCACCGATGGATGTATCGGAGCGTACATTGCGCGAGGTATATCTGCCGCCTTATAAAGCAGCTGTGGAAGAGGCCGGTGTGTTTACGCTTATGGCTGCCCATAACGAACTGAACGGCGTGCCCTGTCATGCGGACAAATGGATGATGACTGATATTATGCGTGGTGAATATGGTTTTAATGGATTCATCGTGAGCGACTGGATGGACGTGGAGCGCATCAAGGAATTGCATTGCGTAGCTCCTACCTTGAAAGAGGCTTATCGTGAAACGGTTGAAGCCGGATTGGATATGCACATGCATGGTCCCGGATTTATGGAAGGGGTAGTAGAGCTGGTGAAGGAAGGACGTCTTACCGAGAAGCAGGTGGAGCGTGCCTGTCGGTCCATTTTGGAAGCGAAGTTTAAATTAGGCTTGTTTGAGAATCCCTTTGTTGATACGCAGGAGAGCAAGAAGGTCCTTTTTAATAAAGAACATCAGGCCACTGCATTGGAAGCCGCCGAAAAGTCCATTGTTTTGTTAAAGAATAATGGCCTTTTGCCACTTGATTTCTCTAAATACAAAAACATCTTAGTGACCGGTCCGAATGCCGATAATCATACCGTATTGGGTGACTGGACATTACAACAGCCGGATGAGAACGTTGTGACCGTACTGGATGGTATACGTCGAGTTGCCGGGAGCGATAAGGTGACCTATTATGACTACGGTGATGATGTTCGTCTGAATTCTCCGGAGAAAGTGAAAGCCGCTGCCGGTCTTGCAAAAAAAGCTGATCTTGCCATTGTTGTGGTAGGAGAAAATCCGCTTCGCTATCAGAAAACAAAAACCTGTGGTGAGAACATAGATCGCATGGGGCTTGATTTATTGGGTACGCAAGAACTTTTAGTGAAGGAAATTCATAAAACGGGTGTTCCCGTCATTGTAGTGCTTGTAGGCGGTCGTCCGCTTAGCGTAAACTGGATTGCACAAAATGTTCCGGCTTTGATACAGGCTTGGGAACCGGGGTCATTTGCCGGAACTGCCATAGCCAATATACTTACAGGCAAGGTGAATCCTTCTGCCAAGTTGCCGATAAGTATTCCCCGTCACGCAGGACAGATTCAGATGATTTATAACCACAAACCGTCACAATATTTCCATAAGTATAAAGATGGTCCGAGTACTCCGCTTTATCCGTTCGGTTACGGGCTTTCGTATACAACTTTCGCTTATGGGGATTTAAAGCTTTCTCGTAGTGAAATGTCTGCTGAAGACTCTTTTACAGCCAGCATAGAACTTGCTAATACGGGTGAACGTACCGGTACAGAAATAGTTCAGCTCTACATCCGGGATGAGTACAGTTCCGCTACACGTCCGGTGAAAGAACTGAAAGACTTTGTTCGCGTTACATTGAAACCGGGAGAGAAACGGACTGTCTTTTTCACGGTTACTCCCGACAAGTTGGCATATTTTGACAGAAAGATGAAGTATGGTGTTGAACCGGGAACATTTGTTGTTATGGTTGGTGCTTCATCCTTGGATAAAGATCTGAAAAAGGCTCGAATCTCTGTTACGGAATAAGTTTTCAATAGTTTTTATATGTTAGTTCCTGTATCATCTTCAGATGGTGCGGGAACTTTGCTGCTTTTTAGACAATCTGGTTCAAATGGATGGAACTTACATAGAAGGCTAAAATAGAAGTCCGGGGAATAGATAAACGGACGAATGGTAGATGTCCTTAATCTGTCACTTCCCTGACTGCTGCATGTACTCTTTTTGCATGGCAACCACTTCCTCAAAACGCTTTTGCGTGGGAGTTCCCGTTATGCGTTCTTTTTTAGGAAATGAACGGTCGAACTCTTCTGCCTCTGCAATATTTATGTTGTAAATCTCATCCTCGTAATATTGTCCCGTCACACCGGCTAAGGCATCCGGCCATAAAGGGCACACATGGAGAGCTGCAATATATTTGTTTTCGGAGGTGCGGATATTGAATTGCTCTGCTGCCACAAATCCTGCTTTTGAATAATAATCGGGATCCCCGCACAACAGAATGGCACGATACCCCATTTCTGCTGCTACGCTGCGTGTATGTGCTATCAGTGCTTTGCCGACGCCCATACGCTGATATTTAGGAAGAACGGCTATGGGCCCCATGCTTAATACCTCGTATTTATTCCCATTGTCGGCGGCAATAAAAGACTTTAGGTACACAACGCTCCCTATAATCTTATTTTCCCAGACGGCCACAAAGTCAAGCTCTTTAACGAAGTTGGGAGAGTTCCGCATGATATGCAACAAGTAATGTTCGTAACATCCGGGAGCATAATAATTCCAGAAAGCCTCTCTCATTATTTCCTCCGTTTTACGGTAATCTTCCGGTTGTTCAAGTCGTAATTCAATGTTCATAAGTTGCGGTATTTAAATGCATACTTTGCAAATGTATAAAAAATAATCATTCCCGTATGATGAGACTATACAGATAGTCTAAAATAATAGTGATAGGCTTGCTTAAGACAGAAGAATATACAATAATTTGTATTGTAGAGATTGGAAAGAATAGGTAATCTCATTATCAGGTACTTATGACTCTCATGTGTAGAGATACCCTATCTTTTTCTTATCCTTAATTTTATATTCATTTTTCCCTTGTAGAGAATGCTGTTTTGTAATGTGTTGTTTATTAGTTGATTATATGTTTTGGCTGTAGATGCCATTTTCTTGCTTTCCCTTGTTTCTCACCCTAACTTTGCAACATCGAATTTGAGAAAAGCGAATGGCTGATTTGTTGAGGCCTCACAATGAAACTTCCGCTTTTCCGGGTGAGACAAGAGAATTTAGATATACATTATTAATCATTTAAAACATTATTATTATGGCATTTTACAAGAAATTTCAATCGAAACTGAATGATTTGTGGTATCCGAGAGCAATAACTACCGGCATTCCTATTACCACTGACAGAATTGCGGACAAGCTCTCTTTGCAGTCTACCGTTACCCGGGGAGATACGTATGCTGTGCTTAAAAACCTGGGAGGTGTAATAGCTGATTATATGGCTTCCGGAAGTACGGTGAAAATTGATGGCATCGGTACTTTTTATTACACAGTCGCTACCAATAAGAATGGGGTTGCTACGCCTGAAGAGGTGACCTCCGGACAAATTAACGGTGTACGTGTACGCTTTATTCCTGAGGTGAAACGCAGTAGTGGGAAGCAAATTACTACACGTTCCATGGTGGATGCGGATGTTGTTTGGATGGACATAGAGAAACTTGCCAATGGCGGCACTTCCGGTGGCGGCTCCTCTAATCCGGGCGGTAGCGGTTCGGAAGGCGGCGAGGAGCAAGATCCGTTGGGATAATTGTCTTTCGTTTTCGTAAACGGCAGATGCTGGCGTCACAGTGTTGACAAAAAAGTTCCCGTACTCTCTCCTGAGGGTATGGGAACTTTTCATTTTAGCATATTTTATCATTGTAATATTCTGTATTCTCGCTAATTATCGCTAATTTCGGACGATTTTTTGCAAATCTGATAGAATAACTAATAATTTATAATATGGAAAACTTGAATACAGCACTTCTACTAATGGTGGTAGGCATGGCAACTGTCTTTGCTATCCTGCTGATTGTTATCTACTTAGGAAAAGGACTTATAGCCCTCGTGAATAAATATGCACCCGAAGAGGTCTCTTCTGCCAAACCGGCGGCAAGTGGTCCTGCTGCTATTCCCGCTAATGTTATGGCAGCTATCAGTGCGGCAGTTACGGTAGTGACGCAAGGTAAGGGTAAAGTTGCCAAAGTAGAGAAAATCTGAAATAACTAATCTTATATAAACACACACAGGAATAATTTAGTATGAAAAAAGAAATTAAGTTCAGTTTGGTGTTCAGGGATATGTGGCAAAGTGCCGGAAAATATGTTCCTCGTGTAGACCAACTGGTGAAGGTAGCGCCCGCCATTATTGAAATGGGTTGTTTTGCTCGCGTAGAAACAAATGGCGGCGGTTTTGAACAGGTTAATCTTTTGTTTGGTGAAAACCCCAATAAGGCTGTGCGGGAGTGGACGAAGCCTTTCCATGAAGCCGGTATTCAGACACACATGCTGGACCGCGCGCTGAACGGTCTGCGCATGAGCCCTGTGCCTGCCGATGTACGCAAGTTGTTTTATAAAGTGAAGAAAGCGCAGGGTACGGACATTACGCGCACTTTCTGCGGGCTGAATGACATACGCAACATTGCTCCCTCTATCACTTATGCGCACGAGGCGGGAATGATTTCACAGTGCTCTCTTTGTATCACTCATTCGCCTATCCATACCGTAGAGTATTATACGGATATGGCATTGAAACTTATCGAACTCGGTGCGGATGAAATCTGCATAAAAGATATGGCCGGTATCGGCCGTCCGGTATCTTTGGGCAAGATTGTGGCTAATATCAAGGCTGCCCATCCGGAAATTCCCGTTCAGTATCACAGTCATGCGGGACCCGGCTTCAATATGGCAAGCATTCTTGAAGTTTGCGAGGCGGGTTGCGATTATATCGACGTAGGTATGGAACCGCTTTCATGGGGAACGGGACATGCCGACTTGCTCAGCGTACAGGCTATGCTGAAAGATGCAGGTTTCAAAGTGCCCGAAATCAATATGGAAGCATACATGAAGGTGCGCGCCCTCATTCAGGAGTTTATGGATGATTTCCTCGGTCTGTACATCAGTCCGAAGAACCGTCTGATGAACTCGTTGCTGATTGGTCCGGGACTGCCGGGCGGTATGATGGGCAGCTTAATGGCGGACTTGGAATCCAATCTGGAATCTATCAATAAGTACAAGGCAAAACGTAATCTGCCGTTTATGAAGCAGGATGAACTGCTCATCAAACTATTCAATGAAGTGGCCTACGTATGGCCGCGTGTGGGCTATCCACCGTTGGTGACTCCGTTCAGCCAGTATGTGAAGAACCTTTCCATGATGAACGTAATGGCCATGGAGAAGGGCAAAGAACGTTGGGGTATGATTGCCGATGATATTTGGGATATGCTGTTGGGCAAGGCCGGTAAACTGCCGGGTGAGCTTGCACCTGAAATTGTGGAAAAAGCTGAACGTGAAGGACGTAAATTCTTCAACGGCAACCCGCAGGACAACTATCCCGATGCCCTTGACAAGTATCGCAAGCTGATGAAAGAGAACAAATGGGAACTTGGGGAAGACGATGAGGAACTCTTTGAATATGCCATGCACCCGGCACAGTACGAGGCCTACAAGAGCGGCAAGGCAAAAGAAGACTTCCTGGCTGATGTGGAGAAGCGCCGCGCCGAACGTGACAAATCGCCCTTGGACGATGCCAAACCCAAGACGCTCACCGTACAGGTGGACGGACAGGCTTATCGCGTGACGGTGGCTTACGGTGACATCGACCTGCCGGCTTCCGCTACCGAGAAAGTGACTGCCCCCGTAGGCGAAGGACAAGAGATAGCAGCTCCGCTTGAAGGCAAATTCTTCCTGACTAAAAATGCACAGGAAACTCCTCTCAAAGTAGGGGATAAGGTGAAGGAAGGCGACTTGCTTTGCTACATTGAGGCCATGAAGACTTATAATGCCATCCGGGCCGAATTTAGCGGGACAGTGACTGCTATCTGCGTCAATCCGGGTGATTCTGTTTCTGAAGATGATGTATTAATGAAGATTGGATAATGGAAGATATATTTGCAAAACTTTATGATATGACGGCGTTCAGCAATATCATTGCCGACCCGTCGTTCCTTGTAATGTATGCCATTGCCTTCATCTTGCTGTATCTGGGCATCAAGAAGCACTACGAACCGCTGTTGCTGGTTCCAATTGCTTTCGGTGTGCTCATTGCCAACTTCCCGGGCGGTGATATGGGAGTGATTCAGGCGGATGAAAACGGTATGGTAATGGTGAACGGAGTGCTGAAGAACATCTGGGAGATGCCGTTGCATGAGATTGCACACGACCTCGGACTGATGAACTTCATCTACTATATGCTGATAAAGACCGGATTTCTGCCGCCTGTCATCTTTATGGGTGTGGGTGCGCTGACGGACTTCGGGCCGATGCTTCGCAATCTGCGTCTTTCCATATTCGGTGCTGCTGCGCAGCTTGGTATCTTTACGGTGTTGCTGTGTGCCGTAATGATGGGTTTCACACCGCAGGAAGCAGGTGCATTGGGCATTATCGGCGGTGCGGACGGTCCTACGGCTATCTTTACCACCATTAAGCTCGCTCCGCATCTGCTGGGCCCTATCGCCATTGCGGCTTATTCGTATATGGCATTGGTTCCCGTCATCATTCCGATGGTTGTGAAGCTGTTCTGCACAAAGAAGGAGTTGATGATTAACATGAAGGAACAGGAAAAGCTCTATCCTTCAAAGACTGAGATAAAGAACCTGCGTGTATTGAAAATCATCTTCCCGATTGCTGTCACTACCATTGTTGCCCTTTTCGTGCCGACGGCAGTGCCTCTGATCGGTATGCTGATGTTCGGTAACCTGATTAAGGAAATCGGTTCCGATACCAGCCGTTTGTTCGATGCGGCGGCCAACAGCATTATGAATGCGGCAACCATCTTCCTCGGACTGAGTGTGGGTGCTACCATGACGAGCGAGGCGTTCCTCAACTGGACTACTATCGGCATCGTCATCGGCGGTTTCCTTGCATTCGCTTTGTCCATTACGGGTGGTATCTTCTTCGTGAAGCTGTTTAACTTGTTCTCCAAGAAGAAGATTAATCCGCTGATCGGTGCAACGGGATTGAGTGCTGTGCCTATGGCGAGCCGGGTATGTAATGAAATTGCAACCAAGTATGATCCCAAAAACCATGTGCTGAACTATTGTATGTCCAGCAATATTTCCGGTGTCATCGGATCTGCGGTGGCAGCGGGCGTGCTGATTTCGTTCCTCGGATAGGAGATTTACGACATAAAAAAGAATGTGCCGGAATAAGGTTGAAAAATGAATCCTTATTCCAGCACGTTCTTTTTTTATGTTTGTCTGCTTTTATTCGCTGATGACTTTTCTGTATTCCGCCATTGCCATTTTTGCGGCAAGGTATGCGTTGATAAGGTTGGTTTGCGCCTGTGTCCATGATAGTTGTGCGGAAAGCACATCGACCATGCTTGCTTTGCCTTCATTGTATGAGAAGGTAACCAAGTCGAGGTTTTCTTCGGCAAGCGCCGTATTCTCTCGGGCCGTCCGTACCTGTTGTTCCGTTTCTGCCAGTTTGGTGGTGGCGGCGGACAGCTCTTCCAGGATATTATCGGCTATATAGCTTTGCTGTAATTTCTGGATGCCGATATATGCCTTTTGCTGACGATTGGTTTTGAAGCGTGCACCCCACCGGAAAATGGGAATGTTGAGATTGAGACCGGCAATGGGTGTATGGGGCACATCTTGTCCCATATAGGTGATACCGGTGTCCCACCCGGTGGCCAGAAACATGCTGAGCTGAGGATTGTACCGGCTGAGGGCGGCTTTGCGTTGCGCTTCGCTCTTGGCAATGCTGACGTTGGTGCCGGCATAGTCGGCGCGGCGTCCTAAAACTTCATCGAGACTCAATAAATTGACGGGTTGGGAGAGGGTGCCGATTTCACAAAGGCTGTCTACCGGGGCATCCGGTTTTGCTCCCATCAGAATATTCAATTGTTGCAAGGCAAGGGTGTGATTCTGGCGAGCCTTGATATACTGTAATTCCGCTTCTTTCTTGCGGGTGGAAATCATCAGCAGGTCCGTACGGCTGATGGCGCCGTCGTTAAACCTGTCCAAGATAATGTTGTACTGTTGATTGATGATTTCTTCAAAACGGGCTGCGGCTTCGAGTGTGGCCAATGCGGCCGAGGCGTTCCAATAGACGGCATCACTCTGATAATGTATTTGGTCGAGCGTCAGTTCTACGGCCAGCCTGTCCAGCTCTTCGTCGGCTTTGGCAATCTTCTTTTGGGCAATGAGTGAACCGCCTGTATAAAGAGGCTGCCCCAGTGTTGCCAATGCCTGATAGGTGTAGGGGCGGTACTGTCCTGCGGGGCTGTTCCAGTCGTCCAGGCGATTTAGGTTGGCGGTTCCTTCGGCTGTGATGTCTATCTTCGGGAGAAAGCCTGTCTGCGCTATTTTCCGCGCTTCGGTGCTTGCCGCTGCTTTCAGGCGTTGCTGTTTCAACAGTTGGCTGTATGCCTCCACTTTATTCCGATAGGCCTCGCGGCTGAGATATGCTTCCTGTGCCACGCCGCTTATGCCGAAGCCCATTAATGATAGTATAAATATAATCTTTCTCATCATTCAAATTGTAAATCGTAAATAGTCAAATTGCAAATTCCCTTATCCCTTTATCTTGTGTATTGCACAATAGGCCACCGGCAATACGAACAGGGTGAGTATCGAAGCTACAAGCAGACCGCCCATGATAGTGGCGGCCATACCGCCGAACATGGCATCGAACAGCAATGGCAGCATGCCCAGAATGGTTGTTCCCGATGCCATAGCTACGGGGACAATGCGGGTGGTCGTTGCACTGATAACCGCTTCGCGCGGCGTTTTCCCCATGGCTGTCTCCGCATCAATCTGATCTACGAGGACAATGGCGTTTTTGATGTTCATCCCAATCAGCCCCAGTAATCCCAAGATAGCGAAGAAGTCGAATGTCTTGCCCAATAGCAACAGCCCCAGTACGATGCCGATAAAGATGAGAGGGAGCATCAGCAGGATGACGATAGGTTTGCGATAGCTCTTGAACAGGAACAGCAGGGTAACGAACATAAGGAAGAACGTCAGCGGCATATTGGCTGCCAATGCCGCATTGGATTCTGCTTGGCTTTCCTGCTCGCCGAAGTACTTCATGGTGTATCCTTCGGGTACATCTATCTCCTTTTGCACCTGTTTCCATACGCGGTTAAAGGCGGCAATGGAATTTACGCCCCGACGGGGATCGGCTTGCGCCATCATAACCATTTGCCGGTTGTAGTCCTTTACGTTGGAGAACTTATACTGATAGTCGAAATCGCTGACTACCTGCTCCAGCGTTGTCGTTTCACGCGTAGTCCCGAACACCGGCAACGTGCGGAGGTCGTTGATGCGGAATGAGTCGATTGCATTATCTTTCAGTAGGATAGGAAGCACCTGGTCGCCTTGGCGGTATTCCCCTAAGGTCATTCCGCTGGTTCCTATTTGTATGCTCTGCGCCATGCTCTGGCGGGATACGCCTAACGGTTGCGCACGCTCTTGGCTGTATATCGGTTTCCATATGGGAACTTTGTTGCCCCAGGAGTTACGCACATTGATAAGATCGTTGTCGCGGTGCATTATTTCCAGAACCTTGTTGGTCAGCGCTACCAAAGTGTCTGTGTTATTGCCGATAAAACCTATTTCGATAGCGGCGTCTACGGCAGGCGAGAGTTTGAACAGCGTGGTGCGGGTAATGGCATTGGGGTAGTTCTCTTTCATATAGCTGTCCAGATGTTCTTCATATTCTTTGGTGTACTTGCTGTCTGTCACCTCCACCAGCAGATTGGCAAAGTTGGGTTTGGGCCCAACGGAAGTAGATGCCAGATAGTAGCGCAACGGGGTGCTGCCGAAGGTAACTGACACCCGTTTCACTTCCGGCTGTTCCAGCAGGTGGGCCTCCACTTTCTTCATCTCTTTCTCTACGTCGCGGATGCTGTATCCGTCGGGGTAGAACACATCGGCGCGGAAGTAGGGTTTGTCCAGCGAAGGAAAGAAGTTTTGCGGCATCAGTCCCATTACAACGAGAGAGAGGACGAACAGGACGACCATGCTTCCCAATGTCAACGCTTTCCTGCGTATCAGTATGCTGAGGATAGATGCAAACTTATGGTAGAAGGGCTTGTCGTACGGATCTTTACCGTTGTTGCCTGCTTGGGCTTTCAGTATGAAATTGCCGAATGTCGTGGTTTGCGTCAATGCCAGTACCCAGCTTAATCCCAGTGAGATAGCCAATACAATGAATAACGGCTTTACGATTTCGGCTACGGAAGACGGTGCAAGATAAAGCGGCAGGAACGAGCAGACGGCTATGAAGGTTGCTCCCAGCAATCCCCATTGCGGACCGGTGGCGCCGTCTATCAGCGCTTTCCGTCTGTTCACGCCGCGGGCTATGGCTATTTGTGCATTGTCGGTTACCACAATGGCGTTATCCACCAGCATTCCCATGGCAATGATGATAGCAGCCAATGACATGCGTTGAAGTGCGATGTCGGTGCATAACATCACTATCAGGGTGGCAAAAATGGAGAATACCAGTCCGCTGCCTATCAGCAATCCGTTTTTGAAACCGATAAAAAAGAGCAGGATTGCCACTACGGTAAGTACGGATATGATGAGGTTGAGGATAAAACCCTGGTTGGCGACTGCCGATTCGTAGCCCTGGTCGTACAGGGTTACAAGTTCGAAGCCTTCGGGCATGCTGCCCGACATCTGTTGGAGCGATTCCTTGACGGCGGCTGCCATATCGACCACATTTCCGGTGGGAACGGTGGAAATGGCGATGCCGACAGCGGGTTGTCCGTTGATGCGCATCAGGTTGCTTGCCGGGGTCTGGTAGCTTTCTTCAATCCGGGTAATGTCCGCGAGCCGGAAATGCTCTCCGGTGTGCGATACGATTGTAAGGTTGCGTATGTCGTCCAGCGAATAGAAATTTCCGGTGGACTCGATACGCAGACGGTTGGAACCGACGTCTATGCCGCCGGCATCCACAACTTTGTTCTGAGCCTCGAACGCGCGGGCGATGTCGGCCATCGTGATGCCGCTACGGGCCATGACGGAGGGGCTTACGGAAATGTCTATCGTAGG
>OLXN01001619.1_pt1 | contig 12687 bp, 10 predicted proteins | sample 1674021 | NCBI WGS metagenome assembly OLXN01 (sample SAMEA103958137, study PRJEB25191) | human gut metagenome | biome: human-associated habitat [ENVO:00009003]; feature: intestine environment [ENVO:2100002]; material: feces | place: Germany | collected 2013/2015
GCATCTGGTAACCGGAACCGTCGCTGAATACATCACCTGCGGTGAGGCTGATGGTAGCGGTGGTTGCGTTGGGATCACGATACCTTGCTTTTACAGTGATATCGGAGTAAACGGGTGCGCCGTTGTAGTCCCAACCGGTGAACTCGTAGCCCTCATGTGCGGGAGCTGCGGGGAAGTCGGCTTCGTCAAGGACGGTGCCTGCTTCAACGGTGTAGCCGCCGGGGATGGTCTCGTTGGTGAGGCCGTCAACGAAGGTTACATTATATTCGGGAACTTCGATGGGAGCAACGGGCATGTTGTTCTTGGTGTAAAGAACGGTTACTTCTGCACCGGTGCCGATGGTGCCGCAAAGGGTTGCTGCGCCGGTTGCGGGATCGATAACGAAGAGCTGACCTTTGTCGGTTTCAACCTTGGAGTACTGTGCCCAGAAGAGCTGGTTGGTGTTGTGATCCCAAACAGTGGCCTGAACATACTCAAGACCATGGCCTGTTCCGCCGATCGCGGTGCAATTGCCGTTGGTGAGGTTGATGGAGTAGAGAACAGCATTGTTTGCTTCGTAGCTGAGACCGTATGCATTGCCGCTGCCGTCGATTGCAAGGGTCATGATGGTGTCAGCACCTGCATTGAGAACAGCAACTTCGGTAAGCGTACCGGTTGCAAGGTTTACGGTGTAGATGGAACGACCGTCTGCATCGTTTGCTGCGATAGCGTACATTTCGCCTTCTGCATGGTTGTATGCCATAGCAACAACAACGCGGCCTGCGCTGGTGCCGGGGTATGCAACCTGGTGGGTGTCAGCGTTCATGATGTAGAAGCGAGTGTCGTTGGTGTCGCTGTCATACATGAAGCCGTATACATTGCCGCCTGCGAATGCGCCGCCGAAGGTGGAGCCCATTGTGCCGAAGTTTTCGATAACGCTGGGATCATAGTCGGCAAAACCGCCCCAAATGCCGGAAGTGCCTTCGGGATCGAATGCGATGTAGCCTTCAAGGTTTACAGTGGGCAGAGCCTCGGTTACGGTAACGGTTGCGGTTGCGGAAACGGTGGGATCTGCAACGGAGGTTACGGTAACGGTGGTGGTGCCTTCCGCAACGCCGACAATAACGCCGTTTTCGTTAACGGTTGCGATTGCGGTGTTTGCGGTGCTGAAGGTAACGTTCTTGTTGAAAGCTTCTGCGGGAAGAACGGTGTAGGAAACAGTTGCCCTGCGGCCTGCGGGAACGGAAACTGCTTCAACATTGATTGCGTTGGGGGTTACGGGTGCGCCGACGTATACATTGTCAACGGTTGCGTAGTCGCCTTCCCTATCAACGGAGCCGTCCTTCTGATAGGACCAAGCAACGGTGTGCTCACCTGCGGTGAGTTCGACTGCATAGGTGGTCCAGGTTTCAACGCGGCTCCACTTCATGACTTCGGTGCCGTCAACGGTGAGATGGAGACCATCCCAAACGTAGTCGCCCGAACCTTCGCCGAAAGACATAAAGTCGAACTGGAGGATGTCACCTGCTGCCGCGGTAACCGTGGTGGAAACCGTGGAGGTGGAGTTTGCGACGTTGACGTTGGTGCTCTTTGCAGCATCGCCGTCTACGATCCAAGGATGGTCGCCTTCAGAAGTGAAGGTGAGGGTTCCGCCTGCAACGTTGAGAGCCTCATTGAGGTTCGCAGCGTCTGCGGGTGCTGCAGCGGTACCGGTCTTGGGCGCGGTGCTAAGACGCGGATCGTTCGCCGCAGGGGTCTCTGCCATGACAGGAACGGTAACCAGAGAGAGTACCATCATGACTGCCATAAGCATTGCGAGGAATTTCTTCATGCGTGAATCTCCTTCCAAAGAATTATAAGTCTAATATCCTCTGCGGATCCCGCTTCGGATAATAGCTTTGAAGCAATGACCGATTCGAGTGCGCTGCAAACGCCGAATTGTGCCGTTGTTCCGCACATACTCTATGGTCGATTAATATTATATCAAATCTTTCGCAAACATGCAAACAGTTTTTTGCATTATTTTGATTTATTTTTGACACAATCTATTGCCGCATATTCCTTTTAATTCAAAGCGTTTTCTATATTACCTGAATTAATTTTGCTCAGTATCGCAAAAAAAGAACGGAGAATTTTAAAAAAATATTTAAAATTTTATATAGACTGTTTTGGCGTTCTTTTTCATTTGAGCGTGCGGTAATACTATTCGATTTTAAATTCTTAGCAGAGCTGATTGCAAGCGCTCAGCATCACATGCTCCGCCGGATTCACACGCTCCGCTGCACCGAAAACACGCCGATATACGGCTTATACGGTTGACATTTGCCGCCCTCAATTGTAAAATTAACATGCGTTCGGCGGCAATGCCCGCTTTACCGCCATGCATCCGAAAAGCCGAATCAAATGCGGTTCAACTTTGCAGATTTGCTCAGCTTTTCGGTTCAGAAACTTTTTGGAGACAAAACTATGCGCTTTATTCCGCTTTTCAGCGGTTCATCGGGAAATTGTTCCGTTATTCAAACGGAGAAGGCAACCCTGCTTGTTGATGCGGGGCTGACCGGCAAAGCTGTTTGCGGAGCGTTGGCTTCTGCGGGCATCAATCCCGCCTCTATTGACGGCATTCTTGTTACACACGACCATATTGACCACACCCGCGCCGTCGGAATACTTTCACGCAAGTACGATATGCCCGTTTATGCCAATGCCGGCACATGGGAGGCAATGAATCCCATCGTGAAGCAGGTGGATTTCAGGAACGTGCGTGTTTTTCGCACAGATGAAGATTTCTATATCGGAGACATCAATATTCTTCCTTTCAAAACGCCGCATGACGCAAAGGAGTCCGTCGGCTTCATATTCATCAGCCGCGGAAGCAAGCTTGCGTACATGACCGATATCGGCTGCGTTCACGAATCCATGCTGAATCAGGCCGCAGGAGCACAGCTTGTTTTCATTGAATCGAACCACGATGTTCAAATGCTGAAAACCGGCCCTTACCCTTATGTGCTTAAGAAACGCATTCTGTCCGATAACGGGCATCTCTCCAATGCGGACTGCGGTGCAGCGCTTGTCCGCCTGTATTCAACCGGGGTTCGTCGAGCCGTACTCGGGCATTTGAGTCAGGAAAACAACACCGAAGAGACGGCCTTCTCAACCGTTACGCAAGCACTTGAAGCGGCGGGAATATCCGATATGCAGCTTGTTGTTGCAAAGCGCGACGGAGTCACCGGAGTTTTTGAAGTTTGATTTATACACGCCGCCGAACCGTCGGAGCCGAACGGAGGCTACCGAATCTGATGCGTTAATTTAAAGGTTTTATTATGAAAATCAGAATTATCTGCGTTGGCAGACTGAAAGAAAAATTTTATACGGATGCCGTGAACGAGTTTCGCAAACGCCTCGGAAGGTTTGCGGAAGTTGAGATTACCGAACTTGCGGACGAACGCGCACCGGAGGGATTGAGCCCGGCGGAACTTGAGCAGGTCAAGGCAGCGGAATGCAGCCGCATCCTTGAAAAAATCTCACGAGAGGACACGGTTATTGCGCTTGATATTGCGGGAAAACAGCTTTCATCACCTGAGCTTGCGGATAAACTTTCCTATTATATGTTGAACGGCAGAAGCCGGCTTGTTTTCGTAATCGGCGGCTCAAACGGGCTGAATGACAGTGTGCTGCATCGTGCCGACTTCAGGCTCAGCTTTTCAAAGCTGACGTTTTCGCACCAGATTTTTCGGATCATGCTGCTTGAGCAAATCTACCGTGCCTTCAAAATCATGAACAACGAACCGTACCATAAATAAAACAACCCGTTCCCGCATGGGCGGCAAAACAACAAAAAGAAGGAAATGACAGAAAATGATGAACGAAAAAGAGCTGCCCGTTTACGCCGCATTGGACAGAATGGGTATTGAATATACCCGCATTGAACATCCCGCTGCCGCAACCATGGAAGCATGTGCCGCGATCGGCGAAGGCACCGGTGCAAGCCACTGCAAAAATCTGTTTCTCACAAACAGGCAGGGCACGGCATTTTTTCTTGTTATGCTCGGCAGCAGCAAAAAATTCCGAACCGCATCGGTCAGCAAACAGCTCGGCGTTGCAAGGCTGAGTTTCACAACAGCGGAACAGCTCGAAAACATACTCGGACTCACCCAAGGTTCCGTGACGGTCACCGGACTTCTTAACGACACAACGCACTGCGTTCGCGTTGCAATCGACAGGGACTTGCTCAATGAGGAGCGCATACTGATTCATCCAAACATAAACACAGCGTCCCTGGTCATTAAAACAAGCGACATTCTGCGTTTTCTTGACCTGCTCGGATACGAATTCACACCGATTGCGGTTGAAGACGCGGATGCTGCCGTTCAGAGCGGTTCACTTTGCACGGATAAACCGCCGAACGTTTTCTGTTGCAAAAAACCGCCGTGCAGAGTATAATAGAATATGCCGAATTCTGCGGGATACAAGTCGCTTTTGTCAAAGCCCCTTGTATGCGAACACGCAAAAAGGTCGAACGCGTTCCGAATCCGGCTTTCGGAGCTGCAAAAAATTAAACAGATTGAAAAGGATTTTTTAATGGATAATAACGGCAGCAACGCCGCAATTCGCGGCAAGGTTCATTTCATCGGCATCGGCGGCTGTTCGATGAACGGGCTTGCACAGATTCTGCGCGGGCGCGGATTCGAAGTTCAGGGGTCGGACAGCACAACATCCCCCTTCACAAAGCGGCTTGAGGAACTCGGCATTCCCGTTTTCATCGGACATGATCCGAAAAACGTTGAAGGCTGCGGCACTGTTATATATTCAGCCGCAATAAAACCCGACAACCCGGAACGCGTCCGTGCACGCGAACTCGGTATTCCCGAAATCGAGCGTTCCGTTGCTCTCGGAATTATCAGCCGAAGCTATCGCGAAGTCATCGGAATTGCCGGCTGCCACGGCAAAACAACAATTACCTCCATGCTTGCACTCATTGCCGAAAACGGCGGACTTGATGCGACCGTTCATGTCGGCGGCATGGTTGATTTTCTGCACGGCGGCATTCGCTTGGGTTCCCACGACCTTTTTGTTACCGAAGCATGTGAATACGTTGAAAGCTTTTTGACGCTGCATCCAACGGTTGTGCTTATCAACAATATCGACAACGATCATCTTGACTATTTCAAGACAATGGATAACATCGTCAATGCGTTCCGCAAATTTGTTGCAAGAATGCCCGCCGACGGTTTGTTTGTCGGCTGCACCGATGATTCGCATGTGCGGCAATTGCTGGACGAATTCGGCGGCAGAAAAACAACATACGGACTTGACCTCACCAATTCGCCGGATTATTACCCTGCGGATGTGCATTATGACGGACTCGGCTGCGCTTCCTTCGACCTTATGCACCGCGGGGAAAAACTCGGAAGAGTCACGCTTCATGTTCCCGGACAGCACAATATGCTCGATGCAATTGCAGCATCCGCCGTTGCACTTGAACACGGCACGGATATTCAAACGGTCATAACCGCACTTGCCCGATTCCGTTCGGTGCAGCGCCGCTTCGAATACTACGGCGAACGAAACGGCGTTCGTGTTTTCCATGATTATGCGCATCATCCCGCCGAAATTCGCGCCGCAATGGACTGCGCACTGCGCACTCCGCACAAAAAGCTTTTTGTTGTTTTCCAATGCAACAGCTTCACCCGCGCAAGAACGCTCTTCACCGAAAACGTTGACTGTTTCAGGGGCGCGGACAAAGTGCTTGTGCCCGATATTTACCCCGGCAGGGAGAAGGACGACGGCTCCGTTCACGCGCGCGACATGGTTGCGGGCATCAATGCCCAAACGAACAACGCCGAATACATACCGACTTTTGAGCAGATTAACGATTACCTGCTGCACAATGCTGCCGCCGGAGACATCGTTCTGACGCTCGGAAGCGGCGATGTGTACAAACAAACCAAACTTTTTTTGGAGTAAAGCGATTAATTAATCAAAACACTTACCTCATATGAAAAAACTTAGTTGCGGAATACTTTTGTTTATCTCGGCTCTCATCTGGGGCATAACTTTTGTTGCGCAAAGTGATGCCTCGGCGCATATTGAGCCGTTCACATTCAATTTTCTTCGTTTTTTAATCGGTTCGGCGGTGCTTTTGCCGTTCATTCCGATATTCGGCCGATTTGAAGCAAAAAAAGCAGCGAACAGCTCGGCGATTGATTCAGCCCCGGCAGCTCATGAAAAAAGCGGTTCAAAAAAGCTGCTTATCGGCGGCATTCTTTTGGGCATCATGCTCTGCATTGCCTCAAATTTGCAGCAATTGGGCATTACAAACGGCGACTCCGTCGGCAAAGCCGGGTTCATAACCTCCGTTTATATAATGCTCGTTCCTGTTGTCGGTTTGTTTTTCAGAAAAAAGACACATCCGCTGATTTGGCTCTGCGCCGTCGTATCAGCTGTCGGATTGTATTTTTTGAGTGTTGACCCCGCACGCGGAGCGTTCAATATTGAGTTGTCCGATCTTGCGTACCTTGGATGCGCAGTGTTTTTCGCAGTGCAGATAATCCTTGTTTCGATTTACTCCCCGCAGGTGAACTGTATCGCTCTGAGCTGCATTCAATTTGCCGTTGCGGCCGTGTTCAGCGGTATCGGCATGTTGTTTTTTGAAACTCCCTCATTTGCTGCAATACTGAATGCCGCAGGGCCGCTGCTCTATGCGGGCATTCTGAGCTGCGGAATAGCTTATACCCTGCAAGTTATCGGGCAGCGCGGCATAGACCCCGCGATCGCTTCCCTGATTATGTGCCTTGAATCCGTTTTTTCGGTAATTGCAGGTTTTTTATTGCTCAACCAGCGTATGACCCCGCGTGAAATTCTCGGCTGCGGAATCATGTTTGCCGCCACGGTCGCCGCACAGCTGATTCCTTCAACACAAAAGAAAAACAGCCGCAATTAACTTACGACTGCATATAAGCGCCGCTGAACATTTCGGTATTAAACCCCTGCGAATCGATTGACCCGCAGGGGTTTGAGTTTTGATTTGCGCGTATCGTTCTCAACACTCCTCCGCTTTCATAAGCAGCTCAAACTCCTCGCAGACAACGGGAATGTCCTGAGAAAATTCAAGTCCGCAGGCAGCATATTCGTCCCGGAAGAACTCCTCGTGAACCTTGCGCCAGTAGGCAAGGCTTCTGTCGCCCTCGCCCTCGCAGAAAGCATGATGCGCACTTACGTCACAAAACGGAACAATGTAGACCTTTGTTGTTCTGATAACGCAGACCGCCTCATCTCGGGAGTTCAGTATAACGCTGTATTCTCCCTCCGTCGGAATCGGCTCATTATCGATTTTGTAAAGCTCCTCGGCGGAAGCCGTGCCCGTTTTTATGCCGCGCAGCACAAGTTCGGCAAGCTTATCCGGTGCGTCGCCGAATTGCCACGCCTCGTATTCATTATGTTTGATGCCGTTTTTCTCGGCAAATTTGCTCCAAAGCTGCTCTGCTGTCATATTTTTCACCTTCTTTTTAATGCAGTAAATACGTTGATGCCCCGTTCCCGCCCTCGCTTTCGGTCAATGCACGGTGGTAAAAATGCTCAATGAGTTTTGCAAGCGTAACAATCGGGGCCGAACGATAATAAAAACCTGCCCGACGGTTCAACTTGATGCAGCTTATAACTCAGCTGCGGAGTTTTGCATTCGCCCCGAAAGCTACATACACCTATTTTTTATTCAATTTCCGTAAGCCAATTAAGCTGCTGAATCATATTGTCGGTACAGCGCAGCTCACGGGACATTGCATCGATCTGCTTTTGAAGCGCGCGAACGTCCACGGTGCTCAAAATCACAATTTCGGAACGGGTCACGCGGTCGCACAAGCTGCTTGCATTGCCCGCAAGATCGCGATAAGCATCGATTTTTATTTTCAGGCAATCACGCTTTGCAATAAGCTCGGTAATGCTTTTCCCGTCGGGAGTTTTTGTGGTACAATTGCATATATTTATCTTTGCGATCAGGTACTCCAGCCGCGCAATGCAGCCGTCCAGCTCCGAAATCAGCTCCGCGGGATCCTCTTCGGGGTTTCTTCCCTGCTGAACCTTTGAATTTCTGTACAGCCGTGCATTCAATTGTTCAATGCGGCGATTTAAATCCGCTCTTTCCTGCAATGCTTCTGCAAGTTTCATTTTTATGACCATACCTTCCGCCGCAGCGAAAGCTTCCTTTCTTTAATTTTTATATCAGCTTTTGCGGAATGATATCGCTGCCGTGAAACGGCTAAAACCGCAAAGCACATATGTCCGCCGCTCAAACGCACATCAAGCGGTTCGATACACACTTATTCAGTCCGTTTAATCCTCCGCAAATTGTCCGAATATGCTGCGGTACTTATGATAGAACTCCTCAAATTCACCGTTTTCGATGCTGCTCCTCATTCTTGCCGTCATCTCGTTGTAGAACCACAAATTGTGTAGCACACAGAGCCGCATACCGAGCCGTTCGTCAGCCTTCAGCAAGTGACGTATATATGCGCGGGAGTAACTTTTGCATGCGGGACAACCGCAGTTCTCCGCTATCGGGCGGGAATCAAGTTTGTATTTTTCGGCAAGCAGCCGCATTTTGCCGCTCCAAGTGAAAACATTTCCGTGCTGTGCATTGCGCAGCGGCAGCACACAGTCAAAAAAATCCACCCCGCGATAAACAGCCTCAAGGATGTTCAGCGGTGTGCCGACGCCCATTAAATAGCGCGGCTTGTCTTTTGGCATGTAGGGTTCAACTGCCTCAATTATATCGTACATTTCATCGGCAGTTTCGCCGACGGCAAGTCCGCCTATCGCATAACCCGCAGCGGGAACCTGCGCGATCTGCCGCATGTGACGAATGCGAAGATCCGAATACGTTCCGCCTTGATTGATTGCAAACAGCAGTTGATTCGGGTTGAGCGTGTCCTCAAGCGCGTTGAGCCTGTCCAATTCGGCACGACAGCGATGGAGCCAGCGCGTGGTGCGTTCAATTGAATTTTCAACGTATCCCCGCGGTGCAGGATTCTGAATGCATTCGTCAAATGCCATTGCGATCGTTGACGCAAGATTGGACTGGATACGCATGGATTCCTCCGGACCCATGAAAATCTTCTTCCCATCGATATATGAAACAAAGCTCACGCCTTCCTCACGGATTTTTCGCCTGTGTGCAAGCGAAAAAACCTGAAAACCGCCGCTGTCCGTCAAAATCGGTGCATCCCAATTCATGAATTTGTGCAGACCGCCGAGCTTGCGTATAAGCTCATCACCCGGACGGATATGCAGGTGATATGTGTTGGAAAGCTCCACCTGACAGCCGATTCGGCGCAGATCATCCGTTCCCGCTCCGCCGCGAATTGCAGCCGCAGTGCCGACGTTCATGAAAACGGGAGTTTCAATTTCGCCGTGAACCGTGTGCATCCTGCCCCTTCGCGCATTGCCGCAGGTCGTTATCAATTCAAATTTTCCGTTCTGCATTCTTCCGTTCTGCATCAATCCCGCTCGCTGTCCGTGTATTTATAAATAAAAATCGGAATCGGAGGTTCCTTTTTCCAATTGTGAAAAAAAGTTGAAATAACCTGAAACCTGTCGCTGTCGATTTCGCGAAGCAGTTCAAGCAGCGTGTCCCGCTCCTCGAATCCCGTTGCCCCTCCGTGGTAGATGGTTACACACATCAATCCGCCCTTTTTCAGCAGTTCAAGCCCCGCCGAAATTGCGGCAAAGCTCGTGTCCGCATGGGTAAAAATTCTGTGGTCGCCCCCGGGCAGCCAGCCAAGGTTGAAAACAATGCAGTCCACCGTCTCCGGTTCGGCATAATTCGCCATATTCGAATGGGAATCAAGGTGAACCTCCGCTCGCAATCCGCGTGCGGCAAGCAGAGCGTTTGTGCTGTCCACCGCTTCCTGCTGAATATCAAAGGCAATGACGCGCCCGCAGGGACCGACAAGTTCGCATAAATATGCCGTGTCACGTCCGCGGCCCGCCGTTGCATCGATACAGAACGCGCCTGCCCCGATGCGGCCGTTTATAATGCTGTGTACAAGTTCTGTTGCGTTCATGTTACTAATTATATCAGCCGAGTTTTAATCATGCAACCGCACGAATACGAATAGTTTCAATATTTCCCGGGAAATGCCGCCGAAAAGCCGCCTTTTGCCGAAAGCCTTTCCCGAAACAATTTATTTCCCGAGAAATAACGCTTATCTAACGACGCGGCATGTTCCGACGCCGTAGTATTTGAAGCACTCCAAAACCTCGCGCGTTATAACCTCACCCGGCATGACCGGAGGAATTGCGGGAGGGCAGCCGACGGTGGAAATTGAGCAGATTCTGCCGAGGCAATCCTCCGCAGGCAGCAGTTCGGACGGGCGCAGCAAAGCTTCGCGCGGGGAAACTGCGGCGGGCGGAAAGGGAATTTTCGGCGGTTCCGATACAATTTTCGGCTTTTTCGGAATATTCAAAAGTGCGTTGCTCAACCTTTTGAAATGCACGGCGGGAAGCAGCGGCGACAGCATAAAGACTATAAAATCATCGTCAAAAAACTCCGAAAATACGCCGTCATTTTCCAGCATATGAGCCAAATCCGCACCGGTATAGCCAAACGGTTTCGGGCGAAGCGTGAGTTTCAGCGGTTCGGATTCAAACACATTGAAACCGTGTAAAGTCAGTTTCGCTTTAAGCTCCGCAGCCTGTTGAAGAAAACCCGCAAGCTCGGCGCAAAATTTCTCCGCCGATGCGTTAAATGCGTCAAGGGACTGCAAAAGCAAATATGATGGGCTGCTTGACCCAAACACCGAAAAGGCCGCTTTTACTTTTTCCGTCATGCCTTTCGGCGCATTTCGGGAAATATGCAGGTATGCGCCGCCCGTCAGCACGGGCAAAGTTTTATGCGCCGAATCGCAGCAAATATCCGCACCGGCTTCCGTCGGATGCAGCGGAAATGCCGAAAAATCGCGCTGCTCGGCTCCGCCTTTCGGCAAAAATCGAAGGTATGCGCCGTGCGCATTATCCACCGCAAGCGGAACACCGGCAGCATGGCATACGCGGGCAATACCTGCAATATCAAGAACATTTCCGAGATAATCCGGGCTTGTGACATAGACCGCCGCAGGACGGCGCGGGCAGGCCGCAAGCGCAGCGCGAACATCGAGCGGAGTGATGGGGCAGCTGTGATATGTCCCTCCTGCCGCAGGGCGGAGCCATACGGGCTGAATGCCGAGCAGCGCAGCGGCATTCACAAACGCCTTGTGCGCATTTCTTCCTGCAAGGATGAGCGGCGAAGCATTCGGTTCATCGGGTAAATCGAACCTGCACGTTTCGCCGTTCCGCCGTTCGCAAAAATCGGCCGCAAGCAGATACAGCATTACCTGTATGCAAAGCGTTGACCCGCCCGCCGAATAGAATGTATCGGCTCCGAACAGGCGGCTTGCATTTCTTTCGCTCTCCGCAATTATGCCGTCAGGTGCAAAAAGCTCGTCCGCACCCGTAATTTCGGTTATATCAAGACTTTCGCAGCCAAGAACAGAAACACCCTTATGTCCGGGCATATGCAGCCGTGCGGCATCGCTCTTTGCGTAATTATTTACAAAATCGCATATCGGTGTTTTCATTGATAAAGCGTTTTAAGCAGGCACCGCGCGGACAAAATCACGCGGGTGCATTTGCTTCATCGGATTCCGCTGCCTTGATCTCGCGTGCAACGGCAACCATCAGCGCGCATTCCATCCTTTTGCGGAACAGGTCGCAGCCGTATTCATAAATGCCGCGAACGGAACCCGTGGAATGATACGCATTTGCGGCACAGCCGCCGGAGCAATAGAGCCTTGCCCAGCAGTCGCGGCACTCCTTGCGCGCATAAACATTGCAGGCGGCGAATTCATCGCGCACGGCGGTGTTTGTAACGCCCGTCCAAATGTTTCCGAGCAGAAATTTATCATCCCCGACAAATTGATGACAGGGGTACAGATCGCCCCACGGAGTGACCGCCATGTATTCCGTGCCGGAACCGCAGCCCGATATGCGCTTATATATGCACGGGCCGCCCGCAAGGTCGATCATATAGTGATAGAACGTGAACGGCTTGCCCTCTTTATCCCTTTCGAGCATAAGTTTCGCAAGGTCTTCGTATTGCTTCATTACAACGGGCTTATCTGCTTCTGTCAATGCGGCGGGATCGTCCGAAGCGGCAACAACCGGTTCCATGCTGAGTTCCGAAAAACCGAGATCGAGCATCGTTTTGATGTCTTCGAGAAAATCGGGGTTGGCGTGAGTAAACGTACCCCTCATATAGTAATTTTTGCCGCCGCGAGCATTGACAAACTTTTGGAACTTCGGAACTATCTTTTCCCAACTGCCGTTGCCCGCATAATCGACACGGTATCTGTCGTGAACTTCTTTTCTGCCGTCAAGGCTTAAAACGACGTTGCTCATCTCCCTGTTGGAAAATTCTATAACATCGTCGTCCACAAGCACACCGTTTGTAGTGAGCGTAAAGCGGAAATTCTTGTTCTTTTCTTTTTCTATGCTTCTTGCGTATGCGACAAGTTGTTTTACGACATCAAAATTCATCAGCGGTTCGCCGCCGAAGAAATCGACTTCCAGGTTTCTTCTCGTGCCTGAATTTTCTATAAGAAAATCAAGGGCGCGTTTGCCGACTTCGTAACTCATAAGCGCACGTTCGCCGTGATACTTGCCTTGGCTTGCAAAACA
>OLXN01001641.1_pt1 | contig 12570 bp, 9 predicted proteins | sample 1674021 | NCBI WGS metagenome assembly OLXN01 (sample SAMEA103958137, study PRJEB25191) | human gut metagenome | biome: human-associated habitat [ENVO:00009003]; feature: intestine environment [ENVO:2100002]; material: feces | place: Germany | collected 2013/2015
CTTCGAGCGGCTGCTGTCCGGCAGCGAGAACGGCGTGGAGTTCCGTATGTCGCAGGTGGCCGCCAAGTACGACCTGCGCAGCGATCAGGGCCGCATCGACTACACCGCCGAGATCAGTCAGGTGCTTGCCGAGCTGGACAACGCCGTGGAGCGGGAGGTATACGCCAATCGTGCCGCCGAGACGGCAGGACTTTCGCCCGACGCCATGCGGCAGGAGGTGGAGCGGGCCGCCCGCAAGCGCCGCTACAGCGACCGCAAAAAGCGGGAGCGGCAGGAACTGAACCCCGCCCTGACCGTACAGCCCGCCCAGCGGGGCAGCCGCTATACCAATCTCCGCAGTGCCATGGCGGAGGAGGGCGTGATCCGGCTGCTGCACCTTGACCCCACGCTGTTCGGGGACACGCCGCCCCTGACGCCGGAGGAGTTCTCCTCGCCGCTGTTGGGAAAAATTTACGGCGCCATGTGGCACCAGCGCGGCAACCGCAGCGGCCTGTCGGCGCTGACGGGGGAGCTGTCCGGCGACGAGATGAGCCACCTGACCACGCTGCTGCAAAAACCGGAATCCACCGCCAACGCGTCTCAGGCGCTGGCGGACTACATACGGGTGATCCGCGAAGAGCAGACCAAACGGGACGACTCCGGGGTGGATCCCCTGCTGTTGGCAATGGAAACATTTAAAGATAAGAAACGATATGGAGGAAAGCGCACATGACCGATAAGACGTACACCAAGCAGGAGCTGGAGGAAATGACCAACGCCCTGCTGGCCGAGGACAACAAGAAGAAAAAGGCGGAGGCCAAGGCGGCCGAGCAGTCTCAGGCCGAGGCGGAGACCAAGGAGGACGATAAGAGCAAGGAAAAGGGCAAGCTGGACGACAAGACCATCGCGTCTCTGCCCGCTGCGGCGCTGATCATGGCCAACGAGAAGCTGCGGGACATGCTGGTCAAGGGCAAAAAGAAGGGCAAGCTGGACTCCAGCGAGGTCAGCGACGTGCTGGACGAGATGGATCTGGAGAGCGAGCAGATGGATCGCATCTATGACTCTCTGGAAGCGCTGGGCATCGAGGTGGGCAGCGAGGAGTTCATCACCAGCATTGACGACGATATCGAGCCGCCGCTGGAGGAGATCGCCGAGATCGAGGAAGAGGAGCTTGTCGACCCCAACACGCTGGTGGACAGCTTCAACATCGACGATCCCGTCCGCATGTACCTGAAGGAGATCGGCCGCGTGCCGCTGCTGAACGCCGATGAAGAGGTGGTGCTGGCCACCGCCATGTCCGCAGGCCGTGCCGCTCAGGAGCGGATCGACGAGGCCGCCGAGAACGGCGAGACCATCCCCGACGAGGAACTGGCCCAGCTGAAGAAGGACATCAAGGAGGGCAGCAAGGCCAAGCAGAAGCTGGCCGAGGCCAACCTCCGTCTGGTGGTGTCCATCGCCAAGCGCTACGTGGGCCGCGGCATGCTGTTCCTCGACCTGATCCAGGAGGGCAATCTGGGCCTGATCAAGGCCGTGGAGAAGTTCGACTACACCAAGGGCTATAAGTTCTCCACCTACGCTACCTGGTGGATCCGTCAGGCCATCACCCGCGCCATCGCCGATCAGGCGCGTACCATCCGCATCCCCGTCCACATGGTGGAGACCATCAACAAGGTCATCCGTGTGTCCCGCCAGCTGCTGCAGGAGTTGGGCCACGACCCCAGCCCCGAGGAGATCAGCGCCGAGATGAATATGCCCGTGGACAAGGTCCGCGAGATATTGAAGATCGCCCAGGAGCCCGTGTCGTTGGAGACGCCCATCGGCGAGGAGGAGGACAGCCATCTGGGCGACTTCATCCCCGACGAGGCCGCATCCGAGCCCAGCGAGGCTGCCAGCTTCACACTGCTGAAGGAGCAGCTGGTGGACGTGCTGGGTACCCTGACGCCCCGGGAGGAGAAGGTGCTGAAGCTGCGCTTCGGTATCGAGGACGGCCGTACCCGCACGCTGGAAGAGGTAGGCAAGGAGTTCAACGTCACCCGTGAGCGTATCCGCCAGATCGAGGCCAAGGCCCTGCGTAAGCTGCGGCACCCCTCCCGCAGCAAGAAGCTCAAGGACTTCCTGAACTGAGGCGGACCATGAAGCGGGTAGTTCTGGCGCTGCTGGCGGTGCTGCTGGCGCCGTCCCTGGCCTGGGGCGACGACAGCCGGCACTATGAATTCCGCCTTGCCGCCAACGGAGAGGCGACGTACCATGCCGCCGCCGGCGATACCGTAACGGTATCGCTTACCCTGTGCCGGACCACCGGCACAGGGCCGATGTTCGCCATGCAGGACGAGATATGCTTCGATCCTGCCTTCTTCGCCTATCAGCCTGATGGTACCCTGCTCCGCGAGGGCGTCAAGACGACGCTGGTCACGCTGCGTGATGGCCGTCAGGCGGTCTACATGAACTACGTAGACTTTGGCGACGGCGCGGACTGGGCGGATGAGACGGTCGTCGGCTCCTTTCAGCTGAAGGTCCTGGCCGACGGTGGTGCGTCCGCCATAACCGGCAGCCATTACCTGGTGTCCACCGAGGACGGCATGGGCCGCTACGCCGCCGCTGCCCGGGACGTCACGGTGGTGGTGTCAGAGCAGTGCCGCGTGACCTTCCAAAGTAACGGCGGCAGCGGCGTAGCGCCGGCGGAGGTGCTCCGTGGAACGCCTCTGGCGCCGCCGCAGGCGCCCACCCGCTCGGGCTATCGCTTCACCGGCTGGTACAGTGACTACGACCTGACCCGCCCCTGGGATTTCAATGCGCCGGTCACGGCGGATATGACGCTGTATGCCGCCTGGCAGCCTCTGCCGGCCGCCGCGCCCTCCGCCGGTCCGTGGGCATGGCTTATTGTTGGTGCTTCCATTTCGGCACTGACCGTTTTAGCCCTCCGCCGACGCCGCCGCAGTTAGATCGCAAAAAGGCAAAACAAAACCGCCCGTCCGGGCGGTTTTATTTTGCCTGTGCGGGTCAGGGCCGTTCACCGACAGCGCGCCCCGGCGCGCCGCCTGCAAAACAGGCGAAAAATTCGGCGTTTCAGGGGGAAGCCGTTGCAATACGGCATTAAGATGCTATAATAAAGCTGGTATGATAGGAACGGAGGTCTCAGCCATGATCGAGAAGGAAGCCTTTATCGCGGCACTGCTGCCGATCTGCGACACCGTATGTGAATATGACAGGACCCGGGGAAAGCTGCGGGTCCGGAAAACCAGTCTGGCCAGTGGGCTGGAGGACAAATGGTACACCGTAGAGGAGCTGCGTGACATCTTCCGGGACAACGGCGGTGTGTCGGCGGAAAAAAGCGTGTGGATGCGCTATCTCAGCAGCGAAAACCTGCGGAGCTTTTTCTACGAAAAGGAGCGAAACGAGAGCTTTCGCCTGCGGTTCCGGCAGGGCGGCGTAGGCTGCCGGCAGTATGACATCCGCATCGACCGGATCAACGACAAAGTGCTGGTCATCTCCGGGCGGGATACACAGGAGCAGGAGATAGACGCGCTGACCGGCGCGCTGAGCCGCAACCATTACCAGCGGGAGATGAGCAATGAGGTATACCGCGGCGGTGTAGCGCTCATCGATATGGACGATCTGAAGCTGTATAACGACATGAATGGCCATCAGGTGGGCGACAACGCGCTGCGGGCGCTGGCTGATACCATCTATGAGGTAGTGGGCCGCAGCGGTTCACTGGTGCGCTACGGCGGCGACGAGTTTTTGCTGCTGCTGCCGGGCGTGGAGCAGGCGGCCTTTACCACCGTGCTGGGAGACATTCAGCGGCGGCTGCGGACAGTGAGCATACCGGGCTGCGAGGGCGGCCAGCATATCACCATCAGCGTGGGCTGCGTCATGGCGCAGCAGGAGACGATCGCCCAGGCGGTGCAGCGGGCGGACCGGCTGATGTACCGGGCCAAGCGAAGAAAGGACGCCGTGGTCACCGAGGATACCCCCGTGGAGGGGGAGGAGATCAAGCCGCATATTCTTGTGGTGGACGATGCGGCTATGAACCGCGCGATACTGCGGGAGATGCTGGCGGAGGATTTCAACGTGCTGGAGGCGGAGGACGGCCGGGAGTGCATGGCGCAGCTGGAGACCTACGGCGCGGATATCTCACTGGTGCTGCTGGACATGATCATGCCGGAAATGGACGGCCTGCAGGTGTTGGATGAGATGAATAAGCGGGGGTTTATCGAGGATATCCCGGTCATTATCATCACGGCGGACGGCTCAGAAGAAAAGGTGCGGCAGGCCTACGACATGGGCGTGGCGGACTACATAGAACGGCCCTTTGATATCCGTATCGTGCGGCAGCGGGTGATGAACACCGTGAAGCTGTATGCGCGGCAGCGGCGGCTGGCAGCGGTGATGATGCAGCAGCTGCGGCGGCAGGAGCATATGATGGGCATCGCGGCGGATATCCTGTCGCGGGTGATGGGCTACCGCAACGGCGAGGGCGCGGACCACGGGCGGCACGTGGAGCAGATCACGCAGCGGCTGCTGCAGAGAATGCTGGAACGCACGGATAAATACGACCTGACCCTGCAGGACTGCCGGCGGGCCGCCGCCGCGGCTATGTTCCACGACATCGGAAAGATGGGCGTGCCGGATGCCCTGCTGCGAAAGACCGGCCCCCTGACGCCGGAGGAGTTTGACGAGATCAAGAAGCATACCCTGATCGGCGAGGAACTGATGCGGGGCATGAAGGAGATGGAAAGCGAGCCGTTGGTGGAGGCTGCGGCGGAGATCTGCCGCTGGCACCACGAGCGGGTGGACGGCAGAGGCTATCCCGACGGGCTGAAGGGCGACGAGATACCGATGACCGTGCAGGCGGTGGGCCTGGCGGACGCCTATGACGCGCTGGTGAGCCAGCGGGTGTACAAGCCGGCGTATACCCATGCGGAGGCGTTGGCTATGATACGGGGCGGCGAGTGCGGCGCGTTCGATCCGCTGCTGGTGGACTGTCTGGAGGACATACAGGGCGCACTGTGCCGTGAGGTATACGGCATGAGAGGTAAGAAATGAGCAGGACAAAAAGATTGCTGGCGGTGCTGCTGGCGCTGTGCGGCGCGTTGCTGTGCGGCTGCGGACAGCGGGAGACGGAAACGGAAGAACTGCCGGTGCTGGTCATTGGCAGCGACGACTATGAGCCGTATTTCTATCTGGATGAGAATGGCGCCTATGCGGGTATCGACGTGGAGATCGCCACCGCCGCCTGCGAGAGATTGGGCTGGACGGCGAGCTTCCAAAAAATCAACTGGCAGGAGAAGGACGCCCTACTGGAGCGAGGCGACGTGGACTGCCTCTGGGGCAGCTTCTCCATGAACGGCAGAGAGGACTGCTACCGCTGGGCAGGGCCGTATATGTACAGCCGTCAGGTGGTCATCGTGCAGGCTGACAGCGATATCCGTACACTGGCCGACCTGAATGATAAGCGTATTTCCGTGCAGATATCCACTAAGCCGGAGGAGCTGTTTCTGAAGCATCAGGTGCCCGGCGTGGAGCAGGTGGACAGCGTGTACTGCTTCGCCGACACGGTGGACGTGTTCGCCGCGCTGGACAAAAGCTATGTGGACGCCTGCGCCGGACACGAGACGGCGTACCTCACCTTCATCGCCGGGCGCGCCGGGGAATACCGGGTGCTGGAGCCGGGGCTGCTGCGGGCAGGTCTGGGCGCGGCGTTCTATAAGGACGACGGCAGCGGCAGAGCGGAGGCTCTGAACGAAATGCTGCACGAGCTGGTGGCGGACGGCACCGTGGCCGCCATTCTGGAGAGCTACGGCGTGGACGCACAGGCGGCTTTAGCGGGGTTGATCCATGGGCAATAAGTTTTCCAACAAATATATCTGGGTGCTCATGCTGGTGCTGGGCGTCTTTGTGATGGCGGTCACGGCTCTCATCGGCGGCAACAGCAGCATCCGCAACGCCCAGCAGACCGCCCAGCGGACGCTGCAATATCTGCAAAACCAGTGCATCAGCTACCGCGACATCGTCGCCGCCGACCGGCTAAAGAGCCTCGTGCGGCTGACGGAGCAGGCGCAGGAGGTGGCGGAGCGCGAGGGTATGGTGGGGCAGAACCGCTCCAACGAGGAGCTGGCGCGGTACGCCCAGCGTCAGCGCGTAACCTGCGTGCTGGTGCTGGACAAGGATCTGGAGATCGAGTTCAGCTCCGGTGCGGACATGGGCTGGAGCGATTACTACACCAATGAGGCGATCCGCTCCATCATGGACTACCCGGAAAAGATCTTCGCCCGCCGCCTGACCCGTGACGGCGCGGTATACGACATAGCAGCCGTGGCGCGCGTCGAAAATCCCGGCGTCGTCTTCTGCGTCCGCCTCCAGTCGAACACGATCATCGCCTCCTACCGTGCGTCCATCGAGAGCCTGCTGGCGGGCTATGAGACGCTGCTCAATGACAGGGTCTACACCTACATCACCGACGGCGAGCGCGTGGTGGGCAGCAGCGCGGCGGAGCAGTGGAACCTGCCGGTGGACGAGGTGCCCCTCATCCGTGCGCTGGAGTCCTCCCCCTCCCCGGGCAGCAAGCTGACCCAGCTCCGCACGGACGGCACGTTCTTCGGTGCACGGGAGCGATACCAGCAGTACAGCCTGTATGTGTTCCTCCCCAATGAATACGTGTTCATCCTGGGCAAGAACATGGTGATCTCCGCCTTCGGCGTCTACGCGCTGGCGGCGGTCTTGGCGACGCTGCTGGTGCTCCGCACCACGCAGGAGCGCAAGCGTCGCGAGATGGACTACCAGCACCGTCTGGAGGAGGAGGTGCGCCGCGCCAGCGCGGCGGACCAGGCCAAGACGCACTTCCTTCGCAGCATGAGCCATGATATACGCACACCCATCAACATCATCATGGGTATGCTGGAGATCATCGGGCGGAACCCGGAGGATGTGACGCTGGTGCAGTCCTGCCGGGAGAAGGCGCAGACCGCGGCACGCTATCTGCTGGCGTTGGTAAACGACGTGCTGACGCTGAATCGCCCGAAGCAGGAGGCGCTGGGAAAGACACCCTATTGTTTGACAAGCGAGCTGCACGAGATGCTGGGTATTTCGCACGCCCAGGCGGAGAGCGCAGGCGTTACGCTGATGGTGATGGACCTGACGCTGGAGCATGAACGATTCACAGGCGACCCGCTGTATATGCGGCAGATTTGCCAGAACATCATCGGCAACGCCATCAAATACAATCACCCCGGCGGATGGGTGCGCTGCAGCTTCCGCGAGTCCCGTTATGCGGACGGCGTGTGCCGGCTGGAATTTATATGCGAGGATAACGGCGCAGGTATGAGCGAGACGTTCCAGCGCCATATGTTCGAGGCATTTGCCCAGGAAAACAGTGATAGGGGCAGCCTTTCCGGCGGCGTGGGCCTGGGTTTGGCCGTGGTGAAAAAGCTGGTGGACGAAAGAGGCGGTACCATTCAGGTGGACAGTGCACGCGGACAGGGAACGCGCTTCCGCGTGGTGCTGCCCATGATGCCCAGTGAGGCCGAACCGGAAGCCGCGCTTCCCGACGCGGCGGCTTCCATCGCCGGACGGCGCTTGCTGGTGGCGGAGGACAACGAGCTGAACCGGGAGATCGCGGTGTACCTGCTGCAGGAGGCCGGCGCCATGGTGGACCAGGCCGCCGACGGCAAGGAGGCGGTGGAGATGTTCGCCGCGTCGGCGCCCGGTACCTACGACGCGGTGCTGATGGACGTGATGATGCCGGAGCTGGACGGCCTTTCCGCCACCCGCGCCATCCGCGGGATGGACAGGCCGGACGCCCGCCTGCCGATCATCGCCATGACCGCTAACCTGTTTGACGAGGACGTGGCGGCCTGCCTGGCAGCGGGCATGGACGCGCATATCCCCAAGCCGTTGGAGGCTGGGCAGATGATAAGAACGATCGCCGAGTGGCTGGAGAGGAAGAAACAATGAATTTAGAGAAGCTTTATCAAGAGATGGGCGGCGACATGGCGGACGCCGTGCGCCGGTTGGGCAGTATAGCTGCGGTGGAGCGTTTCCTGCGGATGTTCGCCGGAGACGACACCTTCGCCATGCTGCAGGCGGCCATGAGTGCCGGAGACGCCCGGCGGGCCTTCCGCGCGGCGCACACGCTGAAGGGCCTGGCAGCCAACCTGGGGCTGGTGCAGCTATGGCAGGCAGCCTCAGCCCTGACGGAGGCCCTGCGCGGCAGCGATATGCAGCGCGCGTCGGCGCTGTATCCGGAGACGGCCGCGGCATACCGTGAGGCGTGCGCGGCGATCGGAGATTTAGAGACGGACGCGTAGAAAACACGGATTTTTGCGAAAAAGACTTGACGAAACGGAACGAAAGTGATATACTGCAAATACAATAATGTTCTGTTGGCAAATCGGCTGAAAGGCCGAGACGCAAAGCTACGGTGTCTAAACGGCATTTGACCGCATGATCGACCGGCTGCAAGTGGGATGCGCTTCAAAGGTGCATACATTGCAGCCGGTTTTTTATTTGCTCTGCCCGGCAGGGCCCATATTGCAGTACGGGTCGCGGAGGTCTAACCCCTACCTCGGCGGCATCGAAACCCCCATCTGTCACATGGCAGATGGGGGTTTCGGCGTTGCGGAAGCGGTGCTCCCGGCAAAAAAAACACCCCCGGCACTGCCGGGGGTGTTCGCTTATGCCTTGCGGCCGTAGAGCGCGGTCATGCGGTCGATCCTGACAGAGAGCGCATCGCTCAGCTCGCCGGGCAGCAGCCGCCAGGTCCAGTTGCCGCCCTGGGTGCCGGGGATGTTCATGCGGTTTCCCTCGCCCAGGCCCAGATAGTCCTGCATCTGCGCCACGAACAGCTCCGCCACGCTGGACATACCGCCGCGGATAATACCCCAGTGGAAGCCCTCCTGCTCAGTCAGCGCCAGGTATTCCACCGCGTGGGCCACATCCTCCGGCGCGGCCTCCTGCCGCCACAGTGCCAGGGGGCTGTTGTCGTGGGTGCCGGTATAGCAGATGCAGTGCGGCGTATAGGCGTGGGGCAGATAGCCGCTGGAATCCCGGGAGTCAAAGGCGAATTCCAGTACCTTCATACCGGGCCAGCCGGACTCGCAGAGCAGCTGCGCCACCTCCGGGGTGGGGTAGCCCAGATCCTCGGCGATGAACTCCAGCTGCGGGAACCAGCCGTTGAGCCGTTCGATCAGGTCCATGCCGGGACCGGCGATCCAGCGGCCGTTTTTGGCGGTGGGCTGACCGTAGGGCACGGCCCAGTAGTTGGCAAAGCCGCGGAAGTGGTCGATGCGGATCACATCATACAGCTTGCCGGCGCCGTCGATCCGGCGGATCCACCAGCCGAAGCCGTCGTCACGCATGGCGTCCCAGTCGTAGAGGGGGTTGCCCCACAGCTGGCCGTCGGCGGTAAAGTAATCCGGCGGGACGCCGGCCACAGCCTTGGGAACCAGATCGTCGTCCAGCTGGAAGAACTGCGGCTCGGCCCAGACGTCGGCGGAGTCCATGGCCACGTAGATGGGCAGATCGCCGATGATGCGGATGCCCTGCTGGTGGACGTAGTCGCGCAGAGCGGTCCACTGCCTGAAAAACAGAAATTGCAGATAGGTGAAGAACTGCACATCCTCCCGCAGAAGTGTGCGGTACTTGTCCAGCACGGCCTCGTTCTTACGAAGGCGAAGGTCGTCGTCGGGCCACTCCGTCCATGCCTTCATGCCGAAGTGCCGCTTGCAGGCCATGTACAGGGCGTAGTCCGGCAGCCACCGCGCATTGTCCTGCGCAAAGGCCGCTACGGCCTCCGCGTCCCGCTCCCAGCCCCGTTTGTAGGCCTTGTGCAGCAGGGTAAAGCGGTTCTCGTAGATCTTTCCGTAGTCCACATGGCGCGGGTCGCTGCCCCAGTCGGGGGCGGCGCACTCGGCGGCCGTCAGCAGTCCGTCAGCCGCCAGCATATCCGGGTCGATAAAATAGGGGTTGCCGGCGTAGGCGGAAAAGCTCTGGTAGGGGGAGTCGCCATAGCTGGTGGGGCCCAGGGGGAGCATTTGCCAGTAGGACTGGCCGGCGTCTTTCAGGAAATCGGCGAAATCATAGGCCGCCTTGCCCAGGGTACCGATGCCATAGGGGGAGGGCAGGGAGGATACCGCCATTAAAATACCGCTGCTTCGTTTCATAACTCAACTTCTCTCTTGGATAGGATTTGACTTTCAGCCGGACGGTCCCGGCCAAAATATACGGGGGCGGGCGATCAGCCCGCCCCCGGCGTGTTGTAAGTTTAGCCCTTGACGGCGCCTGCCGCCACGCCCTTGATGATGTGCTTCTGGCAGCAGAGATAGAAGATGATGACCGGGACGATGCTCAGCAGGATCAGCGCCATGGTGGCGCCCATATCCACCTGTCCGTAGCTGCCCTTCAGATACTGGATGACGATGGGGATGGTGCGGTATTTGTTCAGATCCAGCACCAGGTACGGCAGCAGAAAGTCGTTCCACACCCACATGATCTCCAGCACGCCCACGGAGATAAATGTGGGCTTCATCATGGGCAGCACCACCAGGAAGAAGGTACGCACAGGCCCGCAGCCGTCAATGGCGGCAGCCTCCTCGATCTCCAGCGGGATCGTCTTGACAAACCCGGAGAACATGAATACCGCCAGTCCCGCGCCGAAGCCCAGGTACACGATAGGTATTGTCCACGGTGTGTTCAATCCGATCTTGGCAAAAGCCATAGAGGTGAAGCTAAAGTAGGGAAGCTTGACCTGCTCGGCGGTGCGGGACAGGGTGAACATCACCATCTGGAACGGCACCACCATGGAGAACACGCACAGGTAGTACACGATCTTGCTGAACAGACTGCCCACACGGGCCACATACCACGCGGCCATAGAGGTGCAGATCAGGATCAGCGCCGAGGAGACCAGGGTGATGAACAGACTGTAGAACACCGCCTTGATAAACGGATAGTTGCCGAAGGTCATGCCCTTGATATAGTTCTGCCAGCCCACAAAGGTGTCCTCATTGGGCAGGGCGAACGTATCGGTATTGACAGCGGCATTGGTTTTGAAGGAGTTGATCAGAACGATGACGATGGGCAGCACATACACGATGCAGATCACCGTGAACGCTATGGTCAACACCATTTTGCTGCGGTCATGCTTTTTGGCAAGGCTCGTCTGCATTACTGCTGCACCTCCTTTTTACGGGTAGCCCGGAGTTGGATCAGTCCGATAGCCGCCACCAGTATGAAGAACAGCACGGCTTTGGCCTGGGCCACGCCGCGGTTGTTGCCGCTGCCGGAGTAGAAGGAGTTGTAGATGTTCAGGGCCAGCATTTCCGTGGTCTTGACAACGCTGCCGTCCGCCTGCTGCAGGAAAGGGCGGCCGCCGGTCAGGGCCAGGTTCTGGTCAAACAGCTTGAAGCCGTTGGTCAGCGTCAGGAAAATGCAGATGGTGAAGGAGCTCATCATGTTGGGGATAGTGACCTTCCACAGGGTCTGCCAGTTGGTGGCGCCGTCGATGCGGGCCGCCTCCAGCATATCCTCCGGCACGGACTGCAATCCGGCGATATAGATGATCATCATATAGCCCACCTGCTGCCAGCACAGCAGGATGATCAACCCCCAGAAACCGAAGTGGCTGTTCAGTACCACGGACTGGCCGTAAGCGACCAGAAAGCCGTCGAAGATCATGGACCAGATGTAGCCCAGCACGATGCCGCCGATCAGGTTCGGCATGAAGAACACCGTCCGGAACAGATTGGAGCCCTTGATGCCCCGCGTCAGCGCATAGGCCACCGCGAAGGCCAGCGCGTTGATGAACAGCACCGACACAAAGGCAAACAGCGCCGTGAACAAGAAGGCATGGCGGAAGCTGCTGTCGGCAAAGGCCTTCAGATAGTTGTCAAAGCCTACCCATGTCCACTTGCTGGTCAGCTTGAATTTGCAGAAGGACAGGAACGCGCCCTTCAGGAACGGGTAGATGAACCCGATGCAGAAGGCGGCAAAGGTGGGCAGCAGAAACAGCCACACCATGCGCTGAATTGGCCGTCGGACCAGTCGGCTGTTCAGCGCAGCCGCGTCCCGTTTCGCTTGAAATCGTTTCATTAGACCACTCCTGTTCTCCGTAGTTTTGTCACAGCGAAAGCTCTCCTCCGAAGTGCGTTCGAAGGACAGCGCACGCCGTCACAGAGTAAGAAAGAGGGGGCGGGCGAAAAGCCCGCCCCCTGTGCGTATGTGGTTGAAACCGTAGCTTAGCCGTTGGCGATATCGTTGTTGTACTGGGTAGCCCAGCCTTCCACGAAGGCGGTCTTCACATCGTCCCAGCTGCCGCCGTCGGCGGTATACTTACCCAGAGCGTCGACCACAGCGGCACGCCAGTCATTGACAGCGGGGGTGTAGTTGAAGGCCCAGGTGACAGGATAGCAGCCATTGGCAACATACTCGTTGGCCAGAGCGCTGAACGGATTGGAGGGAGCCTTGGAGGCCTGGAACGGGCAGGCGCCGAACTGCTCAGCCATCATGGCAGTGCCTTCCTCGGAGGTAACGACCCAGTTCAGGAAGTCCAGAGTGGCCTTGATGTCCTCCTCGGAGGCGTTCTTGTTGACGGAC
>OLXN01001651.1_pt1 | contig 12527 bp, 12 predicted proteins | sample 1674021 | NCBI WGS metagenome assembly OLXN01 (sample SAMEA103958137, study PRJEB25191) | human gut metagenome | biome: human-associated habitat [ENVO:00009003]; feature: intestine environment [ENVO:2100002]; material: feces | place: Germany | collected 2013/2015
TTATAAGACAACATAGAGATGGAATGGTCTTTGCCAGGCTTTTCCGTTTCTTTGTATTTGCAAGGTCGATATTGCAAATACAATTCGTTGCCTATTAAAAAGGAAAAATAATCACAGATACGTTTCTCTAAACAATCATTTTTTATTATTTTTGCAGTATGAAAGGACTGATGCACAATTGTGCGAGTGTAAAGTCCTGACTTGATTCAAAGGTACTTAGTTTAATTTTAATAGATAAACAAACAGTTATGAAAATCGAAGATTTTAACTTTGCAGGTAAAAAGGCTATCGTTCGTGTAGATTTCAATGTTCCATTGGATGAGAACGGACATGTGACAGACGACACTCGTATCCGTGGTGCGCTCCCAACACTGAAGAAAGTCCTTTCTGATGGTGGTAGTCTCATCATGATGAGCCATATGGGTAAGCCCAAAGGTAAAGTTAATCCAAAGCTCTCTCTCAGCCAGATTGTCAAGAACGTTTCAGAAGCTCTTGGCGTTGACGTGAAGTTTGCTCCAGATTGTGCTAATGCAGACAAGGAAGTTGCAGGACTGAAGACCGGTGAAGCTTTGCTACTCGAGAATCTCCGTTTCTACGCAGAGGAAGAGGGTAAGCCTGTAGGTATTGACAAGGAAGATCCAGCCTACGCTCAGGCAAAAGCTGAGATGAAAGACAAGCAGAAAGAGTTTGCCAAGAAATTGGCTTCTTATGCAGACTGCTATGTAATGGACGCATTCGGTACAGCACATCGTAAGCACGCATCAACAGCTGTAATTGATGAATTCTTCAGCAAGGACAGTAAGATGCTTGGATATCTGATGGAGAAGGAAGTTCATGCTGTTGACAATGTGCTGAAGGATATAAAACGTCCTTTCGTTGCCATTATGGGAGGTTCAAAGGTTTCGTCTAAGATTGGCATCATCGAAAACCTACTTGGCAAGGTTGACAAGCTCATCCTTTGCGGTGGTATGACATATACATTCTCTAAGGCTCATGGTGGTGAGATAGGTGACTCTATTGTTGAACTTGACAAACTGGATGTCGCACTCAACGTGGAGAAAATGGCAAAGGAGAACGGTGTAGAGCTTGTGCTCGCTACAGATTCTGTATGTTGCACTGGCTATGATTTCAAGACGTTCTCAGTCAAGGATGGCGCTCAGGTCAAGGTGTTCCCTTCAAATGCGATTGAGAATGGTTGGGATGGTCTTGATGCTGGTCCGGATAGTCGTGCCAAGTTTGCTGCAGCCATCGAAGGAGCGAAGACTATCCTTTGGAACGGTCCTGCAGGATGTTTCGAGTGTGATGAATTTACAGCTGGTTCACGCGCTATTGGTGAAGCTATCGCAAAGGCAACCGCAGAAGGTGCTTTCTCTCTGATTGGAGGTGGAGATTCTGTAGCTTGTGTAAATAAGTTCGGTCTTGCCGATAAGGTGTCTTATATATCAACTGGTGGTGGTGCTTTGCTCGAAGCCATCGAGGGTAAGGAGCTCCCTGGAGTTGCTGACATAGAGAAATAAAGACAGGCCGGATTTGTCTTTTTATAGAATATGACGATTCATTATTCTACATTATATGAAAATTGGTGTGCATTATTTGCACACCTTTTTTGTTGGTTCAACATAATTCCATTACCTTTGTATATATATTGCTATCAGATAATGGATATAGAAAATGTAAAAAAGATAATAGAGCGTAAGCCTAACCTCTCCACTGCTCTCGGGATGAATTTCATTTCTACTCCAGAACAGGACACATGCAAGGCTACAATGAAAGTTGATGAGCGTAACCGTCAGCCATTCGGGTTCTTGAGTGGTGGCGCATCCTTGGCGTTGGCGGAGAATCTGGCTGGCGTTGGCTCATGCTCAATATGTCCGGACAAAATATGTGTCGGCATTAGCGTAAGTGGAGAACATGTGAGAGCAGTGCAGGAAGGAGACACAGTTACTGCTAACGCTCGCCTAGTGAGCAAAGGACATAAACTTCACGTGTGGGAGGTTTCGATAGTGAACTCTCATGGGGAACTGATTTCCACCGTTCATGTCACAAATTATGTATTAACTCCTAAAGACTCTCAAGACTGATTATCGTGAAAGACGCTTTTGTGATATATCGTTACCCTTCAGCAGGGAACAAATGTGTTATTGTGAAACAAGATGAAAGTTCTCTCAAGAAGCTGCATTCCTTTTCAGAATTGGGAAAGGCTGATGGTTTCGTATTTGCACCATTCTGTATAACAGAAGACACTCCGGCTGTGCTTTTCGATAGTCCTATCCGCCGTGTGACGGAGCTTGATTATGATAATATCCTCAGAGAGGTAATGTATAATGGCAACAGTTGTGTTCTAAATGAAAGACTTAAGCCATACAATGGAAAACTCTATGATAGAAAATCATACGAAGAAGATTTCAACTGTTTCAAAGCTGCGATTAGGGAGAAGAGGATTGATAAGGCCGTTCTGTCTAGAAGTCTAGTTTTAAAGGACGACAACAAGAAGAATGTGATAAGAATGTTTCTGAAAGCATGTGAGAACAATTCGGATTCATACATCGTTCTCATTTCGTCAGACCAAACTGGAGTATGGCTTGTAGCAACGCCTGAAGTTCTTTTAGAACGTTGTGGAAATGTCTTTCACACCATAGCACTTGCCGGAACGATGGACAAACGACTGGTTATATCCGATAACGAATCAAAAGCGATTGGCAAGATTTCAGATATAGATATATCCTGTTGGAGCAACAAGAACATCGGGGAACAACAATACGTTTCTTCTTATATAAAAAAACGGTTATCCAATTTTTTTTCTGATATAGAAGAACTTGGACCTACGACAATATCTGCAGGCAATGTAGTGCATTTAAGAAGTGATTTTTTCGCAGAAGTAGATAGTATTTCAAGAATAAGCCCTGGTGATATAGTAAGGCAATTACATCCAACGCCGGCAGTTTGCGGCGTTCCTGCAGGTGAGTCATACAGTCTTATCAATAGCAAAGAACATAATGACCGTCGATATTACAGCGGATTCTGTGGAGTAGTGGATACAGATGGAGACAGTCATTTGTTTGTTACCTTGAGATGTATGGAAATATTCTCCGATTGTTATAAACTATATGCAGGGGGCGGAATCCTTGCCGAAAGCAATATGGAGGAAGAATGGAGAGAAACGGAACTGAAAATGAAGACAATGATGGACTGTATCTGAGACAGGTTGCAACGACCTGTTAATTGAATTAAACACTAAAAATACATGTATTCTGACAAAAACATAGTCAATTTGCTAACATCTCTTTTGATTGCAAAAGGAATCAAAAAAGCCGTAGTATGTCCTGGTTCAAGGAATATACCTATAATAAGTAATCTCAGAACTGTCAAGGAGATAGAATGCATCTCTGTGATTGATGAAAGAAGTGCAGCTTTCTATGCTCTTGGTGTGTCGTTAGCTACAGGGACACCCACCATAGTGTGCGTTACTTCAGGCTCCGCTTTTCTTAATACACTACCTGCCATTGCTGAAGCACATTACAGGCAAGTTCCTATAATCCTCATATCAGCAGACCGTCCGCAAGAATGGATAGAGAGAAATGATGGTCAGACCATGGTTCAATGTGGTCCGACATATGGTCTCTTCAATTCTGAGGTTGATGTAAATGACATTAGTAATGGCGAGGCAGAGAATTATTCTTCTCTACTGATTAATAATGCTCTGAATGCAGCACTTAGAGACAATAGGGGGCCAGTTCATATCAATATTCATCTGCATGAGCCATTATTTGTTTTTAACAAGACTTCTTTGCCAGAGAAAAAAGATATAGAATTTTTACAAGCTGAAAAAGTGTTGCCATACAGGGCAATGGAGATAATCAAAGATTTTATCCTTTCGGAAAGGAAGATTATTGTCATTGGACAACTACCATACCATGATGAGGAAATCGACATGATTGTCAAAGAATTGAAGATGTATTATATCGTTATGTGTGAGCAATTGTCCACGGCTTCTGCTGAACCGATTGACGCCATAGTAGATATATTCGAAGATAATTCCGCCATAGAGAATATTGATATGGTGCTCTCTCTTGGCAATACCTTGGTGAGCAAAAATACCAAGAGGTATTTGCGTACTAAGAAAATATCATCTCTTTGGGAAATCAACGATAATGGAATAATACACGACACGTTTATGAGTCAGACTGGCATTATTGACTGTTCTTGTAAACTTTTCCTTAAAGCACTACTGCGTTTGACAAAAGAGAATTACAAAGAAAAGCAAACAGAAAAAACAGGAAATGCTGACAATGAAATTTCACAAGACATTCTGAAGACGCATTGGGATAAAGCCATGACACATATTGAAATGTGTATAGATGATTATGTGCCCGTTTATTCTCAAATGCTTGCGATACGTTGTTTCGAGCAGTCTCTAGAAGACATGGAGTATGAAAGTGAAGTTCATTATGCAAATAGCATGGAAATACGCATAGGATGCCTGTATTCACCGCATTACATATGGTGTAACAGAGGGGTGAATGGTATAGAGGGCAGTGTGTCTACTGCTGCTGGCTTCTCACTTACTACATCCTCGATGGTGTTCTGCATTACTGGCGACTTGAGTTTTTTCTATGATCAGAATGCACTTTGGAATAATCACCTGAAAGGTAATTTTAGAGTGATGATCCTTAATAATAATTGTGGAGGAATATTCTCCCAGTTGAAAGGCTTAAATATTCCAGATGACATCATGAAGTATGTTGAGGGAAGACACACCGCTACGGCCAAGGGTATATGCGAACAAAATGACATAGGATACATGGCTGTGCGAGATGAGGAGGAACTGCGCATTTCAATGGCACATTTCTTGATTGAAAAAACAAATCGTCCAATAGTGCTTGAGGTGTTTACATCTCCAGATGATGATCGCCAAGCTTTCGTTGGATTGAAAAAAATGATAAAAAGTAAATTTTAAAAATATATGGCAAATAGAATTTGGAACAAAATCGAAGGATTCGATTTTAAGGAGATATTGTTCGAAGAGTGTGAAGGCGTGGCAAAAATCACTATAAATCGCCCACGATATAGAAATGCCTTCACTCCACTTACCACACATGAGATGAACCTTGCCTTCGCTTACTGTAGAGAGGCTCAGAATATCTCTGTCGTATTGCTCACAGGAGCAGGCGACAAAGCCTTCTGTTCTGGTGGCGACATGAATGTTAAAGGAAGGGGCGGATATGTAGGTAATGACGGAGTGCCACGTCTGAATGTGCTCGATGTACAGAAGCAGATTCGCTCCTTGCCAAAACCTGTTATCGCTATGGTAAACGGATATGCGATAGGAGGAGGACACGTGCTTCACTTGATGTGTGACCTGACGATAGCCAGCGAAAACGCCATTTTTGGGCAAACAGGTCCAAAGGTGGGATCATTTGATGCAGGTTTCGGAGCTTCTTATTTAGCTCGCATCGTTGGGCAGAAGAAGGCTAGAGAGATATGGTTCTTGTGTAGACAATATTCTGCGGAAGAGGCAGAGAGAATGGGAATGGTAAACAAGGTAGTGCCTTTCGATAGTCTTGAGGACGAATGTATGGAGTGGGCCCACACAATGATGGAACGTAGTCCATTGGCTCTGAGAATGATAAAGGCAGGACTTAATGCGGAGCTCGATGGACAGGCAGGTATTCAGGAGTTAGCGGGTGATGCAACCATGCTTTATTATTTCCTTGATGAGGCACAGGAAGGTGGCAAGGCATTCTTGGAGAAGCGTAAGCCTGATTTTGGGAAGTATCCTAAACTGCCTTAATTTACATATATTAGTGAGTATCCATTTTTTAAATACATACTTCTATACTTTTGATTTTAAACTTTAGAAGTTAAAGCTATCAGTAGATATGTATAAGATTAGTATTGAGAAGAAGAGATTACATTTCAAACAGCCTGCTGGCACATCTCGTGGCATTTACACCACACGAGATATATGGCTGATAAAGCTTGCTTCCGATAAAATTCCAGGAAGATTGGGAATCGGAGAATGTGCTCCGCTTCCTGATCTTAGTTGTGATGCTTCAGACGATTTTGATGAAAGATTGCTGGAATTGTGCTCAATTTTCAAGCAGAATGGCAGGATTGATTATTCCCTCATGCGGCCCTATCCGTCGGCTTTGTTTGGATTGGAAACAGCTCTTCTGAATCTTGAGAATGGAGATAAGCTTTTCGATACACCATTTTCGCGAGGAGAGATTGGTATTCCTATCAACGGACTCGTATGGATGGGATCATTCGATGAGATGAACAAGCGTATAGAGGACAAATTATCAGAAGGCTTCAGATGTGTGAAACTAAAAATCGGGGCAATCGACTTTGATAGTGAAATGACACTGATAAAGAGTATCAGGAAGAGATATTCGAAGTCTGCCATTGAGCTAAGGGTAGATGCCAATGGAGGATTCACTGCTGGTGATGCAATGTCACGTCTAGAAGAGCTATCGAAATATGATATTCATTCAATCGAACAACCTATACGACAGAAGCAATGGCATGAGATGTCGTACCTGTGTGCAAATACTCCAGTGCCAATTGCTCTTGACGAAGAACTTATAGGTGTAAATATTCCAAAAATGAAGGATGATCTTCTTGATTATATCAAGCCACAATATATTGTGCTGAAACCCACATTGCATGGTGGAATGAAGGGTACACGTGAGTGGATAGAAAAGTCTCGATTAAGGAATGTAGGTAGTTGGATAACAAGTGCATTGGAGAGCAGCGTTGGTCTGAGTGCCATAGCACAGCTCACATCCGACATTTACGGTAATGACATAACGATGGCCCAGGGGCTCGGAACAGGTGCCTTGTTTGCCGACAACCTGCCATCACAGACGGAGATACGTGGAGACAAGTTATGGATGACAGGAAAGAAATGACTCTTGATGGGTTTTATAAAGAATGGAATAGCGCATTGTCCACTGTTATAGTGAACACGAGCGGATCTACAGGTAAGCCGAAGTCAATTAGAGTCGAAAAGTCACGGATGATTGAAAGTGCAAAGATGACATGCTCTTTCCTTGGACTTACTTCTGACGATTCTGCTTTGCTTTGTATGCCGTTGCGGTATATAGCCGGCAAGATGGTAGTTGTGAGGACTATTGTTTCTGGCATGAGACTGATTTCCATCCCTCCAACAAGTCATCCGCTTAAAGATATGGAAGATATTCCTACATTTGCCGCAATGGTACCTATGCAGGTGTTCAACTCGTTGTCTGTTCCTGAAGAGGCTGACAAGTTGAAAAGAATAAAGAACCTGATTATTGGTGGTGGTCCAGTCAATGATCTTCTATACAGTAAACTTCAGCATTTCCCTAATGCCGTGTGGAGTACTTATGGCATGACTGAAACTTTGTCGCATATAGCCATGAGGCGTTTGAATGGCCCCACTGCTTCTGAATATTACATTCCACTTGATGGAATTCATTTGTCTGTAAATGAAATGGGGTGTCTCTGCATAGATGCCCCGAAGATATGTCCGGAAGTGTTGCAAACCAATGATATTGTGAAGTTTGATTCTGAAGGACACCGATTTAAAGTCCTTGGCAGGATAGACAATGTTATAATTAGCGGTGGTGTCAAAATACATATTGAGGAGGTGGAAAAGATGTTAGAGCCCATTATTGCCCCTCCCTTTGCCATAACAAAAAAATCGGATAAGAAGTTCGGAGAAATTGTTGTGATGGTAGTACAGGGGTCATTTACAGAAGCGGATTTATCTAACATCAGAGAACAGATAGAAGCCACTTTGCCCATGTATTGGCAACCCAAACGCTATGTCGTAATTGACAAGATTCCTATGACTGCTACCGGCAAGATTGCCCGCAGCGCATTGCAGGATATAGTTGAGAAAATGTAACATCTGATATCATTCAGATGATTCATCAGGAAATAATAATCTTTTGTCCCGTTCAATGGCTGCTCTAGTCCATTCGAATGGGACGAAGTGCCAGTTGGCTGTGGATGATATGTCATTAGAAACGAGTTCCTTCCTGAATTCTTTTATCAGATAATTTCTTTCACCTTCCTTACTCTCGGCAACTTTTCTCAGTTTAAGTTGCTCAATAGGTATTCTTGCTCCCTTGAGCAAAAATTCGTTTCCGCCATTGCCACGATAGCTATGCATTGCCACGAGGTAATATGTGTCAAAGCGAAAGGATTTGCCAGAAGAAAGGCTTCTTATATTTATCCGATTGCCATAGTTCTTGGTAACATCAACAGTATAGTTGATGCCTGCAGCCGTCTCGAAGTTGTAAACTAAGTTTTTGAAGAATGTAAACGACTTGCCTTCGTATTCGTATGTCATCATCTTCATTATGTGGTCAGAGGGTGATGACATGGTTTCTATCCATAAGTCATAGCTGTATTCAAGGTATCTTTTGATTTCTTTTCCTGTCATTTTCAATACGGATATTGAATTCTCGTATTTGTATATGTTGAAAATGTCTGCTATTCTCACATCTCCAGGTCCGATCTTCTCATCAAAGGCAAGCGGAGCGGCAAATGATATTTCAGCACCTGTTGCTTCTAATTGTACTTTATGAATGAGTGAGGACAGAGGTGCTGCACCGAAGAAACAATCTCTAGTGCGTAATGGTATATCAATATTAGCTATTCTTTCGTCGAGGAGTGTTTTTGCTTCGTTGAGATCATTTCTGAAAAGCTCTTCGAAATCACTGTTGACAGGATAATTCTCTGAGAATAATTGTCGTTCCTGTATGAGTTCTTTACACCATTTATGTTTCACGCTTGAGTTCTTTTCATCCGAACTGAATGTCACTTCCACTTCATTGAATAGTATTGCGTCGCTTGAAGCATTGAGACATAACACTTCATGACCTTCTTTATTGCGTATCCATTTTTTGCAGCTTTTGTGGTCGTGTCCGAAAAAGATGATGTCGAAGCCATCAACCTCTTCAGCAATGGCTCTGGATGCGTTTTCAATCATATCACCATCGTTGATGCCACCAGTCCATCCTGTATGAAAGAGACCGACAATGAGGTCTGGCTCTTCTTCTCTAATAGTGTTAATCCAACGTCTGGCACTTTCGATAGGATTTTCAAGGCTTATGCCATGCCATAACGAACTGCTGAGCCAATATGGAATAGCCGTTGTAGTTATTCCTAATACAGCTATGCGTATGCCATCTCTTATAATAATGGTGTAAGGTTTGAAATAAGGTTTATTATCTTTCTTCCGGATATAATTGGCTGAAAGTATTGGAGCTTTTGTCTCTGATACCCATTTATCGTAAACCACATGCCCAGTCTCTATATCATGGTTGCCAATGCATACAGCATCGTAACCTAAATGATTAAGAACTCTGGCTGCAAGACATGTATGAGAGCGATTTACGAATGATGAGTAATAACATGTAGGGTGACCTTGCAGTATATCTCCGAGGTCGAGCAAAATAAGTTTGTCGCCAAGTTTCTGCCTTTCGCCAGCTATATATGATGAAATGCGTGATAAACAAGCGGTTGCTTCTTTCCGCTTTATGAAATCATAGGAAAAGAAGCAACCGTGAATGTCACCAGTCTGTATAATTTTTATTATTACATCAGGCATGTTCTGTTTATCTGCAGTGGGGATACATTGCGGCTTTATCCGATTTTGATTAACTGCAGGCTTGATATCTTGCCGTCTGAATCGATGTGGCCTACAACTTTATATTGGTTGAATTTGTCTTTTGATGAATCGATATTACTTACAGATTCGTCTACCGTGAATTCAACGTCATACTCATATGTGTTGTTGCCCATATCCTTTTTCTTTATTTTGTAGTCTCCGTTAGGACGCCATGTAAGACTCCTCACTTCATCCTTGTAGAGTTTGTGGAGGAACGTTATTACATCATTCTTTGTAGCGTTAGCATTATTGAGAAAATGCAGTGTGCTGCTCACAGCAGACGTCAGTCCCATCTCATCATTACTGTTAATACCGTTGAAAAACTGTCGGAATATGCTAGTAATCAACTGCTTATCCTCACCATTAACAGTTGTGGCATCCAGTTTGTCCAGCTTTTCTTGTGCTTCAACAGCGTGCTCTCCGTCATTATGTTCAGAGAGATAAGCCTGGAATGCTTCTGGAGTATTTTGTCTTACACAGGTTGCCCAGTCTATAGAGTCTATCTTATGCTCAGCTTCTGCTTTGTGCATAGAGTCAGGATGCTTTTCGAGATATGCCTGAATCGCACTCTTGGAATTGCTCAACAATGCGTTAGTCCACTCTGCGTCATTCATTTGTAGAATCTTCAAGTGCGCTTCAATGGAGTCCCTGTGTTCCTGAGGAGCGTCTCTGAAGCTGTCAAGATAATCTTGTAGCACCGCCGGGTCAGAACTTTCCATCGCATTAAGATATGCCTCCTGCTCATCTCCATGAAGAGTATTCATAGAAGAGGCATACCAGATTCCCGCTCCGAGTATCACTATCAAACCTATAACAATAGCAATAATCATATTCTTTTTATTGCTTTTGGGTGGCTGTGGTGTAACTATAGCTTCTTGATTAGCAGGAACATTCCCCTGGGTTGTATTGTTTTGTCGTGGATAGGCTAGGTTGCCTTGCGGAGTGAAATCAGGGTTGCCCTGGCTTGCCGGAGTGTCTGGAGCCATATGGCATACAGGACAAACTGGTTGTCCTTTGATATATACGTTTCCGCAATGTGGGCATTTCTGAATGTTGCCCTGTATTCTGATACCACAATTGGGACAACTTGCAGCCATGTCACTGATTTGGTGGCCGCATTCTGGACATTTTATAATAGCCATGATGATTTATTGTTATTTAATGAATATTTCTATGTTTTGTTAATAATACTCCCAATAATCGGATTATTTCTGTGTACTGCCGTTAATGATGCCTGAAACGTATTTCTCTCATGCTATGACGTCCCATGAACCGGCTTTTGTCTACATACGTGTTGATTCCGTTTATCCTTCCTTTAGCTGTGTATTGCCACATGTCGAAATCTCTGTTGTCAGCAAGTTTGGGTTCTCTTGAGGAGTATTGGGCTATCATCAACTTGTAGCCGTCTATCTTTCCCTTCAGATGCTTGTTGTAGAAGTTCGTACCAGTATATAATAGCGGTTTTTGTCTGTATTCCTTTTCAACGAGAATCAGAAACTTCATAAGCGAGTCGCAGAATTCTTCTGTACCAAGTCCGCTTGTCGTTTCTATGTCAATCATCGGTAGAAGATCCTGATCGCCTGGTCTACATTGAGATTTGAAGTTTTCCATCTGTTGAACCAGATCCACCTTTGGACGAAAGAAATGGTATGAACCAACCTTCAGCCCATAACGATGAGCCAATTCGATGTTCTTTTTGTATGTAGGGTCTATACGTGTCCCGCCCTCTGTAGCTTTCAGATAAACGTATGCCATTTTGCTGTTGTCACCAACTGCTTCCCAAAACACCTCTCCTTGATAGTGGCTCAAGTCTATACCATGTATGTGGCGGCATGTGTCTTCACATTGCACGTATGATTCATATGATTGCGCACTGACTGAAGTGGAACAGAATGAAATTATGCCCAACGCCAGAATCTTAATTTCTTTGAATATTTTCATGATTTGCAAAGTTACTTCATTCTTCAGGCTTGACAAAATAAATTAAACTTAATTAGTTATTCCTCTATTTCTGAAAGACTTTTTGATATGTTCGACATTATTTTGCATAAGGATTCAGAATGTGAATAGCTATAGAATCTTACGCAATTGGTGATGTTATATTTACCGAACGAGCGACCAAACTTGTTTGCCTTGTATGTTCTCATAAGCGATTGGTCTGTCAACAGTCGTGCATGCTTGTCAAACTTCTTTATATATGGAAACTCGTCTGTCTCGAACGAAAACAATTCCGTCAATACGCTTGCTTGGAGACTTGCCATTTTCTTAAGTTTCAGACGCTGGATCCAGCTTTCCACTTTCACAAAGTCAACGAGCTGTCCCTTTGTCTTTAGAAACACCCCTAACTCTATCATGCCTCTCAAACGTATCCCATGACGCAGTATGATATTCGCGTTTTGAAGTATCAAACCGAGAAAATCCAGAGATATCTTCGACGTGTCAATGCTATGTCTTTCCTTGTAGACGATGTCTTTCAGTACATACTTCTTTACGATATAGTTAAGGTTTTGCATTTCAAGGTCTTCAAAGTCAAAATTCAAGGACACCCCGTCTTTTTCAGAGAATGTGCCTTTGGCGAATAGTACTTTTATTTCGTATGGCATGTCGAGATGCTTGTCACTTTCGTGGGCTACAATCGCCTTGAAGACGATTGGGACAACGTCTTCAATGACTGATATTTTATAAAGAACTCCCCATTTGAATGCTGTCATTGGCTCAATCTCGTGTCTTGATCCGAATTCGCCATCGTCCAACAATGATATGAGATTATCAAGTACGGTATTCATGTTAACTGTATTTTTTAGGGTATCTGAACAATATCGAACCTACAGAAACGGCAAAAAGCACGAATGGATAATATAGATGG
>OLXN01001656.1_pt1 | contig 12510 bp, 10 predicted proteins | sample 1674021 | NCBI WGS metagenome assembly OLXN01 (sample SAMEA103958137, study PRJEB25191) | human gut metagenome | biome: human-associated habitat [ENVO:00009003]; feature: intestine environment [ENVO:2100002]; material: feces | place: Germany | collected 2013/2015
ATTTAATATGAGCAAATTAATGATACAGCGAAAGGTTTTTAATTACACAAAAATACCTAAAAAAGTGGGAGCCACAGTGTGACCCCCACAGATTTAAAGGTGCTGTTTCCAAGACCCCCCAAATAATTAGAGCGAAGGTCTGACCCCCACAAAAATTAAAGACCCCTTTTTTTATATCTGTAAACTATTTTTTATAGTAACCTTGAATTACCAAGATCAAATCGCAATGACAAAGCAATCTTTGAGTATGAACAGGAAATCTCTGAGGATGCAGTAGCAATTGATACAAAAAAAGTATTTGCTGATTTGAAAAAATCACTTTAAATAAAAACGATGTAAAAATAAATGCCAGGAGGGTAAACTCCTGGCATTTATTATAGCTTAGTTACTTATTTTTTGTACTTATAGAATCCTTCACCAGTACTATATCCTAGTTTTCCTTGATCAATATATGACTTCAACATCTTATGCATACCTTTAAAATTATAAGGTGCTAAGAAACCAGGAATCTTCACATACATACCTACAATCTCATAGGCAGTCTTTAATCCTACTGTATCAAGAATCTGGAACGGTCCTTTAGGTGCACCAGTACCTAAAGTCCATGCCTTATCGATACTTTCAGGATCAGAGATACCATTGACCATTAAATCCATACCTGAGAATAATAATGGAATCAACATAGAATTGAGTAGATAACCAGACTTCTCTTTATTGACTGGTAATGGAATCATTCTAATCTCTTTTGCAAACTTCATGACTTCATCAAAATATGCTTTATTTGTTTTATCCTGCATCATAACTTCTGTCATATTATTCTTCCAAATCGTATTTGCGAAGTGTAATGCAAGGAACTTCTCAGGTCTACCAGTAAACTTAGCTAATTTGCTAGGAAGCATAGTAGAAGAATTAGTCACTAGAATTGTCTTATCAGGAAGTAGGGGAGCCATCTTTGTATAGACATCCTTCTTAGCTTCCATATTTTCTGTCATAGATTCAATGACTAAATCAGAATCTTTGACTGCTGTTTTCATATCAAGCTCTAGCTTGATTGTAGAATAAGCACGTTCTACCTTTTCTAGGCAGTTCTCCTTATCGAAATCATCATAGCCTGCAATACCCATACACCATGTATTGATAGATTTATCAATATCCATAAGATTAATTGCATCAATATAAGACTGCTTGATAGAATCAAGCTTAGGCTGTGTACGTCCAATACTGCCTTCACTTCTTAACCAGATTGTTACATCAAAACCACAATATGCTGCCTGAAATGCAATCTGTGATCCTAGAACGCCGCCACCCATAATAGTAATGTTCTTCATGTTTGTCTCCTTTCTAGTAAAATGAAAACAGAAGAACAATTTCTTCTGCTTCACTACTATCTTTGTAAACATTATCTAATTTTTATTATACTGATTAAAAAAAGATTATCTACTATACTTTGTGAAAAACATCACAATTTCTTACAAACTTATCACATTGTACAAAAAAATCCCGCAAGTGCGGGATTTCTTATTAATATCCAGGCTTACCTAAAAGCTTGAACATATTCTTTTTATAAACTTCAACACCTGGCTGGTTGAATGGGTTAACACCTAATAGGTAAACGCTCATTGCACAAGCCTTTTCGAAGAAGTATACCATATAACCAAAGCTATATGCATCAACATGATCAAGAGTGATCTGGATGTTAGGTACGTTACCAACATTTACATGGGCATCAATAGTACCTTCACATGCTTTCTGGTTAACATAATCAACTGTCTTACCAGCTAAATAGTTTAAACCATCTAAGTTATCTGCATCACTAGGGATTTCTAAGTTCATCTGAGGTTCTTTGATTTTTAATACAGTTTCGAATAAAACCTTAGAACCTTCCTGAATGAACTGTCCTAATGAATGAAGGTCAGTTGAGAAAGTACCACTTGTAGGTAAGATACCTTTTCCTTCTTTACCTTCAGATTCACCAAATAACTGTTTCCACCATTCAGAAGTCTGCTGTAACTGTAAGTTATAAGTTACAAACATTTCAGCTGGGTAACCAGCCTTCAATAACATCTGTCTTGCAACACCATACTGATAAGCATCGTTTGTAAGAAGATCTGGATTGTTGTATTTATCCTGTGCATCTTTAGCACCCTTTAACATTGCATCAACATCGATACCAGCCATTGCGATAGGGAATAAACCTACTGCAGTTAATACAGAATAACGTCCACCGACATCATCAGGAACTACGAATTCTGTATAACCTTCCTGGTCAGCTAAAGTCTTTAATGCACCCTTATGAGCATCTGTAGTAGCAACAATTCTTCTCTGAGCTACTTCTTTACCCTTAGTTTCTTCAAGTAATTCTTTGAAGATTCTGAAAGCAACTGAAGTTTCAGTAGTTGTACCAGACTTAGAAATTACATTAATACCGAATTCTTTATCTTTTACATAGTTCTTAACCTGTGCTAAATAAGTAGCAGAGAATGTATTACCAATATAGATGATCTGAACCTTGTTTGTTGGGTAAAGACCATTGATTGCTTCAATAGCAGCTCTTGCGCCTAAGTAAGAACCACCGATACCACAAACTAATAAAACATCAATTTCTTCAGATAATTCTGCAGCTTTTTTCTTAATGTTTTCTACTTCAGTCTTGTTGTAGTTAGTAGGTAAGTCAACCCATCCTAAAAAGTCATTACCTGCTCCTGTTTTGTTGTGGATCATATCATGAACTTCTGCGACTCTGTCCTTATATGATTCCATGCTTTCTGTTAATTTAGCTTTACTTAAATCAACGTTGATCATACATCTTCCTCCTTTGCGATTCCTCGACTGATCCATCGAGGCATCATTTCTCTTAGTGGATTAAAACCCTTAGGTGTTTCCACGATTGACTTTCTTTTGCGAAAACGTCTCTTTTTCGCGACTGCTTTTAAAGAAAGCCTTGCCTGGTGATGGACGTTATCTATATCAATGACTTTTACCTTAACCTGTTCTCCATAAAAGACAAATTGATTTACGTCACGAACAAATCCATCAGATATTTCTGATATATGGATTAATCCGCTACTTCCATCAGGCAATAAAGCAAATGCACCATATGGTTGAATACCAGTAATGGTCACATCAACAATGTCACCTACATGAACTTGATGTTCCATTGCACGCCTCCAATCAACTGCATTATAGCATAATTATAATAGTGATAAAAGAATAGATAATAATAATTCTTTAATGTGAAAATTATATTCAAGTAGATGTATTAAGTATTGTTGTAATTAATCAGTTGTGAAATAAATATACTTCAAAAGAAGAATACTATTAATAAAATAGAAATACGTTATAGTAACTTTACAAAGAGAAAATAAGATAGTATAGTTAGAATATACTAACTTTAGAGGCGGAAAGGAATGGAAGGTTAATATGAAGAAAACAAATATAGTTGTACTTGCTTTACTTATATTTATGACTCAAGTGCCAGTACTTACTTATAACTATTACTTTATGTATGATGATAATAAGCCTATAGAATGTAAATATGTTTTAGCATCTGTCGGATGGATGATTGTCATACTCTATGTCATTCATTTTATATTGGATTATATTAAGAATATGGGCGATGAATAACATTGAAGAACCCTCAGGGGTTCTTTTATTATGCTTGATAAGAATCATAGAATATGTATAAAAAATAGCGAATTATGCTTAAAAATGTGCAATCTATTAAAATTGTCTAATAAATAAGTATGTTTTTTAGTGATTCTATAGGGTATATCACTTTTCTTTTTTATTTTGTGTGTTATAATGGTCAAGCAGAAGCGAGGTGAAATCATGGAAGAAAAGATTGAAGCCATTAAGGAAGTCATTCATAAGTTGAGACCCTATCTACAAAGAGATGGTGGAGACTTAGAATTCGTTGATTTCAAAGACGGCATCGTTTATGTACATATGCTTGGTGCATGTGCAGGATGCATGATGTTAGATTCTACTATTAAAGATGGTGTTGAACAGATCTTAGTAGAAGAAGTTCCAGGCGTTATTGAAGTACAGGCAATTTAATTAAATATTTTTATACTCTTATTCAGAACCACACAGATGAGGATCGTTTTAAAGTGGTGGCAACCCTTATATAGAAGGTGCCTTGACCAAGCAAGTATTACTTGAACAATAAGAGGAAGCAGATTACTACGCTTTCCTCTTTGAGGAGAGCTTTTTTATTACAGGAGGAAAAGAAGAAAATGGAAAAGAACTTATTTACATCAGAATCTGTATCAGAAGGACATCCAGATAAGCTTTGTGATCAGATCAGTGATGCAATCTTAGATGAATGCTTAAGACAGGACAAATATTCACGTGTAGCTTGTGAATGTTTTGTAACAACTAATTTATTAGTCATTGGTGGAGAAATTACAACGAATGCGAAAGTAGATTATGAAGCAGTGGCTCGTGATGTAATGAGAAGAATCGGCTATACGGCTGAAGATTTAGGTATTGATGCAGATACTTGTGAAATCAAGGTAGTCATGGATACACAGTCTAGTGATATCGCATTAGGTACAAATGTAGAAGTAGGTGGTGCAGGTGACCAGGGTATCATGTTTGGTTATGCAACAAATGAAACTGAAACATATATGCCTTTACCAATCTCTATGGCTCATGAATTAGTACGTTATGCAAGTGAATTAAGACATAATGGTACATTCAAACATGCAAGACCTGATATGAAATCACAGGTCACTATTGATTATACAGATGAAAATAATCCAAAGGTTGATACAATTCTTATGTCAATCCAGCATGATCCAGATTTCAATGAAGAAGAATTCAAGACATTCATTAAAGAAAAAATCATGAAGGAAGTTGTTAGAAAACATCATATGAATGAAGACTATAAGGTATTCATTAATCCAACAGGAAGATTTGTTATTGGTGGTCCTCATGGTGATACTGGTTTAACTGGACGTAAGATTATTGTTGATACTTATGGAGGAATGGCAAGACATGGTGGAGGCGCATTCTCTGGTAAAGACCCATCAAAGGTAGATAGAAGTGCAGCTTATATCACTCGTTATATCGCTAAGAACATTGTTGCAGCAGGATTATGTGATCGTATTGAAATTCAGTTATCTTATGCAATTGGTGTAAAGGATCCTACAAGTGTGCATGTTGATACTTATGGAACTGGTAAGGTAGCTGATGAAGTGATCTTAGATGCAATCAAGAAAGAATTTGATTTAACTCCTCAGGGTATCATCAATACATTAGATTTATTAAACCCAATCTATGGACCAACAGCTGCTTATGGACACTTTGGTCGTACTGATGTTGAATTCCCATGGGAAAAATTAAATAAAGTAGAAGACTTAAAGAAATACTTAGCTTAAAGAAGACATTAACGTCTTCTTTTTTTATATTTTATGTCAAGAGTGTTTTTTTAGTTTTTTTTATGTATAATATAGGTATAGAAAGAATTGTAAAGGAGGAATTAATTATGAAAGTTATTGTCAGAGGTAAAAACGTTACAATTACAGATGCTATTGAGGACAAGATTACTAAAAAACTAGCATTGCTCGACAAGTACTTCATCATGGGACAAGATGTGGAGGCTAAGGTTTTAATTAGAACTTACCCATTTGGTCAGAAAATTGAAGTTACAATTCCTACAGAGTATGTTCTTCTTCGTGCAGAAGAAACAAGTGATGATCTTTATGAAGCAAGACAGATCAGAAAGTACAAGACAAAGTTAAGTAGAAAGTCAAAGAATAATAAACTCGCTTTCAACATTAACACTTTAGAAGCTCTTGAAGAACCTGAAGAAGAAGATGTTGTCGTTAAGACAAAAACAATTAATCCAAAGCCAATGGACATGGAAGAAGCTATCATGCAGATGGAACTCATTGGTCATTCATTCTTCGTTTATAAGGACATCGAAACTAATACAGTATGTGTTGTCTATAAACGTAGAGATGGTGGATATGGTCTTCTTGAAACAGAAGAATAATAAAAAGAAATCTGGCTTTTGGCCAGATTTTTTTAATGTCCTTAAGAAATTCTTTCTTTTCCTTCGTATATATTATTTGAGGGACACAAGATCTCCCTGCATAATATCCTGAGCTTTCATATATTTATCGATATCATTAAGAATTGTTGTTTTCTTAATAGACCATAAAGGAGCTACTAATTCTTCTAATGGTGCATCTCCAGTCAGTCTTTCTATGACTACATGACTTGGAATATATTCTAATTGTCTTGCAACTAAAGAAATATATTCATCTCTTTCTAACATCTTAAAAGGATAATAGAGCTTATAAAGACGACTATTCTGAGTCACATAGAGATTATGAATTTTAATACCTTGAATATCTAGTTTTCCTACCGCTTTTGCAGTCTCTAACATCATCTCTATTGTTTCATTAGGTAAACCATTAATAATATGCACACAGACTTCTAAATGATGTCTTCTTAACATAGAGAGTCCATCTAAGAATTCCTGATAAGTATGACAACGATTGATTTCTTTTGCGGTAGTATCATGAATAGTCTGTAAGCCTAATTCTATATAGACATCCGTTTTTTTAGATAATTCTTCTAAATAAGCACATATTTCTTCAGTGAGGCAGTCTGCACGTGTCGCAATCGCAATACCAACAACATCCTTCATACCAATAAATGGTTCATAGATCTTCTTTAACTGATCTAAAGAAGCATAGGTATTTGTATATGCCTGGAAGTAGGGAATAAAGACAGCTTCAGGCCACTTTCTTTTCATTACTTCTGCACCTGCTTTAAACTGTTCTAAAAGAGAATCACTATCTAGAATAAAGTCTCCAGAACCTTTCTCAGAACAGAATATACAGCCTCCAAAGCCTTTTGTCCCATCTCTATTAGGACAAGTAAAATGGGCATCTAAAGAGACCTTTGCGACTTTTTTATGATATCTCGTTTTTAAAAAATAATTGTATGTATGATAACGCTTGTTATCTAAAGAATATGGAAAAGGATTCATTTTTTATCACCTGGCTCATTATAACATAAAATGGAGGGAAAAATATGCTAGAACTTAAAGACTTAACTGTGAGTTATGATATTTGTATATTGGATCATGTGAATTATATATTTCCAGATACTGGTTTAGTAGGAATCAAAGGACCTTCGGGCTGTGGAAAGTCTACACTTCTATATTGTTTATGTGGATTACTGCAATATAATGGCACAATTACTTTTAATCATGAAGTGATAGATAAAAAATTTAGTAAGATGATCGGCTTTATTAAACAGAATAATGATCTTATTCCTTCTTATACAGTAGAGGAGAATATCATGGCTGGATGTTATTTTGGACAGATTGATTTTGATAAGAAAAAGATGGATAAGATTATTAGACGCTTAAAAATAGAAAAGTTTATGAAAAGATATCCTGATGAACTTTCTATTGGACAGATGAAACGTGTATCTATTGCCCGTGCCTTGTTAAAGGATGCACCTGTACTTTTATGTGATGAACCTACAGGTGCCCTTCATTATAAACAGGCAAAAGAGGTTATGACACTCTTAAAGGAAGTATCTGAAGATCGTTTAGTCATCGTTGTTTCTCATGATACATCTCTATTAGATGAATATGTCGATATACTCATAGAGATGAAGAACCAGACATTACATACAATTAAAGACAATCATATAGATAAAGAAGTACTTATTCCTCAACATAAGAAACACTTCTCTATGCGTTATAGTTTTAAAGAAGTATTGGGAGAAAGAAAGAGACTCGCATTACTCTCACTTTTTCAGATATTAGTCATTGTAACATCTCTAGTGATTATAAGTGGTTTAAATGGTCTTTCTACCTCTATAGAGAAATCTTACAGGGAAGCACCACTTAAAGATATTGTAACTATATCCAGTCATGATGGAGAACCATTGTCTTTAAAAGAAAAAGGTACTAAACATTTTGATATAGAAAGTGGGTATATCAAAGGAGTTAATGCCTTGTTGATTCGTTTACCTAAAAAGACAAAACATATTAAATTAATATCAGGACATCTGCCTCATCATACAAATGAAGTCATTATCACCAATAATTTATCTCATAAACTTAAATCAGAATTCACATGTCACCTCTTAGAAAATGAAACATATAAAGTAGTGGGAGTAATAGAAGATAATTTCTACCAAGATCAATTGGTTTGTTTCCATCATGATATAGATAAAAAATATCCAGATTTATTAAGAGATGACAAAATAGATGTAGTCACAAAGGATCCTGAAACTCTTATTAAACGTTATGAAAAGAACTATGAAGTAGATAATGATGTATATATGAAGAAGATGAGTTATAGAACACTTATTTCTATTGGTCGTATGATTGCGTTAGTTTATATGATGATTAGCTTATTTGTGGCAATAGAACTTACAAAAACAGTCTTCTCTTCTTTATATTTAGAAAGAAGCCGTTCTCTTGCTTTGAAAATTTCTATGGGTGCATCTTATAAACAATTACAGCGTGAATCAAAGATAGAAATACTTATTATAGGCACATTTATTTACTCTCTCAGCATAGTGATGTTTATTATTATTCTTTCTATTCTCCCGCTCACATCCTTTAAGAGTTATTTCCATTTTACCTGTCTTGCATCTCCTTATTATTTCTATATTATTTTCTATTTTCTCTATCTTCTTATACTCATACTTTCTGCATCTGCACCGTTTATTCGTATTAAGAAAGAAAGTATAGTCTCATTACTCAGGGAGGAATAATATGATTCAACTTAAATCAATCAACAAGCGTTATCTACATGAACATGTCTTAGAAAACATTACTTGTACTCTTCCTGATACAGGATTTGTATCACTTGTTGGGCCAAGTGGATGTGGGAAAAGTACTTTACTTCATATTATTGCTGGACTAGATCATGATTACTCAGGAGAAGTGATATATGAGAAGAATAAGAAAGTTTCTATCATTTTTCAGGACTTTCATCTTATACCTTGGCTTTCTATTAATAATAATATACGTCTCTATGACTACTTTCATAAATCATCCTACATACTGGATGAAACATTGACTAAACAATTTAAGAATACTTCAGTTAATGATCTTTCCTTAGGACAAAGACAACGAACAGCGATAGAGCGTGCACTTTATTATGATCCAGATATTATTCTATGTGATGAACCAACAGCTTCACTTGATCCAGATAATGCAGAGAGAGTATTAAAGATGTTGAAACAGCGTTCTCATTCTTCTCTTGTATTATTTGTATCCCATGATGAAGCATCAGTAAAACAATATAGTGATCGTATTATAGAGATGAAGGATGGATGTATTATAAAGGATACACTTATTCAAAAGACAGAAAGTTATCCTAAAGAGAATCATAGTAATAATAAAAGGTGTTATTTTCCTATACTTAAATTAACTATCCAATCATTCTTAAGTAGTCGTAAAAGATTTTTTCAGATGTCATTTTCTCTATCTATCGCATTATTATGTTTGATGATGACTTTTACCTTTACATTCTCTTTTCGTAATACTATTTATCAATATCTTTCTTCATTGATTCCACAAAAGTCTATTACTTATAAATTACGTAATGATGATCCGCTCTCTTTAACTCATTTCAATGAAGCATCCTATCATTATTTAAATCTTGATGATTATGATCTCATGGGAATCTCTCATAATAGTCAAAGATATCAGAAGAATGAAGTTCTGTTTATATCTGATGACTCGTCCTATACCACTCATTATATATATGGTAGAGCTCCACAAAATAATGATGAAATTGCGGTACCTCTCTCTACTGCAAGAAAGCTTGCACAAAAGAATAAGGTCAATACATTACTTAATACAACTTGGACAATCTATTATAAGCATCAATTAAAGATAAAAGGAAAAGAAGTAAAGATAGTTGGTATTTCTCCACAAACCTATAATTATGATGCCTTTTATATGTATGAATATGCCAATTATCATTGGATAGAGTCTATCTTTAATCAAACACCGACTGCAAGATATGGTATGCTGAAATATAAGGAAGATAAATCCATTATAGATTCTTTAAAAAAGAATTATCCTGAATATGAGTTTAAAGCAATGGGGGAATCGACTCAAAAAACTTTTAATCAGAATATGAATAGAATCCAGATGGTTCTAGTGGTATTCTCTATTCTCACAATACTTTCTTCTATATTTATGATTATGGAAATCATGATTCTTCATGCGATGCATTTAAAGAAGGATCATGCCATCATGAAGGCCTATGGTGAAAAGAAGATACACATTTTCAAGATATCTTTCTATCAATGTTTGATTCTTCATTCTTATAGCTATGTGACAGCATCTCTCATATTACTTGGTATTATGAAGATAATGAATCAAATAATCCCACAGATTACAGACTTTCCTATGCATATCACTTTCCAGCCTCTTATTATGTTGATATTGTGGATTGGTTCTTTCTTATTAGTTTGTTTCTCTACACTATTTAGTATTCTTTATATTATCAAACTCAATCCATCCCGCATCCTTAAAATGAGATGATACTTCTTGCAAATAATGGGAAATTATGATAAGGTGAGTGAGTATAAAAAAGTCAAGGAACTAGAGTAGTAGATGGTCATACTTTTTAAGAGAACTTATGGCTGGTGTGAATAAGTAAAGTTATCCATTGAACTCGCTAGGGAGATGGGTCTGTGATAAGCAGATCACGTATTGCTGCGTTAAAGCATTAAGCGCATGAATCAGTCTTCATGAACTAAGGTGGTACCGCGAGTTCTCGTCCTTAGACATGAGGACTTTTTTTATTTTAAAAGTGGAGGAGACAAAATTATGACTTATGATCATAAGATAGCAGAAAAGAAATGGCAGAAATACTGGGAAGAGAATAAGACATTCGAAACAGATGTTTATGATTTCTCAAAGCCTAAATACTATGCCTTAGACATGTTCCCTTATCCATCAGGACAAGGTCTTCATGTTGGACATCCAGAAGGATATACAGCAACTGACATCATGTCAAGAATGAAGAGAATGCAGGGATATAACGTATTACATCCAATGGGATTTGACTCATTTGGTTTACCTGCTGAACAGTATGCGATTAAGACAGGTAACCACCCTGAAGGATTTACATTAAAGAATATTCAGACTTTCACTAAACAGTTGAAGATGTTAGGTTTCTCATTTGACTGGGATAAGCAGGTATCTACTTGTGATCCTAGCTTCTATAAATGGACTCAGTGGATTTTCAAACAGTTATATGAAGATGGTTTAGCTAGATATGTAGATATTCCTGTTAACTGGTGTGAAGAATTAGGTACAGTACTTGCAAACGATGAAATCATCGATGGTAAGAGTGAACGTGGTGGATTCCCTGTTATTCGTAAGAATATGAAACAGTGGGTTATTGATATCCCTAAATATGCTGAAAGATTACTTGCAGGATTAGAAGAAGTTGATTGGCCAGAATCTACTAAAGAAATTCAGAGAAACTGGATTGGTAAATCAATCGGTGCTCATGTTGATTTTAAGGTAGATGGTTATGATGATAAATTCACAGTATTCACAACACGTTGTGATACATTATTCGGTGCTACATATTGTGTATTAGCACCAGAACATGAATTAGTAGAAAAGATTACGACTCCTGATAAGAAGGATGAAGTAAAAGCTTACTTAGATGTATGTGCAACTAAGTCAGAACTTGAAAGAACTGAATTAAATAAAGAAAAGACTGGTGTCTTCATTGGTGCTTATGCAATCAACCCAGTAAATGGTAAGAAGATTCCAATCTGGATTTCTGACTATGTATTAGCTGGTTATGGAACAGGTGCTATCATGGCTGTTCCTGCACATGATGATCGTGACTATGCTTTCGCAAAGAAGTTTGGTATCGATATTATTCCAGTATTAGAAGGTGGAGATGTTACTAAGGAAGCATGGACACAGGATGGTGTACATATTAACTCTGACTTCTTAAATGGTTTAGATAAACAGGAAGCAATCGATAAGATGTTAAACTGGTTAGAAGAACATCATTGTGGTTCTAAGCATGTTAACTATCGTTTAAGAGAATGGATCTTCGCAAGACAGAGATATTGGGGTGAACCAATTCCAATCATTAACTTTGATGATGGAACATCTGTTGCATTAAGTGATGATCAGTTACCACTTATCTTACCTGAACTTGAAGATTATAGTCCATCAAAGACAGGGTCTTCTCCATTAGATAAGGCTGTTGACTGGGTTAATGTAGAAGTAGATGGTAAGAAGGGTAAGAGAGAAACAAGTACAATGCCTGGTTCTGCAGGATCTTCTTGGTACTTCTTAAGATATATTGATCCACATAACGATAAAGCTATTGCAGATCCAGAATTATTAAAGCATTGGATGCCAGTTGACTTATATGTTGGTGGACCTGAACATGCAGTAGGACACTTATTATATTCACGTATGTGGAATAACTATTTATATGACAAGGGTATCGTACCAGTTAAAGAACCATTCAAGAAGCT
>OLXN01001675.1_pt1 | contig 12347 bp, 3 predicted proteins | sample 1674021 | NCBI WGS metagenome assembly OLXN01 (sample SAMEA103958137, study PRJEB25191) | human gut metagenome | biome: human-associated habitat [ENVO:00009003]; feature: intestine environment [ENVO:2100002]; material: feces | place: Germany | collected 2013/2015
TGATCTGTACCCGGGCAAACCGGATAGAATCCCATGGCGGAAAGGATATACCAAGCGGACATCTGGCCGCAGTCGTCGTTACCGCAAAGGCCGTCGATATTGTTGCGATACATCTTATTCATGATCTCGCGTTGCCAGAATTGGGTTTTCCAAGGCTGGCTGGTCCATGCGTATAAGAATGGGATGTGATGGCTGGGTTCGTTACCGTGTACATAACCTCCTAGTAATCCTTCTTTGGTTACGTCTTCGGTCTCGGCAAAGAACTCATCGGGAAGATGCATCGTGAATAAGGAATCCATTTTAGTGATGAATGCTTGCTCGCCTCCCATCAACTGAATCATACCATTGACATCTTGAGGGACATAGAAGGAATAATTCAAGGCATTTCCCTCGATAAACCCTTCACCGTGCGTGCTTAACAAACTGAAGTCCTCTTTGAATTTACCATTCGTATAACGGGGACGGGCATATCCGATCGAGGTATCGAATACATTCGCGTAATTGGACGCACGCTTTTTATAGGTATCGGCCACGGATCGGTTTCCCACTAATAAAGCTGTATTATAGATTGTCCAATCATCATAAGCATACTCCAAAGTCAAGGAGCCTGCGCTACCGTTGCGATCTAAAGGAACATAACCTAATTCCATAAACTCTTTGGTTCCCTCATAATACGGAATCGTAGAGCTGTTGATCATCGCTTTTAACGCGGCGTCTTTATCGATCGGTAATCCTTTGGCGATAGCATCTGCCAAGACAGAGACGGAATGATAACCGATCATGCACCAGTTCTCGTTTGCCATATGGCTCCAGATCGGCAAGGCATGATGAACGCTTTGCTCGCAATGTTTCAACATAGATTTGGCGATATCCGTGTTAACTTGTCGGTTGATGATATTGAACAGGGGATGTAGGGCACGATAGGTATCCCATACGGAAAAAACCGTATAGTTCGTGAATCCGTCCGCTTGATGGATATTATGGTCGAGTCCGCGGTATTGACCGTCAACGTCCGTATATACGCAAGGATTGATCATCGTGTGATACAAGGAGGTGTAAAGCATAGCCAATTGATCATCGCTTCCTTTTGCGTCGATGACGGAGAGCGCTTTATTCCAAGTATCGGAGGCTTTGGCGGCTAATTGGTCGAAGTCCGCACCGGAAGCCTCGGCACGTAGATTTTTCAAGGCTCCCTCGGTGCTGACTCCGGAAAGGGCGACTTTCACTTCCAACTCATCAGACGTTTTCGGATCGAAATCAAAATAAGCGACGATCTTACGTCCTCCGATATCCGGGAAGTTCTCTTTCATATTGAACTTGGCATAACCGCCCCGATAATTAACTTTCGCTTTCTCTTCGCATCCGTAATGCGTGATCGGTTTGGAGAAAGACATGGCGAAATAAGTATAGTTGGTACGTGCCCAACCGTTTGTGATACGATAGCCGGTTACCAGCGTATCGTTCTCTACGCGAATATTGGTCCAAAGAACTTTGCCGTCATAGTTATAGATCCCGTGAATCATATCAAGGATAATGCGTTGGTTCTCACTGTTCGTAGGGTATGTGTATTTGTGGATGCCGACCCGTTGGGTGGTGGTCAGTTGTGCCTTTACGCCATAATCGGTGAGCATCACCTCGTAGTATCCGGGACGGGATATCTCGGTGCCATGCGAGAAACGGGAACGGTAACCGCCATCGGGATTCGTGGCCGTTCCGGGGTTTAGCTTCAACGTTCCGGTGGTAGGCATAATCAAGATATCCCCGAGGTCGGAGTGGCCGGTACCGCTGAAGTGGGTGTGGCTGAAACCTACGATGCTACTGTCTTTATGTTGATAACCCGCACAATACTCGTAGGAGCGAGGTTGGTATTTACCATCTACGTTGTGTGGTATGGTATCTGTATCCGGACTGAGTTGCACGAGTCCGAAGGGTACACAAGCGCCCGGGAATGTATGTCCCATTCCATTTGTCCCGATGATCGGGTTTACAAGATCAACTACACTGGTCTGTGCGATCGCTACTGTTGAGCTGGCTGCCAGAAAGAGGCAACACATCGATTTCTTGAGATTTATCATGTCGTATCAATTAGTTAGAAAAGGATGAAACATAAAAGGTCACCTTTGATAGTTCCAAGGATAACCTTTGATAGTGACAAAGGTAACCTTTTATATTTTCAGATCAATAAGTATAGTAGTCCTCTATCATTGTCAAGTGCTAATTTGTTAATAATGGATTTCTACTATACTTAGTTGATATTTAGAACAATGAGTTAGCCTCGTTCGGAGATAAGTTTGCGTTAGCATCCAATTGTCTTTGCGGAATAGGGAAGATATTACGCTTTGGTTCGTTGGATGCAGTCTTGTCCCACCAAGAAGTGGTTACGAACTTGTTAAAACGAACCAAGTCTGTACGGCGGATTCCTTCGAAAGCAAACTCTCTACCTTTTTCGGCTAAGAACTCATCCATTGTCAATGTAGCGGTCGTATATTTCGCTTTCTCCCAATCCTCTGCCTTGAAAGAACGTTGACGAACGCTGTTGATCATATCTACCACTTCTTGCGTTGCTTTGCCCCCGTTCTTACGCATCAAGGCCTCCGCTTTGTTATAGATAACCTCGGAATAACGGAACATCACCCAGTCGTTGTTCATATCGCCGGTAGTACCCGGTTGGATCTCATACTTGATAGAGCGAGCGCCGCTGTTTTCTTCGCCCTCGGTCATGGACTTAATGTAGTTTACGAATACCAAATCCTGCCCATTGTACTCCTCTGAACCTTTCAAAGGCTCTGCGGTCGTGTCGTAGTAGTAATTACCGTTTTCATCTACTTTGCGAGGATATTGCTTACCGATCAAGAAACCCTCAATTTTTCTCAAGTCGTTGTCAGCGAATGAGTCATAAAAGGTCGGTTGTGTCACCAAGCCGTTCCAAGGACCGGATTGCAAATCCCAGCCAGTTTGGTGTGCGTAATGCAACCAACGTTGATACCAACCCATTCCTTTGGCATATACTTCATCATACACGATTGACCAGATAATCTCGGTAGATCGCTTGTCGTTATCCGCACGGAAAGTGTCGTTCCACTTCTTATCCAATGCGAAACCTCCCTTAGCTAATTCATCGCAAGCTGCGATACAATCATCCCAGCGTGCTTGTCCAGTATAAATTTCCGCATTCAAATAGAGACGAGCCAATAATGCGTAAGCCCCCCATTTGGATACACGTCCGTAGGTCTCTGTTTTACTCTCTGACAAAGAAGGAATACTCTCGTTTAACTCTTTTTCGATCCAAGCGAATAACTCTGCGCGAGATTTGGAGGAAGGATTGATTTCACCGATTTTCTCGCAAATTGGAGCCGTACCGAACATATCCATCACATACCAATAACAGTAAGCGCGATATACACGCATCTCCGCTTGTGCTTGTGCTTTAGACATTGGAACTTGGAGTGCTTCAAAATCTATATTCTCTGTATCTGTAAGGAAGTTGTTAGCATATCCGATACCTTCAAATAATTTTTTCCAAGCATCCACTACTTGACCATCCGTAGGAATCCATTGATGGCGGTGTAAGCGAATCCAGTCTCCATTGTCATAGCCGTGGCGACCTTTTTGAGGCCATGCGGCACAGTCGGAAGATAACTCGTTACATGACCAAGGCGATTGGGCTACTTGCATAGTTCCACAGAAGTGTCCCCATGGACGCATCATGGCGGCCATTACCTCGCCTGCATTGTTGTAATAATTCTCAGCGATTACCGAGCTATGTATTTCCTCTGTCAGGTCCGTACAAGAGGTAAATGCGGTAGCTCCCAGCAATAATGAAATTGCGCATATATTTTTTAAAGCTTTCATTGTATTGTCTTAAATCTATTGTTACTTAATTAGAATCCAAAATTAACGCCAAACGTGAAGGTACGGGTGGTGGGATAAGATCCGCGCTTCTCTATACCTGCTTGTAGTCCTGTTACGTTTACGTCAGGGGTTAAACCAGAGTATCCTGTAATAGTCGCAAGATTGGTGACATTACCATAAATACGTAAGTTGCGCACATATTTATTATTTTCTGAAGTTGAATGTATAACCTAGTGTCACGTTATCGATCTTCAAGAAGTTCCCTTTCTCTAGATAATAAGAAGAGAACAATGGTTGCTCTGTTACCTTGTTCTTCAAGGCATCCTTGTATACGTTTGTGCCAGACTGATCAATATTAACAGTCGTTCCGAAATAAATAGCACCCTCGTTCAATACGTCATAATCAAACATACCGCGCAGGAAGAAGCTGAAGTCAAAGTTCTTATAGGTAAATGTGTTCTGTAAGCCAGCCTTGAATTTCGGCAAACCATTACCGATAAAGGTACGGTCAGCGTCAGACAGACCTTCCTTTCCGTCTATGTCGCGAAGATTCCAAGTTCCGTCCGGATTGATACCATCGCATACATAACCGAAGAATGACGCGATCGGCTGTCCTTCTTGTAGGCGGTAAGCCTTGCCCGGGTTACCCGGAGAGGGCAGGTCATATTGATCCTCGTAAGAAGATTTGTACACGTCGTTAGACAAAGATGTCAATTTATTATTCTCGTATGAGAACGTGAAATTAGCCGTGTAAGAGAAATCCTTAGTCTTTACGACCTCTGCGTTTAATGCTAATTCTATACCTCTATTTCTCATCGTGCCTACGTTGGTGGTGATCGTGTTGTAGATCAAGGATGGCTGTTGGGCATTGTAGCTACTGATCAAGTCGCGAGTCGTACGACTATACCAATCGATCGTACCATTTAGGCGTCCACCTAGCAAGCCGAAGTCGAAACCGATGTTCAAGGACTCATTCTTCTCCCATTTCAAATCCGGATTCGGGTTGATATTCGGACCGTAAGTGGCGGTTAGCCATGAACCGGTGTAAGCGTTCCAAGCTCCAGCACCTGTGCCGTAGGTAGCGAGAGACATATATGGATCGGTAGGTAGACTACCCGTGATACCGAAACCGGCACGGAATTTCAATACGTCGAATACTTCTTGGCTCTCCATGAAGTCCTCACGAGAGATCATCCAGCCTGCGCTGACAGAGGGGAACCAAGCCCATTTGTTGTTCGCTCCGAACTTTGTGGAACCTTCACGGCGGATAGAGGCGCTGGCCATGTATTTACCGTCGTAATTATAGTTGGCACGGGCGAAGAAGGCGATCAGTTTGCTGGTCTCTTTTTTACTCTTCATCTCGGCCTTACCATCTTTTAGGTAACCGCCGGCTTCTAGGTTATTGGTACCGAATACGTCCGTCAAGAAGTTTTTGTTCTCGGCGCTGAATTGCTCGTATTCAAAATCTTGGTAACTGTATCCCAGCAAACCGGTAATATTGTGTACGCCGTTGATGGAAGTATTGTAGTTTGCTGTCCATTCAGTAGTACGATTGGTATTCTGATAATATTCTTTTTTGGCGCGTCCGTTTGTACCGTCTTTATATTGGCTATATTCCTCACGCATACTATAATCGTTAGTTAATGCGTCGTTCTTCTCCATAGCGAAGAAAGCGGCGGCTGTCAGACCGGGGATAATCTCATATTGAGCCTTGAAGTTCGCCAATAAATTCTTGAATTCCTTTTTCTTGGTACGCTGGTATATGCGGGCTACCGGGTTGAAATCTTCGTAACCGCTGTAAGTTTCCCAGAAGGAGCCGTCTTCCTTATAAATAGGCATCGTCGGGTTGATACGGATCGCCTGGTATAATATGCCGTAATTAGGGATATCTCCTACCTTATCCACATCATCGGAAACCGCGTCCACTTTCACGAAAGAGTTTGCTAGATTGAAAGAAAGCTGTAGTTTATCATCAAACGCACGGTGGTTCACGGCGATAGAGCCATTGATCGTTTCACGGCTGGTGTTACGGATCATACCATCATTCTTTTTGTAATTTAAAGAAGCGCGATAGTTTGTCTTACCATTACCACCGGTAGCGGTCAAGTTGTGTACATGGGTGAAATTACTCTTATTCAATAAAGCGTCGTAATGGTTATCCCGTCCACCAAAGTCGCGGATATTGGCGTTGTTGGTTTCCTTGCCATAAGCGACGAACTCGTCTCCATTTAAGATTTCCGGCCGTTTATAAACCGCCTCGTGCATGATATATCCTGAGTAATCCACTTGAGTAGTTCCGGCTTGCGGACGTCTCGTGGAGACGATGATCACACCGTTATTACCCCGGGTTCCGTAGATAGCGGCTGCGGAACCGTCTTTCAATACGTCGATCGCCTCGATATCCTCGGGTGCGATAGCGTTCAAAGAAGTCATATTACCCGGCATACCGTCGATAATAACGAGAGGCTCATTGCTACCTTTCAGAGATGAGGCACCACGCATCTGTACTTTTACCTCGCCATTCGGGTCGGTGCTACCACGTGATACAGTCAGACCAGCTACACGTCCTTCCACCAATTGCATCGGGTTCACTACCGGTGCCTTGTTAAAGTCGGATGCTTTCACGCTGGTAACGGATGAGGTGATCTCACCTTTCTTTTGGGAACCGTAACCTACGACTACTACCTCGTCTAGTGTCTCAGAGTCTTCAGCTAAGACTATGTTCAATGTTTTTTGCCCGGTATAACGAACTTCTTGGGATTTGAAGCCGATGAAGGAAAATACCAATGTGCTGTTATCCGGCACATCCAAGGTGAAATTTCCGTCAAAGTCCGAAGCTGTTCCGTTCGTGGTTCCTTTCACAACAATACTAACGCCAATCAGAGGTTCACCCTTTTGGTCTTTTACTACACCTTTAATGGTTGAACTTTGCTGTGCGATCTGATGAATCTCCATGTTTCCCATTTCAGGAACAGTAGAATCTTCGGCCGCATAAGAGGACTGAAACATTAAAGATAAACAAAGTAACAAAGAGGTTCGTCCACCTAATAAAGTCAGGCATTTCCTCGTCTTACCTTCACTCTTTTTTTTCATAAAAACATTAAATTAAAAGTTAATAATGTGCTTCCCGAAGGAAGAATACATACAAGCGGTTTGCTTTGTTATTCGACAGCAATATTAATAGGTCTTAACGAATTGAAGAGTGCTTTGAAATACCGAAGAAGTGTCATGAAATGCATATGGCAGATTATGATACTCTTTTGGTAGATTATGACACTATTTAGGAATCAATGATTTATGCCTCTTTTGTGCGGTATTCTTTAGGAGTCATGTTATATTTACGGGCAAACTCCCTATAGAAGTATGATTTGTTAGAAATCCCTACATTATAAATAATTTCCTGAACGCTCATGTTGGTATTTACGAGTAATTGCGCTGCATAGTTTAACCTATAATCCTTTATAAAATCACTCGGCGTCATGGTAGATATTTTCTTGAAACGGCGATATAAGATGCGGGTGTTTATATTCAGTGCGTCCGCTACCAGCTCGGGACCGAGTCCTTCCTTGCTGACATTTTCTTTGATGATAGCGGTTACGGCGTCAAGGAATTCCTTGTCTTCTTGATGTAATAATTGCCCTTCCGTATATTGATAAGCACTTTCCGGAGAATAGAAATACTCTTTTAATTCTCTTTGATTTGTCATCAATCGGTTCACGACGGATAGGAGAACTGTTGGCGAGAAAGGCTTGGTTAGATAGGCATCCGCTCCTATATTAAGTCCTGCCGCTTGCTCTTGGTCTGATATTTTGGCAGATACGATAATAAGCGGGATATGACGGGTATATCTATTTTCCTTGATAAGAGAGATCAATTCCAATCCGTCGATATTAGGCATCATGATATCGGTGATGATAAGGGAGGGAGTGTATTGCTTGAGGAATTCCAGAGCCTCCTCCGCATTATAAGCTTCCTGAACCTGATATTCGGAAGAGAGGGTTTCCGTGATTAGCCAGACGATGTCTTTATGATCGTCGATAACGAGTATCATCGGTTTATCTTCCGTCTCTTTTTGTGCCGTATGTGAGATTTGCGGCTTTTGTATATCCGTGTTTGGGGAAGGAAGCGATACGGGAATATCTTCGTCTATCGTGTCGTCTGAGCTCTCCTCTACGATGCCAAAAGGTAAGGTAACTGTAAATTCAGCATATTGGCCGACCTCACTCTCTATGTCGATTTTACCACCTAAGGATTGTACGAGGCTGTGGCAGATAAATAAGCCGAGGCCATTCCGTGCCGTATTTTGCCTGTTATCGTCGTTATCCATCGTGCCAAGGATACGATATCGGTCGAAAATATTTTGCATGTCTGCCTCCTCGATTCCTTTGCCGGTGTTGTAAACTTTAAGGACGAGGAAGTTCTCCTCCTCATGTAAGGAGATACGAACCGTGCCCCCGTCTTCCGTATACTTAAATGCGTTGGAAATCAGATTTGCTAGGATCTTCTTGAAATAGACGGAATCCGTATTCCAATAAAGCTCTTTGGGAGCATCGATCTTGAATTGGATTTGGTGTTGCTCGGATAGTGGGTAAAACCATTCGAATTGAGTTCGCAAAAGAGAGGATACGGATACTCTTCGGATGTGCGTATGACTGAATCCAGCGTCTTCCGCTTTCCGGAAATCAAGGATTTCTTGGATAAGCCCGTTCAGTTCCTCTACATTTTCCCGGAGGACTGAAGTGTATTTTTCTAATGTCTTGTCTTTTGAGGTGGCGGCATAGGCTTGGATATAATTCTCCACGCCATTGATCAAGGTAAGCGGGGTACATAACTCATGCGTGATATGGGTAAAGAAATTCAGCTTAGACTCGTATAGCTTCTCTTTTTGCTCCTCCTTGATCTTGTCTGCTATTTGTTTCTGTTTCTTTAGTATTTGGTAATGGATGCGATAGATGGCAATGATGATTAAAACCGTACCGATAAAAAGATACGTGAAAATAGCTAATGAGCTTAGATAAATAGGAGGTAATACCTTGATAGGTAGGGTGTATTCTTTTGCCGACGAATCAATGACATCGTTACGATAACGGACTTTCAGCAAGTATTCCCCGTACGGGAGGTTCATGAAAGTTACCTTGTTTGTCTTTTGCAATTTTTCCCAAGAGGAATTATAGTTGACCAACTGATACGAATACTCGTAATTCTCCCCGTTGATGTAATCCGGAGCGACGAACGCAATCGTTAACGATTGCACATCAGCCGGAACCGTTACACCGTTCCGGCTGATGTCCTTATATAATGGAAGGATTTGTTTATCCATTTGCAACTCGAAGAAACTTAATTCGGGTTGATAGGTATGCTCCGGCTCCGTTTGTTTATTTACCCAGACTAATCCGTTGATGCCTCCAAAGAATAAACGCTCGGAGTATGGGCATTTCCAATAAGCGTCATCAGAGAATTCCGTGACGCTAAAATAAGGTTGATGATAATTATGGAAAAAATTATTCCGGGGATTATATTTGGTGAGACCTTTATTGGTGCTTAACCAGATACAGCTATCATTCCCCTCATGAATGCCATGGATCATGTCGTTTGCGATCCCGTTGCTTTTATCGAATTGGCGTAAATGTATCTTTCCTCTTTTAAATTTAATCCGGGTAAGTCCGGAGCTGGCGCCTGCATAGAAAGTAGAATCCTCGGTCTGGCATACAGATAACACGTCTCCAATGGCCGGATTCCTTAAATTGTTGGTTTGCAGGAACTCATATTTCTGGTTGAATATGTTAAAACTAATAACCCCATAACCGCCACGACTCCCGAGAAATAAGGTCGAGTCGTTATCATATATCATGGATTGAATCTCTTTGCAGGTATTCTCCCCGTTTTTTAGCGGGAAGGTTTGTATCTTACTGATTGTAGGCGTGACTTTATCCATACGTAAAGTAACCTTCAGTAATCCGTTGCCGGTTGTCGCCAACCATAATGTCGAGTCGTTTACCTCACAAATAGAATGGATATAGCGGATAGGGGGAGTGTCCTCTTGCTGCGGGATCGTCTTTATTCGATTTTCTTTATAAGAATAATAACAGAGCCCCGGGCCTTCCGTACCGATCCAGATACAAGGATGGAATTCGCTTCTCTGGAAGCTATATACCCGGTTGCTGGATAATCCGTCGGCGGTGGTGAAATGCGTGATAGCGCTTTGTGGAATCGCCTTTTTGTTTGGGTAAGTGTCATAGGCTTGTATCCGGACAATTCCGTCTCCTTTTGTCCCGAACCAAAGGGATCGATCATTGTCTGTATATAAAGAACGTATGGGGTTCTGTATATTAATCGGTAAATCCTTGAGTAAGATAGAGCCGAAAAGATCGGGTTTATCGTAAAACATCCGTATGCCTTGTCCATCGGTCCCTACCCAAAGAATCTCCTGTCTTTTATCGTTCATCAGGCAAAAGATACCGATGCCCGTGTCTATCGTGTTTTCCGGTTGGCTTAGGTCTAGAATATTGCCGTTACGGAAAACGATATATACATTGGATTGGAAGGTACATATCTTAATGATGTTTCCATATTTATTTGTCATTCCAGACAGATCAAACAGGAATTCTTTCCCGCTTCCGTCTACCTGTTGGCGATATAACTTATTGTCGGTATCGACAATGAAGATATGGTTATTCTCATGAAATGCGGATAAGATCGGTTTATTATGGAATTGGCGTTCTTCCGATAGTAAATTAAAAGTTGTATTGGAGAAATCCGGTGTTAACTTTTTCAGTATTCCCGAGGTCAATAGTAAATAAAAATATCCGTCTGTTCCGGCGAATAAAGTCCGTACGGTTTGAGGGCCTATCCCTTCTCTCGGCAGATCCCGGAATCCATCGCTAAATGGGGTGTAACAAGATATCCGGTTTTCTTTACAAATGGCTAATGTGATACCGGATGAATCGGTCGCTACCAGATCACTCTCCATGTATCCCGGGTAAGACTCGGTGACTTTCCGTTTCTTTAGCGAGAATTTATTGATACCTAAAGAGGTTGATATCCATAAAAAGCCGGGTTCTGCGTCGGATATTTTGTGAATGATATTACTACAAAGAGAGTTTTTGTTATTTAATTCGAAACGATATACATACGTATCTTTTCCGTTGTATAAGTTAAGTCCGTCGTAAGTCCCGATCCACAAATAGCCATCCGGATCTTGATGCATGCAAATAATGGCATTGTTCGACAAATTAATCATATTTGCCTTATGCAAAGATTTAGACGCGAGTGAGATAGGAGATGCGATTAAAGATAGTATTCCTATAAATAAAACGGTAAACAGGATATTTCTCATGTGTTTGATCCAGATTAACTTTTACGTTCTGTAGGCAAAGATAGTGAATAAAATGGAGACTTCGTGCAAAGCATCGCATTACTATCCCGTTTCTTCTTGTATATTTTTAATACCTATTTATAGGGATTTTAGAGGGGTGTCGCAAATGTTACAGGAACATGAGGATAAAAGTTTTACCTTTGTGCCGGTAAAAATGTGGTATTAGATAAGATTGTTTATGAAATTTGAGAATGAGTACTGGGATCACTTTAAGGGTGAGACCTGGAAGAGAGAGATCAATGTAAGAGATTTTATCCAGAGTAACTATACGCCTTATGAAGGGGATGATTCCTTTTTAGTCGCTTCTTCCGAGAAGACCCGTAAGGTCTGGAACAAGCTGACCGAGATGTTTAAGGTCGAGAGAGAAAAGGGAGTTTATGACGCCGAGACAAAATTACCTCAAGGGATCGATGTATATGGTCCGGGCTATATTGATAAGGAGAATGAGGTTATCGTTGGGTTACAAACCGATGCTCCGCTGAAACGTGGTATCTTCCCGAAGGGTGGTATCCGTATGGTGGAAAACAGTCTGGAAGCTTACGGTTATCATCTCGACCCGATGACGAAGGAGATTTTCACGAAATACCGTAAGACGCACAACGAAGGAGTGTTTTCTGCCTATACGGAGGAGATGTTGGCGGCCCGTCGGTCGGCTATCATCACCGGTTTGCCGGATGCATACGGTCGTGGCCGTATCATCGGTGACTATCGTCGTGTGGCTTTGTATGGTACTGCACGTTTGATTGAGGACAAGAAGCAGTTCCAAAAACGCCTTGACATCCAGGAACTGAATGATGAAATCATCCGTAACCGTGAAGAGGTCACGGAACAGATTCATGCTTTACAGGATTTTGAGAAGATGTGTGCCGCATACGGATTCGATGTGACCCGTCCGGCCAAGGATGCCCGCGAAGCCGTGCAGTGGCTTTATTTCGGCTACCTTGCCGCCATCCGCACGCAAAACGGCGCAGCCATGTCCGTGGGCCGTATCTCTACCTTTCTCGATATTTATATCCAGCGTGATCTCGCTGAAGGGACGCTCACGGAAACTGAAGCGCAGGAGCTCATTGACCACCTCGTCATGAAGTTCCGCATGGTGAAGTTTGCCCGTATTCCGGCC
>OLXN01001680.1_pt1 | contig 12311 bp, 14 predicted proteins | sample 1674021 | NCBI WGS metagenome assembly OLXN01 (sample SAMEA103958137, study PRJEB25191) | human gut metagenome | biome: human-associated habitat [ENVO:00009003]; feature: intestine environment [ENVO:2100002]; material: feces | place: Germany | collected 2013/2015
GAAGCTGAAGGAGCAGGGCAAGATCCGTGCCATCGGTGCATCCAACGTCACTGCGGACATCATCCGCGGATACTGCAAGTACGGCCAGCTGGATGTCATTCAGGAAAAGTACAGCCTGCTGACCCGCCGCATTGAAAAGCAGCTGCTGCCCACCTGCAAGGAGCTGGGCGTCTCGGTGCAGGCGTACTCCCCGCTGGAGCAGGGTCTTTTGACCGGCAAGGTGACCATGGACACCACCTATCCGGAGGGCAGCACCCGCAACACGAACCCCTGCTTCCAGCCCACCCGCCGGGCACAGGCGCTGGAACTGCTGGCAAAGTGGAGCGACCTGACCGAAAAGTACAACTGCACCATGGCGCAGCTGGTCATCGCCATGACCGCCCGCATGATCCCGGGGCTGCACGTTCTGTGCGGTGCCCGCAAGCCGGAGCAGGTACTGGATAACGCCGGTGCCATGCACATCAAGCTGGACGGCGCCGATGCCGTCCGCATGAAGTGGGACGTGGACGCGATCTCCTGAGGATAAACAGAACAACACCGGAGCATCTTCGGACGCTCCGGTGTTGTTTTATTATTTCTGTTGTTCCAGCATGGTCTGGATGCGGGTCTTGGCGCGGTAATAGGTCACCCGCGCCCATGCGGCATTGTGACCAAAGATCGCCCCGATGCGGTCAAAGGGCAGTTCGCCAAACACCCGCAGGCTGAAAACCTCCTTGTAGGGTTCTTCCAGCGCGTGCAGACACTGGTGCACTGTAAAGGCGGCATCCTTGTCCACCAAAAGCTGCGCGATGTCCGGGCTGTCGGCGGCTTTTGTTTCGGCATCCTCCAGCGGGGCGGCGTGCTTTGCGCGGCGGCAGTGGTCGTAGTAGGCGTTGCGCGCTACGGTGAACAGCCACGCCCGCACATCCTGTCTGCCGTCGTAGTCTTTCAGGCCGTCCAGCGCCCGGAAAAAGGTCTCCTGTGTCAGTTCCTCGGCCAGCGCTTCGCTGCGGGTAAGCCCCTGCAAAAACAGGCAGACGTCCCGGAAGTAGAGCCGGTAGATGGTTTCAATGTCCATAGGCATCACTCCGGCCATTCGACCTCATCCCATGCCACAGGGGCGCTGCCCACCGCATACCATGTGCCGTCCTGACCGTTGAACGCCACCGTCATATCCGCTGCATCCACCACCGCCGAGTGGTCAGTGCGCATCCATCCGGTGCTGCGGAGCAGGTCTGTGTCCTTTTTCAGCACTTTATCAAGGGCATCGTGCACCCACGGGATGCGGTAGCGGATGGCCTCGTAGTGCCAGTCGGCATGGGTCGGCTTCAGATATACGTCCTCGGCGCGGGTCTCCAGCACCCAGCCGTTGGCACCGTTTTCTGCCTGCCGGTAGTAAGCCTGCAATCGTGCATCAAAAAAGGATACCCGGTCGCAGGCGGTGTAGCCGTACCAGCCAAAGCCGCACACCGCAGCCAGCGCCAGCGCTGCCGCAAAGCTGCACAGCATGGTGCGCAGATGGCGGCGGTTCAGGCTGCTGCGGATGTTTTTCAGCGGTGCATCCAGCTGGGGTTCCGGCTGCACCGGCACCGGTTTTTCCATCCGTTCCAGCTCTGCACGGCAGGCGGGACACTCTGCAAGGTGCTGCTCCACCAGCGCACTGCTGGCGGGGCTGGCAAGCTTTTCGGCGTATAGGGGCAGTAGATCGCGGATCACGTCACATTCCAGCTTCATGGTCATTTCCTCCTTTGCGGGCTTTCGTGCGCCCTTTCACCCCAATAACGCACAAAGAGGAAAAACGTTACAGGTTTTTTCAAAAAACTCCCCCAGCCACGCAGAAGCGAAGGCTGAGGGAGTTTGTTCAGTTTTCCTTCCAGAACAGGCCGCCGGAGGTCTGGAACAGCAGGCGCGGGTTCACGCTCCTGCTGCCCAACTTGAAGTCCATGGTCAGCTCTTCGCCCAGTGCGCCCACGGCCTGTCCCTTTTCCACGGTCTGTCCCCTGCTGACCGAAATCTCCTGCAAACCGTACAGATAGCTGCGCAGCCCGCAGCCGTGGTCGATGACCACCGTATTGCCGGTAAGCGCAAGATCGCCCGCAAACACCACCGTGCCGTTGGCCGCTGCGCGGCAGGGCGCACCGGGGATGGTGTACAGCTTTGTGGAGTTGGAGCGGCTGCCCTGCTGGCCGTCCGTTACTTTGATCTGTCCGTAGTCCACCAGGGTCATGGAGTCCTCAGCCGGGGGCACAAAGCCGCCCTGCCACTGCTTGGCGGTGGCGGCAGCTTCGTACAGCGGCCAGATGGCGCTGCGGAACTGGGCGTTGGCGCTCTCCGCAGCCGGTTCTTCGGCTTCCACCTCCACCGTGCCGAAGTCCTTCGGCAGCACGGTCAGGGTGCGGGTGATGGTCTCGCCGTTCACCGTGATGTTCACCTCGTGTCCGCCGGAGGAAGCGTTATACGCCGCCGGGATATAGGCGCGCCACCCGCTGCCCAGACGGACAGCCTGCACATTGCCGAGGTCTGTTTCCACCGTAGGAGCCGTCTCACCCACCATGCCGGTGAAAGCCGCGGCCACCGTGCCGCCCTGCTCCATCCGTTCGGCGGAAAGCTCCACCTCGGCGCTTGCCTGCAGCGTAAAGCGGAAAGAGTAATAATACCAACCGATGGGCTTCGCGGGCTTTTCGAGCCGGACGTCCTGCCGCAGCTCACCGGTGCTGCCGCCCTCGAACTGGGTGGCCAGCATATTTTCCGGCAGACGCCAGACGGTCAGCTCGGCCTTATAGTCGCCGTTGGCCGGGAACAAAAAATCGTCGTAGGTGGCCGCAGTCCCCTCGAAGACCACATTGCCCGCGCTATCGGTGATGGTCAGCGGGCCGTAGCTGTACCACTCGGGCAGAGCGAAGGCCGGGTGGGCGTCGTAGAGGACGCCCAGCTTCTGCACCGTGAGGGTGCGGGGGCTGGCGAAGACTTTATCCACCTGCCCGCCCAGCAGCGGCACCTGCCAGCACCAGCCGTTGGGCTCCAGCTCCTGCCCGGCGAACTGCACCTCAGACGCGGGCTTCGCGCCCTCCGAGGTGAACGAATAGCTCAGGCCCAGCACCGCCGCAAGCAGCACCACGACGCCCAGCGCAACGCTGATGAGCCATAACAAAAGCCGCTTCATATATGTATCTCCTCCTAAAGTTTGGGTGCAAGGCCCGGCTGCTAAAGAGCCGCAGGCGAAAACGCCTTACCTGCCCGGCCTGCCAATGGCTCTCCCCTTGGGAGCAACAATGATGACCGCCGCCAGTGGCGGAAACAGGGAATCATTGTTGGGGCCGCGGCCAGCAAGACGCAAGCGAAGCGCTGCGGATGCTGGGTGCCGCAACCCGTTTCTGGCGCGCAAGCGCCTGAGAGGGTATAAAAAGGCGCACCGGCACAGCCCTGTTACAGACTGCCGGTGCGCCCTTCGTCATTTTGTTCTGTTTCGGCCCGCGTTATTCGGCAGTATCCTCAGCGGGAGCAGCCTCTTCTGCAGCCTCGTCTTCGGCCTCAGCAGGCTCTTCCTCAGCGGGGGCGGCGGTATCCTCGCCGAACAGCAGACGCTCGTACTCGTCCAGCTCCTTCTCACGGCGGCGCAGATAAACAGCCACAGCAGCCAGCGCACCAGCCACAGCAGCCAGCGTTGCGATAACAGCGATCAGACAGGATTTCTTCATAGGTTCAGCACACTCCTTTTTGGTCGAACCAGCGGTCCAGCTATTTTCAGCGGTCGTTCCGCGGCACAGGCTCGGTCTATTCTGAAACTATTATACCCGGACTTCACGAAAATTACAACCAAAAAGGCAAAATTTTGCTTTTTTCAGAGTCCCAGCTTTTTCTTATACGCCTTGAATGCGCCGGGCAGGGTGTATTCGTTCTGCAGCTGTTCGCGGCTGGTCCAGACACAGCCCGCCGGAGCTTCCGCACTGCCGACGCAGACAGAATAGCCGCTCATCCGCCACTCAATGTGGCTGAAAATATGTTTTGCCGCCGGCAGAGGTTCGATGCTCTCACAGGCAAGGCCCAGCGCTTCCAGCCGGGCGCAGACTTCTTCGGCGCTGAGGGCTTCGCCCTCCCACAGAAGCGGCTGCCACAGACCGGCCAGAAGACCTTTTTCGGGCCGCTGCTGCAACAGGAAGCGCTCTTCGGCATCTTCGGCCAGCACTACCGTCACCGGCTCGATGCGCCGTGCTTTGGGCGCAGCCTTATGGGGCAGTTCCAGCGCCGTACCGGCCCTGCGGGCTTCACACAGAGACACCAGCGGACACTGCTCACAGAGCGGTGCGCCGTTCGGCACACAGACCAGTGCGCCCAGCTCCATCAGAGCCTGGTTGTAGTCGCCCGCCTTTTCGGGGGGCTGATGCTCCATGACCCGGGCCGTAAAAGCTCGTTTTACCGCCGGTTCTGTAATCACACCCGGGTCATTATACAGACGGGAAAACACCCGCAGCACATTGCCGTCCACGGCGGGCACGGGAAGTCCGAAGCTGATGGACGCGATGGCTCCGGCGGTGTACTCCCCGATGCCAGGCAAAGCAAGCAGGGCGGCGTAGTCGGCGGGCAGCTGCCCGCCGTACTGCGCACAGACGAGCTTTGCGGCCTTTTGCAGGTTGCGCACCCGGCTGTAATAGCCCAGCCCCTCCCACAGCTTATGCAGCTTTTCTTCCTCGCAGGCGGCAAGCGCCGGGATATCCGGCAGCGCTTCCAGAAAGCGGTAGTAATACGGCAGCACCGCCGACACCCGGGTCTGCTGCAGCATCACCTCACTGAGCCACACATGGTAGGGGGTGGGGTCCTCCCGGAAGGGCAGGCTGCGGCGGTTCTTGTAAAACCACTCCAGCAGGGCAGGCGAAATGTTTTCCACTTGTTTTGTGCTCCTTGTTGAAAAATAAAGAACTAAGAAAGCCGCCGCAAAGGCGGCGGCTTTCTTGATTACAGTATGCGTGCTTCTCAGAAGCCGTATGCGGTGCGGGGGAAGGGCAGCACGTCACGGATGTTCTGGATGCCCGTGAGGTACATGATCATGCGCTCGAAGCCCAGACCATAGCCTGCGTGCTCCACGCCGCCGAACTTGCGGAGGTTCAGGTACCAGTCGTAGCTGGACTTGTCCAGACCCAGCTCGTCCATACGGGTCACGAGCTTGTCGTAGTCCTCCTCACGCTGGCTGCCGCCGATGAGCTCGCCGATGCCGGGGACCAGCATATCGGCTGCGGCGACGGTCTTGCCATCGGCATTCTGCTTCATGTAGAAGCTCTTGATCTCCTTCGGGTAGTCGGTGACGAAGACGGGCTTCTTGAACACCACCTCGGTCAGGTAGCGCTCGTGCTCGGTCTGGATATCCACGCCCCACTCCACGGGGAACTGGAACTTCTTGTTGTTCTTCTTCAGGATCTCGATGGCCTCGGTGTAGCTGATGCGGCCGAACTCGCTGTTTGCCACCAGCTCCAGACGCTCGACAAGGCCCTTATCAATGAACTGGTTGAAGAAAGCCATCTCGTCCGGGCAGTTGTCCAGCACATAGCGGATGACGTACTTGATCATAGCCTCGGCGTTGTCCATGTAGCCGTTCAGGTCGCAGAAGGCCATCTCCGGCTCGATCATCCAGAACTCCGCAGCATGGCGGGTGGTAAAGCTCTTCTCGGCGCGGAAGGTGGGGCCAAAGGTGTACACCTTGCCGAACGCCATTGCCATGGCCTCGGCCTCCAGCTGGCCGGAAACGGTCAGGTTGACCGGCTTTTCAAAGAAGTCCTTGCTGTAATCCACAGCGCCGTCCTCGGTCTTGGGCACATTGTCCATGTCCAGCGTGGTCACGCGGAACATCTCGCCTGCACCCTCGCAGTCGGAGGCGGTGATCAGCGGAGAGTGGGCGTAGACAAAGCCATTCTCCTGGAAGAACTTGTGGATGGCGTAGGCAGCCACGCTGCGCACGCGGAAAGCGGCGTTGAAGGTGTTGGTGCGGGGACGCAGGGTGGGCATGGTGCGCAGATACTCCATGCTCATCTTCTTTTTCTGCAGGGGGTACTCGTCGGCGGGGCAGTCGCCCAGGATCTCCACGCTGTCGGCGTTCAGCTCAAAGGGCTGCTTTGCCTGCGGGGTCAGGACAATGCGGCCCACGATGCGCAGGCTGCTGTACAGGCCGGTGTGGATGACCTCCTCGTAGTTTGCCAGCTTGCCTGCCTCCAGCACGACCTGCAGGGTCTTGAAGCAGCCGCCGTCCGACAGGGCGATGAAGCCGATGTTCTTGGAGTCGCGGATGTTCTTTGCCCAGCCGCAGACAGTGATCTCGGTGCCGTCCGCCGGGGTGTTCTTGAACAGCGAAAGGATCTCGGTACGTTCCATAATAGTTCTCCTTTACAAAGAAAAAAGACAGCTTTTGCCCTGAAAGTTCAGGGCGAACAAGCTGTCTTGTAATGTCCGCGGTGCCACCTGAATTACCGGAAGTGTCCGGTCGCTCACGCGCTCAAGTAAAAGCGCTGCTCCGTTAACGCTGAGCCTGCGGCGCACCTACTGGCGGCGCATTTTTCTCCCTGCGCCCTGTTCAGTTTGCTGCTCCCGGGTGTTCGTTCACGCACCGTCCGCGCACGGCTCCCAGCTCTGCCGCGCTCTCTGTGGCGTTGTGATGCGCTACTTTTCCCAATCACTGCATTTACCAGTAAAATATAGCACTTTGCCGCCGTTTCGTCAAGTATCCGGGCCAAGCAGGGCCTGCACAAGGCCGTTGGCCGCCAGCTGCCCGGCGTAGAGGGCCTCGTTGAGGTTATTGCCGTGGCCTCCTATCTCGATGAGCAGACTGCCGGTGGTGAGGTCCTGATTATAAAAGCGGTAGCTGAACAGCACCGGTCGGGTGAAACCGGGGTACATCCCCTCCATGCTCCGCTCCCATGCGGCGGCGAAACGGAGGTTCTGCCGCCAGCCCGGCAGCCGGACGCTGCCGCCGTTGTCGCACCCGCAGATGATCATAACCTGCGCGGCCTGCCGCCCGTCCACGGTGCAGACCGGGGCCATCCGGGAACCTCCCTCTGTCTCGATGGCGTCCCGGTGGACGTCCAGCACCACCTTGATGCTCGGATACTGCGCCAGATACCGCTGGACGACGGCCCGGCTGTTCTCGTAGCTGCCGGTGTAGCTGGGGTAGTCGTTCAGGGTCTCGTCGTGGAGGGTGTTCAGCCCGGCGGCGTTGAGGGTGTCGGCCATCACCCGGCCCACGGCACACATATTCAGGTTCGTGTCGGTGGTACGGGCGCCGTCGCCGGGCGAATACCACAGCCCCGCCGAGAGGCGGTAGTCCTCAGTGGCGTGGGTGTGCATGATGAGGATCTGCGGGTCAGGGCTGTCCTTTTCGACGCCAAAGGGCAGTGGGTCCTGTATCTCTGCTGCGATGTCCGCCGCAGTCTGTCGGGTGTTGTTCTTGATGCTGCCCGCGCCGCAGGCAACGTACTTTTCACCGCTGCCTTGCGGGTAATTTTTTTCAATCACTGCGCCCGCGCCTTCGGGCCGGGCGTCGTCACCCAGAAGCTCCACAAGATAGCTTTCGATGCCGCCTGTCGGGGCGGCGGCTTCGGGCAGAGAGGCGGCAGTCCCGGGGCTTTCAGGGGCGGCTTCGGTCACAGATGCGGCCTCCTCCTGTGCCGCGCCGGAGACGGCCTTTCGGCTCAGGGAGAACGCCGTCTGCGCCGCCGGGACAGGCCCGGCGATGATTGCCGCCAGCCCCAGCACAAGGCTGTGGGCCATGATGGTCAGAGCCGCAAAAAAGGCCGCTGCGCCCAGAAAGGGCAGCAGATGGCTCTGCCCGGCCTCGCCATAGCGCATAAGCTGCCCCCTCCCCTTTTGTTTTATCCATACAATATGATGGACGGCCTGGTTTTATCCCACCAGCCAGCAGAGCTGGGCGATGCTGAGCCTCGGCTGCAAGGCGCGGTTGATGGCCGCGCCCAGCAGGGCGGCCCCGTGGGCGATGACGCTGTCCAGTTCCCGGGGCGTCACCACGAGGTCTTTGCCCTCCTGCGCCATCATCAGGGTCGGGATGCCCGCCGCGATGACCGGCAGGCCCAGACGGGCCGCGTCCAGATGCTTGCTGCTGCCGGGCTGGGCCGGGCAGAGGCCGGTGTCGGAGAACTGCAGCGTCCGGCCCAGACGCTGGGGTTCCGACGAGCAGAGGCTGTCCACACAGATGAGGGCCGTGGGCCGCACTTCCCGCACCAGCGCACCGGCCAGCTGCTGCAGGCTCAGACCGGTGGAGGCCGAGACGCCCGGGGCCACCGCCGCCACCGGGCGGATGCCCTTCACCGGCGGACGGCCTGCGCCCATCGTGACAAAAATTTTCTGGACGGTGCGGGGGCCGAGGGCGTCGGCGGTGACCCGGCGGTTGCCCACGCCCAGCACCAGCACCGGCCCCTCCGGCGGCAGAAGCGCCCGCAGCTCGTCCGCTGCCTGCTCGATGACCTCGGCGTCCCGCTCGTCCAGCACACTGACGCTGGGGACTTCCAGCGTGACGTACCGCCCCCGGGGCTTCTCGAGGCCCTCCCGGGCGATCTCCACCCGCGTCACCGTCACGCCGCCCCGCTTTGCCGTGGCCGCGCGGACTCCGCCGGGCAGGTCAGTCGCGGCCGTGTAGAGCTCGTCCGCCATATCTGTCAAGCGCATGATTTTCCCTCTTTTCTGCTCTGTTTGCCGCCAAAAAGCCGGTTTTTGGGCCTCGCGGCACAAAAAGTATGGGAAAATCAAAACTTTTTGAAACAAAAATCGAAAAAATGCTTGCGCTGGAACGGCAAATATGGTATCATAAGGTGCGCTGTTATAGGTAGCCAAGGAGGTGGAACGAATGCCTAACATCAAATCTCAGAAGGACCGCGTCGTGCAGGCTGCTGCAGAGCAGGCTCACAACAAGGCCATTAAGACCAACCTGAAAACAGTCGTCAAGAAGGCAGACGCTGCCATCGATGCGAATGCCGCTGACAAGGACGCAACCGTCCTGGCTGCTGTTTCCGCGATCGACAAGGCTCGCGCTAAGGGTGTCATCAAAAAGAACACCGCTAGCCGCAAGATCAGCCGTATGGCAAAGCGTGCTAACAAGAACGCTTGATCGCAGTTTGATTGACGAACAAAACCTCTGTACCGGGTATCCGGCACAGGGGTTTTTGTTTTTTCCGCTGTTATGTCCCGCACAGCGCGGCAAGGCTTTGCCGCTGCACCGGCTCCAGCAGCTGCTCCGGCGGCAGGGGCTGCAGCGGCACCGCCATCCACCACGCCGCCCACGCGGCGGGCACAAGCACTGCCAGCGAAAGCCCCGGGTACAACAGCGCCGGCTCGTGCAGCCACGGACTGCCCGGCGGCAGCACCAGCGCTGTGCACAGGCACAGCGCCGCCCACAGCTCCCATAATACGGTCTGACCGCTGTGTTTCATCCGCTTCACCTCCGTTTTGCCCCCAGTTTACCAGCCGCCGGGCGCAAAATATAGCGAAGCAGCGCAGACAAAACAGCTTAGTTCTGGTCATGGCTCTTGCCCACAAGGCTGCACACCACGCCGCAGACAAGGCTTGCGGTGATGCCTGCAGAAGCAGCGGTCAGCCCGCCGGTCAGGATGCCGACAGCGCCCTTTTCCGCCACGGCGGTGCGCACCCCCTTTGCCAGCAGATGCCCAAAGCCCAGCAGGGGCACGCTCGCCCCCGCACCGGCAAACTCTGCCAGCGGCGCATACAGCCCCACTGCCGAGAGCACCACCCCCGCCACCACATAGCCGGTCAGGATGCGGGCCGGGGTCAGCTTTGTCAGGTCGATGAACAGCTGTCCCACCGCGCAGATGGCGCCGCCTATTAAAAATGCCCACAGATAGTTCATTTCAGCTCTCCTTTTCCGGCGCGGTCAGCTCTACCAAATGTGCCACCGCCGGGATGCTCTCCTTCTGCAAAAAGGTGGTCTGGCTCATCAGCGCCCCGGTGGCGATAAACAGCACCCGGCGGCTGCCCCGGCGCAGCAGCTTTGGCAGGATATGCGCGCAGAGTACGGCGGCGCAGCAGCCCGCGCCCGAACCGCCGCTTTTTACCCGCTGCTCCCCGGCATCGTAGAGCAGACAGCCGCAGTCCGCGTGGTTTTTCAGCAGCAGACCCTCTGCTGCCAGCAGCTCCCGCAGCATCTGACTGCCCACCAGCCCAAGGTCGCCGGTGTAGATGCAGTCGAAATCCCGCAGCTCTGCATGGGTGTCGGCAAGATACTGCAGCAGCGTAGCGGCGGCTGCCGGTGCCATGGCTGCGCCCATGTTGTTGATATCCTTAATGTTATAGTCCTGCACCCGGCCAAGGGTCGCGGCGGCAATGCCCACCCCCTGCCCTGCCGGGCGCAGCAGACAGCACCCGGCGGCGGTAGCCGTCCACTGGGCGGTAGGGGTGCGCACCGCGCCGTAACTCAGTGGGGTGCGGAACTGACGCTCTGCCGCGCAGAAATGGCTGGAAGTCATCGCCAGCAGGTTCTGCGCCGCCCCGCTGCTGCACAGTGCCGCGCCCAGCGCCAGCGCCTCCGCCATGGTGCTGCACGCCCCGAACAGCCCCGCAAAGGGCACGCCCAGTTCCCGCAGTGCGTAGCCGGAGGCGGTGCACTGCGCCTGCAGATCTCCCGCCAGCGCAAGGTCCACCTGCTCGGCGGGCAAGCCAGCCTTTTGCAGGCAGAGCCGCGCCGCCCGCAGCTGCAACTGCTTTTCGGCGGCTTCCCAGCTGCACTGTCCCAGCCGATTGTCGGTGGTCAGTTCGTCAAAGCCCGCTGCCAGCGAGCCCTCGCTCTCTTTTTTGCCGCCCGCCGCCGCCTGTGCGGCGATGACCGGCGGGGTATGGAACAACAGGGTATCGCCCCGGCGCTCTGTCATAAAAAATTTCTCCTTTTCTGCAAAAAATGCCCCGGAACGTGCTATACTGGTGCTGTGGCTCTGCAATATCCGGCGGGGCTGTTCCGTATTATAAGGCAGAAGCCCCCAGCAGCCACAGCACCACACCGTACACCACCGCCGCCAGCGTGCCGTACACGATGACCGGCCCGGCAATGGTGAACATCTTGGCCCCGGTGCCTAAGACCCGGCCCTCGGTCTTGAACTCAATGGCCGCGCTGACCACCGCGTTGGCAAAGCCCGTGATGGGCACCAGCGTGCCTGCCCCGGCATGGCGGGCCAGCTTGTGGTACAGGCCCAGCCCCGTGAACAGCGCCGACAGAAACACCAGCGACACCGATGTGGCCGTGGCGGCATCCTCCAGCTTCAGGCCCAGAAATCTGTACCAGTCGCTGAGGGCCTGGCCCAGACAGCAGATGGCGCCGCCCACCAGAAACGCCAGCGCCACGTTTTTCCACAGGGGGGATTTGGGGTTGATGCTTTTCAGATACTCCTGATATTGCTTGGGTGACATGTCCATGATTTCCACGGCCTTTCAATGTTTTGGGGATAGTTTGTCCCGCCGGTGGAAAATCATGCATTGATAAAAATTGTCGTTTGGCGTATAATAAATAATTGAAAAGTTTTTGCGCCTGCGAAGGCGCAAGTAAAAAGGCCCCCTCTGTGAGGGGGGAGCGATCCGAGCGCTGCCGGTGGCAGATAAAGCGAGGTGAGCGAGTGGCAGCGGTCAAAATTTTTGCGGCCTAAACGCCGCAACAAAATTTTGGGCACCGCAACAGGAACTGTCGAGCGCAAGCGAGACTGGGGGAGAGAACAAAAGACTTAAATTCTCTCCCTCCGGCGCTTCGCGCCACCTCCCTCACAGAGGGAGGCAATAATACGGATTTCCACGCCAATGACATGTATACCGCAGGCGCGGAATATCCTACCCCCCACACCGAGGTACATCACCATGAGCTTACCCGACAACTACTATCTCTTTGGCCGCAAGCCGCTGCAATACGCCGTCATCGACCCGGTCTCCTGTACCGGGTGCGGATGGTGCGCCATGTTCTGCCCTGTGGAGTGCATGTTCCAGCGGCCGGACGGCTTTTACGATCTGGACGTGGAGCGGTGCATCGGCTGCCGCTCCTGCAAGGTCAACTGCTTTTACGATGCCATCACCATGATCCAACGAACGCGGAAGGAGGACAACTGACATCATGGAGCAAACACTGGGTCTGTATCTGCACATCCCCTTCTGCAAAAGCAAGTGCGCCTACTGCGATTTCTACTCCCTGCCCCACAGCGAGGAGAAAATGGACGCCTACGCCGCCGCGCTGCTGCGCCATCTGGAGGAGGTGGCGCCCCGCTGTACCGCTCACACGGTGGACACGGTGTATTTCGGCGGCGGCACCCCCAGCTATCTGGGGGAGAAGCGGCTGACGCACCTGCTGA
>OLXN01001681.1_pt1 | contig 12278 bp, 6 predicted proteins | sample 1674021 | NCBI WGS metagenome assembly OLXN01 (sample SAMEA103958137, study PRJEB25191) | human gut metagenome | biome: human-associated habitat [ENVO:00009003]; feature: intestine environment [ENVO:2100002]; material: feces | place: Germany | collected 2013/2015
CATCACCGCGAACCCGGTCCGATTCCGGCCGCGGTGGAGGACCCGCGCGTCACCATCGAGCTCATCAACGACGGATTCCACGTGCAGGATCCGATGGTGAGCCTCTCCTTCCGGTTCGCGCCTCACCGCACGGCCTTCGTGACCGATGCGATGGCCGCCACCGACTGCCCGGACGGCGCCTACAAGTTGGGCGCGCTGGACGTGAACGTGGTCGATGGGCATGCGCGCCTGGTCTCCAACGGCGCCATCGCCGGCTCCACTCTGCTGCTGGAGGTCGCCGTGCGCCGTGCGGTGGACGAACTGTGCTTCAGCCCGGTGGACGCGGTCGAGGCGGCCACTCTGACGCCGGCCAAGGCGTTCGGCTTCGACCGGCCGAACCCGGTCACCGGGGCGCCGATCGGCCTCATCGCCCCCGGCTTCGCCGCCGATTTCAACCTTGCGGACCCGGCCGACTGGACGGTCGAACAGGTGTGGTGCGCGGGCCGCAAGCTCAAGTAGCAGTAGGCCGACCGGTTGACGAATGGAAGGCATTCGTCTACGAACATGGTCACATGGTGAGATGATAGTATATTTGTCTCACCATGTGACCGTTATTCACGTCGTAATACAAGAATCCGTAATACTGCTCGATACCGCATAAAACCGGCCTTGGTCGCCACAAGCGAAACATAAGTCGATGACTATGGAAACGCAGAGGTAACACATCCGCACCATAGTCAGGCGGTAATCCACGCCCGCAGTGATGACGTGGAAACAAGTTATGAGAGAGGATTCCTGTTGAATTCCAAGAAGATTCTGGCCGCCGCCGTCTCCGTGGCCGCCATCGCATCCCTGACCGCCTGCGGCGGCGTGAAGGATGACACCGCCGCAGGCGCCGATTCCGGCAACGCCATCACCATCGGCACCACCGATAAGATCACCAGCCTGGACCCCGCCGGCTCCTACGACAACGGTTCATACGCCGTGCAGATTCAGGTGTTCCCGTTCCTGTACGCCCAGGACTACAACACCTCCGAACTGAGCCCGGACATCGCCGCCGATGACGGTACCTGGAACGATGACGGCACCGAATTCACCGTCAAGCTCAAGGACGGCCTGAAGTTTGCCAACGGCAACGACCTGACCGCTTCCGACGTCAAGTTCTCCTACGATCGCATCAAGAAGATCAACGACCCGAACGGCCCGAGCTCCCTGCTCGCCAACGTCGAATCCGTGACCGCCAAGGACGACACCACCGTGGTGTTCAAGGATTCCGTGCCCTTCGACGTGACTCTGAAGCAGGTCATGTCCAGCCCCGCCGGCCCGATCGTCGATGAGGATACCTTCGACGCCGACAAGCTCACCGACGCCGACACCATCGTCTCCAAGAAGGCCTTTGCCGGCCCGTACACGCTGACCGCCTTCAAGATCAACGAGTCCGCCGCCTACGCCAAGAACGACTCCTACAAGGGCCTGACCCCGGCCAAGAACTCCGCCGTGCAGGTCAAGTACTTCGCCGACGCCTCCAACCTGAAGATGGCCGTCCAGCAGGGCCAGATCGACGTGGCCAACCGCTCCCTGAGCCCGACCGACATCGAGGACCTCTCCAAGGACTCCAAGGTCAAGGTCGTCAAGGGCCCGGGCGGTGAGGAGCGCTTCATCGCCTTCAACTTCAAGATTCAGCCCTACGGCGAATCCCAGCCCGATGCCGACGCCAACAAGGCCAAGGCCGTGCGCCAGGCCGTCGCCAACCTCATCGACCGCGAAGAGCTCTCCACCAAGGTCTACAAGGGCACCTACACCCCGATGTACTCCTTCATCCCGGACGGCCTGGCCGGTCACGATGACACGCTGAAGTCCGCCTACGGCGACGGCAACGGCAAGCCGAGCACCGAGAAGGCCAAGAAGGTCCTCGCCGACGCCGGCGTCACCACCCCGGTCGACCTCAAGCTCCAGTACAACAACGACCACTACGGCTCCGTCTCCGCCGACGAGTACGCTGCCCTGAAGTCCCAGCTTGAGGCAGGCGGCCTGTTCAAGGTCGACATGCAGTCCACCGAATGGACCCAGTACAACAAGGATCGTGTGGTTACCGACGATTCCGACGGTGTGTACCCGGTCTACCAGCTTGGATGGTTCCCGGACTACTCCGACCCGGACAACTACCTGTCCCCGTTCTTCCGCGATGGTAACTTCGTGAACAACGGCTACTCCAACAAGGAAGTCAACGACCTGATCGTCAAGCAGGCCGGCGAGAAGGACGAGTCCGCTCGTGGAGACATCCTCAAGCAGATTCAGAAGCTCGAGACCGAAGACCTCTCCACCATCCCGCTGCTGCAGGGTGCCCAGGTCGCCGTCACCGGCACCTCCGTGAAGGGTGTCACCCTCGACGCTTCCTTCCGCTTCCGCTATGCCTCCGTCACCAAGGGCTGATCCAGCATGAGCTCCCCTCTTTGAGGGGGGGGAGCTGTCTGCCGACGGCAGACTGAGGGGAGCCCAACTCGTATGACTCCCCTCAGTCGGCTTCGCCGCCAGCTCCCCTCGGAGAGGGGAGCCTTTATTGCTTTATATACCGATTACCAACACCAAGGAGCATCGCGTGTCAGACAGCGCCATAGCGACCTCCAGCACCACTCCGGCGAAAGCCAAGACGAAGAAGAACCGACTGTCAGGTAGTTTCTTCCGCTTCGTGCTGACGAGGTTCCTTCTCATTATTCCCACCGTTTTCATTCTGGTCACCATCGTGTTCTTCGTGATGCGCGCCACCGGCGACCCGATTTCCGCCGCCCTGGGCGGCCGCCTGACACCCGCCGAACTCCAGCAGCGCATCCACGCGGCCGGCTATGACCGCCCGCTGATTGTGCAATACGTCGACTATCTTGGCGGCCTGCTGCACGGCGACCTCGGCACGACGCTGACCGATAACCAGCCGGTGATCAGCATTCTTACGCACTACGGCGCCGCCACATTCGAACTGGCCTTCCTCGCCCTGATTGTGGCGCTGATTGTCGGCATCGGCCTAGGCCGACTCGCCGCCCGCAAACGCGACCGTGCCGCCGACGCCGGCATCCGCACCTTCGCCATCCTGTGCTACGCCACCCCGGTGTTCTTCCTCGGCCTCGTGCTGAAGCTCATCTTCGCTGTCTGGCTCAACATCCTTCCAGCCTCCGGCCGCTCCGACCTGAACTCCGAAATGCAGTTCACCCGTCTGGTATCGCCGACCGGCTTCTACATCATCGACGCCATCCAGCTCGGCGACATGAACGTGCTCGTCGACGTGCTGCGCCACGCCGTGCTGCCGGCCGTCGCCCTAGGCCTCCTGACCGCCGGCGTGTTCATCCGTCTGGTACGCACCAACGTCATCTCCACCTACAATTCCGGCTACGTCGAGGCTGCCCGCTCGCGCGGCGTCTCCGAAAAGCGCCTGCTCAACAAGCACGCCTGGCGACCGGCCCTGATCCCGATCATCACCGTCATGGGCATGCAGATCGCCCTGATGCTCGCCGGTGCGGTCCTGACCGAAACCACCTTCGAATGGAAGGGCCTGGGCTTCATGCTGTCCCAGTACCTGAAGGCCCGTGACTTCGTGGCCGTGCAGGGCATCGTGATCCTTATCGCCATCATCGTGGCCGTCGTCAACTTCCTCGTCGACGTCATCGCCGCGCTTATCGACCCGAGAGTGAGGTACTGAGATGACCACCGCATCCCAAGACAAGATCACCGTCCCCGGTGACGACCGCCTTACCAAGCTCAACGTCAGCACCAAGACGCCGTTCTGGACCAAGATCCCGATCATCAAGGAACTGCGCGTGGCGGTCGGCTGGCAGAAGGGCATGCTGATCACCGGTCTCGCGATCACCGCGTTCTTCCTGCTCGTGGCCCTCTTCGCCCCGCTGATCGCCCCCTACGGCCACGCCCAGATCAAGGCCGCCGACGGCACGTCCTTCCCGGCGCAGGCCGCACCCTCCGCCGAACACATCTGGGGCACCACCGCCGCCGGATTCGACGTGTTCTCCCGTGTGGTGTGGGGCGCACGCACCGCCGTCATCGCCATCGTCGTGGCCGTGCTGCTCTCCATCTTCGCCGGCGTGCTGCTCGGCCTGGTCTCCGGCTACTACGGTGGCTGGGTGGACCGCATTCTGGTGATGATCGCCGACGCCGTCTACTCCTTCCCCTCGCTGCTGCTCGCCATTCTGATGGCCATCATGATCTCCCACGGCCAGTCCGGCCTGTGGAGCGGCATCTTCGCCTCCGGCATCTCCATCACCGTGGTCTATATTCCGCAATACTTCCGTACCATCCGTGCCGAAGTGATCCGCATCAAGGAATCCGCGTACGTGGAATCCGCCCGCGTGGTCGGCGCCTCCACGTGGCGCATCATGACCAAGCACCTGTTCAAGAACTCCACCCGCACGTTGCCGGTGATCCTGACGCTGAACTCGTCCGAAGCCATCCTGACCCTCGCCGGCCTGGGCTTCCTCGGCTTCGGCATCGAGCCGACCGCCGCCGCCGAATGGGGCTACGACCTGAACCGCTCGGTTTCCGACGTGACCGCCGGCATCTGGTGGACTGCCGTGTTCCCGGGCATCGCCATCGTGCTCATCGTGCTCGGCATCACGCTCGTGGGCGAATCGCTCAACGATCTGGCCGACCCGCGTCTGCGCGCCCGCAAGTCCGCCGGCGAAGTGGTCGGATCGATCGAAGACACGTCCGTCGACCCAAACGAGAAGCCGACCGCACGCAACGAGGTGATTGCCGAACTCGACGCGAACGTCGACCCGCCGGCCACCGTCACCGACCATGACCCGACCATCGTCGCCTCCGAATGGACCGGCGAGGGCAAGCCGGAAGGCAAGGAGTGAGAGATGAGCGAAAACAACAAGAATCTCGCCGATATCAAGGACCTGTCCGTCTCCTTCATGACCGACGCCGGCTCCATCAAGGCCGTTGAGGACGTGAACTTCACCATTCCGCGCAAGACCGTGGTCGGCGTGGTCGGCGAATCCGGTTCCGGCAAGTCCGTGACCGCGCGCTCCATCATCAAGCTGCTGCCGGAGACGGCCACCACCTCCGGTGCCGTCTACCTGTCCAAGCGCGATGGCTCCGATTCGCTGGACGTGCTCTCCCTGAGCGGCGAACAGCTGCGCGAAGTGCGTGGTTCCGAGGCCGCGATGGTGTTCCAGGAGCCCAATTCGGTGCTGAACCCGGTGTACACCATCGGCTGGCAGATTGAAGAGGGCCTGCGCGCCCACGGCATGAAGGACAAGAAGGAACTGCGCGCCAAGGCCATCAACATCCTGAAGAAGGTCGGCATCCCGGATGCCGAAACCCGCGTGGACTACTACCCGCACCAGTTCTCCGGCGGCCAGAAGCAGCGCATCGTCATCGCCATGGCGTTGGTGCTGAACCCCGGCCTGATTCTGGCCGACGAGCCCACCACTGCCCTCGACGTGACCGTGCAAGCCGAAATTCTCGACCTGCTGCGCCTCGCCCGTGACGAGTTCGACGCCTCCGTGCTCATCATCACCCACAACATGGGCGTGATCGCGGACATCGCCGACCAGGTGGTCGTCATGTACCGCGGCCACGTGGTCGAGCAGGGCGACGTGGAGCAGATCTTCTACCATCCGAAGGACGACTACACCAAGCGACTGCTGGGTGCCGTGCCGCGCATCGGTCAGAAGCTGGTCGTGCGCGACCGCGAGGGCAAACCGATCGAGCGCAAGGCCGATTGGCGCGAACAGCCGATCGCCGTCGAGGCCAAGAACCTGACCATCACGTACCCGGGCCATCTCATGCAGCCCGACTTCAAGGCCGTGGACGGCGCGAACTTCACCATCCACCGCTCCGAAGTGCTGGGCCTGGTGGGCGAGTCCGGTTCCGGCAAGTCCACCACCGGCCGTGCCATCGCCGGCCTGCAGAAGGTGTCCGGCGGCTCCCTGAACGTGCTCGGCATCGAGATGAACGGCGTCAAGGAGCGTGACTTCAAGCCCAAGCGCGCGGACATTGGTTTCGTGTTCCAGGATCCGGGCTCCTCGTTCAACCCGCTGATGACCATCGCGGAGAATGTGGCCGAGCCGCTGCTCGTGCACCACAAGTACGGTTCCGTGGCCGATGCCAAGAACTATGTGGGCGATCTGCTGGAGATGGTCCAGCTGCCGCGCGCCTACATGAACCGTTTCCCGCATGAGCTGTCCGGCGGCCAGCGCCAGAGGGCGTCTTTGGCGCGTGGTTTGGCGTTGAAGCCGTCGCTGCTGATCGCCGATGAGCCGACTTCTGCATTGGACGTGTCGGTGCAGGCCAAGGTGTTGGAGCTGTTCAAGCGACTGCAGGCGGAAATCGGCTTCGCGTGCCTGTTCATCACCCATGATTTGGCGGTGGTCGATATGCTTGCCGACCGCATCATGGTGATGCATAAGGGCCAGATCGTGGAGCACGGCGATGCCGACCAGATTATGCAGCACCCGGAGAACCCGTACACCAAGAAGCTGCTGGCCTCCCTGCCCGTGCCCGACCCGCGCGAACAGCAGCAACACCGCGCCCACCTCCACGAGCTCCTAGCCCAAGAGGCGTAATCGCATAGCATTGGAGCTCCCTCGTCAGAGGGAGCTAACTTTATATCCGCTAGTACTGCTGCCCATCGAACTGGAACAGGGCGTGGGCGTCGCCGTGTTTTTTGTTCTCGATGTAAGTATGGAACAGCTCCAGCCGCTCGCTCGTGCTGGCCGCCAGGGGAGTGGGCAGGTCATCCAGATCGAACCAGCCGACGTTCAGGCTTTCCTCGTCGCCTACGAACGGCTCGGCATTGCCGCCGGGCTTCAGGGCGCACAGGAACGAATGATCCATGTACATGGTGTTGTCGCCATTGGCGTAGGTCAGTACCTTGTTTGACGAGGTGACGGCCACCAAATCGGTGACGATGGCATCGATGCCCGTCTCCTCCTTGATTTCGCGCACCACCGTGTCCGCCGGCTGTTCGCCCGGCTCGTTGATGCCGTAGACCATCGCCCATTCGCCCGTGTCCGAACGACGGCCCAACAGCAGTTGACCATGTTCGTTCAGTACACAACCGGTCACGCCATTGAGCCACAACAGATCATGGCCGATCTTCTTACGCAATTCCAACACAAATTCCGGAGTGGACACATTGCCTCCTTAGTAGAAAAGAAGCTCCCTCATCAGAGGGAGCTTAGGTTACTTCGCTTGGGCAGCCTGCTCGGCCATCCAGGCTTCGACGTCGTCGATCTGCTTCGGGATGCCGGCGGAAATCCATTCGGGGCCGTTCTCGGTCATGAGCACGTCGTCCTCGATGCGGATGCCGATGCCGCGGTATTCCGGCGGAATCAGCAGATCATCCTCGCGGAAGTACAGACCGGGCTCGATGGTGAAGATCATGCCGGGCGTGATCTTCGCGCCCTGATAGGACTCATAGCGGGCTTGCGCGCAATCATGCACATCAAGACCTAGGTGGTGGGCCACGCCGCAGGCGAGCCAACGGCGGTGCTGCTGGCCTTGCGGGGACAGTGACTCCTCGACGCTCACCGGCAGCAGACCCCAATCGTGCAGACGCTCGGCGATCACACGCATGCAGGCGTGGTGGATGTCGGAGTAGGTGGCACCCGGCTTGGCGGCTTCGAAACCGGCCTGCTGCGAGTCGAGCACGGCCTGGTACAGACGCTTCTGGAAGTCGGTGAACTTGCCGTTGGTCGGGAAGGTGCGGGTGATGTCGGCCGTGTACAGGGAATCGACCTCAACGCCGGCATCCACCAGCAGCATGTCGCCGGTCTTCACCACACCGGTGTTGCGCATCCAGTGCAGAATCGGGGCGTGGGGGCCGGAGGCCACGATGGAGTCGTAACCGATGGCGTTGCCCAGCTCACGGGACACGGCGTTGAACGCGCCTTCGAGGATACGCTCGGAACGCGGCTTGTCGAGCGCGGCCGGCAGTGCGGAGAGCAGACGGTCGAAGCCGTGCTTGGTGGCGTCCACGGCCTTGCGCATCTCGTTGATTTCGTAGCCGTCTTTGACCATGCGTGCCTCGGCGGCGAACTCGTGCAGCTTGTCGTCGGATGCGGAGTTCTTGTCCGGATCGGCGAAACCGTTGGCCTCGCGGATGGACTCGACCATCGAGGTGATTTCGGGATCGGTCTCGCTGACCACGCGCACACGCACGGCGCCGGCCTCGGCACCCACGTCCTTGGACAGGGCGTCGGCCAGCTGGGCGATGTCGTGGGTCTCGATGCCGGTCATCGCCTGCATCTCCTTGAGACCGGCACGCGGGCCAACCCAGTATTCGCCGTAGTGGGCGGACATGAAGAAGTCCTCGGTGGAATTGTCGGCGCGCGGCGCCACGAACAGTTCCGGAGTGTGCGTCTTGCTGGCGGCGGCTTCGGGGGAGTCGGGGTCGACCGGGTTCAGGACCAGCACGGCGCCGGCCTCGTAATCGGAACCCAGACCGGTGTAGTAGGCGAACGTGGTGTCCGGGCGGAACATGTAATCGCAATCATTGTTGCGCACCTTCGGCTGGCCGGCCGGAATGACCAGACGCTCGCCCGGGAAGGCCTTGCCCAGCGCCTCAAGGCGGGCTGGCGTGAACTTGGAGGATTCGAGAGGATTAATCTCCGGATCATCGTCGGCCCAGCCGGACTTCATGAACTCCTTGAATGCGGCCGACTGCGGGCGCAGCGAGCGGTTGTTCACGCGGTCGCTCATCGACTGGTTCGCGCCCGGTGCCGTAGCGCGCTCTTCGGCCTCATATTCCTTGTCCTTGGCGGTGATCACTTCACCCATTGCCACTCTCCTGTATGTAGTTGTTGTCGAATCATCGATTCCCACCTCATATTAGTCGGCTTTATGCGATGTGCCACGATTGACGGCTGACGGTAAAACCAAGTACGGAATTTGGACGGTCTTCCGGATATGCCCATATGGCGAGTGCGGCGGGCTGGAATGCGGGCCCGTTTATTGTTCTCGGTAGGGAAGGAGAGGGGCATGGGCTTGGGCTGGAGCTTGCCGATTGATATTGACATATTCTGTGGGCTGAATCCATGTGAACCCATGCGATGAAGGTTTATCGCGTCGCGGGACTCACTGCTATGCGGAGGTCTCCACCTGAGGCACCCCGGCTTTGATCAGTTTTACCCGCAGCGGAGTACGTTCGATGACGTCGGCGTATGTGAAATGGACGATTTCGGTGGCACCGGCTCGTTTCAGTCCCTCGTCGCGTGCGCGTTCCTTGGCCACCACCTCCTGAATGCTGCGGTTATCGGTCATGGCTGGGTCCACGTATTTTTGTGTGCCGTCGTATTCGGCCACTATCACGCGCCCGTCATCGAGCTTCCATACGAAATCAACGCGGTACTCGGTATTCGTCTGTGGGTCGGTCACCGTTACCTGAATACGCGGCGTGAGGAAGCGACCTTCGATGATGGTGCCTCGCGCGAGGGATTCTCCACCATTCTCGCTCCTTTCGTTTGCATAGCGCAGCAGGCGGAATACTCGGGCATAATCGATTCTCCATTGAACGCAGTCGGCGGCTATCTCTTCCTTGGTTATTCCCTTGGCAAGGGCCGAGTCAAAGATCGGCAACGCAAACCGAAAATCAAGGTCTATAGCGGCCTCGACCAAGGTTCTAGCCGGTGATATCAGGGATAGGCCGGAGGCCTCGTAATGTGTCTTCGGATTGTTCATATCGGGCATATAGACATGTCGTAAGCGCTGATGGCATTGACGAGATCCATGATCGGAAGTCACGATGGTTATGCAGTCATCATGCAAATGCCATTGATGTTCGAATCCATAGGCACTTACTGCCACCAAGCCGCCAAAAACCCACTGAGGATGCTCTTGCGCAAGAGCGCGGGCCATGTGCAACGTTCGCTCCGGCGGCGTCAAACCATCCCAGTATGCAGTATTTGCATAAAGACTGGGAATGCCGTCATACACTTTCAACAACTCACCACTCTGGGCACGGCGGCGTAGAGCGGTCTGTTCCGCTTCATTTCTTGAATAGACGCATCTCAGCTCATTCTGCGCGGCTGATATGAGCGAGGCCACTGCTTTGTGTGTCTTCATGACGTCGAGCGTAGCCGGAACGAAGCAGCGTAAGTATGAATTTCAGCCATTGTGGTTCTAGCCTCGGAGCTTGGCTGTCTTGGAGCGAGATACTCCCGATGATTTCAAGGTATTAGGCCGCTAATTCGGAATAGTGGATAACACACAAAACTTATCCACCATCAGTAATGTCATTCGAACAACGTGCTTTGGGGATTCGAACAAGATATCATCGGCGAAGGCGGATGTAGCTGGTAGAGGGCGGCGAATTGACGGTTAACGGTGCTTATGCTTTGTACGCCGTCGGTGCTGGTTCAGATATTGGCTGGCTTCTGTCTGAGTGTGGAATCTAGCGTCGGCGTGAGTCCAATGGTTGTATCGGGGCCGACGATTTGCTGCAATTTATTGGCGGCATAGATCCAGGGCTTGGACGGCTGCCGACGGTGAGAGCAGTCATAACAGTGAATGAGCCTCTGCGAGTTCAAAAGATGATGTAGAGGACGTTTGTGAGAGTCGTTTCCGGGGCAAGACATGGTCGATTGACGACGTTGAAATTTCTCAACGACGGCAGAATGGCATGCCTTGGCGAGGAGACGACACTGAGAGGCGATGGAGTCGGGATTAATCCAGGTTTTGGCCAGCCACCGACTCGCAAGAGCATCATAGCGTCGGTGTACCGCCAGAAGCTGGCACTGTACCGACGCTGAATAGCATCAGCGTCGCCGGACATACAAGTTTTGGATTGCAGCCGACTAAGAATGAGATGCCGACGGCAAGAGCCGCATTGCAACTATATGAGACGGCTTCACTGTGCGTGGCTGCAGGTAGAGACTGCCCGCGCGGCGGCGACATATGAGACGGTTTCACTGTGCGCGCACGATAAACCACCCCGGCGGCTAGGATAGAGGGAATTGAGGGAGTGCGGCTCCACGCGTGAAGGCAAGAATCCCGAACCATGCGGGGCAAACCTGTGCAAGGGGAGCTTCCTGCGCATGCGGAAGCGGAATATATGCGGGCATGCGTAGACATGACGAGAATGGCGCGAACACGTAAGTGGCATACGCACTCCGAACGGCGCAACAGCAACACGAGCAGAGGTTAGAAGAGGATATGTCATTCGAGCATCCGAATCGGAACAATGAGAGCATGCGGGACGTCGAACTGGACATCATGAGCCGCCCGCCGGAGCATAACACCACCAATCTGGATCTCGACCGGATGAACCTGATGCTCGACATCCTGGGCCACCCGGAGCAGTCGTTCCGCGTGATTCATATCACCGGCACCAACGGCAAAGGCTCCACCGCACGCATGGCCGAGGCCATCTGCCGCGCCTACGGTATGCGCACCGGCCTGTACACGTCGCCGCATCTGGAGAAGATCAACGAGCGTATCGCCATCGACGGCCAGCAGCTGTCCGATGACGATTTCATCGACATCTGGGACCAGACCAAGGATCTCGTGGCCCTGGTGGACGCCAAGATGGAGGAGCAAGGCAAGCCGAAGATGAGCTTCTTCGAAGTGCTCACCGCCATGGCCATCTGGAAATTCGCCGACGCGCCGGTCGACGTCGCCATCGTGGAAGTCGGCATGGGCGGCCGATGGGACGCCACCAACGTGCTCGACGCGGACGCGGCCATCATCGGACCGGTCGACATGGACCACATGGCATGGCTCGGCGACACCGTGGAGGAAATCGCCACGGAAAAGGTCGGCATCATCAAGCCGAACTGCACCGCCATCATCGGCCGCCAGCCACACGAGGACGAGGTCATGCCGATTATCGAGGCCGCGGCCAAGGAGAACCACGCCAGCTTGGTGCGCGACGGCGTCGAATCGGAAGTCGTTACCCGAGTGCCGGCCGTCGGCGGCCAGGTGGCCACCCTGCGCACCCCGAACGGCACCTACACGGAAGTGCCGATCGCCAAATTCGGCGAGCATCAGGCACACAACGCGCTCGCCGCACTGTGCGCGGCGGAAGTGGTGATTCCCGTCAACGGCGCGTTGGACGGCGATTTGGTGGCCGAAGCGTTGAGCAGCGTACGCATTCCGGGACGTATCGAACAAATTCGTACCTCGCCTACCATCATCCTTGATGGCGGACACAACGTGAACGCGGCCGAATCGCTGCGTGCCGCCATTGAAGAGAACTATGATTTCCAGCAGCTCGTCGGCGTGGTCGCCATGATGGGGGACAAGCAGGTCGAGGAGTATCTGGGCGTGCTCGAACCGTTGCTGAGCCATGT
>OLXN01001694.1_pt1 | contig 12209 bp, 9 predicted proteins | sample 1674021 | NCBI WGS metagenome assembly OLXN01 (sample SAMEA103958137, study PRJEB25191) | human gut metagenome | biome: human-associated habitat [ENVO:00009003]; feature: intestine environment [ENVO:2100002]; material: feces | place: Germany | collected 2013/2015
ATCTTTTTGACGCTCAATCCCGATTCGGTGCGCTCCCAGTACACCGAGGAGACGCTCTCGGTGGCCTCGGCCATGCTCGAGGACATTAAGGGCGGTCTGACGCAGGAGTCGGCGCGTTTGGTGTGCCGGCGCATTTTGCCCGAGACGCGCGCCATGACGGTGGCCATCACCGACGAGGACAACGTGCTTGCCTGCGCGGGCGAGTTTGAGGAAAAACTGCTGCCCGATACTCCCATCCACACGCTTGCCACGCGCTACGTTATCGAACATGGCATCGTGCAGTCGTTCAACCGTATGGTGGATGTCGTGGGCTCGGATGGCTCGCACAACCAAGTCCCCGCCGGCATTATCGCCCCCATCAAGGTGGGCGATCGTACCGTCGGCACGCTCAAGTTCTACTACAAGACCCCGCGCGCCGTCGACCGTACCCAGTACGCGCTTGCCTCGGGCTTTGCCGAGATCTTGTCCACGCAGCTCGCCATCCACGAGCTCGAGGTGCAAAAGGAACTCACAGCGCGCGCTGAGGTGCGTGCGCTGCAGGCGCAGATTAACCCGCACTTCCTGTTCAACACGCTGAACACCATTGCATCGTTTACGCGCACCGACCCGCTGCGGGCCCGCGAACTGCTTCGTGAGTTCTCATCGTTCTATCGTGCCACGCTCGACAACTCGGGATCGCTCATTCCGGTCTCGCGCGAGGTTGCACAGACCAAGCGCTACCTTACCTTTGAGAAGGCCCGCTTTGGCGAGGACCGCGTGCTTGCGACGTTCGATGTGTCCGAGGACGTGGAAGATACGCTGGTGCCGGCGTTCGCGATCCAGCCGATTGTCGAGAACGCCGTACGTCATGGTATGGGCGATGACGACGCCCTGAGGATCGACGTGACCGTTCACCAAGACGGCGAGGATGCAATCTTGATTGCCGTGGCCGATAATGGCGTGGGCATGGATGAGGGTACCGCCGCCAGACTGTTTGACGAGCGCTCTGCCCGTCCCGACGCCAGCTCTCCCCAGGGTGGCGGCGCCGGTGTGGCCATGCACAATATTTCGGAGCGCATCCATCGCTTTTATGGGCCGCACTCCTATACGCGTGTCGAATCGGCGCCGGGCAAGGGCACCAAAGTGCTCCTTCATCTCGATTTGTCAGAGAGCATCTTTGACATTCAAGAGTAAAATAAAAGGCTACGGGCTCGACGTCATGCGACGGATGCCCGGCGTAGTTAGTTGACGAAAGGTTTTATTCCTATGCTGCGTGCGATGATTGTGGATGATGAGGCGCCGGCTCGCTCGGAGCTTCGCTTCCTGCTCGAGCAAACGGGCAAGATCGGCACGATCACGGAGGCGTCGAGCGTCCGCTCCGCCATCGAGATGCTTATGGAAAGTCGCGTGGATGTCGTGTTTCTCGATATCTCGATGCCCGGTGCCTCGGGCCTGCAACTTGCCGAGGCGCTGCATAAGCTCAAAAATCCGCCGGCGATCGTGTTTGTGACTGCGTATAGCGACCATGCGGTCGAGGCATTCGACGTGGATGCCGTCGATTATCTGATGAAGCCGGTCGAGGAAGCTCGCTTGGATCGTGCGATCGAGAAGGTCATGCAGCGCGCCAAGCCGGTTACGGACAGCAAGGTGACCATCGAGCGTATCCCGGTGGAAAAGGGCGGCCGCAAGGTGCTCATTCCCGTGGACGACATTCGCTTTATCATGGCCAAGGACGATTACTCCTGCATCTATACCGTCGATGATCGCTTTTTGTCGACGACCTCGCTGGCGCAGTTTGAGGCCAAGCTCTGCGACTTTGGCTTCTTCCGTGTTCACCGCCGCTATATCGTCAACTTGGCGTGTGTCACGGACGTTGAGACGGTGCCCTCGGGCGCCATCCAGCTGGGCATTACGGGCGTCGACGAACGCGTGCCGGTTTCGCGCCGCCGCGTCGTGCCGCTCAAGAAGGCTCTGAGTCTCTAGCACACTGGCCCCGCAGCCCTGTAGACCCATCGTCTGCGGAGCCGTGGGGCCTTTTTTGTATGTATCTGCCGAATCGTTTTTTGCGGAAGGATCCCATGAACAGCGCAAGCGCCAAGCGCATCGACATCATCTCGGACACCCACGGCTATTTATCGCCTGCGCTCTTGGATGAGCTTGAGGGCGCAGACCTGATTATCCACGCCGGCGACCTCACGTCAGAGATGGACTACGAGCACCTATGCACCATCGCCCCCGTGCGGGCCGTACTGGGCAACAACGATTACTACCGCGACTACGGCCCCGATGTAGACCGTCTTGCGCTTTTTACCTACGAAGGCCTCAAATTCGCCGTAGCCCACTACCGCGAAGACCTTCCGGTGGGATCCGTAGACGTAGCCATCAACGGCCACACCCACGTAACCAAAGAAGCCCAAGTGGGCCGTTGCTTAGTCCTCAACCCGGGCAGCGCCAGCTACCCCAGAGGCACCCGAGGCCCCACCATGGCCAGAATGCTAGTAAAAGACGGCAAGATCCTAAGCACTAAATTTATTGACCTAGAGTAACCACAACAAAAGCGGGGGATGCAGATGCGTCTCCCGTTTCCATTTGAGCCAAAGGCAGAGCTTCAACAAAAACAATCAGACCAACCCCGCCGAGGAGCACGTGGGCTAGCCGCGCAGCGGCGCACGCCCGCAAAACTGGTTGAACAAAGTGACGGCAGGGAGGGCTTCCGGGGCTGAGGGCGGGGGTTAAGTTTGCTGCTCTACAGTCCTGCGCAAGACGGAAAGCACATTAAGTGCTTTCCTTTGCGTGCGGAACTCGCGATAAACTTAATTACGCGCCGCTCCCCGCCCACGCCGGGCAAACATCGTTGGACTTATCACTGACATGAAATAGGCGCTTGTATATCGTCCGCTAGCTTGGCACGGTACAATGCTTTCAGATTTCAATTTGTAAATTAGTGGGGTTAATTCATGGCAGAATCTCGTGCGGAGCGTAAGGCTCGTCGTGCTTTGATCGAGGCGGCTGAGGGGTCAGAGGAGAAAAAATCTTCTAAGAAATCCAAGTCGTCTCAGGACGCGAAGGGTAAGTCGGCCAAGGGCAAGGCTAAGGCCAAGCGTCCCGGCTCTCGTCGGAACGACGATAAGGCATCTCAGACTCGCTCCAAGCGCCCGTATAAGAATCCGGTTCCGTCTGCGCGTAAGGCTGTGGACCCCAAGTCCCCCTGTTCCATCATGAAAGCTTGCGGTGGGTGTACGGCGCTCAATCGTCCTTATAAGAAGCAGCTCGCCGCCAAGCAGGCCGCCATGGAGGAGCTTTTTGCTGCTCTTTGCGAGCGCGAGGGTATTAGCGTCGACCCCATTCGTGGCATGGGTGTCACCCTGGGCGACCCGGGCAAATATCCTGCACCGCGTGGCTTTCGTCATAAGGCTGCCACTCCCTTTGCTCCCGGTAAGGAGGGCGCCGTCCGTTGCGGTTTCTTTGAGCGCGGCACGCACAAGATCGTTGCCGTACCCGAATGCCCCGTCGAGGCACCGGGCGCCCGTCAGATTCTCAACGGCATCGCACGCGAAGCTGAGCGGCTGCATATTCCCGCCTTTAATGAGGACAAGCATCTTGGTTTGCTTCGCTATGCCGTCGTCCGCTGCGGTTGGCGTACCGACCAGGTCATGGTCACCCTCGTGACCGCCCAGCGCGACCTGCCGCATGCACAGGATTTCTTTGAGGCCGTCGCTGCACTCGATCCGCGCATCGTCACCGTCGCCCAAAACATCAACGGACGTCCCGGCAACGCCATCCTCGGCGAGGAAACCCGCATTGTATATGGCGCCGAGTGCATGCGCGACCAGCTGCTCGGTTGCGAATTCGATATCTCCCCTACCGCGTTCTACCAGACCAACCCGCAGCAGACCGAGCTGCTCTACCAGCTCGCTATCGACGGCATGGATCTGCACCAGGGCGATGTGCTTATGGATGCTTACTGCGGCAGCGGCACCATCGGTCTTTGCGCAGCTAAAGATGCCCAGAACAAGGGGATCGGCATCATACTGCTCGGCGTGGAGCGCAACCCGGCGGGCATTGCCGACGCACGCCGCAATGCCGAGCTCAACGGTCTTACCCGCAGCGCCTGGTTTATGGCCGACGATGCCACCGATTACATCCTGGATGCCGCCGACAACAACGAGAGGGTCGATGTCCTTTCCATCGATCCGCCGCGCGCCGGCTCTACCCCCGAGTTCCTCGAAGCTGCCTGCGCGCTTAAGCCGCGCCGCATCACCTATATCAGCTGCAACCCCGTGACCCAAGAGCGCGACCTGCACCGGCTCCTCGACGGAGGCTATCGCCTGCTCAAGATCACGCCCGTCGACATGTTCCCCCACACCCACCACGTTGAAAACGTAGTGCGGATGGTGCGCAGATAAGCCTCTGCCCCATTATAGTCAAAACAGTAGCCTCGGAGAAACTTCAAAATCCTCCGTGGCTGCTGTTTTTGTGTCTGGATTAAGGATTAGACTCAACGCTTTTCGTGAAATCCTACACCAAAGTCCGAAATGGCTTAAATCAATTTATATTTTCTCAACTAAATACGAAGAAGGAGTCAATTTCCAAAATTCCGAATCCCGGATGGTAACATATGGATTTTGAATAATTTCCGGCTGATAAGCAGAATCGTTTATTTTGTCAAAATTCACAAGATAAAGAAAATAATTATCACCTCTCAGCCTTGATGATTCAATTTCATTAGCGGACCAATAAAAATGAGGATAACCTTTATAGGTTTTTACCTCAATGTATCTTCGCTTGAGTCCAATCTCGTCATGAAAAGAAATTATGTCATACCCAGCAGAAACGTCAATATGAGATATTTGACGGATTCTTGATTTGTCCACATCCGTAAAGTCGCACCGTTCTTGCTCAAAATTCAAAACAAAAATTTCTCCTTGTTCACCCATCTCTTGTTCTTCTTCAAGTCTATGCTGTAGTTGCTCAAGAGTTATTTTTTTCATTCGTCGTTTAACCAACTCCCCAAAGAAGCTATCATACTCTTTTGAAATACGGAACTCATCATTTACTGGGACGAGAGCATTAAAAGTTATCAACAGATTTCTAAAAATAGAACTCTGCAAAGAGAACGACCTTTTAGGTATGTAAAACAAATCTACTTTGTCATTAAATTTCAGCAATTCAATATTGACTAACTGCTCATCAATGAGAAACGAAAAACAACGTTCACAAAGAGTACTAACTGCTTGTTCAAGAGGCAACTCGAAGAAAAAAGGATGTTCAATATAGTAATGAGTCGAATCTTTAGATATCAAGTTTAGTGCTTCAAGTGCCAGTATTCCACATTTAAGATTCAACTCACAACCATTCACAAAAGAGCAAGAAGTCCTAACTGAATCTATTGCAACCTTAGATTTAGTTAAAACTTTATTACAAAGCAAAATTATACCTTGCTTATTGCCTATTGAACTATACCTTTTTAGCTCTTTGTGCATAGTCTTTCAAAATAGCCTTTATATCTTCATTACCACCATCTTCTAACGCATTATCGAATAGAGGAATAGGCATTGATTCCATAATTTCGTTTAGCCTATTTTCTTTTATCGTCAATCTCTTATTGATGGTCTCATCAATAGAATTCTCCGAAATGAGATAATAATACCTCGTAACGACGTCAACTGGCAGACCAAAACGGTGAATTCTGTCTTTGGACTGAATAAAATGCGCTGCGTTAAAACTTCTTTCTACATAAATGGCATTATGACATTTTTTATGTAAAGAAATAGATTCTGCTACAGCAAAAGGATTTGCAATAATTACATTAAACGAAGAACCATCAGAGTTAAACTCTCTAACAATTGACTCTCGTGTAAATGCAAACGATTCTGCTTCAGAATTCGACCCTTCTACCGGCGTCGCACCATACAATTCACGAGTTACAATACCACGAGAATTAAGATAGTCTTTTAAATCAAGTATATTTTTAATAAAGTTCGCCCAAATTATTACTTTGCCTCCTTTGCTTATAATTTCTTCAGCGATATCAGCAGCTTTGATAAATTTTGGAGGTATCTCTCCTGACGTGAATTGAGATATTTCTTGAATATATGCCTTATCTTCTTCTGACTCCTGTATTTCGTTTCCATTTTCATCATAAACACAATCCAAGGATTGCTTTAATAAAGATGGATTCGTAGCAAGTTGCATAAGGCGTATCATTTTAGCTTGACGCAGCCTTTTCAAATAAGGGGATTCTGTTCCCGCGTCAAGACTCGACATTGTGCGCCGTTCTAATATGTCATACAGATTTCTTTGACTTTCCGACATGGGAACAAACACCTCTTCAAACACAGCAGGAGGAATTCCAAGGTCTGACTTTTTCACCCTTATGAAGAACGGGGATATTCTATTAATGAGGTCAGGCACTCTTGAATCATTGATATTTTGTGACATATTATTAAGTTGAGCCACATTATAAGAAATTATATCCCTATCAGGCCATATGAACCTAAACAAGTTATATAGGTCTTCATATCCATTAGGCGCAGGGGTACCCGTCAGCACAACACGAGAAATTGCATTTTGGGCTAATTCTTTCGTAGATTCCGCAGTAATAGCCCCTTGAGTATTCTTTATCTTATGCGCTTCATCAAGCACAACCATCACTTTATTGTGGGCTATAAAAAATTTAAGGTCTTCTTTTATTGAGATAACAGACTGATATGAAGTCAATGTTATTACTGAAGTATTTAAGCCATGAAGGTATATACTTTTTTGTTCTTTTGACATACCACTGATTAAACGAGTTGACGAAGGCTTCAATCCAAAGCATTCTTCATATTCATTTTCCCACGGGCCAAAAGAGCTTAGAGGGCCTACAATAAGAAGTTTATCAACATGCTTAGGATTTGTCAACGGCAAACTTCTTAGGTAAGCGAATGCTCCGTAGACCACACTCGTTTTGCCAGCCCCTGGGACAGAAAAGTTACAGGAATTTTGAGCAAATGCCATATGGTATGATGAAAGAAGCTGTAAATCGTATAACGTCCGGTTGGGTAAATTTTCAACAAGTGCATTTTTAAAATTCAGAAAATCGGAAACAATCGGCTCATTATTTCTTATATCTTGTGCCTTTTTTGAGAAATCGGCAAAAAGGGATTCTCTATTTTGATAATCTTGCAGTTCTGCATTTGCAGATTCATCATATATTATTTCTGCTTTGATGTATTTTGCAAGAGTTTTGATATGCCCCATTGCGGAAGCAATATCCCTAAAACCTTTTATTATAAGAGCCTCATTAGTCTCTTCATAGTCCAAATTCCTTCGTAAATACATTTTGGCAAAGCGATTAGAAGCAATTAACTTATAATCGCCCGCCAAAATAACATTATTGTCAGATGTACTTATGAAAAGTTTTGAAACATTACTCATTTATAAGTGCTTTTAGTTCCGTTGCTTTAGCAATCAGTTCATTCAATTTTTCTAAAATCTCATTCGAATGCTGCCGGAATCCAGAAGAATTACCGTCAACAGAATCCAAAGCCCCCATAGCTTTACGAATAAGATTTACCGGGCTTGCTGCTTTAAGTTGACTGTCGATTTCGTCTTGTGCATTTTTAAAATTATCCTCAAGGCTATGCTTGACTATCTTTCGCCATTCTTCATCCCTTGCTTTTAAACGAGGAGTTATATCAGACCCCTCAACGTCTCTTAAGCACTCATCAACTGTTTTCTCAGGATTGTTGTCGATTATATCCTGATGTCGTTCAAAGAACTGCGACCATCGCTGTTTTGAAGCGAAAACACTCGAAGTGTTTTGTGATGGTTTTCTGAACAAATCACGAAGATCGGTCTGATTTAAGTCTACACGAATATAGTCAAATGCAACACCCATAAGATTATTAAGATCCTCGTCGTTGAAATCCCACATGTTAGCAACTCCCGCACGATACTGTTTGAGTGCGATGTTTAGCTTTTGGAAAGAGTCCTCGTGACCTTCCGCCATCGTGTACAGACCATCATATTCGTAAAATGCAAGATATTGGTCCATTAGGTCCAATATTTCAAGATATTGGTCTACCTCTTTTTTAGTAATACCCATAAAACTTGCAATTTCATCTCTTGTAAAATTTGCATCTTCTAGGTCCTTACATTTGAGATATTTTTCAATAGGATTATAATCGACCTTCTCATCTTCTCCCATTTGGAAAGATGTCTCCAATTGAAGAATATCCCTTTTAGTTGCCGTGTCCGGAAGGATGACTGCCTTGAAGTACTCACATCGCTGTTTTTGCTCCACCGTCGAATCTGAATCACGGCGAATGCGATTCATCAATGATGCACGACGATTTCCATCAATAATAACACCATCAGAAGTGACAATACCAAACTTGATTTGTCCGGTACTCTTTAAACTCTCAAGCGTCTTTGCATTTGATTTTTCTTTTGAATTCCAAAGAAATTGCTCAATAAGAGCAACGTCTTCAGGCATCTCTGGATTTAATGTATGGTTTTGTTTTTCAAACGATTTTACCACACTTCCGATACGACCATTATACTGATTATAAATCAGTATATCTAAAGGTATTTCATAAACCTCAAATGGTTTAAGTACTCCACGATACAAGAGTTGGTGACCTGTTGCAAAAGGATCCTTGCTCTGAATCTCTTTAATTTGATGTTTTCGTTCTTCTGATATCATATTAAATAATTATTTTTTTTAAGTCATTAAGATGAAAAAGATTAATGCAATAATCACTATAATCCCAGATGTCCTGTAGGTCTCCTTGTCTTCCTATCCAACCAGCCCCATCAAGAACAGTTATTTGCTTTGCATCAGAATTCTGTGAAACGATATAATCACGTAGATTTTTTACATTATTTTTTATTGTCGTTTGCCCTTTTGATGTTGTAAGATAGAAGGAAAAACAAATGTAGTACAATATTCTATTTGTGTTCGGCTCCGATATTGTGAAATTAACAGGAATACTTCTTGTATTATTCCCATTGACATCAATATTTCCAGATTTCTTTAAGTCATAGCCTTTTAATGCGCAAATATTACGAAGTAAGCCTTCCAAAGTTTTCACTTTGGAATTAGTAGTTGCATTGTTGAAAGATGTATCAAGTTCTTTCGAGAAAAGAAACCTTAAAAAATCATGGTTGCACAATCTCTGCATTACTGACGCTGTAATTTTAAAAGAGGACAAACGGTATTTCGGAATGTATCTTGCCAAATCCGAATTGTCATCTGCTTCAATAAACAGGTCAAGGGTTTTATTCATCATATCAGAATCATTTAAAACAAATTTGCGAAATGCAGAAATATCCCATTCTGTTCTAAACTCAAACCCTCTTTGTCTTCTAAAAAACGACGTTATTCTTTTAAAATACTCTCCACTAACACCAAGAACAATCAGTAATTTATCAATTGAATCATCATAAGTGCGAATATATTTTTCAAGCCCTATGCGTGTATCAATTCCTTTCATCTCGCCTGCAAGAGTCGAGAATTCCTCTCTCTTAAGAATATATTCCTTGTCAATGCTTTCATCCATAAAAAACATTGACATTGATTTAATAAGTTCGTTATATGAAAGTTTGTCCATATTAATGTCCCTCAAGCGTTAATAGAAGTCTATTTGCCAGCACCTTAACCACTGGCACACATACAGAATTTCCCAAAAGGTCAAAAGCTTTTTTCCTGCCATTTTTTTGTTTATAAAGATACGACAGGTCATAGCCTTTATAACCGAACAGTCTAAGGCCTTCTTCTATTGTTAAATGTCGAATGCCTTTCCCGTCTATTACACCAACTCTTTCCATATCCATTGCAACAAGTGTAGGCGCAAAACCTTTTGGATCAAGTATATGATTATATTTAAAGCTCATTTTGCCAGCAACAATATTATATCCTTTGGGCTTTGACGTGTCATAAACTCTTTGAGTTGCTATGTTTACGCCATCACTAATTGTTACTTTCTTTTTGGGGTGTTCATAAACTAAATAACCCTTGGATACTAAATCGTTCAACATACCCTCAAGGTCTTTAGAATCATAAAATGTAGCTATTTGTTCTAAAGTCAGAGGCATTCCGTCCATCCAGTCAATCCCAATAATCGAAGCCCACTTCTTCTTTCTTCTTTCTTTCAAAAGAATATTTAAAAATTTTGTCTGTTCTTTTGAAACGGGGCCTTTTAATCCAATATCCCAACTATGAATATTAGAAGCGCCGCCCCTTTTATCCTTTACACACTTACCTGCAAGTTTATCCAATCCTACATTTTTTATAAGGAGTTTTGCAAATTCGGAATCATCGGTTTCTTCACCTCGTTGAATAACATCTTCAACAAACACTTTAGAAGTTTCTAGATTGGACAAGTCAACTTCTCCATAATTGGAATCAACGCCAACCAAATATACTCGTTTCCGCTTTTGAGGAACACCAAAAGCAGAGGCATCAAGGACTGCAACTGAAACATTATATCCAGCTATCTCCAATTTGTGCAAAATAGTACTCAGAGTTTTTCCATAAATTTGCCCCTTTTCCTTTCCCCCATGAGAAACAAGCCCCTCAACATTTTCCAATATGAAGCCTTTTGGTTTCATATTGAGTTGAGTAAGCTCATTAATTATACGTTCGATTTCAAAAAAAAGGGTACCTCGTGTATCAAGAAATCCCAATCCCTTGCCCGCAGCACTAAATGCTTGACAGGGAAATCCTCCTAAAATTACATCTGTTCCATTCGGAAGTAAATCCGCATTGACATCGTAAATATTATAATCACATTTTTCAGTAGGATATCTATGTCTGAGGGCTTCGATAGCAGCCGGTTTAATTTCAGAAGTAAGCACACATTTCGTTCTTAACCCCATCTCCTTAGCAGCTTGCTCAAAACCGATTCTAATACCACTTAATCCCGCAAATAAATCTATAAAATTATACATAATTTAGACTCTTTGAAATACAGTATTCATATGCCACTCTAAATACTCAGGGTTAGGTTTAGAAACAACATTGCTAAATGGCAGATAGTGATTTTCGTATCTTTTAAAATTAGTTGCATATCCTTTTTCAAAAGCATATTTTTTTAAAGATGGAGATATATGCAACCGATATTCTGGATCTATACTTATAAGGCCCTCTACGAAAGCCTTAGCATGTAATATACTCAAGCACAAACCATTATCAGCTTTTAGATTATTCTCTTCATCAACACTTGACGGAATAATATGGCATGCTGTCACAAGAGATGGTATAGCCATCCCCGTGATTGCGCATTTTTGATTGTAATTAGAAAGGACAATGTCTTGAAATTTGAAGTCGTACATATCTTCAACCAGTCTGTCGACATCTTTTATACGTTGTACAGACTGTGACAATTCAACATTTTCTATAATTCTGATTCGACTTGAAGCCGCATCTATTTTTAATTGAGGCAAATTGTTCGCATATTTTTCCCAATAAACCGCACATTTTTTTCCGCCTCCACTAAGTCCGTTCGCTTGCAAATTAGGATCAAGGTGTGCATAATTGCCCAACCTCATACCGACTGAACTTGGCGTTCTCCCAAGAAATTTTGCCAATTTCACAATATCAGGATTTGTCTTGTTTATACTACCAAAAGGTATTCGGTAGTATAATTCAAGAGCAAGAACAAATTCTTCTTCTGTCCACGGTTTATTGGTCATATGAAAATCAAAAAAACCCATATAGCACCTGGAGGCGACCAAACCTTGCGCAACTACAAAGGAATTTTTATAATAAATTACCGGCACACTCACCGTTACATGTTTATTTTTTGGCCATTTTCAGAATTTAATGCTTTGAATAACAAAGTTACGATTTTATTGCGAAAATATGTTTGATTTGTGAATAAAATTTTCAATCACAAAAATCATATATGCTCTGTTTTCCAGCATGCAAATTTAATCATCCACGTGGGCAGCAATGTTGCCCATCGAAATTAAACTATCCTAACCGTCGCGATGGACAGAAAAGCGCCGGATACGGCAAGCAGACGCCCTAAAGATTTGAAGCCGTGCAAGCCGCTGTTTTTCACGGCTTTCCATCACCATTTCCAATCCATACGACTCATTTTACACCGATATTTTTTGCCTCTCTGAAATAATATGATTAATTTCGCACACAAAATCTTCATTTGTGCAGTCTGAAGACAAAAAGTAAATATGGTGAAAACAAGAGATAAACTAATCGACATTGCCCGTCAGCTCTTTGCCCA
>OLXN01001706.1_pt1 | contig 12134 bp, 10 predicted proteins | sample 1674021 | NCBI WGS metagenome assembly OLXN01 (sample SAMEA103958137, study PRJEB25191) | human gut metagenome | biome: human-associated habitat [ENVO:00009003]; feature: intestine environment [ENVO:2100002]; material: feces | place: Germany | collected 2013/2015
TCGAAAGATTTCACATTCCAAGCTAAATCCGTTCATCCCCAAAAGAATAGGGAAGTCTATGTTATGGTTATTGGGGAAACGTCCCGTTCGGCTAATTGGTCGATTTATGGTTATAATCGCGAAACGAACCCCAAACTGTCAAAGGTAAAGGGACTAACAGCTTTCTGCCACGTCCTGACCGAATCCAATACTACACATAAAAGTGTACCTATGCTGATGTCTTCGGTTTCGGCACATGACTTCAATTCCATTTATCAACAGAAAAGTATCATTACAACATTCAAAGAAGCAGGCTATCAGACAGCTTTCTTCTCCAACCAGCGCTATAACCATTCTTTCATTGATTTTTTCGGAAAAGAAGCTGATACATGCAATTTTATCAAAGAAAATGTGAAGCATGCCAACTACAACCCTTCCGACGATGAGCTGTTGGAACTGGTAGCCACTGAGTTGGCTAAAAATGCTCCTAAGCAATTTATTGTTCTCCATACCTATGGTTCACATTTCAATTACCGGGAGCGCTATCCTTCGGAAAACGCTTTTTTCTTACCCGATTTTCCTGTGGATGCCGAAGTGAAATATAAAGATAATCTGGTGAATGCCTATGACAACTCTATCCGCTATACAGATGATTTTCTGGCACGCCTTATCGGAATGTTGCAGGAACAGAACACAGATGCTGCAATGCTTTACACTTCGGATCATGGAGAGGATATTTTTGATGATAGCCGACGCCTTTTCCTGCATGCGTCACCGGTTCCGTCTTATTACCAGATACATGTGCCGTTCTTACTGTGGATGTCTGACAGTTACCGGGACCATTATCCGTCTCTTTGGGAGAATACAATATCCAATAAGCAGAAAAACATTTCATCCAGTGCCTCTTTCTTCCACACGATGCTGGAGTTAGGAGGAGTTACAACACCTTATCGAAATGATTCATTGTCTGTTGTAAATGGTTTGTTTACCGAAAAGCCCAGAGTGTATCTCAACGACCACAATGAAGCTCGTTCACTGAATGAGATAGGTATGGGCGAGGAAGATTTTGAAATGTTGCAACAGAAAGGGATACTATACCGGTAAAAACAATATGCCGACCGTTAAAACCGGAAAAGCAGCATCTGCCTAGAATAACGGATGCTGCTTTATTTGTATCACCAATCATTGCCTACATGATTTTTTCCGACTAAAGATTCTATTCTTACTTTATAATTATTAACCCCTTCGGCAATGTTTTTTCCTGCATCGGCCGTTCCCATTCCGTATGCCACTACGGGAGTTTGCCATACCATTCCGGCATGTATGGCACTTCCCTGATAAGGCCTTAAGAGTTCATCTATTGTGAAGTTGTTTCTTCCGCCACTACGATAGGCACTGTATTCGGACCCCGTAGTAACCGCAACCAATAATGCCTTACCTGCCACCGCCGGAGTTTTAGCCAGATAGGTGAATACCTCATCCTGCCATTTCTTCAATAGGGAAGGAGCTGACATCCAATACAACGGGAACTGAAACACAATGGCAGAAGCCTGAGAAATAATCTTACTCCATGAGTCTACATTAAAAGCGTCTTCAGGGCGCATTTCATACAAATTGTACACTGCCACTTCTTCCAGTTCTTTAATAGCATCCATTAATGCCTTGTTGGCCTGTGAACTTTTGATGTCGGGATGTGCCAAAAGAACCACAACTTGTTTTATACCTTTATCCATAGTGTATCTTTATAATTTATAAATGTCAGTTGATTAGCTACAAAGATAAAAAAACATGAATATATAACAAAAAAGGAACAACTTTTGTTGTTCCTTTTTGGAGTACACCCTCAGGGATTCGAACCCTGGACCCACTGATTAAGAGTCAGTTGCTCTACCAACTGAGCTAAGAGTGCATTTTTTATTTCTCGTTTGCGGGTGCAAAGGTAGCCCTTTTATTTTATTTCGCAAACAATCCTTAGACTTTTTTCGATGAAATCGGTATCTTTTTACTCAAACTCATATAGTTCGGAGGGAGTAGTCCGCTTTAAAGCGCAGAGTTGCACATCTTTACCCACTATAATGCCTTTCTCCCTCAGTTTCCATTCAACAGTTTTATAGGCCAACTCCGGATGATTATTGTCTTTACTTAAATGGCAGAGCCAAATATATTGCAAGTGTTCTGTAATATTTTCGGCAAGAAATTCTGCGGTATCAATATTACTCATATGTCCGGTACGGCTGGTTATACGTTCCTTTAGATACTGAGGATAAGAACCCATACGCAACATTTCATCATCATAATTGGCTTCCAGTATCAGGTAGTTTGCTTTACAGATATACTGCGCCGCAGTAGGGGTTATTTCGCCAAGGTCTGTGAGAAAAGAAAAGACTTTACCGTCTATCTCTATACAATAGCCCACATTGTCTGTGCCGTCATGAGGAACTTCAAAAGACTCAATACAAAAGTCTTCCAATTGCATAGGTTGCTGTTTCTCCAGATAACGGACGGATGAATGTAACTTTTCCGTCATACAGTAACTCTTGTTTATTCCTTCGTGAATACGGGCTGTCGTATAGATAGGTATATTCAGTTTCTCACCCAGTCCGCCTACTGCTTTTATATGATCGGCATGATCATGGGTGACAAATACTGCACGTATCATCTCCATGTTGATACCTGCTTCTTTTAATCCTTTTTTTATGGTACGAACAGCAATACCGGCGTCAATGAGTATTCCGTATTTCTCTGTGCCTATATAGTAACAATTGCCACTGCTACCACTTGCAAGGCTTATAAATCTTACTTTCATTCTAATCTCCTTAATTACAAAAAGGCCGTCACCTTGAAAAAAAGTGACGGCAAAGACAGTGCAAATAAGAGCAGAATTAAGCTCACTTAATTTATGCCGAATGTAGCCTGTCTTTGCATTGGGGGGCAAATATACATAAAATATGCAATATATAAGATTATGCTTTCTTCTTTTTGTCGATGAATTCGGTGGTTTTTGCAAAAATCAGCAGAGCTACGGCAGCCACTAATCCTATTCCTGCAAAATAATACCAAATGTAATGTGCATTAACACTGGCTGCTTCCCAAGCTTCCCGGCTCGCAAACAAGGCCGGATCAGGGCAATATTTAGTCAGCAGCACACCCGCTATACCAAATCCGAAAATGGAAGACAAGAAAGAATGAAGATGGCTGAATCCAAGATACATACCTTCTTCTCCTTCGGGAGCCTGCAAAGAAAAATATTCCAGATAGCGTGGAGAAATGAAGCACTCCGCCAAAGCCTGTACAACAATACCGAGTATCATCATCAACGTGATATTGCTCATCCCCGAAATGACATCATTGCCCAACAGATTTCCACATGCCATCAGCAATGCAGAAACCGGAATCAGAAACATGCCGATGTTCATGGAAGTAATGGCTGTACGCTTTGCCATCCATTTAGTAATGAAACTTACACAGCAAACCACAACAAAAGGATTCACATTGGCTATCCAGCCCGGTTTAGCCGTTTCGCCTGCCATACGGATGACATACTTAGGCATTGTGGCATACAGTTGTTGCTGCACCATCCAGAATCCGGTTACAATAAGGATAAGGATCAACAAACGCCAGTTAGTGATGATACGCAGGAAACCTTGTCCTATTTCGCGCATGCTTTTACCTTCGCCTGCCGTATGTGCCGATTTGTACAAGAGGATAACAGAGAGCAGCGCCAATATAGTCATCGTAGCAGAAAAGAAATTGATATAGATATATGCTTGCTCACCGATAGCGTTACGCAACGGATCAATAATGGTCTTTCCGGTGAAAGCGCCGAAATTCACCATCATATAAAAAATAGAATAACCGCGTGCGCGGGTAGCTTCGGTAGTTTCTTTGGCAACGGATGCCGATATAATGGACTTGATGAACGAACCGCCAAGCATAATGACAAACAAGACAGGAACAATCATCCAACGCTCACTGCTATCAACCAACCCTGAGAAACGGGTCACTTCACCATATTCCACCAGTCCGGCTGCTTCCAGCAATGTAGGCAGCACACCTAAACCTAAATAACCGGCCGATAACAGTGCGAATGCAATAATCATTGATTTGCGAAAACCAATCTTATCGGCATAGGCCCCGGTGAATATCGGAAGCAGATAAAGACCGCCTGAAAACAGACCGGAAATCATGCTTGCTTCAAAATCGTTAAAACCTAAAATATTGGACAAATAAATGGTGAGAACAATAAATACGGCATAATATGCCATGCGTTCAAAAAGTTCTACTGTGTTGCTTACCCAGAAGGCTTTACTAAAACCTTTGGCGTTAGTTGGGGGTGATTGAGTCATCCTTTACTGATTAATTATTATGTTTTTATTACTTATATTTGCAGCAAAGATACTCAATAACAGTAAAACAGGCAAAGTATGAAAGATAAAATAGAAGTTGTAGCATTTGATGCAGACGATACTCTCTGGGAGAATGAGCTTTATTTTCAAGAGTTTGAGCATAAATTCTGTGATTTGCTGAAAACATATCAGCCACCGGCAGCCATTTCGCAGGAACTGTTTAAAACAGAAATGAAAAACCTGCACATGTATGGATATGGCCTGAAGAGCATGATGCTCAGCATGATTGAAACTGCATGTAGGATTACCGGTGGAAAGGAAAATCTGCATTGCGCAGAAGAAATTATCAGATTGGGACAGGAACTTTTGCAAAAGCCCGTCACACTACTGGATGGAGTGGAAGATGTATTGCTCCAGTTACAAGGAAAATACAAACTGGTACTGGCTACCAAAGGAGACTTATTCGATCAAAAAAGGAAAGTCATGGACTCCGGACTGGTGAGATATTTCTGCCACATTGAAATAATGAGTGATAAAAAAGAGGCCGATTACCAAAAGCTCCTCAACACGGTGGGATGTGCTCCGCAGAATTTCCTGATGTTGGGAAACTCCATAAAATCGGACATATTACCGATACTGAATTTAGGAGGATACGCTGCCCATATACCTTATCACATTACCTGGCAATACGAAAACCACGAAGGGAACGTAACTCATCCCAATTTCCTTCAATTGAAAAATATCAAAGATATAATAGGGTATCTCCTATAATAGAAAGCCCTTCCGCGCTTGTCAAAACCACTCCATTGTGGAATCGCTTAAGTGTGGAAGGGCTAATTTGAATTATATCGTCTTTGTTCTTAGAACTGGAAGAACTTCTTTGCGTTGTAATAGCTGATATCTTCAATCATCTGATTTACGCGTTCCATTTCGGCAGCAGGAATCTCTCCGTTCTCTACATCGCGGCCAACAAGGTTACACAATGTACGGCGGAAATATTCATGACGCGGATAGGAGAGGAAAGAGCGTGAGTCAGTCAGCATACCTACGAAACGGCTCAGCAAACCAAGTACTGAAAGCGCGTTCATCTGCTTCTCCATACCATCCTTCTGATCAAGGAACCACCAGCCTGAACCGAACTGAATCTTACCGGGAACTGTTCCATCCTGGAAGTTACCCAGCATCGTAGCGATTACTTCATTGGCACATGGGTTCAGATTGTAAAGAATAGTCTTTGTCAGCTTGCCTGCCGAGTTCAAGCGGTCGAGGAATTTGGCCATTGCCTTGGCAGTAGTGAATTCGCCGATAGAGTCAAAACCAGTATCAGGACCGAGCAACTTGAACATCTTGCTGTTATTGTTGCGGATAGCCCCATAGTGGAACTGTTGCGTCCAACCCTTTTCCCAGTCCATTTCACCAAAGGCAATCAGCATAGCCGACTTGAACTTCAGGATTTCTTCCTTGGTCAATGAAGTGCCGCCATATACCTTATTGAAGATCGCCTGAATTTCCGCATCCGTATAATCCTCTGCATAGAACTCCTCAATACCATGATCGGACAGTTTGCATCCCTGAGCAGCAAAGAAATCGTGGCGCTTGCGCAAAGCGGCAATCATATCGTCAAAAGTAGAGATTTCCACACCGCTCACTTCCGCCAGTTTCTCCACGTATGCGCGGAAGTCGGCAGGAACTTCCACTGCCATAGCCTTGTCGGGACGCCAAGTGGGAAGCATTTTGATTTCAAAGCCGCTCTCACGAGTCTTTATATGGTATTCCAGTGAATCAACAGGATCGTCCGTAGTGCAAACTGCTTCCACATGATAACGGCGCATCATGCCGCGGGCCGAGTATTCCGGCTGCTTCAGCTTCTCGTTACATTCGTCATAAATTTCACGCGCTGTTTTAGGGTTCAAGATTTTATCGATGCCGAATGCTGTCTTCAGTTCCAAATGCGTCCAGTGATACAAAGGATTACGGAAAGTGTAAGGTACGGTTTCCGCCCATTTTTCAAACTTTTCCCAATCGGTGGTATCCTTGCCGGTACAGTAGCGTTCGTCCACGCCGTTGGTACGCATAGCACGCCATTTGTAGTGGTCGCCTCCCAGCCAGATTTCCGTCAATGACTTGAACTGATAATCGTCTGCTACCATTTGTGGAATTAAGTGACAGTGATAGTCGATAATCGGCATTTTAGCCGCATGTTCGTGGTACAACTTCTGCGCGGTTTCTGTCTGCAACAGGAAGTTCTCGTCCATAAAGTTTTTCATCTTCTTGTGTTTTAAGTATCTAAAAAAATTACTTTCTTATTATTACACCTATATAGTATTGATTGTAAAGCTAATAGGCTTGATAAGGCTTTTTGCTTTTATTAACCGTTATCGAACACAAAAGTAGAAATTTTACTTGGAGAAACAAAATTATTCGTATCTTTGCGGCAAATATTTATAATATTTAAGTTTTGAACGTAAGACCTTTTAGCGCCTTAGGAACAGGAAAGTATGGAAAGCAGGAATTATACGATAAAAGACATTGCGCGTATGGCAGGCGTATCCGCCGGAACCGTAGACCGCGTGCTACACAACCGGGGAGATGTGTCGCGTACAAGCAGAGAAAAGGTTCAGAAGGTTCTTGATGAAATAGACTATCACCCCAACATGTTTGCCATAGGTCTGGCTGCCAAGAAGCGCTACCATATAATATGTATTATACCTTATTATATAGAGCATGATTACTGGAGTTCCGTAGCACAGGGGATAGAGCGGGCAGCGCAAGAGTTGCGTCCGTTCAACGTCGGGATAGATTACGTGTTCTACAACCATGCGGACAAAACGTCTTATGAAAAAGCCTGCGCATTGCTTCAGGCAAAACCTGTTGATGCTGTATTGATTGCCCCGAACTTTCAGGATGAGACATTTCAACTGACATCCTATCTGGAAAGCAAAAAAGTGCCATATGCTTTCATTGACTTCAACATGGAACAGACCCACGCATTATGTTATATCGGTCAGGATTCCAAAATCAGCGGATATATCGCCGCCAAGATATTAATGAACCGCTATCAAGAAGGGCAGGAGATTGTACTTTTCTTGAACAATCAAAAAAACAGTCCGGCTGAAGTCCAGATGCAGCGCCGCCTGGAAGGTTTCATGCAATATTTTGCGGCTGAGTATAAGGATCTGATTATACATGACGTCGTGCTCCACAAGGAAAACACCGCTTCCAATGAAGAGTTACTGGACATTTTCTTTGCCGAGCACCCCAAGGCTGCATTGGGAGCCGTATTCAACTCCCGCGTATATCAAGTGGCAGACTATTTGCAGAAAAAGGGACACAGGCTGGACGCATTGGTAGGCTACGATTTGCTTCAAAAGAATGTGGAACACCTAAAAAGCGGTGAAGTGAATTACCTCATCGGACAGCGGCCGGGACTGCAAGGATATTGCGGCGTCAAGGCTCTATGCAATCATATTGTATTCAAGAAACCGGTTACCGCCGTAAAATACATGCCTATCGACATCCTGATGAAAGAAAACATTGATTTTTACTTCGAGTTTGAATAATTCCCCAAACGTGATAAGTTCAAATTGGAATCCATAATTTATAATTAAAATTATTTTTAAGATGAAAGCATTAAACAAACAGACGGCTCCCAAATCCGTTGCTCCCGAACGAATCATCCAATTCGGCGAGGGTAATTTCCTTCGCGCATTTGTAGATTGGATTGTTTACAACATGAATCAAAAGACCGACTTCAACAGTAGCGTCGTGGTGGTTCAGCCCATAGAAAGAGGTATGGCAGAATGGCTGAACGGTCAGGATTGTCTTTACCATGTCAATCTGCAAGGCCGTTTAAACGGGGAGGCCGTCAATAGCCTGACCCGCATCGACTGTATCAGCCGCGCTTTGAATCCATATTCACAGAATGCTGCATTCATGGCGCTTGCCGACCAGCCCGAAATACGTTTCGTAATCTCCAACACAACGGAAGCCGGCATTGCTTTCGACCCGAACTGCAAGTTCAGCGATGCTCCCGCATCTTCCTATCCGGGCAAGCTGACCCAATTGCTGTACCGTCGTTTCAAAACCTTCAAAGGCGACAAGAGCAAAGGTCTCATCATCATGCCTTGCGAACTGATCTTCCTGAACGGACATCATCTGAAAGAATGTATCTACCAATACATCGAATTGTGGAAAGAGGATTTCGGTGCAGATTATGAGAAGTTCAAGACCTGGTTCACGAAGTACTGCTACGTGTGCGCTACTTTGGTGGACCGCATCGTTCCGGGCTTCCCGCGTAAAGAGATTGCACAGATTCAGAAAAAAATCTGTTATGCCGACAACCTGGTTGTGCAAGCCGAAATCTTCCATTTGTGGGTTATCGAAGCTGCCGAGAACCTCTCTCTCCGCCAGCTGGCAGAGGAGTTCCCTGCAAACAAAGCCGGATTGAACGTGCTCTTCGTGAAGTCCGAAGCTCCTTACCATGAAAGAAAGGTTACCTTGCTGAACGGCCCTCACACCGTACTTTCTCCGGTGGCCTATCTCAGCGGCGTAAACATTGTGCGTGACGCCTGCAATCATCCGGTCATCGGCAAGTATGTCCGCAAAGTGCAGTTCGATGAACTGATGCAGACGCTGAACCTGCCTATCGACGAGTTGAAGAAATTCGCTGCTGACGTACTGGAGCGTTTCGACAATCCCTATGTAGAGCATCAGGTGACCAGCATCATGTTGAACTCTTTCCCGAAATATCAAACTCGCGACCTGCCGGGCCTGAAAACCTACTTGGAACGCAAAGGCGAACTTCCGAAGGGATTGGTGCTGGGTCTTGCCGCTATCATCACATACTACAAAGGCGGCGTGCGTGCCGACGGTGCGGAAATCATTCCGAACGATGCTCCCGAAATCATGCAACTGCTGAAAGACCTGTGGGCAACAGGCGACACCCGCAAGGTTGCAGAAGGTGTATTGGCTGCCAAAGACCTTATCTGGGGTGAGCATGGCGACCTGAATACCATTCCGGGATTGACGGATATGGTTACCGATTTCCTGAACTCTATTCAGGCAAAAGGTATGCTGGAAACAGTGAAAGGTATTCTCTAAACAAGAATCCGCATAATAACGGGAACAGGGCAAGGCTTCGGCTTTGCCCTGTTCTTTTTTTATACACCCGCCCCGTCAATATAATGGCCGCTATATGATGTCAACCGGATTTTTTCACGTACCTTTACAGGATAAAACATATTCACTAAAATTCGAACAACGAATGGAAAATAACTCCGAACTAAACAACCGGGCAGCCCAATACACATTGTGCTTCAACGCCCAATGCTCCAAAGCCGAAAGCTGCCTCCGGCATAGTATGACACAATACAACACAGCGCAAAACGCCCGATTATCCGTCATCAATCCCCTTTGTTATCCCGCTGCAGGAAAGGAGTGCCCTCATTTCCGCACAAACAAAAAGGTACGGGTGGCATGGGGCTTCAAAACCCTTTACGACAATATGCCTGCACGCATTTCTCATGCCATCCACCTCAATTTGGAAGCTATCTTCAGGCATTCTCCCTATTACCGGTATCGCAATCAGAAGCTGGGACTCACTCCGAAACAACAGGAATGTATCCGCCAAGTATGCAAAAAGCATGGTTGGAATGAGGAGATCGTATTCGATCGGTATACCGAAGAGTACGAGTGGTAAACGTTTCGGCAGGAACCCCGGCAAAGGTTTCAACTGAAATCAGCCAGGGGGAGTTTGACGGCCAACGGTTGGTACAGGAAATTCCACCCGTTGGTACGGTCTATACCTTACTATGGTACATGTCGTACCATGGTGAGGTACAGACAATACCAAGCTGAGGTACAAGCCGTACCAAACAAGGAAACTTTCCGGTACACGTATGTATCTGACAAATAGTGAAGTGCGCGATGTAAATATGCAAATGAATTTTCCCTCTGCTACTCTGCCGCCCGAAGGATGAACGTGGTAGCGCCGATAGTCACAATCGCTCCGTCTTCAATGCGGACGCGATCCTTATCGCCTAAAATTTCATTGTTAAGGAAAGTGCCCGTCAGGCTCGGAGCGTCACGCAGCGTATAAACAAGTTTTCCCTGCTTGTTGCGCTTCACGTTGATGACGCAGTGGTTGCGGTCCATACTCATGTCCGAGGTCTCTATCGGAACGTTGATAACGGTTCCCACACACCGGCGCCCAATCTTATTATCTCCCTCCTGCAACGGCAGTACCTGCTTGAACCCGAAAACATTCTCAATCACCGTAATGCTTCCGAAAGCTTCTTTGTATTCTGTTTCATCCAAGCGCTCCTCTTTCTGCGGTACTTTCATCTTTGTCTTGCCTAAGCGGATGCTGAATTGTTTCTTGCAGTTCTCGCAGACAAACACCAAAGACTGGCCTTCTGTGTATTTTGTTTCATCGAAAGTCAGATAGTTCTCACATTTGGGGCAACGGATACGTTTCATTGGATTGACGGGAATAATTTGGTAATTAATAATTCACTACGGAGAAAGTCATTTCTTCAGCACCCAAGCACTTTGGTATGTTTCATCCTGACGGATTTGATTTAAAGCGCGATATGCTTCTTTCTCTGTGGCACAGGACTGGATGCTGACACGCATCTTGCCGTCGCCTATAATCGCTTTGGCGCCTGCATATCCTTTGGCAACCAACTGTTGCGCCATAGCGTTGGCATCTTTTTCGGTGCCTACACTGGCAACGATGATATGATAAGGCATATTTGCCGGTTGAGGGGCAGAAACAGTGGGTGCCGTCTCCGTTTCAGGGCGGCTGGCAGGAACCGCAACAGGCTGCTGGCGGACTTTCACTTCTCTCACAGCAACAGGAGCCACAGTCTTTTTGTTTGCCGTCTGCGACAGATTGGCCTGAGAAGCTCTTGCTTTCTTGACACCGGGTTGCTGACGGACAACAATCGGAGTGATGGCCAAAGACTGTTTCTCTATCTGTTCGAACAAGTCGCCGGGAAGCAACCGGGCATAGTTGGCTTCCACCACTTCGGTATTCTCTATGGGTGTAGAAAAGAAGAAGAACAGAGCCACAATAGCTATCATGGCAGCCGCATTAGTCAGATAAGAGGGATTGATGCCAATCCTATACGCACGTTTCTTCTCTTTCCGCACAGCAGGCGTGAAAGGAACGGCCTTGTTGTCATAAGGCTTGCGCAAGACTGTCAGTTCCTGCATCTCAAAACAGTCCAGTCCATACAGATGTGGAGTGGTAATCTTATTGTTGTAAGGAACGAAGTCGTAAGTGTCATGAATGGAATAACGCAATTCACCCACATTGGGCAAATCCGCCTTCCCGTCTTCATGGAGAAGGGACAATAATTCTTTTACCGTTTTGTCCACAATCTTAGTGGCATCGGAAAAGTCAGTGCCATATACAGCCATATAAGATTGCACCAGCAGCCCGTCGTTCATCTTCAACTGCGGATTGAAACCGATGGTACGGGTAGGGGGCAAAAACGTATTCTCTTCCGCCACTCTCATTGCCGGAGCGTAGTGGGCGACAAATCCGCCCAAACCCGGAACAATGACACAATCATTCTCCAATAACAATACTTCTATATGCTGTGCTAATTCAATCATGCTACAAAAGTAGCGGTTTTATCGGAGATACGCCACTTTCGAGGTGTTTTTCTTATTAACAACTTATAAACACGCCGGACTTTGGAAACTCCTTTATTGTCCATGACTGATATATTAGTTTTTTTTCTTACTTTTGCAGCGTTTTACACGTCTCTTTTAATCAAGACTATAAACTATATTATATTATTT